>Ga0209296_1000806_pt1 | contig 26382 bp, 26 predicted proteins | sample S_130206_EF_Meta_FD_187319 | JGI IMG/M metagenome (GOLD analysis project Ga0209296, IMG submission 187319) | Freshwater microbial communities from Lake Simoncouche, Canada to study carbon cycling - S_130206_EF_MetaG (SPAdes) (version 2) | ecosystem: Environmental > Aquatic > Freshwater > Lake ...
ATGAAGTGGCTTTGACAGCTGACATCATCGAGTTCGCCCGCCAGTATGGCCGCTACGGATACCGCCGGATCACGGCGCTTTTGCGGGCATCTGGGTGGATGGTGAACAGGAAGCGTGTTGAGCGCATCTGGCGTCGTGAGGGGCTGAAAGTCCCAGCAAAACAGCCCAAACGGGGGCGGCTCTGGCTCAACGACGGATCGTGCATCCGTCTGCGGCCAGAACGCCCCAACCATGTGTGGTCCTACGACTTCGTCGCCGACCGCACCCACGACGGAAAGGCATTCCGGATGCTCTGTATTATCGATGAGTTCACACGCGAAGCGATTGCCATCCGTGTGGCCAGAAGTCTGAAGTCCACCGAGGTCATCGAGGCGCTGTGCGATCTCTTCGTCGAACGGGGCGTCCCGGCCCACATACGTTCTGACAACGGCCCGGAGTTCGTTGCCCTGGCGCTCAGGCAATGGATTGCAGCTGTGGGCGCCAAGACCGCTTACATAGAACCAGGCAGTCCCTGGGAAAATGGCTACTGCGAGAGCTTCAACGGAAAGCTTCGTGATGAGCTGCTCAATGGTGAGATCTTCTACACGCTGAAAGAGGCAAAGATCATGATCGAAGCCTGGAGACGGCACTACAATACCGTCAGGCCGCACTCGTCGCTCCGCTACCGCCCGCCAGCACCAGAAGCAATCTTCTGGCCGCCGGGGCAGTCCGCAGACGGCCAGCTAGCGCAAACGCCGCTCATAAACTAACATTGCAACTGGACCACTCATTGGGGGCCGGTCAGGGTCGAGCAGGCGCTGCAGCGCATAGACGGCCATGGGCTTGTCCAGCGCGGCCAGAACGTCGTCTTCCTTGACCATGATTATTTCACTTTCTTTTTCAAAGGCGCGGGCTTTTTGACCTTGCGCTTCACCGGCGCCTTCTTCTTCACCTTATCCCGATTGAACGCAATCGCCGCCCGCACCAGCCTTGTCAGCGCCGCCGCATCCACCTTGTCCCCTTCCAGGAAATCGATGGCGCGGCGCTGGTTGCCGTCCAGCCCGTCATTGAACAGCTTGCCGGGATCGGGGACATGCGCGCCATTGAGGAAGGTCAGCTTGACCTTGCCCTTGTGGGCATTGGCGACCGCGATCATGCCGTCCCTGTACCAGACCGGGCTGCCCATCCACTTCCAGTCCTCGGTGATGCCTTTGTCGGCGGCCAAGATCGCCTTGCGGACAGCCGCAAAGGTCTTGCCGCGCCAGTCAGGGATCTTGGCGATCATCTGATCGATGCGCTGCGACGGCGTCATGGGATGCCTCCTGCCCCGTGTTTTACACGCGAATAAGCAGGGGGAAACAGCCCGATGCGGCTGGACAGGGCGGGCGGAATCGGCCCCTGCTGGCCAAAAATCAGGAGGAACCCATGCTCACCCGTCGCCGCACGCTTGCCGGCCTGCTCGGCCCCGCCGCCGCCTTCGGCCTGGGCGGCACCCTCTCCCCCGCCCGCGCCCAATCGGCCGCGCTGGGTTCCCGCGAAAAGATCCGTGTCACCAAGATCGAAAGCTTCGTGCTGAAGAATTCTTGGGTGTTCGTGAAGATCAGCACCGATACCGGCATCACCGGCTGGGGCGAGATGCTGAAGGACGACGCCAAGGCCTGCGCCGCCGGCGCCCTGGAAGTCGGCCATTACCTGATCGGCCAGGACCCCACCCGCGTGGTGCATCACTGGCAGGCGATCCATCGCGGCGCCTTTTACCGCGGCGGCCCGGTCAAGACCGCGATCTCGTCGGGCATCGACCAGGCGCTGTGGGACATCACCGGCAAGGTCTACAACCTGCCGGTGCACCGGCTGATGGGTGGGCCGACCCGCGACCGTTGCCGCGTCTATGGCCAGCCCAACCTGAAGAATGGCGTCAACGCCATGAAGGTGATCCTACGCGACGCCAAGGGCCGCGCCCTGACCAAGTACAATGAAGGCGACAAGGCGGTCGGGGAAGCAGTCGAAAGCTTCGCCGCCCTGCGCAAGAAGATGGGCCCCGATGTCGATATCGGCGTGGAATTCCACGGCGCGGTGCAGCCCACCACCGCCACGCGACTGATGAAGGCGCTGGAGCCCTACAATCCCTGGTTCTACGAGGAAGTGGTGCAGGCCCTGAACATCGAGGTCATGGCCGAGCTCGCCAAGAAGACCCATGTGCCGCTGGCGACCGGCGAGCGCATCTTCACCAAGTGGGGCTTCAAGGACATCCTGGAGAAGAAGGCCGCGATGATCCTGCAGCCGGATGTCTGCTATGCCGGCGGCATCACCGAGCTGAAGATCATCGCCGGCATGGCCGAGGCCTATTACGCCCCGATCGCGCCGCACAATCCGCAGGGCCCCTGCTCGCTGGCGGCAAGCTTGCAGATCGCGGCGTCGATTCCCAACTTCCTGATCCAGGAACGCGGCGACAATGAATATGCCGACCTGCTGGCCAAGCCGCTGCCGCCCATCGTGGGTGGCCACCGCCCGCTGCTGACCGAGCCGGGCCTGGGCATCACCATCGACGAGAACAAGCTGATGGCCCAGGTCGGCGAACCGCGCCCCTATCTGCCGCAGTTCGATGCCGACGACGGCTCGGTGGTGGACTGGTAGAGCCCCCGCTCTGACACTGACAAAAGCCCCGGCGGTGCCGCTTGCCCTGCGCGCGAATTGCACGTGGCGCATGCTGCGTTTGCAGAAAAAAACCGGCGCCTTGCGGGCGCCGGTTCCTCTTGCAGGCGATGAAGCTGCGCCCTAGCGGCGGGGTGCTTCGGAGATGGTCTTGGCGTTCGCCGCCTTGCGGGCCGCCAGCATCGTGTCGAACTCGGCGCGGCTCATGCGCACCCGCCCCGGCGTGCCCAGCGCCCAGGTCGCCATCGCGTCGTACTTGCGGGGCGTCCAGCCGCCCTCGAACTCGCCGCCATTGGCGCCGGTGCGGTTCAGCTCGAAATTGTAGGCGTCTTCCAGCTGGGTGAATTCGGCGGACGCCACGGCCTCGGCCGCCAGGAACGCCGGCACGAAGATCACGCCGTCGGGCTTGGCCACCACCAGGTCGCCCGGCAGCACGCTGGCGCGGCCGATGCGGATGGGTGCGTTGATCGAGGTCAGGGTCATGTCCACCCAGTATGAGGGATCGTAGGCCCGGTACAGGCCCGGCAGGTTGGGGATTTCGCGGGCTTCCTCGGCGTCGCGGATGCCGGCATCGAAGATGAAGCCGGAATGGGTGTGGGCGGCGATGCCGCTGGCGAGATTCGAGCCGATCAGCGTGCCTTCCACGATCTTGCCGAACCCGTCGGCGACATAGACATCGCCCATCACCAGTTCGTTGATCGGCCACTGGTTGTTGCCGGTGACGCGGCCGTCGCGCTTGCCTTCGGCGTTGATGACGCTGACCATGTCGGGACGCGCCGGCATGTACTGCGCCGTCAGGGCGCGGCCGGCAAAGGCCTTGCCCGGCTGCAGCGACTGCCAGCCGCCGTCATACTGGGCGTTGTAGCCCCTGGAGCGCAGGAAGCCCCAGATATTCTCGAGCGGCACCTTGGTCGAACGCTCCAGCAGCGAGTCCGGAATCTTGGGCCGCCCGTCGGGGAAGCGTTCGCCCTTCCATTCCGAGGTGTAGTGCAGCATCTGGGCGCGGGTCTGCTTGACCTGAGCAAGTGCGGGGGTGGCGGCCAATGCAATCGCGCAGCCCAGCAGCGCGGCTTTAAACATTTTCATTCTCATTCTCCTTGAAATTGTGAAGTGGGCTCTAGCCCCACCAAACTTCGCCCGGCGCAAGATGCGCCTTGGCGACGTCGGGATTGATGTCGAAGCCCAGGCCGGGCTTGTCCTCGATGTGGAAATAGCCGTCCTTCCAGAACGGCCCTTCATGCGTCACCAGGGTCGGCCACCAGTCCACCCAGTTGGCCAGTTCATGGACGCGGAAGTTGCGCACCGAAGCGCAGGCATGCGCCGAGGCCGCGGTGCCGATCGGGCTGGCCGGATTGTGCGCCGCCGTCCAGATGCCATAGAGGTCGGCCAGATCGGCGATGCGCTTGGCCTCGAACAGGCCGCCGGACTTGGGAATGTCGATATGCACGCCCGATGTCGCCTGGCGCAGGATGATCTGGGAGAACTGGTGATAGCCGTACAGGTTTTCGCCGGTGCAGATCGGGGTGTTGGTGGCGCGCGACACCCGCTCCACCGTTTCGGGATTTTCCGGCGGCGTCGGATCTTCCACGAACATCGGATTGGTATGCTCGACCGCGTTGCACAGCTTGATCACGTCATTCACGGAATACTTCCAGTGGCATTCCATCGCGAAGTCGGTGTCGCCCAGCGCCTTTCGCACCCGCTCCATGCGGTCGACGATGCGGCGGATGTCCAGGTTGGTGAGCTGGTTGGTGTAACGGTCATGGCCGGGTTCGGAGAAGGTCGGGTCGGAGCTGCGCGGCACCGCATCGCCCTGCACCTTGAAGGCGGTGAAGCCGTACGGATTGCTGGCCTTGGCTTCCGCGACCTGATCGCCCCAGGACTGCGCCTCTTCGGGGCGATTCTTCGGCGCCTGCAGGGTGCGATAGAAGCGCACCTTGTCGCGGAAGCGCCCGCCGAGCAGGTTGCACACCGGCGTCTGCAGCAGCCGTCCCGCCAGATCCCACAGCGCGATCTCGATGCCCGAGGCCGCGTGCATGGTCAGGCCGCCGGTGGCGCCATAGCCGCCATTGAGGAACAGCATCTTGGTGTAGAGCTTGACCACGTTCAGCGGGTCTTCGCCGATCAGCTGCTCCCTGAAGCGGTTGAGGGTGATGTCCTTGACGCCGGGACCCCAATAGCCTTCGCCGATGCCGAACACGCCGGCGTCGGTTTCGATCTTGATCAGGTTCCAGTCCCAGGTGCCGCGAATGATCATCACCTTGACGTCGGTGATCTTGACCTTCTTGCGCAGATATTGCGCCTTGGCCTGGTACGGCAGGGCAAAGCAGGAGGCGGCGCCCAGCGTGCCCAGCAGTTTGCGGCGATCCAAAGTCATGAAATGCTCCCACCCGTGATTTTTTGGTTGCGGGGAGATTGCAGCGGCCACCCGGAAGCGTCAACGTCGCTGCGGTGCATACAGATAATAGATAAAGTTGGGAGGGCTTATGAGCAGATGCAGCATCGCGATTGCCGCGCTTTTGGGCGCTGGCCTCCTCGCCGCGCCGGCATACGGCGCGCAGACGATATGGACCTTCGACAACCTGTCCCGGATCGGCGGATTGACGCCCAAGGTGGAAGGCGCGCCCAAGCTGGTGGACGGGCCGTCCGGCAAGGCGGTGCAGTTCAACGGCAAGGATGACGCCCTGTTCTTCGCGGACCGCCCGCTGGTGGGTGCGAAAGCCTTCACCATCGAGGCGATTTTTCGTCCCGAAGGCGGCGATTTCGAGCAGCGCTGGATGCATATCGTGGAAACCGATCCGGTCACGGGGCTGGATGCCAATCCCGCCGGCACCAGCGATCCCAATCCCCGCTTCATGTTCGAAGTGCGGGTGAAGGACGCAAGCTGGTACCTGGACGCCTTCGTCAACAGCAAGGCCGGCAGCAAGGCACTGATCTTTCCCGAGAAGACGCATCCGCTGAACCGCTGGTATGCGGTGGCGCAGACATATGACGGCAAGACCTACCGCACCTATGTCAATGGCGTGCTGGAAGGCGAAGCCGAGGTGCCCTTCACGCCCCACGGCCCCGGCCATGTCATGGTCGGCGTGCGCATCAACCATGTGAATTATTTCAAGGGTTCGGTGGCGCAGGCGCGCTTCACCGATGCCGCGCTGCCGCCGGACCAGTTTTTGAAAGTGCCGAAGTAGTTTTTCCGCTGAGGCGGGCGCCCCAGTCGAGGATGCCGGGGAAGCGCGTGATCACCGCCCGGCACACCGCGCGGCTCTCGGTGCGCATGGCGAGATGGGCAAACAGCGAGGCGGCGTGAATCCGGGTGGCGAACCGGCGCTGCCAGGCCCCGGCATATTCGTTTTCCCGGCCCGCGATCAACAACCGCGATAGAAGCGCGCCACCCTGGATCGCCATGCTGATGCCTTCGGCGATGATGGGGTGCGCCTCGCCGGCCCTGTTGCCGACAAAAAACACACCATCCGCGTAGCGCGGGCGGATGCCGGGATGGATCGGACCGATGGAGAGGAAGTTTTCGTCCAGAACCGCGTTTTTCAAAGCCTGATCCACGCCCGTGGTGGTGGCGCGGATATGGGCCAGCACCGCTTCGGCCGCCTTGCCGCCATGACGCTGACGCGCCTGCGCCAGCACGTCACGCCGAATGCAGCAGGACAGCGACAGCCGCCCGCCATCGCTCATCACCATGCCGCCATAGCCGCCGGGAAAGGCCAGCAACGGCATCAGGCCGGGCGGCAGCGCGCCGCCGATGAAGTGGCCTTTGAAAGCGAACAGGTCGGACGGGGCGTCAGCGGAATGCGGCACGGCGAAAATGCCCTTGGCGTTCCACGAGCCGCAGGCGGCGATGACAGTGCGGGCGGCGATCTCGCGGCCATCTTCCAACGCGCAAACGGATGTCTCCCCCCTTGGCGTGATCGCGATCACGTCGGCGGGCTGGAACAGCTCCGCGCCGGCGCGCACCGCCGCGTCCCGCAACAGGCGATCAAGATGCTCGCGCCCCAGTGCCTGGCCCCACACATGTTCCTGCCGCGAAGCCAGCATGGTTGCGTCGGCATACAGGCCGACGCGCGTCACCGGCGGACCGGCGGCGGCAAGAAACTCCCCTGCAATGCCGCAGGCCTCCAGCACGGGCAGACTGGTGGCGGAGATGAACTCGCCGCAGACCTTGCGGCGGGGGAAGGTGCTTTTTTCCACCAGCGCGATCTTCCATCCCGCCTGCGCCAGCAGCCGCGCCGCCGCCGAGCCGCCCGGTCCGGCGCCCACCACCACCGCGTCAAACATCGCGGCGCACCCGGAAGACATGGCTGAAGGGGAAGGCGCCGACTTCGCCCATCTGCCAGCGCCCCTGCGCGGGCCAAAGCCGCGACAGCTCCTGCCCGGCAAAGCCCGCCTTCACACTGGCGACAGCGTCATGGCGGGTGACGTCGTTGCAGCCCAGAACGCCCACCAGATGCGCAGCCAGCAGGGCGAAAGTGTTGCGGCGCGGCTCGCAGGCGACGAAAGCGTTTGTCTGTTGCGCGATCCTCGCCAGCAGCCGCGACAGCGCCGCATCGTCAAAGTGATGCAGGAACAGGTTGGCGGTGATGATGTCGGCCTGGGGCAGGACATCGAACACATCCCCCGGCCGGGTTTCGCATTGCCAGCCCAGTGTTTCGAAGTCGGCACGGGTTTCGCGCCTGACGATATCCTGCCGGTCCACGATCAGAACCCGCACACCGGGCCAGTGTTTCGCCAGTCGCCGCGCCACACTCAGAACAAAGCGCCCATCACCGCCGCCCAGATCGGCGATGCTGCGCGGCGGCGGACATTGCAACAGCGTCTGCGCCATGACCGCGGATTGGCGCATGATGGTATTGATCAACACCAGATCGCGGCGCGACCGGATGGCGCGCGGATCGTCGGCCGCCAGTTCGTCCAGCAATTCCGGCGTCAGGACTCGCACCTACGCCGCCATGCGGAACATCATGGTTTCAGCCACCAGTCCGGGACCGAAGGACATGGCGCAGCCCCGCGCCCCGGCGCGCCCCTCGCGCATCAGCCGGTCCAGCACGAACATCACCGTGCCCGATGACATGTTGCCATAGTCACTGAGGACGCCGCGCGAGGCGGCCAGCGCGGCCGGCGGCAAGGCGAAGGCCTGCTCCACCGCGTCCAGCACCGTGCGCCCACCCGGATGCACCGCCCACAGGTCGATATCGTTGGCGCCGCCCAGGATGGCGTCGCGCGATTCCGACAGCGCGGTGCGGATGGCGCCCGGCACCGCGCCGGACAACACCATGTCGAAGCCCTGCTGGCGGATATGCCAGCGGATCAGCGCCGCGGTGTCGGGCACCAGCGCGGCGCGGAACGAGTCCATTCGCACCCCGACAGGATCAGCGCTGATCAGCGCTGCGGCGCAGCCATCGGCGAACAGCAGGAAAGAGAGAATCTCCTCCAGATCGTCGGTCTCGTGCAGATGCAGGGTGCAAAGTTCCAGATTGACCGCCAACACCCGCGCCTCGGGCTGCGAGCGCACGATATGGCGCGCCAGCTTCAGGGCATTGATGGCGGCATAGCAGCCCATGAACCCTACCATGGTGCGCTCGACCGAGGGCGGCAGGCCGCAACGCTCCACCAGCGCCAGGTCGATGCCGGGGGCGGAAAAGCCGGTGCAGCTGGTGACGACGATATGGGTGATGGCGGTGCGGTCTTCGCCCACCAGAAGCTTTTCCACCGCCGCAACCGCCAGATCGGGCGCCCAGGCTTCGAACTTGCGCATCCGCGCCGCAGTGTCTGGAAAGGCGCCGGCAGCGTAGAAACCTTCGGTATCCACCGCCGCACCACCCATGGCGGGTTCCAGAAAGGAATAGCGGTGCGCGATGCCGCTGCGCTCCGCCATGCGGTTGAACAAGGCCAGCTTGCGCCTGTCATCAGCGAGCATCCCGCGGCCAAACGCCAGGAACGCGCCCTGCACGTCATGCGGCGGAACCGCCGTTGCGATGCGGTTGATATGGGCCTGGGTCATGCGCCGCCTTTTTCCGGAACGTTACCTTAACGCAGCGGTGGGCGCTTTGCTCCCACTGATCGTTCAGCCCCGGTTCAGGATCGCACCGTCAGGATGGCGGAAAATGGGAGTGAAACAGATGATGCGCCTATCCGGCCTGATCGTGACACTGGTTCTGGCCGCCACTGCGGCAAGAGCCGATGACCTGCCGCCCGGCCCGATGCACGATACCGTGGTCAAGGCCTGTGCCCAGTGCCACAGTGCCGACGTTGTCAGCGCGCAGCGCAAGACCCGCGCCGCCTGGGCCGACACCGTCAACCAGATGATGGCCAATGGCGCCACGGTCAGCGATGCCGAGTTCGACAAGGTGGTCGACTATCTGGCCAAGAGTTTCCCGGCCAGCTAGCTACCAGAGCCGGACGCGCTCGCCCGGAGGAAGGTAGTATTTCTCGCCCGGCTTGACGTCGAAGGCCTGATACCATTCGTCCTGGTTGCGTGTGGGACCGATGACGCGGAATTCCGCCACGGTATGCTCGTTGGACAGGGTCTGGGTGCGCAGCATGTTCTCGCGCATCTTGGTGCGCCACACCTGGCCGAAGGACAGGTACAGGCGCTGGTCGCCGGTATAGCCGTCGATCACCGGCGCGGGCTTGCCATTCAGCGACAGGTGGTAGGCCTTCAGCGCGATCGCCAGCCCGGCATTGTCGGCGATATTCTCGCCCAGCGTGTTCTGACCGATGACGTGCAGGCCCGGCAGCGGCTCATAAGCGTCATACTGCTTCACCAAGGCCGCAGTGCGGGCGTCAAAATTGGCGCGGTCTTCCTTGGTCCACCAATCCTGGAACACGCCCTTGGCGTCGTACTTGCTGCCCTGGTCGTCGAAGCCATGGCTGATTTCATGGCCGATCACCGCGCCGATGGCGCCGTAATTCACCGCATCATCCGCCTTGGGATCGAAGAAAGGCGGCTGCAGGATGCCGGCGGGAAACACGATCTCGTTGAGCGAAGGGTTGTAATAGGCGTTGATGGTGGACGGCGTCATGCCCCATTCCAGCCGGTCCACCGGCTGGTTGATGCGGGCGACGTCGCGATTCCATTCATACACCGCGGCACGCTGGACATTGCCGATCAGGTCGCCGCGCACGATCTCAAGATCCGAATAGTCCCGCCATCTGGTGGGATAGCCGATCTTGGGGGTGAAGCTGCGGTTCTTCTCCAGCGCCTTGGCCTTGGTGGCAGGCCCCATCCAGTCCAGCTTGGGCAGGTCCTGTTCGAAAGCCTTGAGCAGGTTGGCGACCAACAGGTCCATCTTGGCCTTGGAATCCGGCGGGAAGTAACGGGCCACATACAGCTTGCCCAGAGCTTCGCCCATGGTCGTGTCCAGCAGGCGGGTGCCGCGTGTCTTGCGGTCCAGCTGCTGGGTGCGGCCGCTGAGCTGGGTGCCATAGAAAGAGAAAGCCAGATCGTCGAAGCGCTTGGGCAGATAGGCCGAGAAAGTGTGCAGGTAATGCACGGTCAGGTAATCGCGCCAGGTGCTGACCGGCGTGGCGGCGAAAATCCGGGCCAGCGGCCCGAAGGCGGTTTTCTCCGCCACGATCACATAGCGTTCATTGCCCTGCGGGGTTTTGAACGGGATATGGGTTTCAGCCAGGAATTCGTCCCAGGCAAATTCCGGCGCCAGGGTCTTGAGCGCCGAAACCGGCATGGGATTGTAGATCTTGTCGGCATCGCGGCGGTCGGCCCGGGTCCAGGACACTTTGGCGATTTCGGTTTCCAGCGCCAGCACGCGGTCGGCGCGCGCCGCTGCATCGGGCAGCCCCGCCAGCGTCATCATGTCGGCGAGATATTTGCGATAGGCCTCGCGCGTTTTCACGATGGCCGCATCGTCCTTGAGATAATAATCGCGGTCGGGCATGCCCAGGCCCGACTGGCTGAGATTGACCGAATAATTGTCGGGGTTCTTGTCGTCGATGCCCATCCCGATGCCATAGATGCTCTGGGTCGAAAGCCTGATGGAGCCCATGGCGCTGGCCACCTGGGCATGGGTCTTAAGGCCCGCCAGGTAATCGAGATCCTTCTGCACCGGCGCGAGGCCTTTGCTTTCCAGCGCGGCGGTGTCCACGAAACTGGCATAGGCATCGCGCAGCTTTCGCTCTTCCGCCGACAACTGGCTGTCCGGCTTCTTGCTCAGTTCATCCACGATGATCTGCAGCCGCTGCTCGCTGAGTATCTGCAGATCCTGGAAAGAGCCGGCGCTGGCGCGGTCGGCGGGAATCTGCGCCGTGCGCAACCAACCGCCATTGACGTGCTGGAAGAAATTGTCGCCCGGCTTGACGCTCTTATCCAGCGAGGTCAGGTCCACACCCCACTTTCCCAGCTTGGCGCCTTGCGCCAAAGCCGAGGACGCGGCCAGCGCGCCGCACAGAAGGACCAGAGCCGGAAGTCGGAACATGGGAGTTCTCCGATTAAGAGCGGAAGGGAAAGTCTAAGGGGAGGATTGCGGCATTTCCACGATGACGCCGGATGCGGCCTGATCGCCGCCGGCCTGCCGTGTCAGGGCTACGGTGAGGATCACGCCGGGCACCAGCAGGCTTGGGTCGCCCAGGGTCAGGGTCGAGACTGGCGTTCCGGGCAGCACTTCAACACGGGCGTCAGCGCTGCAGGCCAGCGCGCTGGTAAAGGACGGCGGCACGGCGCGGCCCTCGCACACGGCATTCTTGCCGCCGCCCCCGGCCAGGTTTGCCCCGCGATAGTGCAAAGTGAGGGTGCCGTCGAACATGTCCTGCTGGGATGTGGGCGTCACCTGGCTGACGGCGCCGTTGATCAGCAGCCGGCCACCATCCTCGAACCGCCCCTCGCCGCTGCCACGCAGGGCATCGGCATAGAGATAGACATTCTGGGCGCGCAGCCGGCCGCGGCCGCTCTCGATGACGGCGGCTCCGGCATAGTCGCCGGGCTTGAGCGCACCAAAAAAGCTTTTCTGCTGCTGCACGATTTGCGTCCGGGGCGATACCGAAACCCTAAGCGGTTCGCCGGCCGCACCGGCGACGGTCGCTGCCAGCGGCTCCAGGGTCATCACCTGGCCGTCAAAACCCGTCAGCTTCGCCTTGATCCGCGTTACACCCTGTGCCTCGGCGCCCACGGCAAAGAACTGCGCCGCGGCGCATGTCAGCACCGCGGCGCATATCCAATGCAATCCAGAACGAACCGGCAAAATTATCCTCAGCGGCGCGGCTTCTGGAATTTGAGCATGAACTGGTTGGTCCTGCCGCGAACGTCATTCTCGAACACCCGCTTGGTGCCGTCGTCGGTGGCGTAATGCAGGGCATTGCCTTCGGCCACCAGTTTGAAGCCGGCGGCTTCCGCCTCCTTCACCACGGTGGATTTCTTGATCCGGTGCAGGGTTTCGGTGACGTCATCGCCGGCGGTTTCGGCGGCCTGGTGATCCAGAACGACATAAATGCCGCCCGGCTTCAGCGACTTGAAGATCGCCTTGTTCACGTCGGTGACGTCCATATTGTAGGCCTTGTTGTGCATGTCGTGATAATTCAGCGACGTCCACACCACATCCACCGGCTGCGGGGTGACGAACTGCGCCAGCGGCCCGTGGATCACGCCCAGATTCTTGTAGACCTTCTTGAGGTCGGCCATCTGGTTGTCGGGGTCCTTGCCCTGGGTCTTCAGCCGCTCGTCATACTGGCTGCCGAAATAGGCATAGACCCGGCCGCCCGGCTCCACCGCCCTGGCGAAGATGCGGGTGAAGTAGCCGCCGCCGGGCAGAAGATCGACCACCACCTTGCCGGGCGTGATGCCGCCGAATTCCAGCATCTCGGTCGGCTTGCGGTTTTCGTCGCGCTTGGTGTCAGCCTCCGGACGGGCGCTGTCGGCGACCGCGGCCGTCATCTTCGCCGTCGGCGCGGCGGTGACGATTGCCGTGGACGCCATCAGCGCCGCGGCGGCGAAAAACAGTGTTTTGTATTTCATGTCCCATTCCCCAAGGTGATTGTTACGTCAAGCCTACGCATTTTTGGACGGCCAAAACAGGGGGGCGCGGCTCCAAAGGAATGCCTTTTAAGCGGGCACTTCGATGGGGAAACCGGGCGCGATCTTGGAGGCGTGGATCACCAGCGAGCTTTTCACGCTGGCGACATTCTTCTCGGCCGTCACCGTGTCGGTAATGAAGGACTGGAAGGCCGACAGGTCCCGCGCCACGCATTTGAGGATGAAATCCACTTCCCCCGACAGCATGTGGCACTCGCGCACTTCCGGCCAGCGCCGCGCGCTTTCCTCGAAATGCTTGAGGTCGCCGTCCTTCTGGCTGGACAGGCCGACAAAGACAAAGCCGGTGACTTCGAAGCCCAGCGAGCGTCCATCCAGATCGGCGTGATAGCCCTTGATGAAACCGGCCTTCTCCAGCGCACGGATGCGGCGCAGGCAGGGCGGCGCGGTGATCCTGGCGCGGCGCGACAGTTCCACATTGGTGATGCGCCCATCGGCCTGCAATTCGCTGAGGATGCGCAGGTCGATGGCGTCCAGCTTGCGGGTGTCCAAGAGCGTTCCTGATTGAAGCGGGGGTGGGGCTTCCTATAACGCACGCTTTTACCGCTCGCAATAATATTTCTCGAATCCGGTATTCAGAGGCAGAACAATGCGCTGCGGAGTGCTCCCATAAGCTTATGCACTGACTTGGCTTTTTGCCCGGCTTGACCAGGAGCCTCGCCATAACGATATGACATAGCCAGACCCGCGAAACCCGCAAAGCACGAACATGACCGCCAACACCGCCAAACATTCCAAAGTCATCATCCTGGGCAGCGGCCCGGCCGGCTGCACCGCCGCCATCTATGCCGCGCGCGCCATGCTGGAGCCGACCCTGATTGCCGGCATCCAGCCGGGCGGCCAGCTCACCATCACCACCGAGGTCGAGAACTATCCCGGCTTCGCCGAGGCCATCCAGGGTCCGTGGCTGATGGACCAGATGCAGGAACAGGCCCGCGCGCTGGGCACCAATTTCGTCAGCGACACCATCGCCAAGGTGGACCTGTCGCGCCGTCCCTTCACGCTTCTGGGCGACAGCGGCGACGTCTACACCGCCGACACGCTGGTCATCGCCACCGGCGCCAGCGCCAACTGGCTGGGGATGGAGAGCGAAAGCAAGTATCAGGGCTTTGGCGTTTCGGCCTGCGCCACCTGCGACGGCTTCTTCTATCGCGGCAAGGATGTCGCGGTGGTGGGCGGCGGCAATACCGCCGTCGAGGAAGCGCTGTTCCTGACCAATTTCGCCGACAAGGTGACCTTGGTGCATCGCCGGGATTTCCTGCGCGCCGACAAGACCAACCAGGCGCGGCTGAACGCCAACAAGAAGATCAACGTGCTGTACGACACCGAGATCGCCGAAGTTCTGGGCCAGGACGAGCCCAAGGGCGTCACGGGCGTAAGGCTGCGCAACACCGTCACCGGTTCGCTGCACGAGCAGGCTGTCCATGGTCTTTTCATCGCCATCGGCCATTCGCCCGCCACCCAGCTGTTCCATGGGCAGCTGGACATGGACGAGAGCGGCTACATCAAGACGGCGCCGGATTCCACGCACACCTCGGTGGCGGGCGTGTTCGCGGCGGGCGATGTGAAAGACAAGATATTCCGCCAGGCGGTGACCGCCGCGGGCATGGGCTGCATGGCCGCGCTGGAAGCCGAACGCTTCCTGGCGGCGTCGCATTCGGGAGATTTGCCGCTCAGCGCCTGATTGCTGGGTAAGGGGGATTTATGGACTGGGACAAGCTTCGCATCTTCCACGCGGTCGCATCGGCCGGCAGCTTCACCCATGCCGGGCAGACCCTGGGCCTGTCGCAATCGGCGGTCAGCCGCCAGATCAGCGCCCTGGAAGAAGAGATTTCCACCCCGCTGTTCCAGCGCCATGCGCGCGGCCTGACCATGACCGACGAAGGCGAACTGCTGTTTTCGGCGGTGACCGACGTTCTGGGACGGCTGGCGGCGGCGGAAGAGGCGCTGAAGAATGTCCATGACGCGCCGCGCGGCGCCCTGAAAATCACCGCCAGCCACGGCATCGGCGCCTACTGGCTGCTGCCGCGCCTGGGCCAGTTCCTGGCGCAATATCCCGAAGTGGAAGTCCATCTGGTGATGGACGACAAGGAGCTGGATCTGGCCCAGCGCGAGGCCGACCTGGCCATCCGCATGCGCGCCCCGGTCCAGGCCGACCTTATTCAACGCAAGCTCTTCACCGTGCATTATCACATGTATGCGGCCAAGAGTTACCTGAAGGATCATCCCGCGCCCAAAACGCTGGAAGAGATCGCCGAGCACAGCATCATCGTCTATGGCGAAACCGCCGTGCCGGAAATCCGCGACATCAACTGGCTGCTGGAGGCGTTCAAGAAAAACGCCAAGCCGGGCAGTACCGGCAAGATCATCCGCATCAACAACATCACCGGCATCCTGCAGGCCACCGAAGCGGGGCTGGGGATCGGCGTGGTGCCGGACTTTGTCGCCGCCGAGCATCCCAAGCTGGAGCGGGTGCTGCCCGACGTGAACGCGCCCGGCTTTGACGTGCATCTGGTCTATGCCGACGCCCTGCGCCAGTCCAAGCGGGTGGCGGCATTCCGGGATTTTGCCGTCAAAAGTTCCAAGGATTGGCAGTATTGAAATCCCGTCAGGGGCTCCTATCTCTTCAGTGTCGCCTTCTCTCCCCCGAAGGCGGCGATGACCCGCTCTTCTCCCCCTTGAGCGCGGTTTAAAACTGGGCTGGAGCGCGGAAACGCTGCTCCAGCCCTTTTTCTTTTTGTCGCCCGCCCTTCGCCGCGCCGCCTTTCCCTCCCATCTTCAAAGCGTCTGGCTCCGCCCGGCTCCGGGGTGGCGCGCCCTAACAGGCTGTGCCGCCGGCCTTTTTCTTTGTGCTATGCTGGCCGGATATTCACGGGGCCATTTCGGGGGAAATATCATGTGTGACTGCAACGGAGCGTCGGCGGGAGCCGGAGCGACCATTCAAAAAGTCGACAGACGCGCGCTGGGCAAGTTGCTGGCGGGCGCGGCGGGCGCCAGCGTGGTGCCGGGGGCGGCCAAGGCCGCACATGTCACGGCACTGGCCATCACCTGCATCGACTACCGGCTGGTGGACGATGCGGTGCAGTTCTTCAACGCCAAGCATCTTACCAAGGATTACGACCAGGTGTCGCTGGCGGGCGCCTCGCTGGCCGCCGTGTCCAGCAAGTTCCCCTCGTCCAATGCCGCCTTCTGGGATCATGTCGGCATCGCCAAGCAGCTGCATCACATCAAGAAGCTGATCGTGGTCGATCACCGCGACTGCGGCGCCTACAAGGTGGCGTTCGGGACGGCCTTCAAGGGCGAGGGCGCGGCGGAAACCACCCAGCACAAGTCGGTGATGCAGCAGGTCAAGGCCAAGCTGGCCAAGACCCATCCCGACCTGACCTGCGAATTCTACCTGATGGCGCTGGACGGCAAGGCCGAGCGGATCGTCTAGAAGAAGAAGCGCGTGCTGAACTGGAGCTGGGTGTCGTCGCGGTTCGCTGCGCCCATGCCGGCGTTGACATATTCGCCGCGCCGCGAATGCAGCGCGATCACTTCGGCGGTGACGCGCAGCCAGGCAAAGCGCGACCAGGACACGGCGGCGGTGAAGGCGTCGCCGTCTTCGTCCCAGACCGCATTGCGCGCGCCTGCCCGTCGGGTGGCAAACAGGTCTTCGCGGGCGCTGAAGCGCCAGTCATCCAGATCGTAGCTGGCCAGCAGGAAGGCCGACTGGAACTTGGTGTCGCTGTAGAAGGTCGGCCCCGCCACGATGGTCTGGCCGCGCATGGCTTGCGCGATCAGCATTACCGGCCCGATGTCGGTGCGCCCGCCCACGCTCCAGAAGCGCGTGTTCCAGCCGGTGTCGCGCGCGCTCCTGGCATAGGGATCGCCCTGATTGTCTTAGCGGATCACCGAAATCTTGCCGACCTCCGGGACCTGCAACGTCGCGCCCGCATACCAGCCGGGGCGGCCGTCAATTTCGTCGAACATGCCGGTGCGCGCGTAAGCGGGCTGGAAGATCAGCCGCTGCGAGGCCACCGGCAATCGCACCCGTTCGAACAATCCCATGGGCCGGTCGCCCAGCGCCCAGCCGCGCGCCGCCAGCACGGTGCCATTCTCGTCATTGCAGCAGAGGATGGCGGCGATCAGCGACAGGGTGCCATGGTCATTCTTCCAGCGCATGATCGCTTCGCTGCCGATGGTGCGCAGTTCGTCGCCGATCCAGCTGTTGATGGCCGATGGTGTCAGCGTATAGGGACTGGCCCAGCCCAGATCGTCATTCTCCAGGCTGATGGTGGGAAAGAAGGCGCCGGTCTTCACCGACCAGGAGACATCGCCATCGGTATTGGGCGCGTAATGGACATAGGCTTCCAGCGCATCGACCACGCCGGGCGTCAAAGGTTCGGCGCGCAGCACTGCAACCGCGTCCCATTCGTCATTGATGGTGAGATCGGCCTGCGCCACGGCTTCCGCAAAGCGCAGATGCGTGCCGCCATCGCCATGGCGGAATTTTCCCAAGCCCCCCTTGAGCCAGCTGGCGGGACCGGCGGCCGCGACACTGCGCAGGTCGCCGTAACCGGTGATCGTGAGATCGTCGGAGATATCCAGGGCCCTTGCGCCTGACACCGAAACGGCGAAAAGCGCGGCCGCGAGAAGCGGCCCTGTACGCATGCCGCCAGCTTAGTCGCACAGGCTTAAGGCGCGGTTTACCTCACCGCGGAACCTTCAAATTCAACCGCTTAACTCAGGCTGTTGCAAAAGGTCTGGATGCGCTTGCAGGCCTCTTCCAGCTGCTGGTTGGAGGTCGCGTAGGAGATGCGGAAGAAAGGCGACAGGCCGAACGCCGCGCCATGCACCACCGCCACGCCCGTCGCTTCCAGCAATTCGCCGGCGAAGGTTGCATCGCTGTCGATCACCTTGCCGCCCGGCGTCTTCTTGCCGATCAGCTTGCGGATGGAGGGATAGACATAGAAGGCGCCTTCCGGACGGGGACATTCGATGCCGGCGCACTGGTTGAGCATCGAGACCACCAGGTCGCGGCGGCCTTCGAACAGCTTCTGGAATCCGGGAATGAAATCCTGGGTGCCGTTCAGGGCTTCCACCGCCGCCCATTGCGAGATGGAGGTGGCGTTGGTGGCCGACTGGCTCTGCAGCTTCGCCATCGCCTTGATCAGGTCTTCGGGACCGGCGCAGTAGCCGATGCGCCAGCCGGTCATGGCATAGGCTTTCGACACGCCGTTCATGGTCAGGGTGCGGTCGTACAAAGCGGGCTCGACTTCCAGCACGGTGGTGAACCTGAAGCCGCCATAGACCAGATGCTCATACATGTCGTCGGTCAGCACCCAGACATGGGGATGCTTCATCAGCACGTCGGTCAGCGCCTTGAGCTGTTCGCGCGTATAGCAGGCGCCGGTGGGGTTGGAGGGCTGGTTGAAGATCAGCCATTTGGTCTTGGGCGTGATGGCCTTTTCCAGCGCTTCCGGCGTCAGGCGGAAGCCGTCTTCCAGCGAACATTCGACGATGACCGGCGTGCCGCCGCCCAGCAGCACGATGTCGGGATAGCTCACCCAATAGGGCGCCGGCACGATCACTTCGTCGCCGGGATTGAGGGTCGCCAAAAGTGCGTTGAACAGGATGGTCTTGCCGCCCGGCGAGACGAAGGTCTGTGACGGCTTGTAGTCGATATTGTTCTCGCGCTTGAACTTGGCGGCGATGGCGGCGCGCAGTTCGGGAATGCCTTCGACGGCGGTGTACTTGGTCTGGCCGCTGTTGATCGCCCGGATCGCGGCGTCCTTGATGTTCTGGGGGGTGTCGAAATCCGGCTCGCCCGCGGCCAGGCCGATCACGTCGCCGCCCGCCGCCTTCATCTCGCGCGCCTTGGTGGTGATCGCGATGGTGGGCGAGGGCTTGATGCGGCCCAGAGAGGCGGCCAGGAAATCCTTGGGAAGCGGCATGGGGCGGGCTTTCGAAAATGCTGGCGGTGGATAACAACGCGGGGGCTTTGGGGCAAGAAGACACCGGGAAAACCGGCGATTTTCCTGTGACCCCCCTGCCCCAGGCCCGCCAAAAGCGCCAAAAGCACCAGCGGCGATCATGCTAGAATTGCGCCCGAGACATAACGAGTCGCAGCCCATGCGCCCCGCACACCTGATTTTGGCTTTTGCATTGTTAGCGCTCACCGCCTGTTCCAAGCCCGTCCCGCCGGTCGGCAAATGGGAAGGCGGCACCGAACGCGGCGGCACGCTGGTTGTGGCCCGTGTCGAGGTTCTGCCCAATGGCACCGTGCGGGTGATGGCGCCCGACATCACCAACGTCATGGCCCCGCGCCACCGCATCGATATCCTGCGCGACCGCATGGCCGCCGACCTGGTCAATGGCTGGAGCGAGATCAAGCCGCGCATGTTCGATTTCGACGGCAAGACCTTCCGCAAGCCCGGCGGGATCGCGCCGCAGATGGTGTGGGACAAGGCCACCAACCAGATGGTCCTGCAGCTTTACATCGGCGCCAATCCCGCGCTGCCGGTGCCGCTCAGGCCGGTGTCGGAATTTCATGACAGCCCTTGGGCATCGGGCTGAAAACACCGCGTTGACAATCTGTCCGTAAAACCCGAGCCTCCCTCAAAAGCGGGCTTAACTCCGCATCTTTGGGCTGGAAAAAACGGGTGTCATGATGTCGAAAATCTCCAAACTGCTGGTTGCTGCCTCCTTTGCCTCGCTGCTGTGCGCGGGCTCCACCCTGGCCCAGACCGCGGCGCGAGGGTCGGCCGAGGATTCCACCATCGCCGCCGCGCCACAGGCGCCCGCCGTCAATGAATGGATCACCTGGGGCTATGACCCGGAACGCACGGGCTGGAACCGCGCCGAAACCTCGCTGACCAAGGCCAACGTCAAGGGCCTGCGCCAGGCCTGGAGCACACAGCTTGCAGTGCCGACCAATCTGGATGTGCTGTCCACCGTCACCGCGCCGGTGATCGCCGCCGGTGTCGCCACGCCCGACGGCAACAAGGATGTGATGATCATCCTGGGTGCCAACGACGTTCTGTATGCCATCGACGCCGCCACCGGCGCGCAGCTGTGGCAGAAGGCCTATCCCAACCCGCACAAGCCGACCAAGCCCGCCACCTGGCTGTGCCCCAATACCCCCAACGCCACGCCCACCATCGACAAGGCGCGCGGCCTTGTCTTCTTCATGGCCGGCGACGGCTTGCTGCGCGGCATTTCGCTGAGCGATGGCGCCGAGAAAATGAAGCCGGTGGAATTCATCGCGCCCTTCGGCCGCGCCTGGAGCCTGAACCTGATCGACGGCATCGTCTATTCCACCAGCGGGCGTGCCTGCGGCGAAGTGGTGGACAAGACCTCGCCCATGTATGACGCCGCCCGCTCGGGCCTGCGCCGGATGCCGGCCGGCCCGATGCTGGATGCCTCCGCCGTGCAGGCCGCCGATGTGCGCGACCTTTCCAATGTCCGGGTGACGCGCTTCTACACCAGCGGCGCGCGCCCCGCCGCGCCCTGGGGCCGGGGCGGCCTGGCCCGTGGTCCGGGCAACAGCGTCTATCTGGAAACCAGCAACGGGCGCTACGATCCCGCCGCCGGCGATTTCAGCGAAAGCATCCTGCGCCTGGCGCCGCAGGCCACGCGGCTGGTGGATTCTTTCACCCCCACCAACTATGCCCACAACCTGGCCAAGGACCTGTCGGGGTCGGCCTCGCCGGTGGTGTTCAACTTCGCCGGCAAGACCCTGGTCGCCTATTCGCAGAAGGAAAGCGTGCTGCGCATCCTGGATGCCGAGCGGCTGGGCGGCGACAATCACATGACGCCGCTCTGGGCCTCGCCGCGCCTGGGCAATGACGCGGAGACCGGCACCGATCCGGGCCGCGGCGTGTGGGGCGCCATCACCACCTATGAAAACCCGCAAGGCCGCCGCTTCCTCTATGTCCCGATGAACGGCGAACCGTCTGTCCAGTCGCCCGCCTTCCCGCTTGGCAACGGCCCCACGCCCAATGGCCGGGTGATGGCGTTCGAAGTGAAGAATGACGGCGGCAAGATCAGCGCCGTGCCGGTCTGGACCTCCGAAGACATGATCATGCCCGACCCGCCGGTGGTGGCGAACGGCGTGGTCTATGCGCTGGCGACCGGCGGCCAGGCGATGCAGAATTTCGCCAAGCAGGGCGATCCGCGCATGCCCACCACGGTGAGCAACAAGCTGCGCTCGACCCCGGTGTCATCCATGGTGCTGACCGCCTATGACGCCGAGACCGGCAAGCGGCTGTGGACCAGCGGCAAGACGCTGAACGACTGGGTGCATTTCAGCGAACCGGTGGTGGCGCTGGGCAAGGTGTTTGTCGTGACACACGATGCGCGCGTCATCGCCTTCGGCCTGAAGAAATAGAGTTTCGGCACGGCTTCAAAAAAAACGCGCTGCCCGGAAACGGGCGGCGCGTTTTGCTTTTGACATTGCCGCGCACAAACACAGCAGTGGCGTGGCTCGCAGGTCAGGCCTTCCCCCAGCCGCTGTCCCCCATTGGGAGTGTGAAAATCTGTCACGAAAATTTGTTTCGCCGGGCCTGAGCAGACAGGTCTTTGGCGACATTCCGTTACAATTTTGCAAGCCCCTTCCCTTTTCGTCCGCGCCCCGCAGGAGGAAGCTTTCTGTCGGCTCGTGTCCGTCCGGCGCTCCACCTTAGGACAAGGCCACTCTAAAGGACGGCCGGGGCGGCTTTGGTGCCCCCCACGTAAAGCCATAACCCCGGCCGTCCATTTTCCTTTGCCTTGCGCCTTTGCGATTCAGCCATGCTGTTGCCGCCTGCTTTGTGCCCGGCGCAAGGCGGGGCGGGGCGGCTTTGGTGCCCCCCACGTAAAGCCATAACCCCGCCCGTCCATTTCCCCAAAACCGGCCATTCCCCTGCATCCAATGCAGCCAGTGCCTGCATCCCTTAAGGTCGCAGGGCCTTGTTTGAAGCCCCCGGGCCGCCATATTTGCGGGACAGGGCCAGAGCGGGTATCAGGGCCTTAACATGTGGTTTGGTATTTTCCGCGGCGGGGACGTCCCATTTTAGGTAAAGAGAGTTCGATGAAGTCCTTGTTTCATGGCGCCCTTCTGCGTGGCGTAAGCGTCAGCGTCCTGGCCCTCGGCCTGGCCGCCTGTACCGCCAACCCCACCCCGCTGGACCGTCCCGGCGATGTGCCCGCCGCCTTCACCGCCCCCATGGACAAGACCGCCCCTGTCTGGCCGCAGGCCGACTGGTGGTCGAAATTCGGCACGGACGAACTGGCGCCGCTGCAGGAAATTGCCCAGCGCGAAAACCTGGACATCGCCATGGCGGGGGCCCGCGTGCTGCAGGCCGAAGCCCGTGACGGCATCGCCCTCTCGTCCCTGTTCCCCACCCTGGACGCCTCCATCGGTGGCACCCGCAGCGGCGGCAATTCCACCGTTCCGCGCGCCAGCAACCGTTTCAATGCCGGCATCACCGCCAGCTATCAGCAGAGCTTCTTCGGCGGCGAATTCCACAGCCTGCGCGCCGCGCGCGAGAACCTGCGCGCCTTCCGCTATGCCGCCGCGGTGACCGGCATCTCGGTCTCCGCCTCGGTGGCCGACCAGTATTTCACCATCCTGTCGCTGCGCGAGCGCATCGCCATCAACAAGGAAAACGTCGCCGCCGCGCGGCGCATCCTGACCATCACCCAGGCCAAGGTCTCGAGCGGCGTCTCGTCCAACCTGGACCTGGCCGAACAGCAGGCCATCGTGGCGCAGCAGGAATCACGCCTTCCCGGCCTGATCGCCGCCGAACGCGAAGCCCGCTATGCCCTGGCGATCCTGCTGGGCCGCGCCCCCGAAAATTACGACGTCAAGGCGCAGAACCTGGACGGCATCATGGCGCCGGCGATCCAGCCGGGCCTGCCGTCCGAATTCCTGCTGCGCAATCCGTCGGTGGCGCAGGCCGAAGCCTCGCTCTATGCCGCCCATGCCAATGTGGACGCGGCGCGCGCCGCCTTCTTCCCGTCGCTCGGCCTGACCGGCAGCGCCGGCTATGGCCCGGTCGCGGCCCTCTCCAACCTGTTCAATCCCTCCACCTTCGTCTTCAGCATCGGCGCCAGCATCCTGCAGAGCATCTTCGATGGCGGCCGCATCCATGCCAGCAACGACCTGGCCCTGGCGGCGCAGCAGGAACTGATCGCCAATTACCGCAAGACCGTGTTCAGCGCCTTCAGCGATGTGGAAACCGCGCTGGGCCAGGTGCAGGCCACCACCGAACAGCTGGGCTTTGTCGAGGTCCAGACCCGGGCCAGCGCCGAAGCCTTCCGCATTTCCGAACTGCAGTACCGCGAAGGCACCATCGACATCCTGTCGCTGCTCACCAACCAGCAGCAGCTCTTCACCGCCCAGGACACGCTGGTGCAGGTCAAGCTGGGACGGCTGCGCGCCAACCTGTCGCTCTACAATGCGCTGGGCGGCGGCTGGGAACAGACGGCCTCCGATGCGAGCTACAAGAACCAGCTGGACTGGTGGCCGCTCTAGGCGTCCCGCACATCAAGTGAAAAGGGCGCCCGTGTGGCGCCCTTTTTGTTTCAGCGAAGATTTCCCGCCGTGGCTTTCGGCAAGTAGGGCTCTTCGAGATATTTCATCTCGTCCGTCGTCAGCTTGATCTCGGTGGCGGCGATGGCGTCTTCCAGATGCTGCATCTTGGACGCCCCGACGATGGGCGCGGTGACGCCCTTGTGCAGCAGCCAGGCGATGGCGATCTGGGCGTTGCTGCGCCCGTGCCTCTTGCCGGTCTCTTCCACCCGGCGCAGGGTTTCGATATCGGCATCGCCGAACGGCATGTCCAGGATATTGTCGCTTTGGGCGCGGGTGGTCTGCCTGTCCAGCGCGGCTCCCGCCTTGCGCCCCAGGAAGCCGCGGCAGAGCGGGCTCCAGGGGATCACGCCGATGCCCTGATCGCGGCACAAAGGCAGCATGTCGCGCTCTTCCTCGCGGTACACCAGGTTGTAGAAATTCTGCATCGAGACGAAGCGGGTCAGACCCATCCTGTCGGCGGTGGCGAGGAATTTTCCGAACTGCCAGGCATGCATCGAGGAGGCGCCGATATAGCGCGCCTTGCCCGCCTTCACGACATCGTGCAGCGCTTCGACGGTTTCCTCGATCGGCGTGTCCTTGTCGAAGCGGTGGATCTGGTAGAGATCGACATAGTCCATCCCCAGCCGCCGCAGCGAGTCGTCGATGGCATGCATGATATGCTTGCGCGACAGCCCGCCATGCTTGCCGTCCAGCGGGAAATAGACCTTGGTCGCCAGGACATAGGATTCACGCTGCCCCCCGAAATCCTTCAGCGCCCGGCCCACCACTTCTTCCGACGCACCCACCGAATAGATGTCGGCCGTATCGAAGAAATTGATCCCCGCTTCCAGGGCGCGCTTGATGAAGGGACGGCTGGCCTCTTCCGTCAGCACCCAGTCGCGCCAGCTCGGCGCGCCATAGGTCATGGTACCCAGGCAGATCGGTGAGACTTTCAGGCCGGTCTGGCCCAGGCGCTTCATGTCCATCGCGGTCGCTTTCAAAAACCAGCCAGGGTTTTAGAAGCCAAAGAGCGGACCGGCAATCTTCTGGATCAGGTTTTCGAACTTGAGCGGCGCGGTGGTGACGGCCAGGTTGATGCAGTCGCCATCGGGATCGGCGATGGGGCTGTGCCGGACAGCATGATCGGCCACCTGCAGGTCGCCCGGACCGTAGCGGCCGGTCACATCGGAAAAGCCGCCGGACAGCACCAGCGTATATTCCAGCCCGCGATGGCTATGGGTGCCGACTTCGGTGCCGGGTGCGCCGCGCAGCAGCTTGGCGCTCACCGCGCCGCGCTTCAGCAGCGGCAGATAGGCAAGGCTCGGCCCCATGCGCCGCCAGCGCACCCGGGAAAGATCGCCGCCCAGATAGCCGCGCAGCGGCTCCGGCGTGCCGTCTTCCGAGGAGGTACGGGGCGCCGGTGAAACCGGCACGGCCTCATCCAGCCTGGCCAGGGTCGCGGCCAGCGCGTTGTCGGACAAGGCGGAGGCCGGCAATGTTTCCAGCAGGCCGCCGCCGACCTTTTCCATCAAGCGGACCGCCGCGCGGCACTGGGCGCAAAACGCCATGTGGGTGGCGACGATCAGGCCGGTGACTTCGTCGCATCCCCCCGCCGCATAGGCCAGCAGCAGGCTTTCATCGGGATGGTGATGGATGGAATGCCTCATGGCATGTCCCCCAGCGCCGATTTGAGCCGCGCCATCGCCAGGCGCAGCCGCGACTTGACGGTCCCCAGCGGAATGCCCAGCTCCAGCGCAATCTGGCTGTGCGGCTTGTCGGCGAAGAAGGACTGTTCGATCACCGCAATCTGATCGGGGGGCAAATGCTTCAGCGCCGCGCGCAGCCGCCCTTCGTCATCGGCCAGCGCCATCGCCTGGTCCGCCGCCGGTTCGGCCTCCGGCAGGAAATCTTCGGGATCGAGCTGGGGGCGCTTCTCGCGGCGGATGGCGTCAATGCGCAGATTGCGGGCAATGGTGAAAAGCCAGGTCGCCGCCGACGCCTTGGCGGGATCGAACAGATGCGCCTTGCGCCACAGGTTGAGCATGGCGTCCTGCGCCAGATCTTCGGCCTGGGCGGCGGGCGCGCCCAGCCGCATCAGATACGCCTTGATGCGGGGGGCAAAATGCCCGAACAGCGCCGCGAATGCGGCGCGGTCGCGCATTTCGGCCACCCGGCGCAGCAAGGCATCCATCGCCAGGGCTTCGGTGGGACGGGTCATGGGCAGGCGAACGGACGAGCGCCCGCGAAAAACCGGGCGAAAGCGGGAAATGTCAGCCGTTTGAACATGCGCCAGCATAGCGGATTCTACGGCGGCGCGGGGCATATGGATCAGGTTGATCCGGGGACCGGCCTGGTTCGTACTGAGCACATGGGTGATTCCGCGCTTTATGAAGGCTGGGTGATGCACCGGCGGCTTCGGCCCCGGCATCATCGCTTCAAATACCGCGTCTTTGCCATGCTGCTGGACCTGGAGGAATTGCCGGACCTGGACCGGCGCCTGTCGCTGTTTTCCTGGAACCGGCGCGGGCTGTTCAGTTTCCACGACCGCGATCATGGCGACGGGCGTGATCTGAATGTGTGGCTGGACGAGCTTCTGGCGCAGGCCGGCATCAACGCCGGCGGACCGCGTCAGGTGCTGTGTTATCCGCGCATACTGGGTTACGTCTTCAATCCCCTCAGCGTCTGGTTCTGCCGTGACGAGGCCGGCACGCTGAAGGCGATCGTCTATGAGGTGCACAACACCTATGACGAGCGCCACGCCTATGTCCTGCCGGTGGATGATGAAAAGCTGGTGCGCCACGGCTGCGCCAAGGACTTCTATGTTTCGCCATTCCTGTCGCGCGATTGCCGCTATCAGTTTCGCATCCGCCCGCCGAACGAGGACGTCGCCATCACGATCCATCAGCAGGAAGCCGGGCTACCCATCCTCAACGCCTCGTTTGCGGGTGCGCGCAGCCTTTTGAGCGATGGCACCCTGCTGCGGATGCTGGTCGCCTACCCCCTGATGACGGTGAAAGTCGTGCTGGCCATCCATTACGAGGCGGTGCGCCTGATGCTCAAAGGGGTGCGCCGACATCCCCATGCCCCCAAACCGGGGTACGCCCCGGCCGAATAAACCCGCCGGCGAATAGAGTTCTGGAACTCATGGTGACCTGACGGATATTTT
>Ga0209296_1000807_pt1 | contig 26377 bp, 16 predicted proteins | sample S_130206_EF_Meta_FD_187319 | JGI IMG/M metagenome (GOLD analysis project Ga0209296, IMG submission 187319) | Freshwater microbial communities from Lake Simoncouche, Canada to study carbon cycling - S_130206_EF_MetaG (SPAdes) (version 2) | ecosystem: Environmental > Aquatic > Freshwater > Lake ...
ACGAGCCACTGGCCGCCGATAGGGAAACCGCCTAGGCCCTTTGCCTCCGGAATGCCGGACATCTGTAGCAGCGGAAGCGTGCCGCCGCCTGCGCCAACAAAGACGAACTTGGCGCGGTTTGTCCGAACCAGCCCCGTCGCTGACTCCTTCACGCGGACTTCCCAGCCCGTGCTGTTTCTACGCAGGCCGATCACGCGATGGCCGGAGGCGATGCCGCATCCCTCCTGCCGTCCTAGCCAGCTTAGCAGTTTGCGAGAGATTGCGCCAAAGTTCACATCTGTGCCCCCGTCCATCTTGGTTGCGGCAATGGGTTCGTCGCCCCGACCTTCGACCAGGAGCGGTGCCCAACTCGCAAGGGTGGTGCGGTCAGTAGTGAAGACCATCTCCCGGAAGAAATGGTGGGCCGACATTCCGGCGTGGCGGGCCTTGAGGAATTCCACCTGGTCAGCTCCATGCACGAAGCTGATGTGGGGGACGGGATTGATGAATTCCCTCGGGTGACTGGCCATGTCGTTGGCCACCGCGTAGCTCCAGAACTGTTTCGATTGCTCGAACTGCTCGAAGATCTCGATGACCTTGGCCACCTTCACCGAGCCATCCGCCTCGCGCTTGGGCGTGTAACTCAGCTCGCAGATCCCCGCGTGCCCCGTGCCGGCGTTATTCCAACCATCCGAACTCTCCTGTGCCAAGCCATCGCTGGCCTCATAGAGCTGGATGGAAAGTCGCGGATCGAGCCGCTTCAGCATCGCGCCGAGATTGGCCGACATCACCCCGCTGCCAATCAGGATGACATCGGGGTCTTCAACGTGGGTGGCGTTGGGCATTCGTTTGGGTAAGTGTTGGTTAATGGACGTTGGGAGACGGTCAGGTCGGGATGCTAGCGGAATCACTGGGCTGCTTTTGCAAGCCATAGGCCTTACTCCCCGCATGGCAAGTCCCTTGGGGGCCGAACACGGGGTCAGGCCGTACCTTTGTGTGCTGAACCTAAACTGGCCTGAATAATGCGGAGAACTCCGGGGTCAGGCCGTTACTCATGAATGGCTGATGCTTAAACGAAAGTTTTTGCCAGTTTTAGTATCAGTGTGGTTTAGTAACGGCCTGACCCCTTGGTCGGCCCCCCGATTAGAGGCCGGAAAACATCAAGCGATAATCTCTTTGATGGGCTTGCTGGGTTCGACGCCGGTGAGCTTGGCGTCGAGGCCTTGGAACTTAATCGAGAAGGTTTCGTGGTTGATGCCGAGTTGGTGCAACATGGTGGCGTGCAGGTCGTGCACGGTGGTGACTTTGTCGACGGCGGCGTAGCCGAGTTCGTCGGTCTGACCATGCACGATACCGCCCTTGATGCCACCGCCGGCCATCCAGACGGTCATGGCTTTGCTGTGGTGGTCGCGGCCGCTGCCGCCTTGCGACATGGGAGTGCGGCCAAACTCGCCAGCCCAGACGATCAGGGTGTCGTCGAGCATGCCGCGCTGCTTGAGATCGGTGATGAGCGCCATGCAGGCGCGATCGATCTCGGCAGCCTTGAACGCGATGCCTTCCTTGACGCCGCCGTGGTGGTCCCAGTCCTTGTGGTAGAGTTGGATGAAGCGGACGCCGCGTTCGGCGAGGCGACGCGCGAGCAGGCAGTTGGCCGCGAAAGAGCCGTCGCCGGGTACGCAACCGTAGAGGGCGAGGGTCTTGGGGTCTTCGGCGGACATGTCCATGAGCTTGGGCACGCTGGCCTGCATCTTGAACGCCATCTCATATTGGGCGATGCGCGTGGCGACCTCGGGGTCGGCAACGACCTTGTCGCGATGGAGATTCAGCGCCGCGATAGCGTCGACGTCCCCACCCTGGGCATCGCGTGAGACGCCGGGTGGATTGGTCAGGTACATCACGGGATCGCCCTTGGAGCGGAGCTGCACGCCTTGGTGCTTGGAAGGGAGGAAGCCGCTGCTCCATTGGCGCGCAGCGATGGGCTGGTTCTGGCCGCCTTTGCCGAGCGAGGTCAGCACCACAAAGCCTGGCAGGTCTTCGGATTCGACGCCGAGTCCGTAGGTCACCCATGAGCCCATGCTGGGTCGGCCCGCGATTTGCGAGCCGGTGTTCATGAACATGTGCGCGGGGTCGTGATTGATCGCGTCCGTGGTCATCGAGCGGATGAGGCAGACGTCGTCGATGACCGAGCCGATCTGCGGGAAGAGTTCGCAGATTTCGATCTGGTTGCGGCCGAACTTGGCGAACTTATGCTGCGGTCCGAAGCACGTGAGCTTCTGGCCCTGGAGCTGGGCGAGCTGTTGGCCTTTGGTGAAGCTTTCCGGCATGGGTTGGCCATGCATCTCGGCGAGCTTGGGCTTGGGGTCGAAGGTCTCGAGGTGCGAAGGGCCGCCGGCCATACTCAGCCAGATGACCCGCTTGGCCTTCTGGGGGAGTGGCAATCTCGAGAGCACGCCGGGTGCGCCGGAAGCGGCCGGGCCAAGCAGGGAAGCCAGCGCGACGCCGCCGACGCCTTGGGCGGTCTTACCTAGGAAGGCACGGCGCGTGAGCGCGGCTCTCAGTTCGGGAGGGATCATTAGTCGCGGGTCAAGGTTTCGTGGAGATTCAGGATCACGCGGGTGACGTGCGTCCAGGCCGCGAGCTCCGCGGGGTCGGCCTGCGCGGGCGGCGGCGTGAGACCGACCTTTAAGAGTTCCTTGGCGGCGGCGGGGTCGGCTTTGTAGGCGGCCCGGCGTTCGGTGAGTACCTTGCGGAGCGTGCCAAGTTCTTTAGCATCGGGATTGCGCTGCAGGGCGCGACGCCAAGCCCAGGTGAGGCGGGCGTCATCCGCGCCGTTCTCGGCGAGTACGCCGGCGGCGAAGGCGCGGGAGGCTTCGACGTAGGTCGGGTCGTTGAGCATCACGAGCGCCTGCTGCGGGATGTTCGAGCGGGTGCGGTCGGTGCAGGCTTCTTCGCGGCTAGGCGCGTCGAAGGCGAGCATGCTCGGATGCAAGAAGCTCCGCTGCCACCAGACATAGAGTCCGCGACGATACTGCGAGTCGTTCTTGTCGGCCGTATATTCGCGCACGGGGAAGTTGAGGTTCTCCCAATAACGGTCGGGCTGGTATGGCTTCACGCTGGGGCCGCCGATCTTAGGACCGAGCAGGCCGGCGATGGCGAGGGCGTTGTCACGCACGAGTTCGGCATCCAGGCGATAAGGGCTCTGGCGGGCGAGTTCGCGGTTGTAAGGGTCAGCAGTGGTCTGCGCCGGCGTGGCCACGGAGCTGCGACGATACGCTTCGCTATTCACGATGAGGCGGACCATGTGCTTCATATCCCACTTGGCGTCCACGAATTCGACCGCCAGCCAATCGAGCAGCGCCTGGTTGGGCGGGAGTTCGCCTTGGGCGCCGAGGTCGCCAGGGTTCTTGCTAAGCGCGATACCGAAGAACTGTGCCCAGAGGCGGTTCATGACAACGCGAGCGGTGAGCGGGTTCTCGCGGGCAACGAGCCACTTGGCGAGGTCGAGCCGGTCGGGCACGCGGCCTTCGAACTTAGGCTGCGGGAGGTAATGGGGCAGGGCGGCCTTAACAATCTCGCCTGACTCGTCCATCCAGTTGCCACGGGGCAGGATGCGGACGGTACGGGCCGTGGCGGCCTTGTAGGTCACGAGCGATCTCGGGATGGCGGCACGGAAGGCGTCATGGGTCTTCTGCGTCTGGACGACGGCGTCACGTTCGACCTTGAGGGCTTCAGGGTGCTGGGAGAGGTAGTAGTCGCGAACGATGTTCCTCTCGGCGGCGGAACGCTTGTCGGCCGGCTTCTTCAGAATGGGTGCGGCTTGGGCGGCGAGCTTGGCATCAACGTCTTTGCGTTTGGCTTTCGCCTTAGTCTTCTCGGCGGCCGGTGCGGGCTTGCCTTCTTCGGCGAGCTCTTGTTCCCAGGCGGCGATGGCTGCGGTCAGCGACGGTAGGGCGATATCTAAAGTCTTCTTGGCCTGGGCGATTTCGGTCGTGAGTTCGGCGAGGCGCTTCACCTGATCGGGCGTCGAGATCAGCATGCCCTCCTCGCGGCGACCGATATCCGGCTCATGGATGTCCGCGAAGAAAGCTCCCAGGGTGAAGAAGTCGCGCTGGGTGAAGGGGTCGAACTTGTGGTCGTGGCACTGCGCGCAGCCGGTGGTCTGGCCAAGCCAGGCGGCGCCGACTGCGCGGACGCGGTCGTTCAGCATACGTTGCTGGTAGTCCTTGGGCTGGGCTCCGCCTTCTTCCGTGGTCAGGAGCAGGCGATTGAAGCCGGAGCCGATCTTGGCCTCCTGGTCGGAGTCGGGCAGCAGATCGCCGGCGACCTGTTCCAGGGTGAAGCGGTCGAAGGGCTTATTCTGGTTGAAACTACGGATGACGTAGTCGCGGTAGGGCCAGACATTGCGCGCGCTATCGCTATGGTAGCCGATCGTGTCGGCGAAGCGGACGACATCGAGCCAGCCGATTGCCATGCGTTCGCCGTAGTGCGGCGAGGCCAGCAGGCGGTCGACGAGCTTCTCGTAGGCGTCGGGTGCGGTGTCCTTCACGAAGGCATCGACTTCCTCGGGCGTGGGCGGCAGGCCCAATAGGTCGGCATGGAGGCGACGCGCGAGGGTGCGACGATCCGCTTCGGCGGCGGGCGCAACGCCCTTGGTCTTGAGTCGCGCCGCGATGAGCGTGTCGATTGCCTTATCCGTCGAAGGGACAGCGGCCTTGCGCGGCGCTTCGTAGGACCAGTGGTTCTGATATTTAGCCCCTTCGGCGACCCAGCGCTTAAGGAGCTCCTTCTGTTCCAGAGTCAGCTTCTTGTGTGACTCGGGCGGCGGCATCATCTCATCCGGGTCAGTAAGAAAGAGGCGCTTCACCAGTTCGCTGGCGTCGGCTTTGCCGGGTACGAAGGCTTCCTTCTTCAACGCTTCCTCGCGGATATCGAGTCGAAGCTTCGCTTTGCGATGGCTAGCATCGTTGCCGTGGCAGGAGAAGCAGTTGTCGGAAAGGATCGGACGGATGTCGCGGTTGAATTCGACCGGGTCGGCGGCGGACGCTAACGGGGCGGCCAGACACAGGGTGGCGAGGACAAAGCGGGCGCTCATGGGGGTGAGGTGAGAATTAGAGAGCGGGCGACAGGAGGCAAGGAGGGGAATCGCCAATGGCGTCAGGCCGTACCTTTGGCTAAGTGAACCATAATATGGATAAAATATTTGGTTTTCGGTTCAGTCGTAGGCTGGGTACGGCCTGACCCCGTGTTCGTCCCCCCATTTAGCGTGACCCGATCAGTGAGCGGATGCTGAATATAAGGTGGTCAGGTAAATGAGAATCATGGATAAAGTTCCTGTCTTCGGACCGGCCATGCTTACCCCTCGTTCCCCCCTAATCGCCCTCCTCTGCTTGGGTTGCACCAGCTGCGTTGATTACGTGCACGCGCCGGTGTCGGTGGAGCAAATCGACCGCGATTTCGCGGACCGCAAACTTCCCTCGCAGAAGCGCGCGTGGACGCTCCCGGATCTCATCCTGCTCGGCAAGAAGCGACAGGCGGGTCGGGAGCAAGCGGCTGCGCAATACGCCACGGCCCAAGCGGCCTTGATTACGGCGGGCGGCTCCGTGAATCCCGCGATCTCCATCGTCCCAGGCATCAACACCAGTGCCGCCAGCGGCACACCGAGCGGCACCCCCTCGGCGTCCTTCGACCTGTTATTCGAAACCGCTCGTAAGAAGGACCTGCGTCTGCTGAAGGCCCAGCAACAGTTGTTGAAGGCGGGCTTCACGCAACAAGACACGGAATGGCAGCTCGACGCCGCTGTGCGTCTCGCGGGCTGGAATCTTGCGTTCGCCCAAGAGCGCCAGACGCTGCTGACGCAAGCGGTCGCCGCCCAAGAAAAAGTCCTCGGCTTGGCGAAGCATCAGCTCGATGCCGGGCTGATCGCCCCGACCGACGTGCAGAGCCAAGACCTTGCGTGGCGGAAAGCGCGCCTTGATCTCGCGGATGCCGAAGCCGCAGTGCTCGAAGTCCGGGCCCAACTGGCGGAAGCGGTAGGCTTACCCTTACAAGCCCTCGTGCGGGCCAAACTGAATCTGACCGCCGAATCGCCTGCGCAGCGGGCGTCATCGCAAGCCATCGCCCGCGTGCGTCAGGCGGCCCTCGTTCATCGGCCTGACGTGGCGATGGGCTTAGCGGACTACGCAGCCGCCGAGGCCGACCTCGCACTCGAGGTGGCCAAACAATACCCCGACATCAAGATCAGTCCCGGCTATCAGTGGGACCAAGGAAGCAACAAATGGCAGCTCGGGCTCGGGTTCGACCTGCCGATCTTTAATCAGAACCAAGGCCCGATTGCGGAAGCCGCGGCACGGCGCCGCGAGGCGCAGATCCGCCTAGAAATGCTGCAGGCCAAGATTTCCGCCGAGGTCGACCGAGCGGTCCCCGCCCTGCAACAGGCATGGAAGACCTATCAGGTCGCCCGTGACCTGGTTAAATCCCAAGGCGAGAAGAAAACCACCGCGCTGCGTCGCGCCCAGGCAGGCCAAGGCGAACCGATGGACACCCTCTTGGCGGAAGCAGACCTCATTTCGGCCCAGCTCGTACTCGTTGACCGCGCCAGCAAGTGGGCGCAGCAGCTCGCAGCCCTCGAAGCCCTGACGCGTCCGCCCTTGGTCGCCGCGGCTCGCGTCGCTGCCGAACAGAATTCCAAATGAAAACCTACTTCTCTCTTGTGCTCATGGCGGTCGCGCTCTCCGCGGCCGAAACCCCGACGACGCCCGAGGCTAAAAGCCCCGAAGCCAAGGTCGCTGATCCCAAAGCTGCCCTCGCGCAGCAACTCAAGGCGGCCGGCGTGAAAAGCGCCGTCGTGGAAGTGGCCGGCCGGCAGAAGGAAGTCGTCCTGACGGGTCAGGTCGTGGATCCTTTGCCGCTGGTGAACAGTTTTCAGGAATGGGTCGGTGCGAAGATTTCGGCCGAGACCGCTGAGCAAGAACTGAGCCGCATGGAAAAACTCCGGGCTAATAACGAAATCTCCGCCCGCCTCTTTCGAACCACGGAAACCGAGGCCCTGAAAGCCCGCCTCGCGACTTCCATCGCTTACCAGAAACTACTCCTTAACGTCGGGCCAGATTTGGTCCGGCAAGGCCGTCTGGAAAGTCTCCTGAACAGCATCACTGTCGGCGAAAGCGCCCTCGTACGCCTCGACCTGCCGTTGGGGCTAGCGTTGGACGAACGTCCGGCGGCAAAAATCGCGACGGTCTTCAACCCTGCGCAAAGCCAGTCTGGCGCCTGGGTGAGCGACGCACCCGCGGTCAGCCCACTGACGCAAGGCCCAGCCTTATTCTACCTCGTCGAAAAGCCCCAACCCGCCTTGAGGTCTGGGGCTGCCGTCCAGGCTAAGCTGCACATCGGTAAGCCGGCGCCGCTGGCCTTCGTGCCCGAGACTGCGTTGCTAAGGGCGAATGGCTGGACCTTCGTCTACCGCGAGACCGGCGAAGTCAGCCCGCACCACGTCCGCTGTCCGCTCCAGCTTCTCCACCGCGCCACGTTGCGTGACGTCGATGGCTGGCTCGTGACGGGCGGCATCAAGGTCGGGGACAAGATCGTGGTCCAAGGCGCGTTCACCTTGCTCTCGTGGGAGACCTTGGAAGACGAGGCCGGGGCGGAAGCGGAGCTTGAGAAGCCCGCAAGTCAGGAGAGTCCTCCCGCCAAATCCAAGTAACCATGCTTTCCGCGCTCGTTGGACTCTCGTTGCGCTACCGCTGGGTGGTGCTGGGGTTGTCGCTCTTACTCTTAGGCTGGGGTGCCTACGGCGCCAAAAACGCGAAGTATGACGTCTTTCCGGATTTCGTGCCGCCGCAAGTCACCATCCAGGCCGAAGCCCCGGGCTTCACGCCGGAGCAGGTCGAACTCCTGGTCACTCGGCCGATCGAAGCCGCGGTCAACGGCGTCGGCAACATGGATTCGATGCGTTCGGAGTCGATTCAAGGACTCTCCGTGGTGACGGTCGTCTTCGTCGAAGGATCTAATATCCAGAGCTCTCGTCAGATGTTAGCCGAGCGCCTAGGCGAAGTCGCCGGCCGGCTCCCTAATGGCGTGCGTGCCCCCACCGTGTCGCCGCTGACCTCGGCCACGATGGACTTGTTGAAAGTCGGGCTGGTCTCGAAAGGCCCCGGCGCCCTGACGCCGCTCGAACTGCGCACCTTTGCCGACACCGTTATTCGCCCACGTCTCTTGGCCGTACCGGGCGTGGCGCGTTGTATCGTCTTCGGCGGGGAAACCAAGGAACTCCAGATTCTCGTCCACCCCGAGAAACTCCAGGCCCTCGGGCTCTCGCTTAGCGAGGTCAGCCAGGCGGTGAAGAACGCGAACAGCCTCATCGGTGTCGGGTTCGTCGAGACCCGTTCCCAGCGCATCGCGGTGCAGATGGGCACCGGGCGCATCACGCCCGCCGAGTTAGCTCAGGTCACCGTCAACACCCCGACCGGGCAGCCCGTGCCATTGGGCTCCCTCGCCGACATCACCTACGGGGCCGCGCCGAAGTTCGGCGACGCCTTGGTCATGGGCGAGCCGGGCATCATCCTGTCGCTCTCCAGCCAATACGGGGCCAACACGCTCGAGGTCACTCACGAGGTCGAGGAAGCGCTGGAAGCCTTAGCGCCGACGTTCGCTGCGAACCATATTACAAGCTACAACGCCTTACACCGCCCTGCGTCCTTCATCGAGACCTCGCTGGCGAACATCCGCCGCTCGCTACTCCTCGGCGCCATCTTGGTCGCCGTCATCCTGCTCCTCTTTGTCGGCAATCTGCGGATTGCACTCATCTCCCTGACCGCCATCCCGCTTTCGTTGCTGACGGCCGTGGCGACGCTCAGCGCGTGGGGCGTGACCATCAACACGCTCACCTTAGGCGGATTGGCGATCGCGATTGGGGAGGTCGTGGACGACGCCATCATCGATGCGGAAAACATCATCCGGCGCTTGCGCGAAAATCACGCCAGCGCGTCCCCGCGTCCCGTGACGCAGGTCATCCTCGATGCCTCGCTGGAGGTGCGGAGCGCGGTAGTCTATGCGACCTTTCTGGTCGCCTTGGTCTTCCTGCCTGTCCTGACGCTCTCCGGTATTCAGGGAAAGTTCTTCGGCCCCCTCGCGCTCAGTTATATCTTCGCCACCATGGCTTCCTTGGGTGTCGCCGTGGTTCTGACACCCGTCCTGTGCCTGATTTTGTTGGGCAAAAGTCAGGCTGCCGAGCGGGCTCCCAAGGAGAGCCGTCTCAAGCAAGCCTACCTGCGACTCATCGGACTCCTCATCGATAAGCCCAAAGCCTCGCTCGCGGGCGTCGCCATACTGTGCCTCGGGGCGTATTGGCTGATGCCAGCCTCGACTGGCGAAATCCTGCCCGGTTTCCGCGAAGGACATTACGTCGTCCAGCTCAACACCACCGCGGGCAGTTCGCTGGCCGAGATGACGCGGCTCGGACAGAAGCTCAGCCAGGAATTCTTAGCTGTGCCGGAAGTCGCCACCGTCGAGCAGCAGATCGGACGCGCCGCGCAAGGCGAGGACACCTTCGGACCGAACCGTTGCGAGTTCCACATTGAGCTCAAGCCCGGGGCCGACGCCGAGGAGGCCGCTGCCGGTATCCACGCCGCCTTGGCCCGCCACCCTGGCACCGAGGCGGAAGTCCTGACTTTCCTGGGCGATCGTATCAGCGAGACGCTCACCGGCGAGACGGCGCCTTTTGTCGTCAACATCTTCGGCGAGTCCTTAGCCACGCTCGATGCCAAGGCCATGGAGGTGAAGAAAGTCCTGGAAGGCATGAAGTCTCCCGCCGCTTCCCAGATTAAAATCAAAGCGGCGCCTTCCGAGCCACGCCTACTGGTCCAGCCCCGCCTCGATCGCCTGGCCGCATTGGGTTTGAAAGTTCAGGACATCAACGACGTCCTCCTTGCGGCGCTCCAAGGCAATGCCGTCGCCCAATCCCTCGAGTACGGCCAATCCATCGACCTCAGCGTCCACCTCGGGCACGGCCTCGTGGCCCCTGAGGAGCTCGGCGACCTTTCTATGCGCACGGCTCGTGGGGCGATGGTGCCCCTGCGGGAAGTTGCCATAATCCGCTTAGGTGAAGGCCGCAACGCCGTCTTGCATGAAGGCGCGCGCCGTCGGCAGACCGTCACCTGCGCGCCTAAGGACGAAAGAGCCTTAGCCGAATTTTCAATCGCCGCCGAAAAGACTATTCGGGAAAAGGTCCAGCTGCCCGCCGGCACCTACTTCGAATTCTTCGGGGACGCCAAGGCCAGCCACGCAGCCCAACAAGAGTTAATCTTGCACTCCTTGGTCGCAGCATTCGGCGTGATTCTCCTACTCTTCATCGTGACCGGCCACTGGCGTAACACCGCGCTTATCTTGGCCAATCTGCCCTTTGCCCTGGCCGGCGGTGCGTTGTCGCTGGCGCTCGGCCAATATTACGGGAAGGCCAGCGGGCTCTCGTTGGGGGCCCTCGTCGGATTCGTCACCCTGTTCGGCATCACCACACGAAATTCCGTGATGCTGATGTCGCATTATCAGAACCTCGTTGAAAAAGAAGGTCGTGAATGGAATGCACTGACCGCCATGCAAGGAGCGGCTGATCGGCTCTTGCCCATTCTCATGACCGCGTTGGTGACAGGCATCGGTTTGCTGCCCTTGGCGTGGGGATCGGGCGAGGCCGGACGCGAGATCGAAGGCCCGATGGCAATTGTAATCTTGGGCGGCCTCCTGACGTCGACGTTGCTCAATCTCCTCATTTTACCGGGCCTGGCTTTGAATTTTGGGCACTTCGTGGCGACTAAGGAGTGAGAAACTGGCGGCGGACGTTTAAGCCGCAAACCCGATCACAGCTTACTTGCCCCCTTCGGTGACTTTGCGGTGCATCTCTTCGGTGAGCGCCTCGATTCGTTCAGCGAGCCTCTGCGTGATTTCGGTGAGTTGGGTGTTCTGTTTAAGGAGTTCAGCCAGCGCGGTATTTTCTTTCGCAGCCAGAAGCTGCCTTTCCTCGCTGGCTTTGGCGATGTCTTCGCGGTGTTGGGCGTCAGCCTCGGCGTGTAACTTGTCGCGGTCGGCCTGCCGCGTCTGCGCTAGGAGAATGAGTGGTGCCGCATAAGCCGCCTGCAGACTGAACGCGAGGTTCAGGAATACGAAGGGGTAGATGTCGAAAGAGGTGAAGCCGAAGACATTGAGGCTAATCCAAACTGCTACCACAATCGTCTGGGCGATGAGGAAGACGGGCGTACCGAAGAAGCGCGCAAAGGCCTCCGCTTTCAGGGCGAACCAATCCCCGCCAAAGACGCTGGCGAGATGGAGGTGGGGAAGGTGAAAGCGGAAATGATGCTGGTCCGATTTCCCAGATGCGAGGGTGTCAGGGGTAGAGATTGGCGTGGGGGTTTCCATATAAAATGCAGTTGGGGTGGGTTTGGAAAAGCCAAACTACCACCTAGCCAGTCGGCTGGTGGGTTCGGAATTTCGCAAGGTAGACCGACGGGGTTGGTCGGGGGCGGGACCCCAAGGTACCTTTGGAGATTTCTTGTGTCAAGGCATCGGGCCCGCCGGTCTTACGCCTAGTAACCTGGTGGACCCCTGCGGCAGGTTCAGCCGCCGCGAAGGCTTCCTTCGCCCTGGTCGGGGCGAGGGACACAGGGGAGGGGGCGCTCAGCGCGCGGCGGGAAGCATACCGATCTGCTTCAGCCAGGCTTGGCACTGGTCGGGCCAGGCTTTGATTTCTTTCTCGGAGCGCAGGCCGTGTCCGTGGCCGCCCGTGGCGACCTTGAAGAACTGGGTCGGTACCTTGGCGGCGAGGAGGGACTCGTGGTAGACCTTGCTCCCCTTGATGTAGCTCTTGTCGTCCTCGGCGTGTGCGATGAAGGTCGGTGCGGTCTTGGCGTCGACGAACTTTGTTAGACCCTGGTCGAGATAGGCCGGGTAGACGAGTATGGCGAAGTCCGGACGCAGCGGCTGATCATCGGCCACGTCGAGGCGCGGGTAGGTGGCGGGTCCAGTGAGCGTACTCAGGCGCGCGGCGAGGTGACCGCCGGCGGAGAAGCCCATCACCCCGACGCGGTCGCGGGCGATGTTCCATTCGGCGGCGCGCTGGCGGACGAGTCGGATCGCCCGTTGGACATCCTGGAACGCGCCGTCTTGGTTGCCGGGGACGCGGTACTTGAGGACGATACCGGTGATGCCGAGCGAGTTGAGCCAAGCGGCGACTTCGGTGCCTTCTTTGTCGTAGGCGAGGATGCCGTAGCCGCCGCCCGGGCAGATGATGACGGCGGGGGTCGGCTTGGCGGCGTTCGGGGCTGCGTAGACGGTGAAAGACGGCTCCGCGATGTCGGTCAGGCGCAAGACATTGTCACCGCGGGCGGGCAGGGCTCGCTCGGGGCCGGCGATGGCCTTGCCTGGCATCGCGCCCTTGGGCCACACCGTCACGACCGTGCCGGGGGCTGTCGGAGCCGGCTGCGCAATCTCGGCTCGTCCGAGGTTAGTCAGGGCGCAGAGAGTCAGGGCAAGCATGAGAAGGCGGGGCATCGTCGGGGGGTGCCATAGGCATAGCCAGCCTCCGCCATGCATCAAGGGTTTCCCCTAGGTGGGTCTAGGTTCAATCCGTCCCAAAGGGGTCAGGCCGTTAGTGGTTGGGGCTGTTAGTTTGGAAGCGGTTATTTGCCGTTTAAACTAACAGGGGCTCAACGAACGGCCTGACCCCTTTGATGAGGTGATTGCCTACTTCTTGCCCTTGGCGGGCTCCGCTGGCTTGAGGGGGTGGTCCTTGAGGATTTCCTCGGTGGTGTAGAAGTTGACGCGGTCCTGGGTGGCGGCGCGGACCTTGGCGACCTGCGCAGCCGTGATCAGCTTGCCGTTGTTGCCGAAGGACAGTCTTACGTAGCTCAGGACCTCGGCGACCTCGGCGTCGTTCAGCATCCCGGCGAAGCCCATCATCGGTGGCACGCCCTTGCTCGGGTCGAAGGCCTGTTGGTTCACCGTGATGGGCCCCCAGAGGCCCTTGAGCACGATTTTGATGAATCGTTCGTCGTCCTGGAGCCAGTCGCTCTTCGCCAGCGGCGGGTAGACATTCGCGATGCCCTTGCCGTCGGCCTGGTGGCAGGTGGCGCAATGCGCGTCACGGAAATAGACCTCTCGGCCCAGTTGGAAGACTTTATCTTCGGCCGCGGTGAGCTTGCGCGCGGGCTTAGGGGTGGTGTCCGCGAGCGGCTGACCAACCTTGGATTTGCCCGCGAGGTATTCTTCCGCGGCGGGGTTGTCGGCGAGGTTGAGTTGGCCGGCCGCCTTGAGCGCCGCGACGTCGTCCTTGAGCGTGTAGCTCAGGGCGTAGTGGAGCACCGGGCCGACCCAGCGGTCGACGGGGCGGCGGAAGGCCGCGAGGGCGATCCGGGCGCCGTCGGCGTTGTCGAGCCAAGTGGCGGCGACAATCGCGGTGAGGCGGACGCGCGGGTGTTCGTCCTGCACGGCTTGCGTCAGGAGCGCCACGTGGTCGGGAATCTGGCGGTAGGCGTGACGCAGCACGTCCACGGCGGCGGCGCGGGCCTCGAAGCGCTTGGCCTGCAACAGCCGGCGCAGGAGGTCGGGGTTCGGCTGGTTCTGGGCCCAGGTGGCCCAGAGCGCCTCGCAGAGGTGATGCTCGTAGGCTGGGTCCTGCGGGTCGAGCTTCGCGACCCACGCCTTGACCGCGGGCAGGACCTCGGCCGGGGCATGGCTCCGCAGCTCGCGTCGCGTCCGGTAGCGCGTGCGGTATTCCGGCTCCTTCAGGTTCTCGAGCAACTCGGCAACCGTGGCACCGTCGATCTTCGCCGGCTTGAGCAGCGGGCGTTCAGGGTAGGTCACGCGGTAGATGCGGCCGTGCTCGTGGTCGCGGTTCGGGTCGCGGGCGTTGTGCTGCATGTGCCCGATCAGCGGGTTGTGCCAGTCGAGGAAGTAGAGGGAGCCATCCGGCGCAAACTCGAGGTCGACCGGGCGGAAGTTGCCGTCCGTCGAGCTGAGCAGGTCGCCGTTGGCCTTGCCCACGAAGCCAGCGCCGTCGTCGCGCTTGGAGCCGAAGCTGATGCCTAAGAAGCCGATGGTATTGCACGCCATGAAGTCGCCTTGATTGACGTCGGGGAAGTGGCGCGAGGACACGAACTCGGCACCCGAGCTTGGGCGGGAGCGCTTCGGTACGAACTGCTCCACCTTCACCTGCTCGATACCGTAGGGCATCTTGGCGGAGAAGGGCAGGGCCCACCAATTCTCGCCCGGGGAGGCGTCGGAGATGAACGGCTGTTCCCAGGTGTCGAACGAGAAGCCCCAGGGATTAGAGATATCCACCTGCAGGCGTTCGAGCCGGTAGGACTTCGGGTCGAAGCGCCACGCCCCACCGTCGTTGCAGCGGCGTGGCCCGTAGGGGGTTTCGACCTGGCTATGGAGGAAGCGACCCTCCAGCAGGTAGAACGCCCCCGACGCATCGGCGCAGTAGGCCGAGATCGCGTGGTGGGAGTCGTGCGAGTCGAACCCGTGTAGGATCAGCTCCATCCGGTCGGCCTTGCCGTCTTTATCGTCGTCGATGAGCAGCGCGAGGTTGGGCTCCTGGGAGACATAAACGCCCTCGGGCGCCAGTTCGAAGCCGATCGGGATGTGGAGGTGGTCGGCGAAGACCGTCTGTTTGTCGGCCTTCCCGTCGCCATCGGTGTCTTCGAGGATGATCAGTTTGTCGTCCGGCAGCGGGTCGCCCGGGCGGTAGTGCGGGTAGGTCGGCGTCGTGGCCACCCAGAGCCGGCCCTTGCCGTCGAACGACATCTGCACCGGCTTCTTGAGGTCGGGGAATTTCTCCTCCGAGGCGAAGAGCTCGACCTTGTAACCGGGGGCCACCTTCATCTTGGCGATCGCGGCCTCGCCCGACAGGAACTCGGTCGGGTTGCCGTTCTTCATGTCCGGCTTGAAGTTGGAAGGCACCGGGGAAAGCGTCACGGTACTGGTATCGTCGACTTGCAGGTCTGCCCGCTTGCCCTGGGCGAGGTCATGGATGAGCGTGTCGCGCAGCGCCGTCAGCTGGCGGCTCTTGAGCACCTCCTCGGGGTAGTTCTGGGTGCCGAAGGGGTTGTAGCGTTGGCCATGGGTGTGCACCCCGTTGATGATCGCGTAGTCGGTGTTCCAGAAGTAGTCCTTCATCTTCACCGCGGCGTTGACGAGGCTCTCGTCGGCCTTCGGGGTCCGGGGGGAGGAACCAAACAAGCCGTCGGCGAGCAGCTTGGCCATCTCCCGATATCCAAAGTCCGTCGGGGCGAAGCCGTTGATGGTGTAAGGCGTCTTGGCTTGGCCGTAGGCGGCGAGGGTGGGGTGGAAGAGGTCGATGAAGGTGAGGCCATGTTTCTGCGCCACGCGCGCCATGGCGGCGGCGTAGAGCTCCAGGCTGGCGTTCTCCTGCTTGCCGTTCGGGAGGTCGCGTTGTTTCGAGAGGTCCTCGAAGGCGATCGGCGACACGAGGACCAAGCGTGGGGCGGCTTGGCCGTTGTAGGCCTTGGAGAGCGAATGGACGACGAAGGCGTCGACCTCGGCTTCGAAGTTCGCGACGCGGCCGGGCCCGTCGAAGGATTCGTTGTAGCCGAAGAACGCGACGATGGTGTCGGCCTTCAGGTGGTGCAGCCATTGGTCGGGTGTGGAGAAGAAGCCCTTGCCGTTGTGCTGGGCGTACTCGGGGTGGAACTTCTCGGCGCCGGGGAAGGCCCATTGGCTGGGGCGGGCGGGGTGCGGACGGAACGCCGGGGTGTCGCCTGAACGCCCCATATTGCGCACGATGAGGCTTTGGGTGGGGAAGCGTAGGTGCAGCTCGGTCTCGAGGCGACCGTAGTAGGTGTCGCGTTCGGCGAACCCATTACCGATGAAGACGACGCGCTCACCGGACGAGGGCGGGGCGACGGCCTGGGGGCGGGCGACGGTCGCCGCTGGAGGGTTCACCGCCGGTGCGTGCGGCGTCGGCGAGCCCTTGCTGTTGTCGGGCCAGTTCGCCGCGTTGGCCTTGCTCTCGCGGGTATTGAGCTTCGTGTAATCGTTCGGGCCTGGCTCGGCGGATGTCAGTCGGGCGCAGGCGAGCAGGAGGAGGGCGAGGGTGGCGCGGCGGGGCATGGCTATGGCGGCGTATCCTTGCCGGCCATGGGCGATAATCCAGCCCGTCCTGCGGGCCGGGAGGTTTCATTTTCAACCGATTAGTCCAGCGGTCACGGTCTACCCCTCGGACGAGGTGACGGACGCAGGGGCGCTCAACGTGCCGTCGGCTTGATCAGGTACGCGGGGTCCTTCGCCCAGGCGTCGAGCTGCTTTGGATCGAGTTTGGCCTGCAATATGAAGGGCGGCATCCCGCGACCGTCGGGGTGGTTCGGGTGGGTTGAGCCGGGGGCGAGAATCCAGTGACCGTAGGTCAACGCGAGTACTTGCCCGTCGGGTAAAAGTTCGACCCCCGAGTAACCGCAATCGCCGATGTTGCTGTTAGTCGAGTTGCCATAGTTGCGGCGCAGTCGCACGCGGTATTGCCCTTCACGCCCCGCCTCGAGGTCGGCGAACGTGCCCATCCAGGCGACCCAGTCGCCGTGGCTCGGGTTGCCTTTATTCAGCGGGCTGTAGTCACGCATGAAGACCAACGTCCGTCCGTCCGGAAGGTTGACCGACTCGTGGCGGTGGCCGGTCAGGGCGCCCGGTAGCTCGCGCGGGTCCGTCCAGGTCAGGCCCGCGTCGTCGGAGAAAGCCACCATCGAGTTGGTCAGCCGTTTCTCTGGGCGGAAGAGCAGGGCGATTCGCTTGCCGTCGGGACGCGTCACGAGGCCGGCTTCGCAGAGGCCGGCACGGTTGGCGGCGCTCCGACCTGCGGGGGTGGAGAAGTCCATCCGCCGCAGGTGATCGAAGCGCAGGGTGGGGGCCCCCTCGGCCGTCGCGTCCAAGCGCAGGTCGACGGTCCAGTTATCAAAAGCGAAGTCATGGAAGACGCCGCGCCAGCTAGGCTGGTCGCCGGGCACGGGCCAGAGCGAGGCCAGCGCGACGATGATGCCTTTCGGGCCTTCCAGTTTCCACTGTTGGCGGGCCGACCAAGTGTCGCCGCGGTCGTCGCTCCACATCCATTCGAGGATGCTTTTGCTCGGCTGGCACGTGACCAGCAGGATGCGTTCGCGACCCGCAGGTAGGTCGAGCCGGTAAAGCACGGGCGTTTCCTCCACGCGTTGGGCCTTGACCGGTAGCGCTTGCCAAGAAGCCCCTGCGTCGGTGCTGCGGCGTAAGATCAGGTTGCCGCGACCATGGCCGTCCGGGTAGGCCACGACCAACGTCTTGCCATCGCGGAGCAAGACCGTCGAGGGGTGTCCCAGGTAGGTTGGGCGACGTTCAACCGTGGTGAAGAGGCTATCTTCCTTCATCAGGTCGACCATGGGGACCGAGTAGTCGCGCCGCGGTTCTTGGGCGGAGGTGACGCCAGCGGTCAGGCCAAGCGCAAGGAGGGTGACGAGGCGCATCGGTCCATCGTCACCCTCGGGGGTGTCCTGCCAAGCATGAAACCTGCCTTAGGCCTGCTTGAGCGAGGCCATGTCGATTACGAAGCGGTAACGGACGTCCTGTTTGATCATCCGCGCCCAGGCCTCGTTGATCTGCTGGATGGGGATCAACTCGATGTCGGAAACGATGCCGTGCTGGGCGCAGAACTCGAGCATCTCCTGGGTCTCGGCGATACCGCCGATGCAGGAGCCGCTGAAGTTGCGGCGGGGCATGATCACGCTGAAGGCGTGGACCGCGAGCGGCTGCTCGGGGACGCCGACAAGCGTGAGGGTGCCGTCGAGCTTGAGGAGGGCGAGGTAGGCGTTGAGGTCGTGCTTCGCCGAGACGCAGTCCAGGATGAAGTCGCAAGACGAGGCGTGCTTGGCCATCGCGGCTGCATCGGTCGAGACGACCACCTCGTGCGCGCCGAGGCGGAGGCCGTCGGCGACCTTGGAGGGGGAAGTCGTGAAGAGGACGACGTGGGCGCCGAACGCGCGGGCGAACTTCACGCCCATGTGGCCGAGCCCGCCGAGGCCGACGATGCCGACTTTCTGGCCGGGGCCGACCTTCCAATGGCGGAGCGGCGAGTAGGTCGTGATACCGGCGCAGAGCAGCGGGGCGGTGGCGGCGAGGTCGAGGCCGGCGGGGACGCGCAGCGTGAAGGCCTCGTCGACCACGATGTGCGAGGAGTAACCACCGAAGGTATGACCGCCGAGGTGCTTGTCGGGGCTGTTATAGGTAAACGTCGCCCCCGTGAGGCAGAACTGCTCGAGGCCCTTTTGGCAACTCGGGCAGGTGCGGCAGGAATCGACCATGCAGCCGGTGGCGCCGATGTCGCCCACCTTCAACTGGGTGACCTTGGCGCCGACCTTGGTGACGCGGCCGACGATTTCATGGCCCGGGACACAGGCGTAGTTCGTGCCCGGCCATTCGCCGCGGGCGGTATGGACGTCGGAATGGCAGACGCCGCAGAAGAGGATCTCCATCTCGACGTCGGTCGGGCCGGGCGCGCGCCGGTTGATGGTCAGCGGGGCGAGGGGGTTGGCCGGGGCGGAGGTGCCGAAGGCGCGAGCAGTGGTAGTCATGGGAAGGTGGCCCCTACCGATAGCCGGAAGGGGGACGTAGGCAAGCCGGGGGAGGGTTTGCGACGGTCGGCCTCAGCGTAGTGCGCCCGCGAGCGGTTTACCCTCGGCGTTCAGTAACTGGAACTCGTGCACGCCGAACTTGGTGCCGTCGCCGTAGGTCCAGACGACCTGCTTGTCGCGGGTGATCTCGACGAGTTTGGGTTGCGGGGCGCGGGCGGCGTAGTTGCTGAAAACGACGTTGCCGTTCGGTAGCCAGGCTAGGGCGGTGGTGCGGTTCACGGCTACGCCGGCCAGGTCGCCGTCCTTAAGTTCCCAGACGACTTTGCCCGCGGCGTCGACCTCGACAACGTGGTTGCCGACGGTCAGGCTGATGAGCGTGTGGCCCGCGGCGTTGCGAACTGCGCAGAAGGTACGGTTATCCAGCTTCGACTCCGGGGCTTGGTATTCCCAGACGACTTTACCTTGGGCGTCATACTCGCGCACGAGTTTGTCTTGGGGTACCAGGTAATGGCCGTCGGGCAGTTTGCGGGCCATGCGGCTCTGGAAGTGCGGGTCCTTTGCCGTGCAATGCAGCGGAATCTCGACCAGGATACGGCCCGCGGCGTCGACCTCGAGCAGGCGGGGGTTGGGGCCGGACTCGGTCAGCATCGTTCGCCCATCGGGTAGGCGCTGCGCCGTATTCACCTCGGCCTGCGTGCCCTTGTATTCGAAGACGACTTTCAGGTCGCGGGTCACCTCGACGACGGCCCCGCCCGGGTAGGCCTTGGATTTGGCGAGGGCGAGCAGGACGTTGCCATCGGCGAGGACGGACCCGTCGCGGGTCTCCGCCGGGTATTTCCAGACGACCTTACCATCGGCGTCGAGGATCTGCGTGGCGCCGCCGAGCATGAGAAAGGCTCGCTTGGTCAGCGGCTCAGCCGCGGGGACGGCCAGCGAAGTCAGAAGCAAGAGGAGGTAGGGGCGAAGCATGGGAACGCGGTGAACTTAGCCGCCCTCGCCGGGCGGGACAGCCAATTCTCCGAAGGGGCTTGGACTCCCGGGTTGTCAGCGGCCGGGAGGGGAGCATAGTTCGCTCAACCCCGCCCCATGAAGCTCCTGCGCTTGCTCGCCTGCCTCCTCGCCTCCACCGTCCTCGCCTCCGCCCAATCCGCCGAGGCCCTCGCGGGTAAACGCGTAGTGGTCCTTGGTGATAGCATCACCCAAGCTGGCACCTATGTCTCGTTCATAGACTTCTTCCTGCAGAAGTCCCGGCCGCAGCTGCGCTTCGAGGTCTACCCGCTCGGCCTTTCCAGCGAGACGCTCTCCGGTCTCAGTGAGGCCGGTCATGCCGGTGGCAAATTCCCCCGGCCCTGCCTGTTCGAACGTCTGGGCCGGACCTTGGAGAAGGTAAAGCCCGAGGTAGTCTTCGCCTGCTATGGCATCAATGACGGCATCTACCAGCCGCTCGATGAGGGGCGCTTCAAGGCTTTCAAGGACGGCGTGAACAAGTTTCTCGACCAGTGTCAGGCTGCGGGCGTCAAACAGGTCTACCTGGTCACCCCGCCCATCTATGATGCCACCACCAAGCCGGGCGAGTTCAACTACGACTCCGTGATGACGGCCTACGCGGCCTGGGAGATGGAACTGAAGCGCCCGGGGCTCACGGTCATCGACCTCCACTCGGCGATGCGCAAGGCCCGCGACGCCCGGACCGAGGTGTTCTCCCGCGACCGGGTCCATCCGGGCGATGATGGCCACCTGCTGATGGCGCGCACGATCCTCGCGGGGGCCGGGGTCGCGACCCCCGACGTCACGGCCAAGGACGCCATGGCCGAACCGCTCTTCAAGACGGTCGATCAGCTCCGCAAACTTCGCGCCGCGAAGTGGATGGTGCACGTCGGCTACACCCGGGAGAAAGTCGTGGCCCCGACCCCGTTGGGCGATACCCAGGAGCAGGTGGCCAAACTTCAGGCCAAGATCGACGAGCTTCGTCGCGCGAAGTGAGCGGTTCGGCTTTTTGCGCCGGCTGGTCTGCGTTCTGTTTGCTGGTCGCCGTGCCGGCGGCGTGCGCGGAGCCGATCCCCGCCCCGAGCCTCGAGCACCTCGCGGCGCTTTCCGATATCCGTGGGGTCAGCGAGTTTGCCCGCGGGCGGGTGCCCTTGCGGGAGCGCTTCTGCCTCGAAGACACCGCCCGCGCGTTGGTCGCGGTGTTGCGCGTCCATGCCGCCGGGTCGGAGCCGCGCGCGGCCGAACTCGCCCGCGGCTACTTGCGGGCGATCGTCGGCCTGCGCGACGCCGAAGGCCGCTTTCGTTTTGGCTTTCAGGGTTGGGATGGGCCGATGGAACGGCTCGCCACCGGCGACCAGTTAGGCCGCTTGCTCTGGGGGCTGGGACACGCGTCGGCCCAGGGCGTCGACGACCCGATGAAGCTTCAGGCTGGGGCCCTCTTCCGCGAGGCGCTCGTCGCGTTTCACCCTGAGCGGGCTAGTCCGATGGAGCTCAGCTACGCGCTGCAAGGGTTGCATGCTTACGTCTCGACTCATCCCAGTGACGCCGAGGCGCGGGCGACCCTGCGTCTCGCCGCCGATCGACTGCTGGCCCGCCTGCCGGTCGCCGCAGACTGGGTCTGGCCGGGAGACCGCGTTACTTACGACAGCGGGCGGCTTCCGCTGGCGTTGCTGCTCGCGACGGAAGCCCTGGGCGACGTCCGGTATCGCGAGGGGGCTTTGCGCGTGCTGCATTTCTTGGAGCGGGCGAACTTCCCCGTCGCGGGCGGGCCGTTGCACGTGATCGGGAATTCCGGCTGGTGGGAGCGGGGTCGCGAACCGGCCGCGGACGACCAGCAGCCCATCGACGCCTCCGGGTTGGTCGAGGCCTACGCTGCGGCCTGGCGGGCCACCCGCGACCCGCGCTGGCTCGGGCGGGCGGAGGTCGCGGCGGCTTGGTTCCTCGGTCGTAATGAGGGCTCCCTGGCCTTGTACGAGGTGTCGACCGGAGCCTGCCATGACGCCCTCGGCCATCGGACGCTGAACGGCAACTGCGGGGCGGAGGCCACGGTCTCCGCGCTGATCGCCTTGGCGGTAGCGCGGGAACTGCCGGCGGCGCCCGCCGTTGCGCACCCGCCGGTCTGGGCTTTTTATTACGCATGGTACGGGGTGCCGCAGGGGCCGCGTCAGCGCTGGGAGTTCTGGGCCGACCGTGGGGAGCCTGCGGTCGGCGCCAAACTGCGGGTCCCATGCCGCCCTCTGGTCGGACCTTACGATAGCGCCGATCCCGCGGTCGTCGCCTGGCATTGCCGGCTCGCCGAGGCCGCCGGTATCGACGCCTTCTTGGTCTCGTGGTGGGGTGGGGCCAATGTCAGCGGAGAGGCTTTCGAGCGGGTCATCCTGCCCGCCGCGCGCGCGACGCGCGTGAAGGTCGCCCTGAACTGCGAGCTTGCCCAGTTCCATGCGGAAGCCGGTCCCTTGATCGAACGACTCGCGGGCGTCCTCGCCCGCTGCCAAGGCGACCCGGCCTACCTCCGCCGGGCCGGCCGGCCGGTCGTCTACCTTTACCAAGTGCCATTCGACCCCAAGCTCACGCCGGCCACTTTCGCGGAACTGCGCCGAGGCGTGGAGGCGAAGGTCGGTCCGGTCTGGTGGGCGATGGACAAGATCCGCCACGACGCCGGGACGTATGGCGTGCCGGCGGCCTGGCGCGCCACTGAGGGGGTCGACGCCTTCGGCTTCTACGGTACCTTCAGCGTCCGCCGGATCTCCGAGCGCGCGGAGCTCGGCCCGTTCTTCGCGCGCTACGCCCGCGACGTCCGCGCCGCCGGTCGCGAGCTGTTGTTGCCGATGCACCCGGCCTTGGATAACCGGGTGATCCAGCCGAAGGAGGGCTTCGCGATCCCGTTCCGCGAGGGGGAAACCTTGGAGGGGTACCATGCGGCGGCGCTCGCCGCGGGCGCCGACGTGCTGCTCCTGACTAGTTTCAACGAGTGGCCGGAAGGCACCGTCGTGGAGCCTTCGGCGGATTGGCCCGATCCCTACCGGCACCTGCGACAAATCGCGCGTTGGAAGGGGCGGGAGTTCGTCCCGCCACCCTTACCCGCGCGTTGAGGTCCCCGACTACTTGTCGGTGTCGACGGTCTTGCCCTTCGCCTTGGCCTTGGCGCCGGGCGTGTTCACCTTCTTGACCAGTAGGATTGGGGCGTCGTTCGCTTGGGCGGGGCCCGGCGTGCTGCGGCCTTGGGCGATGATCGCCTCGAGGGCGGCCCGCATCTTCGCCGCGCGTTCCGTCTCGGTCGCCAGCAGGTTGCGCGTCTCGCCCAGGTCCTGCGCGAGGTCGTAGAGCTGAAACTCGGGGAGTTTCGCTTCCTCCGCGCTGCCAGGCTTGGGCGCGCTCCAGCCGCCGGACCCGCGGCAGAGGGCCAGTTTCCAGTTGCCTTCACGGTAGGCGAAGCTGCCGTTGATCGACTGACTGACCAAACTCGTGCGCGGGGAGGGGGTCTCGCGGTTGCGCAGCACCGGCAAGAAACTTACGCTATCTTCCCCGACGTTCGGCCGCGCCGTCGCCCCGGTCAGCTCGGCGAACGTCGCCAGGAAGTCGAGTTGACCGACCAGTTGGCTGGCGACTCCCGGCTTCACCACGGCGGGCCAGCGCACCATGAACGGCACGCGATGACCGCCCTCAAAGAGGTCGGCCTTGTGCCCGCGCAGCGGTCCGCTGGGGTGGTGGCCCTTGGCGATGAGCTCATCGATGTCCGCTGCGGGCGAGCAACCGTTGTCGGAGGTGAAGATCACCAGCGTGTCGCGGGCCAGCCCTTCACGTTCGAGCGCGGCGAGGATGCGGCCGACCTCGGCGTCGACCTGTCGCACGAAGTCGGCGTAGGCGTTGAGCCCGCTCTTCCCTTGCCATTCCTTGGTCGGGACGATCGGCGTGTGGGGGGCGGGCAGGGGAACGTAGGCGAAGAAAGGTTGGCCTGCCTTGGCCTCGGCCGCGTGGGCGCCGACATACGCGATCACCTTATCGGCCAAGGTCGGCAGGACGTCGATGGCCTCAAACTTCGGGCCGGCCGGACCGCTGCGCAGCCATTTTTTCGTGGCGGTCGGCAATTCGGTGGCGAGGCGGTCCTGGATCCAGACGAATGGCGGCATGTCCAACGATGCGCTGATCCCGAAGAAGGTATCGAAGCCATGGTCCAACGGGCCGTCTTTGATGGGCTGCGTGTAATCGAACCGGCCGATGGTCCCGTCGGGCGGGTCGATCGCGTCGCCCGCCCTTGCCGGTGCCGCCCCATGCGTGGGCCATTCCATGCCGAGGTGCCATTTGCCGAAGCAGGCGGTCCGGTAGCCTTGGGTCTTGAGCAGGCCGGCGAGAGTGACTCGGTCCGGGGCGATCAAAGGGGGTGACCACCCGCCGAGCACACCGCTCTGCAGTCGGGTGCGCCAGTGGTAGCGGCCGGTCAGCAGACTGTAACGCGACGGGGTGCAGACGCCGGAAGTGGTGTGCCCGTCGGTGAACCGCAAGCCCTCGGCGGCGAAGCGGTCGAGGTGCGGCGTCGGGATTTTGCTCCCGGGGTTGTAGGCGCCGACATCGCCGTAGCCTTGGTCGTCGGTCAGGATGATGAGGATGTTGGGGCGGTCGGCCGCCAAGCTCGCCCCGAGGAGGCAGAACAAGGCGCAGAGGGAGGGCAGGGGGCGCATCGGGGTGCTTTTTCCTAGGCCAACCAGGGGCCGAGGACAAGGACCGACGATTTGACGGGGTGCTTCGGGAACATTTTCCTCGAAGCCCCCCTCTGGTTACTTATCCCCAATCCTGCGACCCGGCTTCCCCTCCGGTCGCCCCCCCCTCTTTGGCTCCCTCCTTGCTGCAACCCCTGCTTGCCGCCGCCGTCGTCCTCCTGCTGACCGCGGGGGCGGAGTGGTTGCATGCCCGGCGGGTCCGCCGGCTCGCCCGGCTGGCTTTCGGCCCCGCCGCCGCCGCGCGGGCGTGGACCCTGGCCGCCCCCTTCTTGCGGGTCGCCGCTTTGACCGCCTTTGCTTGGGGGCTCGCGGTTATGATTCAGTTGCATCTCGTTGCGGAGAAAGGTGGTAAGTCGGAGGGCAAGGTGTCCCCGCGTTTAGTCTTCGTGGCCGACCTTTCCCCCAGTATGAAACTTAAGGATGCCGGCCCCGACGGGAAACTGACCCGGCAAGAGCGGATCCGCGAATCCGTCGAGGGCGTTCTGATGCGCGTCGGCGGCGACCTGCGTTACGGGGTGGTCGGCTTTTATACCGATGCCCGTGCGGTCGTGATGGAAGCCCGCGATCCCGAGTTGGTACGTAATGTTTTCAACGGCTTACCCGTGCAGTTACTCATGCGCGGGGGTAAGACCGACCTCGGGACGGCGATTAACCACGCGTTAAAGGAAGTCGCTGACCTGCCCGAGGGCTCCGCTCGACTCTTAATCTATAGCGATGGAGACACCATCCCGCTCCAGCCCATCTCGGCGCTACCGAAGTCCGTCAAGCAAGTGCTGGTACTGGGAGTCGGGAATCCCAACAAAGGGCTCTTCATTGATGGCCACCAATCGCGGCAGGATCCAGAATCGCTGAACGCCATCGCACGGTCGTTGGGCGGCACCTATTACGATATCAACGAGAAGCACCTTTCCACGGAAGCCCTCGGTGACCTGGTGGTGAAGTCGCCTTTACCGAAGTCCGGCCTCGACCTCGAGCAGTGGGCGATGCTCGCCATGCTCCTGGGGTCGCTATGCTTAACCTTTGTACCGGTAGCGTTGCAGTATTTCGGCACCGATTGGCGGGCGCAAGATGCCTTGGAGGGCGTGAGCCGATGAGAAAGTATTTCGTGTTGCTGTGGCTGCTCTGTCCGGTGGCCGTGCTGACTTACCATTTCAATTATGGGCAAGCGGAATTGGCCCGCGAGCTGGCCCGTGAACGGCTCGTCCATATCCGTGAGCTGGAGCAGGCGAAGGACCCCGATTGGGATTTGATCTTAGGTGAGTATGATAAGGTCGTCGCACAGCTGCCCCCCAACGATCATCCCCGTGCCCGCCATCAGGTCCGCTTAGCCAAAGCCAAGGCCCGGCTGGAGATGCTCGACGTCGCGGGCACCTTGACGGACCTGACCCAATTACTCTTTGAATCGGCCGCCGCGAGTGGCGAGGACGCCCCGACGACCCGGGCCATCCGCGAGACCCAAGGTAAGGCCTTTTATTACGCGACCTCGCTCTTGCGCTCCAGCGGTGCCACCGAGGACGAGTGGCGCCCGTTTGCGGAGCGGACTCGGCAAATCTTTCGTTACCTCGCCGAACACCAAGACGAGAATGCGTTGGCTGAATATGAACAACGCGTCGAAAAAGAATTCCAAAAATCCGTCCGCACCCATCTCTCCCAATGAACCGCGTCCTCCTCGCCACTAGTTTCCTCTGCGCCGCGGCCTCTGCCCAAGAGGCCGCCCCTGCAAAAGTCGAAGGCGTCAACGGCGTCGAACAGCGGGGCGCTCCTAGCGTAAAGCCCGTCGATCCCACGCAGGCCAAATCCGCCCAGTCGGTGCCGCAGCAGGCGCAGCCCATCGCTCAGCCCGTCAAGGCGGCACCGCAGAATGGTCAAGCCGTTGAGCAAGCCGCTCAAGCTGCTGGTCAAGGTGGTAAACCCGTTGAACAAGCCGCCGCAGCCGCCGGGCAAGGTGGTAAGCCTGTCGAGCAAGCTGCCCAAGCTGCCGGGCAGGGTGGTAAACCCGTGGAGCAAGCCGCTCAAGCTGCTGGTCAAGGTGGTAAACCCGTTGAACAAGCCGCCGCAGCCGCCGGGCAAGGTGGTAAGCCTGTCGAGCAAGCTGCCCAA
>Ga0209296_1000808_pt1 | contig 26339 bp, 29 predicted proteins | sample S_130206_EF_Meta_FD_187319 | JGI IMG/M metagenome (GOLD analysis project Ga0209296, IMG submission 187319) | Freshwater microbial communities from Lake Simoncouche, Canada to study carbon cycling - S_130206_EF_MetaG (SPAdes) (version 2) | ecosystem: Environmental > Aquatic > Freshwater > Lake ...
AAGACCAGTTATGAGCAACATCGCTCAAACGCTCTTTGATTTTCTCCATTGGCATTTCCTCCTTTAGAGATAACGAACTATAATAGTAGCATTACTTGACAGCGGGTGTCAAGCTAGTTGACCAGAAAATAAATATGAATATATCGCTTGGAATGCCCAGATTGGGACTAAATCCTGCAACAGGATATGGATATGCAGCGCAACATATAGTTAATTCATTACAACTTTTAGGACACACAGTAAATTGGAGTGATCCCAAAGCTGATGTTCAATTAAATTTTACACAACCTAGTAATTATAAATTACATAGAGGTCAATATCAAATTGCATATACTCCATGGGAGTCAACGGTTATACCAGAACGCTGGCGAGAAAAGCTAACTCTTTGTGATGAGATCTGGGCTACTTCAGATTGGTGTGCAAATGTATTTACAGATAATGGATATAAAAATGTTAAAGTGTATTCACATGGTATTGAAGATATATGGACACCAAAACAAAGATTAGAATCTGACACTATAAAATTTTTGCATGTTGGAGAACCTGCTCCAAGAAAAGCGGGACAAATGGTAGTAGATGCATTTGTAGAACTTTATGGAAATAACCCCAAGTACTCTTTAACTATAAAAGCACATAAGAGTAATACTACTCGCATCTATGATAACAGAGTAGATAAAAATATTATTGGGGTTCCTGGCGATTTATATAGCAATATCAAATTGATAACAGATGAGTTAAACGATAAGGCTCTAGTAAAGCTTTACCATGATCATGACATTCTGGTATATCCAAGCTATGGAGAAGGCTTTGGTTTTATTCCACTTCAAGGACTTGCAAGTGGTATGCCAACAATATCTACTTATGATTGGGCACAATATAAAGATTACATTGGACCTTTAAAATTAAAATCAAATCTAATAGACTCTCCTTGGGAATATGCACATGAAGGACAAGTGTTTGAACCAGAGTATCAACATTTAGTAAAGGTTATGGCAGATGCTGCTAGTAATTTTAAAGCATACTCTGGTTATTACTTTAATCAGTCAACTAAGATCCATAAAGAATATGATTGGGTTGAGTTGACCAAGAATGCATTTAGTCATTTAGCAGAAAAATTCTAATACCTCTTCCCCTTTGAATTAAACTTTGGTAGAATTAGACTTCAACTAAAAAATCATAAACCGCAAGGCGGAGAAAAGGTGTTATTTAAAAATGTCAAGAACTATTGAAAACCCATACGAAAATTTTATTGCATTGTCTCGTTATGCAAGATGGCTGTCAGAAGAAAACCGTCGTGAGACATGGGGAGAGACAGTAGATAGATATTTTGACTTTATGCTAAACCATCTTTTTAAAGAACACTCATATGAACCAGAATCAAAGTTAATAGAAGAACTTAAGTTAGCAGTCTTTAACAGAAATGTTATGCCATCAATGCGATCAGTAATGACAGCAGGTGCTGCATTAGATAGAGATCACGTAGCAGGATACAACTGCTCATTTGTTCCAGTAGATAGTCCAAGGTCATTTGATGAGACTATGTATATTCTTATGTGTGGAACGGGAGTAGGATTTTCTGTTGAGTATAAGTACGTTAATAAACTTCCTGCCGTCCCAGAAGCATTTGAAAAATCAACGACAACTATTTTAGTAGAAGATTCTAAACAAGGTTGGGCAAAAGCATATCGTGAACTGCTTGCCTTACTTTGGTCAGGACAAATTCCAGCAATTGACGTATCAAAGGTACGTCCCGCAGGCGCAAGACTTAAAACAATGGGTGGCAGATCTTCTGGACCACAACCATTAGTTAATCTATTTGATTTTACTATTGCAAAGTTTAAATCAGCAGCAGGTCGCAATCTAAAGCCTATTGAAGCGCATGACATCATGTGTAAGATTGGTGAAGTTGTTGTAGTTGGAGGAGTTCGTCGCTCAGCTATGATTTCTCTTTCTAATATTAATGATATTGAAATGGCCGCAGCAAAATCTGGCAACTGGTGGGAGAATAATACCCAGCGTTCACTATCTAATAACTCTGTTGCGTATTCACGCAAACCAGACATGGAGCAGTTTATTGCAGAATGGAAATCTCTATATGACTCAAAGTCAGGAGAACGAGGTATATACAATGTGGCCGCAGCTCAAGCCCAAGCAGCCAAGTATGGAAGAAGAGATCCAGATATACACTACGGAACTAACCCTTGTTCAGAGATCATCTTACGTCCTTATCAGTTTTGTAACCTTTCAGAAGTCGTACTACGTGAAAATGATACAAAGAAAGATATTGAACGCAAAGTTGAATTGGCAACTATTCTTGGAACGTGGCAGTCAACGCTTACAGACTTTAAATATCTTCGCAAAATCTGGAAAGACAATACAGAAGAAGAACGCCTACTAGGGGTATCTCTTACTGGACAATTTGGACATAAGTTTATGTCAGGCAAAGAAGACTTAGTTTCACTAGAAGCATTTTTGATGACTCTTAGAGAATCAGCAAGAGCAAAGAATAAAGATGAGGCTGGGAAAATTGGGATTCCAGAGTCTGCCGCTATTACATGCGTAAAGCCATCAGGAACAGTATCTCAATTGGTCGGGGTGTCTTCAGGAATGCATGCATGGCATTCTCCATATTATATTCGCACAGTTCGTGGCTCTAAGGGAGATCCAATTTCTACTTTTTTGAAGGAAGTCGGAATTCCAGTAGAGGATGACGTAATGAAGCCAAACGAGACTTACGTATTTTCATTTCCAGTAAAAGCACCAGAGGGTGCAATTGTTAGAAATGACCTAACAGCTATCGAGCATTTAAATATTTGGCTAGTTTACCAACGTGCTTGGTGTGAACATAAGCCATCAATTACAGTTTCAGTTAAAGAGGATGAATGGATGGAAGTAGGAGCCTGGGTATATAAGAACTTTGATGAAGTTTCTGGTATCTCATTCTTGCCGCATTCAGATCACTCTTATAAGCAAGCTCCATATCAAGAAGTAACAAAAGAAGATTACGAATCTTTGGTTGCCAAGATGCCCAAAGAAATTCGTTGGGAAGATTTGTCTTTCTATGAGACAGAGGACGGAACAAGCGGAACACAGACTCTAGCCTGTACGTCAGACGGAAATTGTGAGATTGTAGACATTTCCGCCTAATAGGTATATAATGTAATTGGGGTAAAACCCAAAATTACTGGGTACAATGCCCAGAAATAAGGAGGATCTAAATGACAAAAGATCTAAAAAAGAATGGACTAGTAGAAATGCAAGAAAAAATTCTAGCAGCACTAGCGAGTTATGGTCGTCACTTTTTGGGTGCGGCAATTGCTCTTTATATGACTGGTAATACTGACCCGTCAGATTTGCTTAAGGGCGGAATAGCAGCATGCCTGCCAGTTATTCTTAAAGCACTTAATAGCAACGAGCCAGCTTTCGGTTTCACAAAGAAGTAATTCTTAAAATCAATTAGGATCACTCCTGTGCTAAAATAAGCATAGGAGTTTTCCTATTAGGAGAGTTTGCAAATGGCAGGACAAAAAAACTGGGAAGTAGACCAAAATACTACTTTCTCATTTATCTTAGAGTATAAGGACCCAGCAGGGGTCCCTATATCACTTACTGGCGCAACCGCAAAAATGCAGGTACGTGATACAAAAGGCGGAAGCAAATTAGCTTTTACCCTTACATCACCAAGCGCAGGTATTGTTATAGATGAAGCACTTGGCAAACTAACTATTAAGATGACCCCTACGCAAACTAGTAAATTATTCTATCCAAAATCTTCATATGACGTAATGGTAATAGATTCAAATTCAAACAAGGTAAAATTGCTTGAAGGCTTTATTACATTAAGTAGATCGGTAACCATATAATGCCAATTATAAACAACGACAACATTCCAAAGCTTGTAATTACTGAAACAGTAAATGATGTTTTAGTTGCATCTCCTGGACCTCAAGGTCCTAGAGGTAAAACAATATTAAATGGCAATGGAGTGCCTGCAGAAAACAATGGTGTAGAAGGAGACTTCTACTATGACAAAAATACAACAAGATTCTATGGCCCCAAGCCTACCGACCTTACTTGGGCAGGTGCTACAAATTACCTACTAAATGCAGCTACTCTAACCTATCCGTTTTCTACTAATCAGGTCGTTGCTGTAGGAAACTACTATGCCATCGCTATACCGCACAATTTGGGCTATAACCCCAATGTTACTATAAAAAACAGCGCTGGCGACATATTAGAAACAGGAATAGATTATAATAGTATTAACCAAATTACACTGACAATGGCTCAACCATTCGGTGGGACAGCTTACCTGTCCTAAAGGAGAATAGAAAATGGCAAGAATATTTGTAACTGATATCAATCTTAATAAGAATGAACTTCAGAACGCTAGAATTCAAAACCTTAGTACTGCGCCATCTACGCCAGTAACAGGTCAAGTTTATTACGACACAACAACTAACACGATGTACTACAACAATGGACTAGCATCACCAAACGGCCCATGGGTAGCAATGAATGCTTCTCAAGAAGTAATTCAAGACATTATCGGAGCTTCCGTTGAAGGCGGAGTTGGATTAACAAGAACATACGTTGATAACACAGGCATCACAACAATAGATTTAGATAACACAGCAGTAACAGCAGGATCTTATGGTTCCTCAACAGCAATTCCTATCTTTACAGTAGATGCTCAAGGTCGTTTGACTGCAGCATCAACTGCAACAGTAGCAACAAATCTTTCAATTGCTGCAGATACGGGAACAGCTGACACAGTAAGTCTTTTAACAGACACATTTACAATTAGCGGTGGCGAAGGAATTGACACTGCCGTAACAAATAATACAATTACAATATCTGGAGAAGATGCAACTACCACTAATAAGGGTATTGCCTCATTTGCAGATGCAGACTTTACAGTAACAACTGGCGCAGTAACAATCAAGAATGTTAACCTTGCTACACAGACAACTGGAAACTATATTGCAACTATTGCTGGAACAGCAAATGAAGTTGAAGTTTCAGGTTCAGGTTCAGAAAACTCTGCAGTAACAATTGGTCTTCCAAATGACGTAACAATCACTAACAACCTTACAGTTGGCGGTAACTTAAACGTAACTGGAACAATCAACTCAGTAAATACCACTCAGGTAAATATTGTTGATAACAAGATTAACCTTAATACCGACTTTACAGGAACCCCAACAGTAGATGCTGGTGTCCGTGTAGAGCGTGGAGCATCTGCTGACGTAGAAGTTCTATGGAATGAAACAAATGATAACTGGACACTTACAAATGATGGTACAAATTATCACGCAATTACACGTAAGTTTACCTCAACTGTTGGTAATGGATCATTAACTCAGATTCCAGTAACACACAATTTGGGATCTAGAACAGTAGTTGTAAATGTTTATGATTCAGCAACATATGACACAGTAGAATGTGATGTTGTTAGAACATCAACAACTGTTGTAACACTAGGATTCACAGCAGCACCAGCTTCTGGAGCATATACGGTAGTAATCGTAGGATAAGGGGGCATTAGATGTCTGTAAAAAGATTAGTCCCTTTACATGCAGTAGCCCTTGCTTCCGATCCTTCTGGATCCCGTATTGGAGATATTTACTACAATACTACAGATGAAGAATTAAGATACTATGACGGTACCGATTGGAATCCAATTGGAGCAGGAGCAATTACAGGACTATTAGATCATATTCATACATATGATGGAGCTGTATTTTCTGTAGAAGCAACTGAAGTTCCAGCAGCTGGAACAGTTGACGGCGGTAGCGCATAATGCCAGTTATAAAAATAAGAAGAGGCACAACTACACAGTGGAATGCATCTAGTAGAGTCTTGCAAGTTGGCGAACTTGGAATAGATACAACTCTAAATAGAATAAAGGCAGGAAACGGAACTAACGTTTGGTCAGCTCTTTCCTATTTATCTTTATCTTCTGCAGAAATAGAAGAGTTATCTCAAGATGCAGTTTCAACCGCTTTAGCGGCTGGCACACATTCAAATATAACCGTTACATATAGCGATAACGGTAATTCAATAAGTTTAGCGACTGGCCCAGATGTTATAACACAGACCAGCCTATCAAATACTTTAACAAATGCAACAACTGGCTATGTACCAATTGCAGATGTGGGATCAGCAGATGGAGTAGCATCACTAGATTCAGGTGGAAAAGTTCCAGATTCAGAAATTCCAGCAGGTATTGCAAGACTAGCATCCCCTACATTTACAGGAACAGTTGCTGGTATAACAAAAACTATGGTTGGTCTTGGAAATGTTGATAATACTACAGATGCAAATAAACCAGTTTCAACTGCTGCACAGACGGCCCTTGACTTAAAAGCACCACTTTCTTCTCCAGGACTTACTGGAACTCCAACTGCACCGTTAGCAGTAACTGGAACAAATACAACTCAAATTGCAACCACAAGCTTTGTACAACAAGAGCTTAATATTTTAACAACTGGTGCTCCAGCAGCACTTAACACCCTTGATGAACTTGCAGCAGCTCTTGGCGATGATGCCAACTACGCAGCTACAATTACAACAGCTTTGGGTAATAAAGCCCCACTTGCCTCACCAACATTTACAGGAACGGTAGGTGGAATTACAAAGTCAATGGTAGGACTTGGTAATGTTGACAATACAACTGATGCAAATAAGCCAGTTTCTACAGCGACTCAAACAGCATTAGATTTAAAATTAAATTTATCAGATCCTTCGGTTGACTATTATATTACTAACTCTGGTTCTGGAGCCTATTTAGTAAACGGCGTATCTAACGGCCTTATGACATTTGAAAAAGGTAAAAAGTATCGGATTCATGTTAATGCCACAGGACACCCATTCTGGATTCAAACAGTATCTGGAGCTTATAGCTCAGGCAACGTATATTCAACTGGAATAACAAATGGTGGAGCACAAGCAGGTCATATTCTAGTAGAGCTTCCTCAAAATGCTCCAGATAGTCTTTATTATGCTTGTGAATATCATTCATCAATGGCAGGATCAATTTCCGTACAGTCTCAGGATGTAGTGACAATAAATTCTAAATCTTCAAGCTACACTATTTTACCAATAGACTCTAATAGAATTATTGAAATGTCTGCAGGCGGAACATTAACAATAACAGATTCTTCTTCTTTCCCTGTAGGATTTACATGCGATATTTTGCAAACAGGGGCTTCACAAGTTACAATAGCTGGAACTTCATTTACCCCTAATGCCACTCCTGGATTAAAATTACGTACTCAGTGGAGCAGCGCTACACTTATTAAACGAGCACTTAATTCTTGGGTTGTATTGGGCGATTTGAGCGCATAACATGGCCAGAAAATTTGGCAAACATGGAAGACGTAAAAAACAAGTTCCAAATTTATCTGGACTAACCAGATCTCAAGCACAAACAGAATTAACTGCTCGTGGATTTTCATATTCTGAGTCTTCTTCAAATACCGCTACGTCTGGTGACGATACAAGAATAGCAAGTCAGGGTATAGCTGCAGATACCACTCTTCTGTATGGAGAATCTGTTCCTTTTGTTTATTATACATATGTAGCACCTTATTATAACCCTTATAGTAACCCCCCACCTTACTATAACCCATATAGTAATCCACCCCCATATGATAATACTTACTATAATCCTTATAGCAATCCTCCTCCATATGATAATCCTTATAGCAATCCTCCTCCATATGATAATACTTACTATAATCCTTATAGCAATCCTCCACCTTACTATAATCCTTATAGCAATCCTCCTAGTGGCGGCGGAGGATGCCACGTATTTGGCACACAAATATTAATGGCAAGCGGAACATATAAAAATATGGAAGATCTACAAATAGGAGATGCTATTTGTGGAGCATCTATTCCAACTCTACCAGATGAAGAATATCCAAACTATGTAGATTTTTGGAATATATCAGAAACTTCAGGCATTGAAAAAATTAGCTCTGTTGTTACTGCTAAGATATATGACGCATTTGATTCATACTATAGATTTAACAATTTAATTAATATAACAAAAGAGCACTTAATTTTTGCTAAAATATCAGGAGAGTCTGTATGGAAATTTGTTGCCGCAGAGTATCTTAACGTAGGAGACAGTATTTTTGATGAAAATCTTCAAGAAGTAATAATTTCTTCTAAGGAGCTTATTTCAGAACAAATACAAACTATTACAATTGATACTGAACCAAAAGACGTTTACTTTACTAAAGGAATGCTGGCTCACAACATTATTTGTGCAGATTGCGCTAGTAAACAATGATAATTCAATATCAAAATTTTTTACCAGAGTCTGACTATCTAACTTTAAGAAAATTTGCAGAAAAAACAAATGACTGGCAAAAAAATAATCATCCTTTATGGAATAGGAGGGTTGTAAATACATTTAATGTAGACCCAAGAGAAAAGCAAGTTTTGATTACAATGTTAAAACTACATAATTTAACTAGAAAAGAAATTGAAAATAATTTAAATCCTGAAAAAGAATTGCATGCCGAGACCATACAATTTCAGAGAACGTTTGTTCAACCAGATCAGCCACCACATTCAGATTCGACTGGAAATAATGGAGAAGATAATGGAACCTCACAAAGAAAGTTTTCATCGTTAATCTATTTAAATGATGAATTTTCTGGCGGCAACCTGTGGTTTCCAAAGCAAGATACAGAGATTGAGCCTAAACCTAATACATTAATTGTTTTCCCAGCTACATTTGAATATATGCATGGAGTAAAAGCAGTGACAAGTGGCATCAGATATAGTATACTTGAATTCTGGACGTATGCAAAAGAACATACTTTTTGTGAAAATGTTTTAGAAAAAGAGGCAAATAATGGCTAAAGAAGATATAGTTGTTATATATGATTTTATAACAGACGAAGAATGTTTAGCAATTTTAGAATATGAAAAATATTTAACTGAAAATGATTTGTGGGATCAGGGAGATAAAAAAGGAGACCCAAAACAACACTGGGCAAAAAGATTTTTAGGTGTTCAAAATTTAACATTAAAAGAAAAAGGTTTTGGAACCCAAAAAGACCTTGAAATGATAGATCTTTGTGTTTCAATAAGAAAAAGAATTAGATCTAAAATAAAAGAAACTTGGGGACTTCAAGAAGAAATATACGCAGACTCGTTGAATTTAATTCGATGGCCACAAGCAGAACAACAACCACCTCATGCAGATTACGAAAACTTTGGCCTAGAGCCTCATGTGTGGAATTGGAGAGATATAGGAGTTGTATTATACCTAAATGACGACTTTGTTGGCGGCCAAATATATTTCCCACAGCATGATCATTCAATAAATATTAAAAGAAAAATGTTAGCATTTTTTCCAGGGGACCAACAACATGCTCATGGAGTTAAAAAAGTAGAAGAAGGCTGTAGATATACGGTCAATATGTTTTATACATATTTTGAGTCACACAAGGATACATTAGAGCAATGATATTTAAAAATAAAACGATAGAAAATCAAATAGAATTTTATTCTTGGTCTAATCAAGCCGAAGAATTAACCACAATGCCAGTTCCAGCAAAACTACATATATCTGAAATGTGGAAAGCAAAAGAAAGATATTATGGAAATAAAGAAAAAGAATTAGACCTTAGAATTTCTGGCGACAAAGGAAATGGTGTTCCTAATCTAGGATTAAAACATTGCATGCCATATTTTGATGCAATGACTGCTGGATATTTACAATTGCTTCATTGTGATCTTCAGGTTACTCAAGTAAACGGGCAACCAGAAATTAAATGGAGATCGTCTTTATCTCCGCTTCAGGTTAGACAAATAGAAGAAATAGATTCCCCTGACGGGTATAGCCCAAAGCACTACGCTTGGCTAATGCAATGGGGATTAAAAACTCCCGAAGGATGGTCTTGTTTAATTACACAACCAATAAATAGACCAGAGTCTCCTTTCATATGCACTTCTGGATTTATGGATACAGATAAATATCATGCTCCAGGAAATATTAGCTTTCATGTTAAAGAAGGGTTTGAGGGTATAGTCCCAGCTGGTACTCCAATATTTCAAATTATTCCAATTAAAAGAGAACCCTGGGTATCTATAAAAAATAATAATTTACGAGAAGAAGGACGATTTGATCAAGAAAGAAAGAAAAATGTTTTTTCTGGGTATTATAAAAAAAATCGCTGGCAAAAAAAGGAGTACGCATAATGCATGATTCAAGTCTAACTAGATGGAAAAAACAAGCCATATTTGGCTTTGCTGGAACAAATTTAAAAATTGAGACAATTAAAAATGCGGCAGGCAGATATCAAACAGCGATATTTGAGACAGATGAAATTGGCAGGTTAAGAGACCTAGCTATTAAGTTTTCTAAATATCATTCTTCAGAAGAAGATGCTTCGACTTTCTATGAATCATTGGTAAAAAACTTTATTGCAATACAGGAAAACCCTTCTTACCATTCAATAGAAGATGTTTATGTTAAGATAGAATCAGCCAGCCTTATACCTAATCATGACGGTCCTAGAAAGTTTGACTTTGTTAGAGTTCCCGCAGGAAACACAATAGTTGGACATAACATTAATGTAGAGGAAAATGAGCGAGGATAGGGCGGCAAAGCCCTGGGACTTTCTAAACAAAAATATAGGAAGGGTAGAGCAGGATATTGCAGAAGATAGAATGGATGTCTGCAGATCTTGTGAGCATTTCTTAAAAATGACGGGTCAATGCAAAAAATGTGGGTGTATTATGGCTATAAAAAGTAAGCTGCCTAATGCTACATGCCCAATCGGTAAGTGGTAATTACTAATAGATATTGATGTATAATAGGGGAAGAGGTATACGTAAATGGCAACAAATTTCCCAACTAGTTTGGACGCTTTAACCAATCCGCAAGGAACTGATTCCGTAGCGGCAGTTCCTCATGCCGCCCAACACGCAAACGCAAATGATGCAATCGAAGCCTTACAGGCTAGAGTAGGCGTTACTGGATCAACTGTAGCAACCTCCCTTACAAATAGAATTGCAGTCTTAGAAGGTGCTTCTGTAGATACAGAGGCTATTCAAGATATTGTCGGCGCTATGGTATCAGGTAATACAGAGACAGATATAGTTGTTGACTATAATGATTCAACTGGAAAGCTTAATTTTGCCGCTGGCGCAAATGTTGTAACAACAACCTCTTTGACTAACACACTTACAAATGCTACAACAGGATATGTTTCAGTATCAGATGTTGGAAATGCAGACGGAATTGCAACATTGGGCCCAGATGGATTTGTTCCAGCCTCTCAATTAAATCTAGATGAAAAAATTCAAGATGTAGCAGCCCTTATGTTTACATCTGCAACACATAGTAATATAAGCGTTGCATATGATGACAATACTGGAAGACTAGCTCTTACTGGAATCCCGCTTACACAAGAGCAAGTACAAGATTTTATAGCGCCACTTTTTGCTCACGCATTTCACACAAATGTTACAGCAACATATGACGACACAAATAATAGAGTAGTTCTTGAAGGTTCAGGCGGGGGAGGATCAGGAACAGGCGGAAGCCTAACAAACTCCTGGTTCCTAGGAGCATAATATGGCAGTCAGACGTTTAGGTATATCTAATCCAACACTCAATACAGACACTTCTGTATTCACTGCTGCATCCGCCACATACCTTTGCTCAGTAATTGTTACAAATAAAGATTCTGTCGAAAAGACAGCTAGAGTTTGGGTACGGCCATCTGGTGCTACCCTCGCATCTCAATATGGCTATATTGTTTACGATGTTGCAGTTCCTGCAGGGAACTCGATTGAAACTCACAGATTTGCAATTTCGGACGGGGATGCAGTATGGGTAAGAGGAAATAGCTCAAACCTATCATTCTCCCTAAACGGTATATATGATTCGTCGGCTTCAATAGATGATCACTTAATAGATACTACAGGTGTCCATGGAATTGCAGATACAGCACAATTAGCCACACTTACTACAACAAATTCCCTAAATACCCGCCTTATCTCAATTGAGCTAGGCCTAGGGATATTTGATTAAAACTTACAGAATGCTATAATACATTAGGAGAAAAAAATGCCAAATTATTCAAGTTTATCAACACAGATCGATGCGATCAAGAGCGAAATATCATCCTCTCTCGCAGCATCTGCCTATTCAGCCCAAGATCTAGTATATGTAGCCAAAGCGCTACAAGCGCTAGGTTCAGTAGTTGCACCAGATGGTGTATCTAATATCACGGTTAATGACAATATTTATCTTGGCACAACAGCAGAAGCGTTTGCAACCACTGCTGCTCTAACAAATCCTAATTTAGTAATTGCTGTAAGCAAAAATGATTACGCACAAGTAGCATTCTCAAATAGATCTTCACATGCGGATGCATCCACAGATGTTATTCTTTATTCAAATAATGGTAATGATGCCTCTGGTTATATTGACATGGGTATCACATCCTCTAACTTTGCCGATCCCGACTTTACCATTACTGGTAAGGGTGACGGATATGTATTTATGGTCGGAGCAGATGCAGGAGCAACAGACCGAGGAAACCTAGTACTTGCAACTTCAGATACGGGAACACAAAATAAGATTATTTTTGCTGCTGGCGGCTTATCTTCAGATGATACACAGATGGTTATTACTCCAAACCAAAATGTTCATATTGAAATTCCAACCCCATCTACATCTCCTACAACAGGAGCATTGACAGTAGTTGGCGGAGTTGGTATTTCGGGAAATGTTAACATCGATGGAACAATTACATTCGGCGGAGCTGGAACTACAGTAGAAACATCAAACCTTGCAGTTACAGATCCATTAATTTTTACAGGAAATGATAATCAAGGAGATGCCCTCGACCTAGGATTTGTTGGAGAATTTGCAAATGCAATTTCAACAATTACCAAGACGGTTTCTAACAAGGCACTTACATCTAACGTAGCAACACTTACCACATCAGCAACTCACGGTTTTTCAATCGGAGACATTGCTGTTATTACAGGCGTGGACGCAACATTCAATGGAACTTATTACGTAAAAGCAGTTCCTACAACTACAACATTTACTTTTGATAAAACTAACGCTAACGTAACTTCAGCAGCAGCGACAGGCTCAGTCTCAGTATCGGGCCAACGCAGATATGCGGCGGTAGCAAGAGATGCCTCCGATGGAGTCATTAAATTCTTAACAAACATTACAACAAAGCCTACAACTACAATTAACTTTGCAGAGGCAGGAACAGTATACGCAGATATACTAGTAGATGATATTACAGCAGATGCAATTACTGCAACATCAGCCACAATTGGTGATGTATCAAATACAGAGCTCCAGTATCTAAATAACGTTTCTTCAAATATTCAAACACAGCTAGATGCCAAACTAGCGTCAGCGACGGCGGCAACAACATATGCCCCTCTTGCTTCTCCAACATTAACTGGGACCCCATTATCAACAACAGCAGCAGTAGACACAAATACAACTCAAATTGCTACAACAGCATATGTGGTTGGTCAAGGATATCTAAAGTCTGCTACAGCATCTTCAACATATGCTCCATTAACTGCAGCATCACTTGTTCGTCCAGTATTAACATCAGCATTTGAAACAGTAACAGCTTCTGCTACGGCAGCAACTGGCACAGTTAACGTAGATATTTCAACATCTGCAGTCAAGTACTATACTGCAAACTCATCTGCAGATTGGACATTTAATTTCCGTGGCGATGGATCAACAACATTAAATTCACTTTTATCAAGTGGCCAATCAGCAACAGTAGCGTTCTTAGTTACTAATGGTTCTACCGCTTATCGTCCTACAGCATTTACAGTTGATGGAGTTTCAGTAACTCCAAAATGGCAGGGCGGAACAGCCCCATCTGCAGGAAATGCTAACTCAATAGACTCATATACATTTACAATTATTAAAACAGCATCAGCAACATATACGGTTCTTGCATCTCAAGTTAAGTTTGCATAGGAGGTTGGCTAAATGCCACTATTAGAAACTTTAGGCTCTAGCTCTGCTAAAGCGTATGGATTAAATTCTTTTAAGCCTCCAGCGACTCTCCCTATACTTACAAATCTTTGGGGTCATTATGACGCTTCTGCAACTAATAACACAGTTGACGCTACCTTTGTAAACCAATTTACTGACCAAAGTGGTAACGGAAGGCATTTAACTTCTACGTCTAATCCTAGACGGCCATATGTAGTGTCCGCCTCTAAAAACGGGCGTAATACACTTAGGTTTTCTGGAGGACAAGGTCAAACCACAAGTAGTCAAACTTTAGATGGTCCTTTTACAGTCTTTACCGTATTTAAAATGTATTCAATGGCTAGCTATAACAGTATCTGGGACGGTGTAAATAACAATCAAGGAAATTTTGCTGCAAACACTGATAGTGGAACTCAAGTAGGGTTTTATACAGCTGGTTGGTTATTTCAACTTCCTGCCTCAAATAACACTTGGTATAGAAGCACTATAGTTGCAAACTCTGCTGGAGGACAGTCTCTTATGTATTTAAATGACAATACTCCATCTACAGCCACTGAAGACGGAACTCCAACCTTTGGTGGTTTTCGTGTAGGAGAAGGAGATGGTGGCGGAGAAAACGCCAACATGGAATTTGCCGAACTCGTTGTGTATACAGGTGCTCTTTCTGCACCGCAACGAAGTGAAATTAACCAATACCTATCTGCTAAGTGGGCTATCTAATGGCTATATCAAGACTAGCAACATCTAATCCAGCATCTAATACAGATATACTTTTGTATACTGGATCAAGAACTATTTTAACTTCAGTTATTGCTACTAATAAATCTTCAAATGCCGCAACAATTAGAGTATGGGTTGTACCATTAGATCAGGATGCAACTGCTGCAAATCATGTATTTATTTCTTACAATGTTTCGATTAGTGGGAACAACAGTCTTGAGACTTTTAGATTCCCCGTTTTAACTGGAGATAAAGTTTATGTGCGGGCATCAACAGGAGATATTTCATTTAGCCTTTCAGGTATAGATGATACAACAGTTACTGGGCTTGAGTATGCGACCTTAGAGGCGCTTATTCTGGGCTTGGCATAGGAGATATAGTATAATAACAATATGGCAAATTTCGGGAATGTAAAGTCAACTTCAGTAGGAACCTCGGCGGTAAACCTAAAGGTTGTAACTACCCCTACCCTTGTTACAGGATGTAATATCCTAAACAAGATTGGATCAACTGCCTCAATATCTCTTTATGTGACAAACAACTCAGTAAATTACTACATATTTAAAGACAAGCAGATTGACGGAAATACAAACGTAGAGGCAATAACAGGAAACAAGATTGTCCTCGTAAGCGGAGATACATTAAAGGCAATATCAGATGTTTCAGCCGCCTTTGATATAATTGTTTCTACACTGGACGGATTCTAATGGCTACAATATCTAACCCAAATGAGGTCTCAGACCTCAGCTTCGCAAATAGCACATTTTATGGATTTAAGATTATTGCCGATACAGGCAAGTTCTATGTCCATGTAATAAATGACGGGTCAACCGTAGAATTACCAGTAGATGACGTACTAAAAGATAATCAGTATAGAACTTGGATTTGGACCAAAAATACTGTACAATTTAGTTGGGACGGCACAAAGAAAACACACCTTAAGATGGAGATAAAATAATGACACAAATTATAGATTTAGGCAAACTTAGATTTCACTGGGCTGACTCATGGAGTTCATCTACAGAATACGAATTAAACGACGTAGTCAAATACGGTGGAAACGCATACGTTTACACAAATGCAGTAGCGACAACCAACAACCTCCCAACTAACACCACATACTGGAAAACAATGGTGGAAGGAATCAACTTCTTAGGTATATATGGAACTGGCACAGCGTACAAGCCAGGAGACTCAGTAACACATGGGGCAAACCTTTATCTTTGCGAAAACCCATCAACTGGAAATACTCCACCAAATGCTACATATTGGTCAAAGCTTGCAAGTGGTATTCAGTACGAAGGTGCATACAGTTCATCTGCACAGTATCAGAAAGATGACATTGTATCTTACGGCGGAAGCGTATATATTGCTCTGCTAGACCACACAAACTTTGCAACAAGCAATGCAACCTATTGGGCAAAATTAGTAGACGGTACATATCCAGCACAAGCTGGTTTAACAAATTATATTTTAAAAACAGATGGCTCAAACGTCTCATGGACAAATGCCCCAACATTAGATGATGCAACAATTACTGATGATCTAATTGTAGGAGGAACAACATATGCTGGAAATGCTGCAGATAATTTTGATACTGACGCAGTCCTAACTGGAGCCAGAGCAGTATTTGATATGGACTCATCTCCATATGGACAGATTGCAGTACACAACTCAAATACAACTTCATCAACAGATGTTATTGCATATTCCGCAAATGGAATAGATGCCTCTGGTTGGATTGATATGGGTATCACTGGAGAAGACTTTAACCAAGCAACATTTGGAATTACAGGACCAAATGATGGATATATCTTCATGCAAGCCCCTGAAACATTTACAGAGACTGTAACAAACAAAGCATTAACAAGCAACGTAGCGACACTAACTATTGGAGCAAACGACTTTAGAGTTGGAATGCCAGTAACCGTATCAGGCGTTGACGCAACATTTAACGGAACATATACAATTACAGCCAGAACATCTACAACATTTAGTTATGCAAAAACAGCATCTAACGTAACATCAACAGCGGCTTCAGGTACAGCAGTTGCTGGTAAAACTGGAGCAGGTAATTTAGTTCTTGCAACTGGGGCAAACGGCACTGCAAATAAAATTGTATTTGCGGCTGGCGGTTATGATTCTGGCAGTACTCAAATGGAAATTGTTCCAAATAGTAAAGTTTCTATTAACATCCCAACAGCCTCAACATCTTCTACAACAGGAGCACTTGTTGTAAACGGCGGAGTAGGAATTGCAGGCTCTGTTAATATTGCAGGAAATACAACAATTACAGGTAACCTATCATTCGGCGGAGGATCAACAAGCGCAGAAAACCTAACAGTTACAAACCCAATGATCTTTGCAGGAGCTGGAAATAACGCAGATACTCAAGACTTAGGTCTTATCGGAGAATATTCAGCAACAGTAACAGTTTCTACAGCTACAGTAAATAATAAAGCATTAGCAAGCAATGTTGCAACATTAACAACTGCAGCGGCACACAATTTCCTAGTAGGAGATAGAATAACAGTCGCTGGAGTAGATGCAACCTTCAATGGTACATATGCACTTACAGCAGTTCCAACATCAACAACATTTAGCTATGCTAAAACAGCATCAAATGTAACTTCAGCAGCTGTATCGCCAACAGGAACAGCAGATGCTGTAACTCGTCGTAAATACGCTGGTGTAGCAAGAGATGCTACTGATTCAAAGATTAAATTCTTCCAGGATGCAACAACTACTCCTTCATCAACAGTCAACTTTGCAGAAGCAGGCGTAACATATGCAGATGTAGTAATGGATGACCTAGAAGTAGATCAAATTACTGCTACAGGTAACCTTGCAGTCGGCACAAATAAGCTAACAGTCAACGCATCAACAGGTGCAGTAGGAATGTCTGGAGCCTTAACAACAACAGGATTAATTACAGCAAATGGTGGATTAACTACATCAGGAGCATTAACAGTATCTGGTGGTGCAGTATTTACGGGTGCAACAGATATTCAAGAAATGCGTGAAACGGTAGTAGATGTTACCCTCGCATCAAACGCAGGAACCTTAGATTGGACAGCGGGCAATATTTATTACATTGCAACAGCACCAACTGGAAACATGACGCTAAATGTTACAAACGTACCAACAGATGCTTCAAAAGTTATGACAATTAACGTGCTAACCACACAAGGATCAACTGGTTATATTCCAGCAACATTCCAAATAGGTGCAGCCGCACAAACAATTCGATGGGCTGGTGGAACCGCACCAACTCCAACATCTTCAGCAGGAAAGATTGATATCTTCTCCTTTACCATGCAGCGTACCACTGGTGGCGCATGGATTGTATACGGTACAGCTTCACTAAACTTCTAAAGGAGGCTTAAATGCCATTTATTTCTAGCGTAAGAGGATCTTTCGGTGCACAAGGCCGTCCTGGCAAGAGAAAAGGAATTGGGGCAGGATCCACTGGTGGAGCAATCACAACAGCAGGCGGATATCGGATACACACATTCACAACAGTAGGCTCATCAACATTTACACCAGATGCAGAAGGCAATGTAGAAGTTTTAATCGTCGGCGGTGGATCTGGTGGCGCTGAAGGCGAAGGCGGAGCAGGCGCAGGTGGAGCTATTCAATACGGTTCAACAATTGCTATTGCACAAACAGGACAGAACGTAGTAGTTGGAAATTTTAGTGCTGGTAAAGCGCAAACTTCTTGGGGATCTCAAACTGCAGGAAATGCTGCTAGTCCATCTACATTTTCTTCTGTAACCGCCGTTGGTGGCGGTGCTGCTGCTGCTGGTCCTGGTAGCGGAGGAGCACAAACTGGTGCCGCTAACACAGGAAGCACACAAGGATCTGGATATACAGCCTACGGATATGCTGGAGGAGCTGGCGGTGGTAGATCAGGTGGCGGAGGCGCTGGCGGAGGCGGAACTGGCGGAAATGCTCCAGCAAACTACTCAGCTGGAAACGGTGGACCATCTAGATCATTTTCAATATCTGGAACAGCAACAGATTATGCAGGAGGTGGAGGTGGAGGTACTGCAAGTTCTAATGGAAGCGGAGACGGCGGTGCTTCAGTAGTTGGAATTGGTGGAGGCGCTGGCGCTGGTAATGGAATTTTTAATAACAATCAAGCACCGTCAGCAAGTATAGCAAACAGAGGTTCTGGCGGTGGCGGTGGAGGACATATTCACGGTTCAGGAATTGCTGGTGCTGGCGGTAATGGATCAGCAGGAATTGTAATAGTCAGATACCCTATTTAATTTTAAATAAATTCTTTTCTTTTCCAAAAATAATTTTTATACCCATCATAGATATACTTTCTAATAGAATGTTTTTTCTTCATGAGTAAATCTGGATCATATTCATTTACACAAGACTTCCAAGATTCACGCTTTATAGGAATTATTTGATACATTGGGGTTCCAGCAGGAATAATTTTACCATTAAATTCCTTTTTTAAGAAAAATGGAAATGCTCCAGATATTTCATGGCTGTAAACATCACTATCTACAATTCCAGACAAAGAAGTAAACGGAAGGTCAAATCTATTTAACGGATGGGTAAATAACACAGAGTATCCTTCAGGCATAATTGGAACCCAATGTTGAAGCCATATAAACTCTATAGGGAAATATTCATTACTAATTTCTAATGTAGTTGGTTTCATTCTATATGAAGCAATCTCAGGTCCCGTAGGAAATGCTATATTAACTTTATAGTTCCCATCAGAATCCTCGTCTACTTTTATATATATATCAGTCCATGTTTCTTGTATATATCCAGAAGTAAACGCATCTAAAAAAGGCATGCACATTTTTATATTGGTATTGTTCTGAACTCCCTCGCTATTAAATTCAGGCTTTTCACGATCCACTGGTTTTACTTTTTTAAACCAGTCAGGAATATATTTTTTGGCTGATTGAGGGGGCAAAGAAGTTAAGGCGCATTCCTTGCTAGAAGGTTGATACTGTATATTTTTCATATTATTCCATTCTATATGTTTACATTATAGCATTTAAATGATAGACTTTACAAGTGCCTATTTTTAGAACTACATATAATATATTAAAAGATCCATCACAGGGAGATATCTTTGACGAAAACTGGATGAATTTTGATACTATTCAAACACCTCCTAAGAGAAATTGGGACTATGCTAGAGAAATGCAAATAGAGGATGTTGACGTATGGGAAGTTATTTCTGAAGGAGGCAAAGGAATTGGAATATATGCGTCCTGGTCTCCATATGCAGAGTTTTATATGGTTACAAATGGTTTAGACAGAATAGAAACTTTTTATGGAGTAGGAGCACAAAAAAGATTAAAGAGATACCTAGATAGCCTAGGCATTCGTTACCCCCAAAATCCAATATGGGTAGAGCCAGAGGAAATGTATTTATATGAATAATAAAATAGATAAAATTGTAATTATAGGTGGAGGATCAGCAGGATGGATGGTTGCCTCTACATTAATAAAGTTTTTCCCAGAAAAAGATATAACCCTTGTTGCATCTGAGTCAATACCAACAGTTGGCGTAGGAGAAAGTACACTAGCAGACCTAAATGCATGGCTTCATCTTTTAGACATTAAGGTATCTGACTTTTTATCAGAAGTCGATGGAACTTTTAAAATGGGCATTGGGTTTACTGATTTTTATAATAAAGATTCGGGCACGATATTCTATCCATTTGGAAGACCAGACACCGCCGCCTCATTGTTTGGCCTGACAGACTGGCATATTAGAAAAGCTCAAGACGATTCAATTGATTCAACAGATTATGTAAATACGCATTTCCCACTAATGAGTTTAATTAATAGCAATAAGATGCTATCTGAAAATACTGAAGAATTTCTTCCAACAGTAAAATCTAGGGACATTGGCTATCAAGTAGATGCCTCAAAGTTTGGATGGTATCTAAGAACAAAATATGCAATGCCAAAAGGCGTAAAGTTTATGGATAATGTTGTTACAAAAGTTAATGTAGGAGAAGATGGAGTTTCATCAATCGACCTAGATAACGGAAATAATATCACAGCCGATTTATTTGTAGATTGCAGCGGATTCAAGAGTCTGCTTTTAGGTGAAGCTTTAAACGCAGAATTTGTTTCTACAAAACATAGACTGCCTAATAATAAAGCCTGGGCTTCTCCAGTTGCATATACTGATAAAGAAAAAGAGCTTGAGTTATTTACAAACTGTACAGCGATAGAAAACGGCTGGGTTTGGAATACCCCTTTATGGTCCAGAATAGGATCTGGATATGTTTACTCTGATGAATTTGTTGATGATGATACAGCATTGCAAGAATTTAAATCCCACCTAGATTCTAAAAAAATGAAAGTCTATAACCCAAACAGGTCTAAGGACATGGAATTTAGACAGGTGCATATAAGAAACGGATACTATAAAAAAACATGGATAAAAAATACTGTTGCCATAGGTTTAGCATCAGGGTTTTTAGAGCCGTTAGAAAGCACGGGGCTATGGTTTGTTCATCAACACGCAATAAATATTGTAGATATATTGAAAAGAAAATATGTAACTCAATTTGATAAAGATCTATATAACACTCGCACCAATAAAGACTATAAGATTATGATGGATTTTGTGGCCCTTCATTACGCATTCAGCAATAGGGCTGATACGCCGTACTGGAAATCTATATCTTCTAAAGTTTTTTCAGAAGAAATGATGGAGAATTTACCAAACGGGATAGACCCAGATGGATTTGCTGGATTTTCTCAATCTTTTAATATGGGAAGAGAATATACTGGATACGGGATCACTTCTGTTGCTGTTGGTCTCGGATACCATTTATTTGAAAAACATAATGTAGATAGAAACATTTTTTATGGACAACAAGATTTTGCAGAAGGTCTTTCTAATAGCTTTAGCTATATGGATGCCAGAAAAGAAAAATGGAATCATGCTGCAAAATTTCAGCCAACACACTATCAATACTTAAAGGAGAATCACTATAATGAAATTTAGAACACAGTGGCTAGAGGCTTTAAAAACTATGAGATTTAAGTCTTACTGGGACAAGCCAAATACCGTAGAGTTTTTTGCCTTTATGACAAAAATTGCAATCATATTTCCTGGCCTACTATTGGGCAAGCAGTTTTGGTGGCTATACATATTTGCCTTAGTTTCAAGCATATCTTTAATATGGTCCTCTACGGTAAAAACTCTGCCTACAATTATTTGGTTTAATATCCTATGGTCCATGCTAGCGTCCTTGTCTATAGCAAAGCATTTTGGACTTATCTTGTAGTATAATTAAACCATGCCTGGATACTTGACTAATAGATATATTACCTTGAACCCCGCCGCCGATGTTCAGACGGTAACAACAAGCGTAACAGCCCTTGCCTCAAGAGTAACTGAGGCGGAATCAAGCATAGATGATCTTAGCCTTAATATAGGCGTTTAAACCTACTTAATGCTATAATTTCAGAAGGAGATACACATGGCACTTACAACAGAAATTGGTTTAGTTAAAACGGAAATAGCTTCATCGCTAGCCGCTTCTCTATATACCGCAAAAGATTTAGTATACGTAGCAAAGGCAATTGAAGCCCTAGCAAATGCTGAGACAACAACTGGAGTCTTTGAGACAGTCGATGTAAACTCTCTTCTATATGTTGGCCCAAATGCAGACACATTTAATACAGCGGCGGGACTAACAAATCCTGTAATCGTTGCACAGATATCAAATAATGATTATGCTCAAATAGCATTTAAGAATACCAGCTCAGGCGCAAACGCCTCAACAGACTTTATTGCATACTCAAACAATGGAACAGACTCAGATGGCTACATTGATATGGGTATTACTTCACAAAACTTTTCAGATCCAGACTTTACTATTACAGGAGCTGGCGATGGATATATATTTATGGTCGGTGCCACAGGTGGAACAGATAAAGGTAACTTAGTACTTGCTACATCCGATACAGGTTCACAAAACAAAATTATTTTCGCAGCAGGTGGATTAGCATCTGATGATAGCCAAATGGTTATTACTCCAAACCAAAATGTTCATATTGAAATTCCAACCGCATCCACTAGCCCTACAACAGGAGCTCTTACAATTGTTGGTGGTGTTGGTATATCTGGCGATATTAATATTGCTGGTAACGTAACATTCGGCGGAGCAGGAACTAGTCTTGAAACATCTACCCTTGCAGTAGCAGACCCACTAATATTCGTAGGTAATGATAATATTACAGATGCCGTAGACCTCGGTCTTATTGCTGAATATGCAACATCGGTTTCTACTATTACAAAGGCCGTATCTAACAAGGCCCTTACTTCTAACGTAGCTACCCTTACTACCTCTACAACTCACGGTTTTGCCGTTAATGATATTGTGGTTGTTAGTACTATTGATGCAACATTTAACGGAACATATGTTGTAAAATCTGTTCCTACAACAACTACCTTTACTTATGACAAGGTTGCAACTAACGTAGCTTCAACAGCTATAGCTGGTGCAACTGGCTCTGCTGTAGTAAGTCTTAAACGCAAATTTGCTGGTGCAGTAAGAGATGCAACAGATGGAGTATTTAAGGTATTTAAAGATGCTACAACTAAGCCATCTAGCACAGTTAACTTCTCAGAAAGCGGACTGGCATTTGCAGATATGAGAATGGCAGGACTAACAGCATCATCTGCTGCAATCGGTTCAGTAACAAACACAGAAATTGGATATTTAAGCGGAGTTACAAGCTCCATTCAGACACAGCTTGGAACAAAGGCTTCATTAGTTTCACCAACATTTACTGGAAACGTAGTTCTACCAAACACCACAGTTATTGGTGATATGGATGCAACAGAGCTTGGATATCTTAATGGAGTTTCTTCAAACATTCAAACACAGCTAGATGCAAAGTTATCTTCTGCGACAGCCTCATCTACATATGCGCCGTTATTGCAAACAACAACAACTCCAACATTTTCAACAAACAACTATACTTTAATTGCAAGCGATGCTGCAAAGATTGTTCTAGCATCAAACAGCACAACTGCTGGAACAGTTACAATACCATCTGGAGTATTTACGGTTGGTCAAGTAATAACAATTGTACAGACTGGTTCTGGACAACTTACATTGACTGCAAGTGGAACAACTTTAAATTCACAAGGATCAAAATTAAAGCTTAGTGGACAATATGCTTCATGCCAACTTGTTTGCACTGCAAGCAATACATTTATAGTATTCGGCAACTTGGCGGCGTAACATGACTTATCCAATTCTATTTGGAGTTATGGCTGGTCAAGGCGGAGTACCTTCAGCACCAACAATAGGAACAGCAACTGCCACTGGACCAAACTCAGCAACAGTTTCTTTTACAGCTCCAGCAAATCCTGGTGGATCAGCAATTACATCCTACACTGCTATATCAACTCCAGGAAACTTTACTGGAACTCTTAGCCAGTCTGGTTCTGGAACTATAACAGTTACTGGATTATCTGCTGCAACTGCATACACATTTAAAGTTTACGCTACTAATGCTGATGGTAATTCTTTGCAGTCTTCCTCATCTAATCAAATAACAACTGTAAACATTGCAGTTACCAGCGGACTACTATTCTGGCTAGATGCTTCTGACTCTTCATCTTACTCTGGCGGAGGCTCTTGGAATGATATAAGCGGTAACGGAAGAAATTATACAAAGGTTGGATCTCCAACACATGTTTCTGCAGGAAGTGCTAGTTACTTTACTGGATTTGCAGCAGGAGATTATTTTAGCGGTCCAACTAATTTTATGCCAACGGGTTCATCTCCAAGAACTGTTATAACAGTAGTACGGACTCCTGGTTCGATAACGGGATACCAGCATGTATTCCATCATGGAACAGATTCTATGGGGCAGTCTTTTGGTGTGGCACACGTTACTTCGACTGGATGGAATACACATACATGGTCATCTTCATACAGTCCTGGAATCTTTGCAACAGTAAACACAAACGTAATGGCTTCAGCAGGTGTTCAAAACTCAAGCACACAGTGGTGGTGGAATAACACAACAGCTTATAGCGGATCTGGTAGTACCTCCGTAAATACTGGAAGCACATATAACTTTATTGGAGCAAGAGTCGCATTTGGAGAAAACTGGGATTATGGCGGACGCATATACCTAGTTGCTGCATATGATAGATTGTTATCTACAGGAGAAATTACCAGCGTCTACAACTCAATTAAGACTAGATTCAGTCTTCCATAAATATAGTATAATAATATTATGAGTTATCAATTGAAGGTAATTAAAGATTATCCGATTGGCTTTTGGCCATTGGATGAGTCTTCTGGTTCTACCGCCGCCGACTCATCGGGATGCGGTAACAATGCCACATATGTAGGATCTCCTGCATCAAATATATTACCATTAGTTTCTGGCGGGGTATCAGGAACAAAAATAACAAATACAGCATATATAACTGTACCCGTTACTAAAGATTATTATGGGGCAACAGTAGGAGCAGGATTTGCAACCTCTTATACTTCAGACAATGACTTTACTTTAGAGGCATGGGTTAGTCCATCAATTCAAACTGTAAATCAAACTACTATCTTTGCTGATTCCGCCGACAATATAGGACTGTTCTGGGAAAAAGGAGATGTTGTATTTAAAGTATCTTCTACAGAACAAATTAGGTGGGCAGTAAGTTATTCTAAAAAAGCATTTCATTTAGTAGGAATATACTCAGTTGATTCTATTAAATTATTTATAGATGGTAGACAGGTAGCAATTAAAACAATTGATAATAATTTTAAATTCACAAACGCTTCCCTAGATTTACAAATTGGACCAACCTCAAATGCATCCGATTCTTTTATTGTAGATGCTCCAGCCGTATATAGATATGGGCTAACAGGGGCTAAGATTGCAGAACATTTTACCGATGGCAACTATTACGTGCAACCAGTTCATGTAGCCCAACCAGAGGGCGGCAAAGTATTTTCTTGCTCAGACATTAACAACCGAGTAGACTTTGATTACATATATGGAGTATCTAAGCCATGGGATGAATTAACAGATTCTAATACTTACTATGATGAAGCAGGTCAGTATGTATCTTTTATTCCCACCGAATCTTCTACAGCAAAAACATCTATCATTCAAGACTTTTTATTTATCCCAACAGCAAGCGGATTTACAAATTCAAAAATTGAGTGGCGTAACGATTTAGGAATTGTAGTAGAAACAAGTGTGGACGGAACCAATTATCTAACTTGTGAAAACGGAGACTCTATACCTCAATATACAAAGGGATCATTTAATTCAAGCGGCGTCCTATATATCAAAATTACAATGTCTACCACAAATGCTAGCAAGTTCCTCCCAAGACTTTCATATTTCTCAATTAGATTCTACAGAGAATCTTTGATATATGCAGATAACTCAAATAGTTATATTGGATCTAATAGTCAATTTATGGTGGGATCATTAAATTACTCCCCATTAATTAGACATTATAATAATGGAATAAGAGCTAAATCAGGATATGGATTTGATTCTAATACTGGATTAAACATAAGTACTGTAGAAATGTTTTTTACTCCTAAAACAAATGGAG
>Ga0209296_1000810_pt1 | contig 26323 bp, 27 predicted proteins | sample S_130206_EF_Meta_FD_187319 | JGI IMG/M metagenome (GOLD analysis project Ga0209296, IMG submission 187319) | Freshwater microbial communities from Lake Simoncouche, Canada to study carbon cycling - S_130206_EF_MetaG (SPAdes) (version 2) | ecosystem: Environmental > Aquatic > Freshwater > Lake ...
GTCCATTTACCTACTCTAGCAATCGTCAAATACTCTTGCGCAATGGCCGCCGTAAATTTATTGAATTTAGAATCGGTCTCGAAATCTTTTGATATCAGAGCCTTGTTAGATGAGCTATCGCTCGGGGTGAATGCTGGAGACCGCATTGGAGTTGTGGGCAGAAATGGTGGTGGCAAAAGCACGCTAATAAAAGTGATGGCCGCAATTGAAGCCCCAGATTCCGGACGGGTTTCAAAAGCTGGTTCAGTTAATATTGGAATATTGAGCCAGACCGATGATTTAAGTGAAGAATCATTTGTCCGCGATGTTGTTCTTGGAGATTCTGCGACACATGAATGGGCAGGCAATTCAAAGGTTCGTGAAGTTTTAACGGGACTATTTGGTGGCATAAGTGAAGAACTACTTGACCGCAAAATTTCTTATCTTTCAGGCGGCGAACGTCGTCGCGTAAATTTAGCAAAGTTGTTAATAGGTGATTTTGATTTAGTTTTATTGGATGAACCAACAAACCATTTAGATGTTGAAGGCGTTTCATGGCTTGCACAATATTTAAAGCGCAACACCAAATTAGCTGTTGTCGTGATTACCCACGATCGTTGGTTCTTGGATGAAGTTTCAGATCAAATCTGGGAAGTTGTTGATGGAAATGTATTGGCCTATGACGGTGGTTATTCCGCTTATGTTTTATCTAAAGCAGAACGTTCTCGCCAACTAACAGTTGAAGATGGCAAACGAAACATGTTGATCCGCAAAGAACTTGCTTGGCTCAGGCGGGGTGCACCTGCACGAACCGCAAAACCTAAATTTAGAATCGATGCAGCAAATACATTAATTGCAAATGAGCCGCCTCCAAGAAACGAAACCGAACTTCTAAATTTTGCCGCCAATCGATTAGGAAATACAGTCTTTGAAATTCACCAAGCAACAATTAACGCCGGTGAAAAGATGATTTTAAAAGATTTGTATTGGAACGTAGGCCCGGGTGATCGAATTGGAATCGTTGGCGTAAATGGTGCCGGTAAAACTACGTTGTTTAGGGCTCTGCTTGGTCAGATAGCAGCATCGGCTGGAAAAATAACTACGGGCGTAACAGTTAAAGCCGCATTTCTTTCGCAACATCTTGAAGAGTTAGAACCAACTTGGCGAGTCTTAGAAGCGGTAGAAAAGGTTGCTAATCAAGTTCAACTTGGAAACGGAAAAGAGTTATCAGCCAGCCAGCTCTGCGAAAAATTAGGCTTCAACACCGATTCGCAATGGACTCCCGTTGGAGACTTATCTGGAGGTGAGCGACGAAGACTTCAATTAACCCGCTTGCTTATGGATAGCCCGAATGTTTTATTGCTAGATGAACCGACAAATGATTTCGATGTTGAGACGCTTACTGCTCTAGAAGATTTGCTCGACTCTTTTGGTGGAACGCTCTTGGTAATCTCGCATGATAGATATTTCCTGGAGCGAGTATGTGACCGCTTTGTTGGTCTACTTGGAGATTCAAAGTTACGAGATCTACCTGGTGGCATCGATGAATACTTAAGACTGCGAGTAAGTTCTATTGCAAATAGCGGATCAAATACCCCAAAAGTTAAGACATCCAATATTGTTGAGATCAAAGAAGCAAAGAAAGAGATCGCTAAATTCGAACGCCAACTCGAAAAAATCAGCGTTCAAATTCTAGAACTAGAGGGAGCGCAAGAAGATTTAGCTTTCGACCATGAAAAGTTACGCGCAAACATGGAAGAATTAAGCGCGTTAAATCAAAAGAAAACTGAAATAGAAGAAAATTGGTTGAAGGAGCACGCTGAATTAGAAGGGCTAGAAAATTAAGACCTCACATTCGCAAATTGCCAGGCTTGAAGCCTTAGCTGCAATCTCGGGCGTAATGATTGCGATGCAATCACGGGCAAATGGCGAGCTCTCACATTTATTAGGTAATAGCACCGAGGCCGCACTTGTTTCATTTGGTTCAGGTTTAATTGTTATTTCACTGATTGCACCATTTAACAAATCAATAAAGGCAGGTATTAAGAATCTTCGGGCTGCGGTAGTTGCAAAACAAATTCCCCGTTGGCGGCTATTTGCCGGTGTTCTTGGTGGCAGTTTTGTTGCGCTTCAAACTCAAGTTGTCCCGTTAATTGGTGTTGCCCTTTATTCCGTGGCATCAATTGCAGGGCAAACCGCAATGTCATTGATTGTTGATCGAATTGGTTTGACTGGTGGCGGCAAGAAGTTAATTTCTAAACGCCGAGTTACTGCTGCGCTGATTACAGTTTTTGCAGTTATTGTTTCGGCTCTTGATCGCATTTCGCTAGCGTCATTCTCAGTATTAGCTGTTGCGCTTGCAACTTTGGCTGGAGCGCTAGTTGGGGTCCAGCGTGCTTTGAATGGTCAGATTAATGAATATTCAAAAGCAAGTTTCACTACTTCGCTCTTAAATTTCTTTATGGGAACTTCAGTTTTAGCGATTATGTTGTTTGCACTGTTGATATTAAAGGGCGACGCAATAGTTCCTCTGCCAAGCGGGCCGTGGTGGATTTACACCGGCGGAACCGTAGGAGTTATCTATATTGCTTTTACTTCTACAATTGTTCAACATCTAGGTGTTCTAACATTCACACTTTTTAGTGTTGGTGGCACGTTGATTGGCTCACTTTTAATTGATGTTATCTCGCCAACAAATGGAAATACCGTCTCTTGGTATTTAGTTTCAGGAATCCTGATTACCTATCTTGGGGTTGTTTTTGGTGGCCAATCCCGGTTATTCAAGCGCTAAAAAGCCTCAACTTGATTCTGTAGATTTCCAACAACACCATTGTCGCAGTAGAGTTAGCACGTTGTTTCCGGGGTCGATGTAATTTCGAACCGGCGGTTATAGTCCGCGACCCGATGCCCGCCAGGTATCGGTTGACTCAGTGAAACTCTGAGACCGACGGTTAAAGTCCGGATGATAGGAAACCAACAAGAGGTAGGTCTTTCGCCTACCTTATTTCTGCTTTCTTGCAACCACCCCGGCGACTCGAAATTTGAGTGGGGGTTCAAATGGATTACACAGTTGCGATGCAACGTGCCATTGCCCTGTCAGAAAAAGGTTTAGGCAAGACAGCCCCAAACCCAATTGTTGGCGCTTTAATTATTGATGCGACTGGAAAAATAATTGCAGAAGGTTTTCATGATCGAATGAATAGTGAAAATCATGCTGAAGTTGTTGCAATTAGCGCTGCCGGCAATCAGACGCAAGGTGCAACCATTGTTGTAACTCTGGAACCTTGCAATCACAGTGGAAAAACTGGCCCATGTACCCAAGCAATAATTGATTCTGGAATTTCAACTGTTGTTTTTGCTGTTAGTGATCCCAATCCCATTGCTTCAGGAGGCGCAGCCAAATTGCGTGCTGCAGGCATCACAGTCGTTGAAGGCGTTCTTGAAGAAGAAGCGGCGCTTTCAAACCGCGCCTGGTTAATGAAAATCAAAAAGAATCGGCCATTTTTTACTTGGAAAGTTGCAGCAACACTTGATGGAAAAGTTGCAGCAACTGATGGAACATCAAAATGGATTAGTAATACGACATCACGAGCAGATGTACAAACGCTGCGTCGCCAATCTGATGCAATTTTGGTTGGCACCAACACAGTGATTGTAGATAACCCACATTTAATTCCACGTGGGGATTTTGTAGGTTATTCACATAACCCAATTCGAGTTATTTGTGGCGAACAAGAGCTGCCATCAAATTCCTTAGTTTTCGATGATGCTGCCCGAACCGAAGTTGTTAAAACTAGGGATTTGGATTTATTAGTAGAAAAACTTAATGAATTAGGTGTTAATCAAGTATTTGTAGAAGCCGGTCCAGCACTAGCAAGTGCCATGTTAGAAAACTGTTTAATGGATGAATTAGTTATTTATCAAGCTCCATCTTTGCTGGGCTCTGGAAAAACATTCTTTAACTTCGACCAAGAATCAACAATTGAAAATCAATTACGAATGGATCACATCAGCACCCAGGTTTTAGATGGCGATATTAAATCTATCTACCGAATTAGGAATGGTGAATGATGTTTACGGGATTAATCGCAGAATTAGGATCAGTTACCGCAATCACCAGAGGTGAAACATCGGCGGTCTTCAGTATTAATTCACCAGCGCTAATTAGCGAGATAAAACTCGGTGACTCCGTCGCAGTTAACGGAGTTTGTTTAACCGCAACTTCGATATCGAGCACAGGATTCACGGCTGATGTAATGGTGCAAACCTTGTCTCTAACTTCGTTGTCAGAAATAAAAGTTGGTAGCCCAGTGAATTTAGAACTCGCTGCGCAATTAAACGCTCGCATGGACGGACACATGGTCCAAGGCCATGTCGATGGTGTTGCAACTGTTGTTGGTTTAACCCCTGGCGAGAAATGGGCACAATTCGATATCGAAGTCCCAGATCATCTAACTAAGTACATTGTCAATCAAGGCTCCATCTGCCTTGATGGAGTTTCTTTAACTGTCGGTGAAATATCTGATGCAAACAATCAGTTAACCGTTTGGTTGATTCCAGAAACTTTGGAACGAACTAACCTGTCGTCAAAGAAACCAGGGGACTTAATCAATATTGAAGTTGATGTTCTAGCAAAATATGTAGAGCGCTTGCTGGCTAAAGGAAACAACTAATGAGCAATTTCCAAGCAGCACTTGACGCATATAAAAACGGTGATTTGATAATTGTCACTGACGATGCCGATCGTGAAAATGAAGGCGATTTGATGTTGCTTGCCGAAAAGGCGACACCAGAAAAAGTTGCATTTATGGTTCGACATACAACTGGAATTTTGTGTGTTGCAATGACACAAGAACGTGCTCGCGCGCTAAATCTGCCGTTAATGGTGGAAGTAAATCAAGATTCAAAGAAGACAGCATTCACAGTAAGCGTTGATTACAAGCCAGGACTTACAACAGGAGTCAGCGCACAAGAGCGCACTAATACCGTGCGAGCATTGGCAGATATTTCTGTGCAAGCTTTAGATTTTGTACGCCCGGGCCACGTATTTCCGTTGGTTGCAGACAATCTTGGTTTACAAGCACGTGGTGGCCACACCGAGGCAGGTGTTTCACTTTCTCAAATTATCGGTGCACAGCCTTTATGTTTGTTATCTGAAATTGTCAATGATGATGGCTCAATGGCACATGGCGAATCGCTTGCAAAGTTTGCATCTAAACATTCAATACCACTTATTTCTGTTGCTGAGTTAAAAACCTATGTAACTAATAATCCTATTGCAATTGCTCATTCAACTTCGCAATTTGAATTTTCTTGGGCCCAACTACCATTGCGTTCAGAACTTTGGAAGATAGCCACATTTCCTGGGCTACACCAACGTGAACATGCAGTGATGGCATTTGGTAGCACCGGTAAAGTTCCGTTAGTTCGGATTCATAGCGAATGTTTTACTGGCGATGTCCTGCATTCCCAGAGATGCGATTGTGGAGAACAGTTAGAAGAATCAATTAATCTCATCGTTAAACATGGACACGGCTACATAATCTATTTGCGAGATCACGAGGGTCGTGGCATCGGACTCTCTGAAAAAATTAAGGCTTATCAACTGCAAGACCAAGGCATGGATACCATCGACGCCAACTTGCACTTGGGACATGAAATTGATGCTCGAAACTGGAGTGATTCAATAGCAATAGTCCGCGCCTTAGGACTTCAAGATATTACCCTCCTGACGAATAACCCTAAAAAAGTGAGCGCACTTAAAAGCGCTGGCATCGATGTCTCGCAACAATCGATAGCAATTCTTAGTAATAAATTCAATGAAAAGTATCTGGCAACCAAGGAAGAAAAACTTGGTCACACACGAGGAGAAAAATAAATGAGCGGATCTGTGCCACAGATAGATATAAGGAAACTTCCTGCAGCCAAGGTAATGATTATTTCTTCATCTTGGCATCTAGATATTTGTAATGACCTTGTTGCAGGTGCACAACGTGCACTCGAAAAAGCGGCAGTTGCTACGGTAAAAGTTCAATATGTTCCAGGATCCTTTGAGATTCCACTCGCTGCGCAATTTGCATTTGATGCGGGGTTTGATGCAGTAGTCGCAGTAGGGCTCGTGTTAAAAGGCGAAACTCCACACTTTGATTATGTCTGCCAAGGTGTTACTCAAGGCGTTCTTGATGTCTCTCTAAAATACGGAAAGCCAATAGGTTTTGGAGTTTTGATGTGTAACGATCTAGATCAAGCGATTGCACGTTGTGGCCGCGAAGGCAGCAAAGAAGATAAAGGTTATGACAGTGCTATCGCTGTAATTGAATTGCTTCACTTAAAAGCTAACAAATAGTTAAGAACTGCTGCGCCCCATAAGTTTTATTGCTTCGGCAACCTTTGCTACAACTTGGGTATCGAAAACACTTGGCACAATAAAGTTCGCATTTAATTGGTCAGATGTAACACAAGATGAAATTGCATCGGCAGCAGCAACAAGCATGGCATCAGTTATCTTTGTAATGCGGCCATCCAATAGACCACGGAATATTCCCGGGAAAGCCAGAACATTATTGATTTGATTTGGTTGATCACTTCGGCCTGTAGCAACAACCGCCGCGTATTTGCGGGCAATTGCTGGATCAATCTCGGGATCTGGATTAGCTAATGCGAAAACGATGGAACCTGCAGCCATTGCGGCTACATCTGATTCCTTCAATACATCTGGAGCGCTAACACCAATAAAGATATCTGCTCCAACCATTGCTTCAGAGATACTTCCATTGAAGTTTCCAGGTGAACAATTATCAACAAACCAAGTGCGCATCTCTTGATCGCCAGCTTTATGCGCAGAAACTAAGCCATCTTTATCGAAACCAATAATGTATTTAGCACCACTTGCAACTAATAACCGGGCAATCGCAGTTCCTGCTGCGCCAGCCCCACTCATAACTATTTTTGCATTGGCTAAATCTTTCTTTACAAATTTAAGTGCATTCGTTAACGCAGCGAGAACAACAATGGCAGTTCCATGTTGATCATCGTGGAAGACAGGAATATCTAGAAGATCGCGCAGGCGACGTTCGATTTCAAAACAACGTGGCGCTGAAATGTCTTCAAGATTGATTCCTCCGTATACCGGGGCAATTATTTGGACTGTTCTAACAATCTCATCTACATCTTGAGTATCTAAACAGACTGGCCAAGCATCAACATCGGCAAAGCGCTTAAAAAGTGCGGCTTTACCTTCCATAACTGGAAGCGCTGCTTCAGGTCCGATATTTCCAAGACCCAATACGGCCGAACCATCTGTAACAACAGCAACAGTATTTCGCTTAATAGTTAGACGACGAGCATCTGATTTATCTGCAGCTATGGCTTGAGAAATACGTGCAACACCAGGGGTATAGGCGCGAGACAAATCATCACGAGTTTTTAGCGGGACTTTCGATTGAATTTCGATCTTGCCACCAAGGTGCAATAAGAATGTGCGATCACTAACTTTACGAACTGTAAGTTCTGGATGGCTCGCTATAGATGCAGTGATTGCTTCAGCATGTTCAGCATCAATTGCATCACAAGTTACGTCGATGACAACGTGGTCTAAGAAAGATTCAACAACGTCTAGTGCGGTAATCGCTGCGCCAGCTGCAGTAATTGCAGTTGTAACTTCAGCAACAGGCTGAGCAGAAGGTGGGCCTTCAACACGAATCGTTATTCCGTAACCAGGACTTGTTGATGCCATTAGTTATACAACTCCGTATAAACGATCGCCGGCATCGCCCAAGCCAGGCACGATATAACCTTTTTCATTTAATTTTTCATCAAGAGCGCCAGTAACAATTGTGATTGGCAGATTCTTTCCAGCAAATTCTTTTTCAAGCAATGCAATTCCTTCAGGCGCCGCCAAAATTGTAATTGCAGTTATATCGGTCGCACCACGTTCAAGCAGATAATTTATTGCCGCAATTAGTGTTCCACCGGTTGCAAGCATTGGATCGAGGATGTAGCACTGACGCCCAGTTAAATCATCAGGCAAGCGATTTGCATATGTTGATGGCTGCAAGGTTTCGTGATCACGAATCATTCCGAGAAATCCAACTTCAGCTGTTGGCATTAATCGGGTCATTCCTTCAAGCATCCCAAGGCCTGCGCGCAGAATTGGAACCACAACAGGTTTTGGTTTTGTAAGTTCTACACCGTCAGCCATTGCAACTGGAGTTTTAACTTTTACCGGAGTTGTGCGAACTTCTCGAGTCGCTTCGTATGCCAATAAGGTAACAATCTCCTCAGTTAATTGGCGAAAAGTAGGAGAGTTTGTTTTTTCATCCCGAAGCACAGTCAATTTATGTGCAAGCAATGGATGGTTCGCGACATGAATCTTCACGACTCATACCTTACTCGCGCCAATGGGGCTTGTCGCATGCCCGCTTTAGTGTCAGTATTGAAGCCTGTATTAATAGGACCGGGGGTGAGCGCATTGTCTATGGAGTCTAAGGGGCCAGAAGATTTCGGAATTATTGCGTGGCACGAAGATGGTCGTTGGAATGTGTCAGAACTAACTCATACCAGAGATCTTGGTTCAATCATGGATCAACTCAATTCGCAGGCAACTAATGGCGGCGCAATCGCGTTGATTGCAATCGAAGAAGATTTCTTTGTTGTAGCTAGGGCGCTAGGTTCTCAAATGCAGATGATGATTAGTGATGTTACATATGCACTTGAATCAGATCTTGCAGCAGATTTAATTGAAATGTTAGACCTACCTTTCCCAGAAGAAGATGACGATTCACAACCTGGCGGTGATATTGATTTACTTTCTGATCTCGGAATGAGTGCAATGGAACTCGAAGCGCTATGCGATGACCCAGAACTCTTTCCTGACGAACAATTAGATGCTATCGCTTCAAAACTTGGCTTTGGAAATCAATTTGCCGAACTGTATGAGAGTCATTAAACATTGTCTTTAGCCTTTAATTCTTTCGAGCAAGAAATGAAAACTGCAGTCGAAATTGCTAAATCTGCGCTCGCTACTGGCGATGTTCCTGTTGGAGCACTCGTATTAAATGCCCAAGGTAAACAAGTTGGAACTGGTTATAACCGTCGCGAAATTGATAAAGATCCAAGCGCACACGCCGAAATAATTGCACTTCGGCAAGCTGCAATTGCAAATAATTCTTGGCGCTTAGACGGACACACAATTGTTGTAACACTTGAACCTTGTGCAATGTGTGCTGGTGCAATTGCGCAAGCACGTATCAAGACTTTGGTATTTGGTGCATGGGATGAAAAAGCTGGCGCAGTTGGCTCGGTTTGGGATGTTCTACGTGATCCAAGGGCGTTACATCAGGTTGAAGTAATTTCTGGAGTTAATGAAAGCGAATGTGCCACACTATTAAACGAGTTCTTTAAGAAAAATCGTTAACGAGCACTACGCGGGCTCGGTTACTCTTAACCAGTGAAGCCAACAACATATGCCTATCTTGGTCCGGCCGGGACTTTTACCGAGGCAGCGCTTCGACAGATAGCAAATGAATTCGATGTTCTGGTTCCTTATTCCAACGTGACTGCAGCACTAGATGCCGTTCGCAGTGGCGCAGCAGAAAAAGTATTAGTTCCAATTGAAAATTCAGTTGAAGGTGTTGTGTCTAGAACGCTAGATGAATTAGCACTCGGAACTCCACTAGTTGTTACAGCTGAAACAACTATCCCAGTCTCCTTTTCTTTAATGATTTTGCCAGAAAACATTGGAAAGCCAATTACCAAAATTGCAACGCATCCGCATGCTGAATCCCAATGCCGCTCGTATGTTGCTAAGAACTATCCGCAAGCTGAAGTTATCGAAATGTCCTCAACTGCAGCAGCGGCTAAGGGGCTAAAAGATGGAAATTATGATGCCGCAATAGCATCTGAAATTGCATCAACAACTTACGGACTTAAAGTTTTGGATAGCGATATCGGAGATAACTCTGGCGCAGTCACCCGATTTGTTGTAGCCGAAAAGCCAGGTGTTACACCAGAACCAACTGGAAATGATCGCACTTCACTTGTCGCCTTTATTGGCACTGATCATGCTGGTGCGCTCTTAGAAATTCTTACAGAATTTGCAAAAAAAGATGTCAACTTAACTTTTATTCAATCACGTCCAACTGGACGCGAACTTGGTGATTACCATTTTATAATTGATGCAGAAGGACATATTGCAGACCCTAAAGTGGCAGCGGCCATTGACGGCGTGCGCAAAATATGTGAGGACATTCGTTTCCTTGGCTCATATCCACGTGTTGGTAAAAGTAACTAGATAGGCTTGCACACGTGATTGATTTAAAAATACTGCGGGAAAATCCCGATGCAATTCGCCATTCCCAGAAAGTTCGTGGCGAAGACGTTGCAGTTGTAGATCAACTATTAGCGGCGGATGCGCTTAGCAGAACCGCGCTTAGTGAATTTGAAACTATTCGAGCAGAACAAAATGCGCTATCTAAATCAGTTGGTTCAGCAAAGGGCGATGAGAAGACAGCCCTTTTAGAAAATGCAAAAGAACTAGCAAATAAAGTTAAAGTTGCCGATGCAAAGCGGAGTGAGCTTGAAGCCAAAGCCCGTGAATACTTATTAAAGGTTTCGAACCTAATTGATTTAGAAGCACCTGTTGGTGGCGAGGAAGATTTCAAAGTAATTGAAGAGATTGGCAAACCCCGCGATTTTAAGAGCGAAGGGTTTGAAGCAAAAGACCACGTTGAATTAGGAAAGATGCTAAAGGCAATTGATACTGAACGCGGCGCAAAAGTTGCGGGATCTCGTTCGTATTATTTAACTGGCCCTGGCGCTATGTTGGAATTCGCACTTGTTAACTTTGCAATTTCATCGGCGGTAAAAGCCGGTTTCATTCCAGTTATTCCACCCGTGCTAGTAAATCCAGCCGCTATGGAAGGCACCGGTTTTCTTGGTCAAGCGGCAGAAAATGTTTATCACTTAGAAGAAGACGATGTTTATTTAGTTGGTACTAGTGAAGTTCCACTAGCGGCTTATCACATGGATGAAATCCTAGAGAATTTACCGATTAGGTATGCCGGTTATTCATCTTGCTTCCGACGCGAGGCAGGAAGTTATGGCAAAGATACCCGCGGAATTATTCGGGTTCATCAATTCGATAAAGTAGAAATGTTCTCATTTATTAAACCTGAAGAGGCAAAGGCTGAACACTTACGACTTCTTGAATGGGAGAAAGATTTTCTTAAAGCGATGGAAGTGCCATTTAGAGTTATAGATGTTGCATCTGGTGATTTAGGTTCAAGTGCAATCCGTAAATTTGATTGCGAAGCTTGGATTCCAACTCAGAACGCTTATCGCGAAGTAACAAGCACCTCCAATTGCACTGAATTTCAAGCGCGCAGATTAAATATTAGATATCGCGACGAGTCCGGAACTAAGCCAGTAGCAACACTTAATGGCACTCTCGTTGCAGTTCCAAGAATGATTGTCGCGATTTTAGAAAATCACCAAAACCAGGATGGATCAGTAAATGTTCCAAAGGCGCTTCGCCCATTCCTGGGCGTAGATACTTTGGTGCCTTCTTTATGATTCCAGGCAAACGCCCAAAGTTAATTGCAACTGATTTAGATGGAACGATTGTTCCGCACCTTGGTCCAATTTCAGATCGCACAATTGCAGCATTCAAAAAGGCACACGAACTTGGCATCGAAATCTTTTTCATAACCGGAAGACCTCCACGCTGGATGAATGAAATTCGCGATTCGTTTGGCTTTGGAAATGCAGTGTGCGCCAATGGCGCAATCTTGTATGACTTAATGAACAGCAAAGTTTTAGAACAATGGTTAATGCCGAAAGAGAATCAATTAGAAGTTGTTAAGCGGCTACGAAAGCATTTACCAGGAATTTATTTTGCCATTGAATATGATGATGAATTTCACCGCGAAGTAAAGTACACAACTAAGTGGGACATTGGGCTAGATAATGTTGGCGTCGAAGATATTGTAGAAATGATTAATCAGCCAGCATTTAAAATGCTTGGGAGATGTGGCAAGAACGAGTTCACATCAGATCAAATGTTAGAAATTGCAACGCGCGAATTAGATGGAATTGCAAATATTACTCACTCTAATTCCAGCGAATCATTAATAGAAATTTCTGCAGTTGGTGTAAGTAAGGGACAAACACTTGCAAAGATGGCCGAACGCGCGGGATTAACAAGTGAAGATTGCGTTTCCTTTGGCGATAACCCAAATGATTTCTCGATGCTGCAATGGGCTGATCGCTCTTGGGCAATGTCAGATGGCCATCCCGACGGCTGGAAATATGCAAAGTTTGTAGCCGAAGCCCATCATCATGATGGCGTAGCGATAGTCATCGAGGCTCTGCTGGAATTGCCCGCTTAACTAGTTAGAGGGTAAGTTTGCCCACGGAGGGCTCGCATAGCGGCCGAGTGCACCGGTCTTGAAAACCGGCAAACGAAAGTTTCGTGGGTTCAAATCCCACGCCCTCCGCCAGATTTCTTGATTATTTAGGCCTGTTAACGTGTGGGGGAATTCATAACTCGCAGAGGCTGCTACATCTAGCGTGAATTTAGGATGCCCTGCAAAATTAACCCATGGCAACCGGCGTATTTTCAGAATCACGAGCAAAGATAAAAGAGCGCACTCTTCGAACCGATCGATGGTGGCTACAACCATTGATTACGTTTTCGGTTCTTTTTAGCTTCATAATTTATGCAACATTTCGCGCGTTTGAAAATAAATACTATTTTCTCGAACCACTAGTTTCTCCACTTTATTCACCTTGCCTTTCAACATCATGCATTGAAGGTTCTTCACTTCTGGGGCAACCATTTAATAATGAATATTTTGGAATAGGAATTTCACCAGCGCTATTTATTTTGATTTTCCCACTTGGTTTCCGTATGACTTGTTATTACTACCGCAAGTCTTACTACCGTGCCTTTTGGATGTCACCGCCTGCATGTGCAGTTGCAGAGCCACATGCAAAATACACAGGCGAAACTCGGGCACCTTTAATTTTGCAGAATTCGCATCGCTGGTTCTTCTACGCTGGATTAGTTTTCAACGTACTTCTGACCTATGACGCAATTATTGCTTTCAGGAATGAAGAAAAGGAGTGGGGCCATATGAGCATTGGAACTTTGGTTCTATTGTTTAGTGCCACAATGCTTTGGCTGTATTCACTCTCATGCCACACCTGTCGCCACACTATTGGTGGCCGATTGAAACATTTCTCTAAGCATCCAATTCGTTACAAGACTTGGACTTGGGTCTCTGCTTTGAATCATAAGCATCCAACATTTGCTTGGATCTCACTCTTTGCAGTTGCCTTCGCCGATATCTATGTCCGCCAAGTTTCATCTGGCGCCTGGACTAACTTCTACTTATTCTAAAGAGAGAAAACATGACACCCCTTGAGAAACTTAAGTACGACGTAGTTGTAATAGGTGCTGGCGGCGCTGGACTTCGCGCTGCAGTTGAAGCACGTGCAGCGGGACTTCGCGTAGCAATTGTTTGCAAATCTTTATTTGGTAAAGCCCACACCGTTATGGCTGAAGGTGGCGCTGCCGCATCAATGGGTAACGTAAACGAAAAAGATAATTGGCAGGTTCACTTCCGCGACACAATGCGTGGGGGAAAGTTTTTAAATCACTATCGAATGGCCGAACTACACGCCAAGGAATCCCCGGATCGCATTTGGGAACTTGAAGTATGGGGCGCACTCTTTGATCGCACTAAAGAGGGAAAGATTAGCCAACGTAACTTTGGTGGTCACGAATATCCTCGTCTTGCACACGTCGGTGATCGCACCGGCCTTGAATTAATTCGCACGATGCAACAACGAATTGTTGCCTTGCAACAGCAAGATGCTAAAGAGAGTGGCAACGCTGAAAGCCACATCAAAGTATTTGCGGAACTTACAATCACTGAGATTTTAAAGGAGAACGGCAAGATTGCTGGCGCATATGGTTACTGGCGCGAGAACGGCAACGAAGTTTTATTTGAAGCCCCAACGGTCATTGTTGCTACTGGCGGCGTTGGCAAGACATTTAAAATTACATCAAACTCTTGGGAAGGCACTGGCGATGGCCACGCCCTTGCCTTAAAAGCTGGCGCAAATCTAGTTGATATGGAATTTTTGCAATTCCACCCAACAGGCATGGTCTGGCCGCCATCAGTTCGCGGAATTCTTGTTACCGAATCTGTTCGCGGTGAAGGTGGAATTCTTACCAACTCACTCAACGAACGATTTATGTTCAAATACATCCCTGAAGTTTTCAAAGATAAATATGCCGACAATGAAGCGGAAGCAGATCGTTGGTATCTAGATCAAGATAACAACCGCCGTCCACCAGAGCTTCTTCCTCGCGATGAAGTTTCTCGTGCAATTAACGCCGAAGTTAAAGCCGGACGCGGAACCGAACACGGTGGCGTGTACCTAGATGTTTCAAAGCGTATTCCAGCCGATGTAATTAAAAAGCGTCTGCCATCAATGTGGCACCAGTTCTATGAACTTGCTGGTGTAGACATCACTAAGGAAGCAATGGAAGTTGGCCCTACTTGTCACTATGTAATGGGTGGCGTAGAAGTAGAACCAGATACTGCAGCTGCAGTTGGAGTTCCTGGGCTATTTGCTGCTGGTGAAGTTGCTGGTGGAATGCACGGTTCAAACCGTTTAGGTGGGAACTCACTTTCAGATTTATTGGTATTCGGTCGTCGCGCAGGAATGGGCGCAGTTGAATATGTTAAGAAGAATCCAACCGCAACTGTTTCGGAAAAAGCTATTTCAGATGCTGCCGCAAGAATCGAAGCACCATTTAGTCGTGCTGGTGGCGAGAATTCATACTCACTACATGCCGAACTTCAAGAAGTGACTCATAATCTTGTTGGCATTATCCGTACTGGAAAAGAAGTTGAAGAAGCCATCGAAAAGATTGCAGCAATTCGCGCTCGCAGTGCAAATGTTGCAGTTGCCGGTAGTCGCCAATTCAACCCTGGTTTCCATTTAGCTTTCGACCTAGACAATATGTTGTTGGTTGCTGAAAGCACCGCGAAATCTGCGCTGCTTCGTGAAGAATCTCGTGGCGGACATACCCGTGATGATTTCCCAGGAATGAATTCAAAATGGCGCCAGGTAAATCACATTTCAAGTTTTGATGGCAAGGATGTAAATGTAAAAGCGCAACCACTACCATCAATACCAAAAGAGTTATTTGATTTATTCGACATCCACGAACTTGAAAAATATATGACACCAGAAGAAATTGCGAAAGGTGGTTCCAACTAATGGCCCGCAAACTTAATCTTCGTATCTGGCGCGGCGACGCAACAGATGGTGGACTTAAAAACGTTGAAGTTGAAGCAAATGAAGGCGAAGTAGTTCTAGATTTAATTCACCGCGTCCAAGCAACCCAGATGGGCGATCTTGCGGTTCGCTGGAATTGCAAGGCTGGTAAATGTGGATCTTGTTCGATGGAAATTAACGGCAAGCCTCGTCTTGCTTGCATGACACAGGTTGCTTCATTTCCAGAAGGTGAAGAAATCACAATTACACCGCTTCGCGCATTCCCTGTTATTAAAGATTTAGTAACCGATGTCTCATTTAACTACCGGAAAGCAATGGAAATTCCTGCATACGAACACCCAAAGAATCTTGCACCAGGTGAAGCTCGTATGGAACAAATAGATGTCGAGCGCAGCCAAGAGTTCCGTAAGTGCATTGAATGCTTCTTGTGCCAAGACGTATGCCACGTTGTTCGTGATCACGAAGAGAATAAGAAATCTTTCGCTGGTCCACGATTCTTTATCCGCATCGCAGAACTAGATATGCACCCACTTGATATGTTGAAGAACCGTAAGCAGAAAGCTCAAGAAGAGCACGGTCTTGGAATGTGCAACATCACAAAGTGCTGCACCGAAGTTTGCCCAGAACATATTCGCATCACCGATAACGCAATTATTCCTATGAAAGAGCGCGTGGTTGATGTTAAATATGACCCAGTTCGCTGGTTAGGCTCAAAGATTCGCAAACGCGAGGGTATTGTTTAATACATGATTTCACTGCTGCTCGTTGCCGTTGGCGGAGTAGCAGGAACTTTGGTTCGTTATGGAATCGGAATATTAATTCCACAAGATAGACCAGGAACCCTAACTGCAAATTTAATCGGCGTCGCTCTTGCGTCAGCGCTTCTTGTCTTAATGGAACGTCGTGGAATCACCAGACTACGTTTAATTTTGCTTCCAGGTTTCTGTGCGGGGATGACAACTTTCTCGGCCGTAACCGTTCATTCGATAGAACCAGCAACAGGCGGTCTGGTTTATCTAGCAACTAACGTAATTCTAAGTTTGTTGATAGTTGTAATAGTTCTACCAATTGCAAGAAAAGTTATTCCGGTGCGCAGATGAATACATTCTTGGTAATTATTGGTGCAGCTATTGGTGCTCCGGCCCGGTATGCAATTGATCAATACTTGAGAAGATTCACAACAAAACCTTACGGAACTTTTGTCGTGAACATTCTTGGTTCTTTTTTAATTGGCTTAACCTTTAAATCAACCGAAAGTTGGAGAGATTTACTTGCAATCGGTTTTGCTGGTGCATTCACAACTTGGTCAACTTTTATGTTAGATCTTTATCTGGCATACGAATTGCGCCGTTATAAAGATGCACTAATAAATGTCAGCGCTTCACTTGTTTTTGGCCTACTTGCCGCATGGGCAGGGATTCAAATAGTTAGTTAGATTTACTTAAGTTAGAAATCCAGACTTCAACTTCATCTGGGTGGCTTGGCAATTTATTCGACATAACCCGGCAACCAGTTTCTGTTACGAGAACATCATCTTCGATGCGCACTCCAATGCCACGATACTCGGCTGGAAATAACTCATCATCCAGATGGATGTATAAACCAGGTTCAACAGTAAGAATCATTCCTGCCTCTAAAACTCCATCTGCATACTGTTCTCTTCGCGCATCATTGCAATCATGAACATCAATACCGAGCATGTGACTTACCCCGTGAACAGTCCAACGTCGATGTAGACCAACTTCTGGCTTTAAAGATTCTTCGGCAGAAATAGGAAGAACTCCCATCTCTTCTAGCCCTTTTGCAAGTACTGCATGCGACGCAGCAGTTATATCTTTAAATTTTGCACCTGGCTTTACGGCAGCGAATCCTGCCTTCTGCGCTTCGTAAACCAACATATAAATCTTGCGCTGGGCTGGTGAAAACTTTCCATTTATTGGCAAAGTTCGAGTTATATCTGCTGTGTAAAGTGAATCGACCTCAACACCAGCATCAATAAGAATTAAATCACCGTCGTTAACATCACCGTCGTTTCGAATCCAATGCAAGATACAGGCATGTGATCCAGATGCGGCAATAGTTTCGTAACCTAAATCATTTCCTTCTAAGCGAGCTCGGCCAAAGAATGCCGCTTCAATAATTCGTTCGCCACGTGATGTAGAACTTGCTGCGCCAAATACTCGAACCATGTCCGCAAAACCTCGATTAGTTGCATCGACAGCCTTCTGCATCTCGGAAATTTCGTATGAATCCTTTACCAATCTCATTTCAGATAGGAAGGTCAACAATTCAGCCTGACCTTCTTTATCTTTTGATAGTTGCTTATCTACAATCTTGTTTTCGCCACGAACATAAATTACCGGCTTCTCATCGCTCAAGAATTTCGCCAGGCTTTCAATTTCCCGCACCGCAATGCCATATTTTCGCGTCGTTTCTTCTAACGTCATGCGACGCCCAACCCAGAACTCGCCATACTTTGCATCACGATAAAACTCATCAGAATCTCGTGATGATCGTGGATGAATGAATAGCAGGGCCTCGTGGCCATCACCTTTAGGTTCAAGAATCAAAACTGAATCTGGAACAGCATCGCTGCCGGTTATTCCAGTGAAATAAGAGAATGCAGAATGTGGGCGAAAGCGGTAATCCGTATCATTGCTTCGAACCTTTAAGCCACCAGCTGGAAGAACAATTCGCTTACCAGGATATTTCTTTGATAACTTTTCAATTCGGACTTTGCAGAACTTCATTGCGGGATTTGGAACGATTCCTTCTAGCGGTGTTGGCGCCCAACCTGTCTTCATAAAATCGGCTAACGGCTTTGGATTAGCTGCGTCGTATTTGCGGCTGCCATCCTTCTCTTCACTCATACCAATAGCGTAACTGCTCGCGCATAATACTTCTATCGAATCTGCTTCTTAGATATATTCGAGGCATGAGCACTAAACTTCTTTTTGAGCAGATTCAATCCCTCTTGCAAGACCCAAACCCCAGATCAATTATTGGGATTGTTGGAAAACCAGGCGCTGGAAAATCTACAATTGTTTCAGAGATAGAAAAACGATTTAATTCAAGCCAAGTATCGGTAATTCCAATGGATGGATATCATTTAAGTAACGAAGAATTAATCTCACTTAATCGCCGCGATCGTAAGGGAGCGCCAGATACTTTTGATACCCACGCATTTATTTCACTCATAACTCAAGTAAAGAACAGTCCTGACGTCGAACATAGATTTCCAGTCTTTCACCGTGAGATTGAAGCATCAAAAGCAGACGAGGGTATTGTTCAACTTGGCGTTAAGGTAATAGTTGTTGAAGGTAATTATTTATTTTCTGAGGAACATAATTGGCAAGGCGTATTTCCACTTCTAGATCACACCTGGTTTATAGAAATTGCTGATGAAGTAAGAATCGAAAGGCTTATTGCGCGCCATATTCGTTATGGTAAAACTCCAGAGGAAGCAGAAAGTTGGTCCAAAGGTTCGGATGAAGCCAACGCCCGGTTCATAGAATTAACAGCCCATCGTGCTTCAAACAAAATAAAACTTACTTGACTGTTATTACATGTTCCTTGGATGAAACAGTCAACAATTTTGGTTTTAGAAAAGTTAGGCGCGCAATTAACTTGTATTTTCCAGCAGGTGTCGCCGCAGCTTCTGCCTTATCCCCATACTCATTGATGTACTGCTGAGCTTTTCCACAAAAAGTTAGATCTTTAGTTCCAACCCAAGGATCTTTTCCATTGCTTCCCTTGCCATCGCCAGGTTGCACATTTTCAGATTGGGATACGTTGTTCGCTTTCGAACTAAAGCCAAACGAGACATATGCGGCTGGATAAGCAATTGATTTATCAATCACGTATTCGATTTCATATTCTTTACAACCGGTTGAATTAAGAGTAACCGTGTCAACAACTTTGTAGGAGAGCAATACTTTTTTCTTGTAAATTATCTTATCTTCGATTGTCGCGGCGCTGGCAGGTGGGATTATCAAAACAGTCGAGATTAGAATTGCGAATGCTGCTACCTTTTTCATCCCCGAAAGATAACTTATCCAAGGACTGCGGGTTATTTGAGATAGCCCTCTTAAGTGAACAATGAGTTAACTTTTTTACTTCCCTCAACAATTAGTTTAGGTTTTCCACATGAATACTGAGGTTAGAACGAGATTGAGAATAGCCACCCTCTTCTCAATTCTCTCCCTTCTGTTTCTATTTCAAAATGAGTTTGCATCAGCACATGATCATGGCACAAACAAAATACATGAAGTGCAAAAGGGTGAAGCCCCTACAATCGGACTAGATGTGAAAAAAGATTCAACTGGTGGCTTTAATGTTCATGTAATAACCACAAACTTTCGCTGGACTCCAGAAATGGCCTCTGGTACACACGTCGAGGGACAAGGGCATGCACATGTTTATCTTGCTGGCCAAAAAATCGTTCGGTTATATAACAATTGGTTTCACTTAAACACATTTCAGTTTGCAACAACCCCAGGTGAACAGCCGTTACGAGTTGAATTGGTAGGAAACGATCACGCACCAATTACAGTTAATGGCCAGCAGATTTCCTCGGAACTTTTAGTTGATGTGCCTGCTGATGAAATTCGACCCCAAGGGCCAGCTACCTGGATGCAAGTTTCCATTGGCACGGGCGCAATTGCGCTAATACTCGCAGCCCTCCTTCTTCTTAGCCATTCGAAAAGAAATAGTTCACCAGCATAAATTTATATAACCCCGCTTCACACAGTAGACTTCACCTGCAACTCGGAGACGTCGCATAGCCCGGTCGAGTGCGCCTCACTGCTAACGAGGTAAGGGGTAAAACCCTTCAAGAGTTCAAATCTCTTCGTCTCCGCCAGTTTTATAAGTTAGGGGTTTTAGTGCCGCATTACAAGATTGCAATCGTCGGTGCTGGCCCATCTGGTTATTTCGCAGCGCAAGCTCTGCAGAATTCAGTGAATGAAGATTTAACTCTTTCGATAGACATGATTGAACGCCTGCCAACACCTTGGGGCTTAGTGCGCTCTGGTGTTGCTCCAGATCATCCGAAGATTAAGACTGTTTCAAAGGTATTTGAAAAGATTGCATCCGAACCTAATTTTCGCTTGTTTGGAAATGTGGAACTTGGTAAAGATCTTTCACTTGAAGATTTGACTGACAGATATGACGCAGTGATTATGGCTACTGGTTCTGCGATTGGGAAGAAGCTCGGGATACCTGGGGAAGATTTAGCTAATTCAATTTCAGCTGCGCAATTTGTGCCTTGGTATAACGGACATCCTGATTATGCAGATTTTAAAGTTGATCTCTCTGGAAAAGTTGCCGTTGTAATCGGAGCCGGAAATGTAGCTATGGACTGTGGACGAATACTTGCAATTGATCCAAAAGAACTCGATGAAACTGACACTGCAGACCATGCACACCGCGTTCTGCATGGAAGCAATATCCGTAAGGTGCTTATTTCGGGTCGCCGAGGTGCAGAATTCGCGGCATTCACCGCGCCAGAACTTCGCGACTTGCCTAAGTTAGAACACACAGATGTTTATATAAACCAGGAAGCGATTGCTCTTGCACATAGGAATGCGGAAGCTAAGGGCGAAATTGAAAAGCATCTAGCAAGCAATTTAGAAGCCATGAAGTTAATCGCCGAAACTCCAAAGCATGGGCATCCTCGATCTTTGGAATTCCTTTTCTCATATACTCCAAAAGAGATTATTGGCCAGGAAAAAGTCGAAGCAATTGTCTATGCGACTCCAAATGGCGATGTAACAATCCCTTGCGACCTAGTTGTTACAGCAATTGGGTATGAAGCAACTGTTATTCCAGGTGTTATTTACGGGGCTGGAAAAATAACAAATATTGATGGTCGAGTAAAGGATTCAAATATTTATACCGTTGGTTGGGCTAAACGTGGGCCATCTGGAGTTATCGGAACAAATAAAAGTGATGCAGCCGAAGTAGTTAAATTATTGATTTCAGATTTGAAAGATGCAAAATCAACTGGAGATATTGCAGAACTTTTAAGCAGTAATCACGAAATCGTTGACCAGTCCTATTGGGTTCGGATTAATGGCGCAGAAGTCGCTGCCGGGGAAGCACGTGGAAAACCCCGAGTAAAAGCGGTTTCAATCCCTGATCTATTGCGTTTGGGGCAACCTTAATCAACCAGTAGTATTTGTCTCGCGCGCCTGCGCTTGTAGCTCAACGGATAGAGCATCTGACTACGGATCAGAAGGTTAGGGGTTCGAATCCCTTCAAGCGCACCAGACTTACCACGGATAATCTAAAACGAAAATCTCTCCATTAACTTCTTTTATGTCATAACTTCGAAGTGGCGAATTCGCTGGACCAGAGATTGCTTTTCCGGTCTTGCTATCGAAATAAGAGGTATGGCAACGGCAGATTAGGTCATCGCGATCCACTTCAACACCACACCCGGAATGGGTGCAGACGTTATCAAAGGCAACTAATTCCTTGCTGGTTCGAGTGATTATGTAAGGCTTTCCTCTTCCGAATTTATCCTTATTCATAAACATCTTTGTTTGCCCAACTGCGATATCGCTAGATGCCGCGATTCTGATTTCAGTTATCTTTGCCGGCCCAGTTGATGGTTTAGCTTCAACAGAAGCAGCAGTTGAGGGTGTTGGGCTAGGTTTTATCGGAGATGTGCTCGGAACTGGAATTGGAACACCTTTATTCCAAATTATTTTTTTGCCCGATTTGATTGCGGTATATCTTTTACCTTGCCATTCAGTTATTTGGCCGATTCGCTTCGGTTTCAGTGTTGGACCTTGAGAAGATTGGGCAGCAAAAACCGAGGAAGTAAAAACTGAGAGAATTGAAGCTAATCCAGTTGCAAGTATTCCACGCCTATTGATTGAACTCATCTTTAAATCCTAGCAAGGGAATTTAAGTTTTTGATTTCCATTAACCAGGAATTCACTTTTGAGGCACGCATCGATTTATCCGTTAATTTGGCGTTACCTGAACATTCATAGTGCAGTAGCCGAGAGTTTTAAACTCACAATAATGATTCGGCTAAGCCACAATGGCGAATTTAGGGGGAAATATGATTAAAAGCAGAAAGAAGTTAGTGGCATCGATCGCTGCAGTAGCTGCAGTTGTTTCGCTGACCGCTGCTTCATGGCCAGCTACAAAACCTATTTATATGCTGTCAGATAATGCGGCGGTTGAGATCAATCCAATTGGAACAACTGGAGACATTCTTACAGGAACAGTAATTCGTGGTATCCCAGATGGCATGGGTGCTTTTGCTTCTGAAAATGGTCGCGGAGTTACAGTACTTTCAAACCACGAAGTTGCGACAAATGATAAAACTGCAATGCTAAGTGAAACTAAGGATAAGCCTTGGGGCACATCAGTAACAAAGTTCAACTACAGCAAGTCATTGAAGAAGTTCGATGCAGCAGAACCACTTATTAATTCCTGGAACTTCTGGAACTATAAGACTTCTGCATACTCTTCAACTCCAATCGGTGGCGAACCAACTGGTGCACTTGCAGGATACTTCGGCTTTGGAATCCAACGCTTCTGTTCTGGAACATATACACCAGCAGGAACATTCATATATGACGGTGTGGGATATGACGGTGGGCTATATACAACGGGTGAAGAAGTAACCGACCAATCTCGTGGCTTTGCTGTTGATATGACAGGCGCCGCATTCCAATTACCAAGAGTTGGATTTGCAGCGATTGAAAACATCATGCCAGCAACTAAAAAAGGTCCAAATACAGTTGCGTTGATCAGCGAAGATGGTTCCGCTACAGATTCACAACTCTATATGTACCTTGGAAAGAAGCAGAACACAGGAACAAGCGTTGATAAGGCTGGTCTGACAAACGGCGATCTTTATGTATTAAACGTTGCAACTGCTGCTTCAGATAACATTTTCCGTACAACAATCGCAAAGTCAACACCAACAGCTGCAACATTCAAGAAAATCGAATGGAATACAGATGTTGCGTCATTCCACAAGGGTGCGCGCGATAACGGAACAACCTTTTCACGCGTTGAAGATGGCGATTGGGATCCAAAGAATCCAAACGTCTTCTACTTCGTTACAACTGAATCAAATAAGGATCCAGTCGCAACAGCAGATAACCCAAGTGAGCCAGGAGTTCCTCGCGATGGCGGCGCACTATGGCGTTTAACATTCAAGGATGCACAGAACCCACTTCTTGGCGCAGACCTTGAAATGTTGCTAAATGGCGGCGAATCTATTTACATGAGCAAGCCAGATAACATCACTGTCACAAATGGTGTCGTTGTTATTCAGGAAGATCCAGGCGGAAATGCTCACGTTGCAAGAGTTATTGCATACCGAATCTCAGATGGAAAGCTAGCAACATTGGCGAAGTTTGATAGCCAATACTTCACAGCAGCTGGAAAGCAATATATGACTTTGGATGAAGAATCATCAGGAGTCATAGATGTAACTTCATTGCTTGCTAAGCCAGGAGATACAAATACTTACTTGATGCTAAATGCACAGGTTCACGTCAAGGGTGGCGTAACGAAGGCTGATCCTGCAGTTACAGGAGCACTTGCAGCTGGACGCCCAGACTTGGTGAATTTGCCATCTGCGTCAAAGAAGTTAAGAGATAACGCTGCAGTCGAAGGTGGTCAGTTCTACACAATGACTATCTCTGACTGGACGAAGGTATTTAACTAACTTCAAAGCGAGCTAGTTAAGAGGCAAAGCCCCGCTAGTAGACCAGCGGGGCTTTGCTATTTCATATAAGACATTCCAGCATTCCGGGTGTTGCGTCTAATTGACGCAGGTCACAGAGATAACTTGAGATTGCTCTTGACTTAAAAGTTTTTGAATTTACCCTAAGGTATGGAGATTCAAAAAGGAGTAACAAAAGAATTATTCCGTTCAGCGATGTCCAGTTGGGCAACGGGGATAAGTGTCATCACAGGAAAATCGGCTGATGGCCTAGCAAAACCAATCGGAATAGTTTGTAACTCACTTGCCTCCATCTCGCTAGAAGAAAAATTAATTCTTTGGTCTGTTGATAAATCTTCGGGCTCGTATCAACACTGGGCCTCAGCCAAGTCTTTTAACGTTCATTTTTTGGCCGAAGATCAGAAAGATTTAGTTGCCCGCTTTGCGAAGAAGGGTGTGGATAAATTCGAAGGTTTGGAATTTGAAACTACCGAACTCGGAAACCCAATATTGACTGGGGTCAGTGTCCGAATGGAATGTTCCACCACCCAAACTTTCGATACTTATGACCACATGCTGATCATCGGGAAGGTTCTTACCCTTGAAAATTATGGCAAAGCCCCATTACTTTTTCTCCATAGTTCGCTAAGAACAATTCAGGAAATAGGAATTGAATGAACAAGGTTTATCTCTTCGTATCAATTGAAGTGAAAGAAGGAATGCGGTCTGCTTTTCTTGAGAAAATCGCGGTGCATGGGGCACACATCCGCACCGAAGAGGGTTGTGAAATTTTAGAGATTTTCACTGATTCGCAAAATCCGAATCAAGTTTGTGTCTGGGAAGTTTGGACCAACCGAGCACTTTGGGATTTCCATATGGGAAATTCTGCAAGTGCCGCTTGGCAGAAAATTGCAGCGGACTATGTAAACGGTGAGAAAATTTCCGTTCTGGAATCAATCTAGAACAATGGAAGCAGAAGACCGCTCTGTCTTTGAATTACCATTTGAAAAACCAGACAGAACTATCTCTTATGGAAAATCAGAAGATCAGGTAATCGATTTCTATAATTCTGCTAAGCCAAATGATTCAGTAATAGTTTTAATACATGGTGGATATTGGCGCCCAGAGTATGACCGTAAACATCTCGCTCCTTTTGCTAAAGCTCTTTCGAGCGCGGGCTGGCCCGTTGCGTTAATCGAATATCGCAGAATCCAAGGCAATCCAGATGCGATGTTGCAGGATGCGAAAGATGCAATCACATTAATTGAGAAAGAGCACAAAAATATAATTCTGGTTGGACATTCTGCCGGTGGCCAATTGGCGCTAGTCTTGACGAATTCCACAAAAACCATTGGAACTATTGCACTAGCTCCAGTAACTGATTTGCTGGTCGCCGAACAATTAGATTTAGATGAAAGTGCAGTTTCTGATTATCTTGGCTGCCCAGCAAATATACGAAGCGATCTTGATCCAATGAGGATTGAATTTTTGGCTAAAGAAATAGTGTTAATTCATGGAACGTTGGATATTCGAGTTCCATTTGAGTTTTCAACAAGATTTATGAAAAATAAAGAAGCAATTAATTTACTATTCATTCCGCTAGATGGGGTAGGCCATTTTGAACTTATCGACCCCCGGCAAGAAATATTCAAAACCATCTGCCAGCAAGTTTCTAGAATTATTGCTGAATTCTGATTGCCAGGCATGAACCTCAGGGTCAAATAACTCATTGAATGCTAGATTTACCGCGTGAACACAATAAAGAATGCGATTGTCTGTTCTTTTTATACCGCTGATGATTACTACAGAAAGCATGGCGCCAGACTCCGCTCCAATCTTGAAGAACTTGGAATTGAATACGATCTTCGTGAAATTGTTAAGGCAACGGGTGAGGATTGGGCTGCAATATGTCGCAAAAAAGTAGGTTTTATTGCAGAAGTTTGTGAATCAAATCCCGGAAAAAAAGTATTCTGGATTGATGTTGATTGTGAGCTATTTTCACTCCCCGATTTTATTTTGAATTCCACTGCCGATTTAATCGGATTCCAGCGGGGATTCAGCAACCCGCTAAAAATTGGCTACGAGAATCGTGGAAGATTTTGGGAGCCTTGCTTCTGGGGAATCAATAGCACCCCACAGGCCCGCAAAATGATCGCACTTGCCGCGCAATTTGAAAAAGTTGCAACCGTTAGAGCAACAGATGATTATTTCTTTGAAGAGGCATGGCGCTCAAATGCAGCAAATATGACCTTCCAAATTATTCCTTCGCACTGTGCAGTTGATAAAGGCCGTGCAATTTTAGGAAGTCATGAGGTTTTCTTTAGATTTGGGTCTAGT
>Ga0209296_1000811_pt1 | contig 26314 bp, 46 predicted proteins | sample S_130206_EF_Meta_FD_187319 | JGI IMG/M metagenome (GOLD analysis project Ga0209296, IMG submission 187319) | Freshwater microbial communities from Lake Simoncouche, Canada to study carbon cycling - S_130206_EF_MetaG (SPAdes) (version 2) | ecosystem: Environmental > Aquatic > Freshwater > Lake ...
ATCGGAAGTAATAGCAACATCAAAAGTAGACGCTCCCTTTAATTCCCAGAAATATCCAGTTACTAATACCGCAGCGGACGTTTTAATTGTTTTGACAGAGCCTATTCTACCAACAGTCTGCAATTCGACAATATCGCTCCAGACATAAGGGATTAAAAAGACACCTTGTATGCCTCCGACGTATTCTTTACAAGGCTCCAGCCTTGCATCAATAGTATTACATGCCATGTTCTTGTTTTATGTTTATTGGGTTAAAGTATAATAAGGGGAACCATATGTTAGGTTCCCCTCATTCATAAATTAGGTTACGTTTAATACAACTTGTTGAGTTGGGTTAGTTGCGATAATTCCACCCGTAAAACGCATGATAATTCTAACATTTGAACTTCCGTCCAAATCCGCCATATCCAAAAATTTCACGTCATTGTAATCGCTTAATAAACCAGTTCCAAAATGCAAATCGCTCTTTAATCCCAATACGCAGTCTGAATCAGTTAAACCCGGACACATCGTCACTGGAATACCTTGGAAGTTCATTGGCTTCTCTCCAACGAAGAACTGGAAGTTATAGTTACCAGTTGACAACGCTGATTGGTATGCTTTCATAGTCAATGGACCAACATAGAATTGGTATCCCTCTTTGCCGTATAACGCAGCGGGTGATGCATCCAACATTGCTTGTAAACGAGCAACGATATTTGAACCAGAATTTGCTCCAGACGCAGTACTAACGATTGCGGAATTATCTACAAGATATCCAACCATTCCATCTTGACCAGCGACAATCGCGGAGTCATACCATAGGTTTGATTTCCAGATTCCTTGTTCGTTCTGTTGGGCAACTTGTGCTGCAACTTGGGCAAGTACAAATTCCTCAAATGTTGGTGGCAATTTATCGAATGCCGAGAATCCCATTTGCATAGTTTCCCATGTAGTGAATAAATTGTTTTTACACAAAGTTAAATTCACTTGTTTTTCAGTCATGGTCAAAACATATTCTGACAATGTTACTGAACTTGAATCAGTAAAGTCGCAAGTTGCATTGGCGATTGAAACTGAATTTGCATAATTTCTAATTACCTCTTTGTAACGCACATTTGGGTGCAAAGTAATTAATTCCTTGGCAAGGGTATCTCCAGAAAGCAACGCCGCGGCGACGTATTTGCCACTAAATTCACCCGCATAAGTTGATGTGACACTAGGTCCACTTAATTGAATATTTCTGTTTTTCATGATTTTGATTAATTAAATAATTGTTGGAATACTCTGTCCTCAATAGTTTCTTCACGCTTCGCTCCTAATTTGAACTGCATTTTAGTAGAAGTAGATGCATCTGGATTAAAATGAGTTCTGTTGCCCTCTTTTGACAACTCATCTCTTAATTTGTCATTTTCAGTTTTGATAGCCGACAATTGAACTTGCAATTTATTAATTGCATCTAGGATTGCGTTATCGTCTTTTGAATGAGATGACATTTTAGTTCCAGATTTCATTTTTTTGTATTCAGCAATAATTTCTTCGCCCTCTGGTGAATCTACGATACTAACGATAGCCTCGGCTACTTTTTCCGCTAATTCACCGCCACCAACCATATCCTCGCATTTGATTAATAAGGCTGGTTTTGACATTGTTTGCTCCTCCTTTTTATCCTCAACGGACGGAGTTATTTCCGCAAATTGTGTTTCTTTTGTCATTGTTTCGATTATTGTTTTTGGGTTGTTTGTTTGCTCTTGAGCGACTGGCTTACCAGTAGCCTCCTTCATTGGGGCGTTTTGCATTTCCTCAATTTGGTCTGGGGAAATCATTTCTGTAATTACACCAGCATCGTCAACTGAAATCTTTGAGCCATCCTCCATTTCGTAAGTTCCCGCTGGTACTTTAATATTGCCATCCTCCGAAACGATAAATACTGCATCAGTAGGCATAAATCCCTCCGACTCAAATGTATTCTGTCCATCCGCAGTTTTCATAGTTGCAAAGTCCATTCTGGATGGTTTCTTGTAACCAAGACCATTTAAAACTCTGTCTAAAATTGTTTGTGATTCATTCTGCATACTTATAAAACGATTAATTTTTGTGTTGTTAGATTTTTTCGTATCCTAAACTTTTCAGATAGGCATCAAGTTCTGGAGTTACTTTAATCTTATTCATTTTGACCTTTGATTTTTCAGCGAAAAATCCCTCAATTGAGAATCCTTTTACTAATCCAGTTTTGACATAATCCTCCCAGACTTTTGCATTATCGACTTTTAAGGCTACCATCCAAGTTCCAATTGGGTCTGTCATTCCATAAATGGCACTTTTGTCTTTTTCCATATCCTCCTTAATCCAACTTTCAATTAATGTAATACCATGGATTTTTAATTCATGCTCAAGGGTGGCATTTGATTGGTTACCCCTCATTAAATAAAGTTCCGATGCCCTTTTTACAGTACCTTGTGAAAAATAACAATAAAATTCCTCTCCGTCTTGGTTCCTATAAATTGGTTTATCTGGAATTAAGGCTGGTCCTAATAGGATACGCTTGTCCGCATCCGCAGTTTTGAATTGAAATTTAGTTTGGGACTTTAAGGCAATAAAATTTGACTCAATCGCTGGTGCCGAAACGATGCTTATAGCATCAATCCCATGAGCCAACTCCTCCTCGTTTAATATCAATTCAACAATTTTCATTATATCAATAAAACGGGTTAGGATTAAAGTGTTGCGTTTTCCATGATTTTTCTGTTTAGCGATTCCCCAGATTCAATATCTGATTGAACAACGTAAGCCCTTTGAGGTTTATTTGCTTGACCCATGGCTTGTTTTAATTGCATATTTGAGTCAACTACATTCCCTCTGGCTATATTGAGGCTTGGTCCTATTTGCGGAGCTGTCATAGTACCCCCACCAGATGGGGCATTCCCCCCAGTTTGAGATGCTAATTTCTGTGCCTCTTGTTTTATCTTAATGACATTTGCAAGTCCACCAGCAATTACCCCAGCCATGTTTATAAAGTTCAATGGAGGAGGGCTGGATGCTAACGCTACGTTTGCCCCTACATAGGTTTGCATGATAGCCTCCGCAATTGCAATAGCCGACTGCATTTCCGCGTCATCGGCAAACATGGTTTTTGCTAAATTTAAACCTTGTTGAAGTGCGGCTGCTTTGGTTTGCATAGATGCAAGTTGAAGTTCAGTTTGGCTTTTTGTATATTCTTTGACCGCATTAGTATATTCAGCCTCTCCCGTAATCCTTTGAGAATTAAACTCCCCCTCTTTTAAAGTTCTTTCGGCTAGAATCTCATTATATTTTGCAGTTCCTTCAGTCTCCTTTGCTAGTCGCTCATCGTAAGCCGACATAAACGCCTTTTTCTGGGCATCAATTGTATCTAGGGTAGCCTTTAATTTTTCGTGTTCTAATAGACCAACATTAGCAGTTGCCTCCGCCTCCATTCGAGTTCTTTCTAATATGGCGTCCCCTAGAGTTTTAGTAGATTCTTTTTGTTGTTCATCAATTCCACGAAGGGTTTCATCAACTACCAATTGAGTATCGGCTATTGTAGCGTCTAACCCTTTCATTTGTATTTTCAATGCCCCAATATTAGCATTTCGTTCTTTGCTTACTCCCTTGGCTTGGTTTTCCAATGCTAACAAATTAATCTGGTTTTGGATTAATTGTTTTTCAAGTGCAATATGTTGCTTTTTTAATTCCAGATTATCTGTAATTGCTTTGCGTCGCTCCTCAAATGTTTTCGTTTCATTATTTGCCGTGGCTTCATTTTGCGCTTGTTGACGTTCTAAGGATTTAATATTTTCCTCAATTTTGGCATTTAAAGTAATATAGGCAGTACCAGTGTCTCTGAGGGCTTTGTTTCCTTTATACGTTTTTTCAATATTTTTTGCAATTACTCCGCCCCACTTGACTGCGGTATCGATTGCAGCCACATAAACTCCTTTGATATTTTCATATCTTTTTGTTTGTTCCTTGGCTATTTCGATATTTTCTTTTTGAAGTTCATTAATTGTTTTTTGTATTTCAGCCGACTCCTCAGTATCACCAGTAAAATCATTCCATGCTTTTCTTAATTCCAATAAAGTAATACGCATATTATTCCATTGTTCTAAAACAAGGTTCCCCCAGCCTTTTATAATATTTTCATAGTACCATTTTGCGCCTCTTTCAAACGCCCCAACTAAATCGTCCCATGCTTTTTTAGGGTTTTCAATCGCCTTGCCAATTGCATCAAAAACTGGAGTCATTATCTCTGCTAACCCTTCCGCCGTACCGCTTATTATTGAAAGGGCATCATTGAATAAATTTGCAACTTTTTCGTTTTCAACTAAAGAACCTAATATCTTATCTAATAAACCTTTACCAACTGCCAGTCCCGCACCAAATTTAATACCGCTTATTGCCTTACCAAATTTACTACCATTATTACCGCCCTCCTTTAATGCCTTATTAGTATCTTGTACGCTCTTTTCCGCTTTCTGGAATGAGTCATTTATTGCCTTCGCCCCTTTTTCGGCTTTGCTGGTATCCGCACCAACCTTAAAATTTATATCCTCGTTTGCCATTAATGATTCGTTTAAATTGTTTTACAAATGCTTTCCATGTAGATGGTATTTCTCTGTGTCCTTTTGAAAATTCTATTTTCCCGCTACCTCCATAAAAGGAATGAGATTTGAGTATTTTGATTATGTTTGTATACATATTAAAAGATTTTTTCAATTGTCATATTTACGCTTTTAATTGAAAGCGAATGTGAGCCCCCATCATTTGTCCTTGTACCGAATTTGATGACTCCAGTTTCATTGATTGTCAATATGCATTCGGTTGTAGCCGTATTAATATGGTTCCCACTAAATTCATAATATCCCTCCGTCTCAATTCCATTCAGCAATATTTCCGCTATTAGATTATGTCCTCCGCTATTGTCAAAAACTGCAAAGGCTCGAACCCGATATTGTCCACCTTGGTTAATGGTAATTTGAGTATTCCCACCAGTTGCAAATAAACTGCCATCCCCATCAAATCCAGTATTCGCAATTGCAAAAGCCGAATTGGTAGGCGTTATGGTTAATGTTTGAGCGGTAGTCCTCCAGATAGTAACCTTACAAATAGTCATGGATTTCATTTGAGCCTTATAAAGTGAATCAAGTAACATCGGCATGGAATAATTGTATTGGTCAACTGGAGACGCATCAGCAACATAATTACCAGTAGCCCCATAATAAACTGCATTCGCAATTGATGACTTAAATGGAATCCCATTCATGTATGTTTTACCCTCTGAATTAAGAACTGGGTCTACAAATACTGGTTTTTTCCCAGTCGAACCAGATATAGTCATCTTATTTACTTTGGGATAGGATATTAATTCAAGTTTAGCCTCCTCGGTTAAAATGTTGTATTCAATTTTCTGTATCTTATAATAATTCCCAGATACAACTATATTATCATTTAAAGCCATTTTAAGCCACTCCCCTACTGGAATGAATGCTTGGCATATAAATATACGGCTTCGTGTACTATAAAGCCTAGAAATAAATTCATTCCAAAAATTCATGTAGATATTCTGGGTTGGGATATCCCCCTCGGCGGAGGATTCCAGTCCAAATGTACATGCAATTGATGAGGCACCCGTTGTCGGGGTATTTGTATATGAGGACGAAATAGGCTGATATGTCAATGTATTTCCCCCTAATCGATACCATGATTTTTTGTTTTTAAAGTCTTGAAAATAAAACAATATTAATTCTTGTTGAATTGGTTTGAAATCCTTTCCCAGAACTAATGGCATATCCAAATCAGTTTCGCTTACTACCGCTCCAATTTGGTTGACTTCATTGATTCTGCTAGGAGTCATGATTGAGAATATACTCTGTATATTTAATTCCCCAGAACCAAAATCAACATCTGGCTTAAAAGTAATTGAGCCATATTCTCGACTATAAGTATCCTTAAAAAATAAACTATTTCCAGCCTCACTCGGTTTATGTCCCATATTGATAACTGATGGGATATCCATTTTTTTATGCTGGTTACTTGTAAAGTCTACATAATTTGTGTAATCCTTATTTACCCCCAATGCATACCAATCGTCAATATTATGAATCTCAAATTCGGTTAGGCTTTTTGGTACCAGAATAGCATTAAATGTTTGAAGTATTGAATTAATGAAATCACTCAATTTAATGTTAGGCATAGCCTCCTTCATGAATACATTTGGATTAGTATTATAAGGAGAAAATGAACATTTAAAGGTTCCAGTTATTTGTACGTTTGTGTATACCGCATACACAAGGTAAAATTTCTGTCCTTTCGTAGCCTTACGCAATTTAATATTCCAGACATAACCATTAAAAAAAAAGTCATCCCCAGAAATATTATCGACCATAGTCCCATTTATCATGGCTCGATAATGTGCGAATTGACTAGGTGCACCGCTATTTTGATTTAGTTCTACTTCAAAATCATAATCCCCAGTTTTTGGGATTGTATATTCAAACGTAGTATTACTCCATGCCCCAGATGGGTTTGAAACGACATTCGAACCAAGAGGTAAATGTTGCCATGTACTTTTCGTAGATGAACGTGGAAATATAGAAATTGGAGTAACCGCATTCGCTTCAAATAATCCAAATTGTAAATCGTCATAATCAACCATGGGTCCAGATGTAGCCATTGGGGTTACATACAAATTCGAAAATTCCGCTCTGGAAAATAAAGTTCCAGAAAGCGTATAACCAAATTTTGTAAAAACATGGTTGACCATATTTTTCAATCTAATACTAGGTCGTAAATCGTTGAAATCAATCCCATCACCTCCTAGGTTATAGTAAATATTATTTGTTATTTGTTGCTTTGAATATGTAAACCCTACATGGTAATCTTTGATATCCCAAATAATAGCCCCAGAAAAAAGCCCCCCACTCCATGATGACACTACCGTTGCATTGTCAATTGTGTGGTCAAATTCAGACCATGATAATTCTTGTAAAGTAATTTCCCCCCATTGAGTAAGTATATTTTTAACTTGCCCATAGAAAGCAATTGAATAAGATTGAGCCAACCCCTCTTTGTAGTCAACTTGCAATAGTTCTACCGCCCCATAAAAAATTGGTATTGCATCTATTTCAATACTAGCAGTCAATTTTAAATTCGGGTTCCAATTGGCGTATTCAATGGATTCCTCAAACCAATTGTAAAAAATCTTGTTATTAATATCTGTGGCTGGTATCTGGAACGATTGAGTGTAATCAGTAAAAACACTTTCAATCTTTGAAAAATCCTTTACTTGCCTAGTCAACAAGATAGTTTCGTCTTGGAATAAATCCACATTTATCCCCTCAATTTTTAAACTAAATCTCATCGTACAATTTTATTTATGTAAGGTTGGCTATATTCCAGATTGAACGCATATTGAATCAGTTTAATATTGGTAGCCCTTTTTTGTTCCATTTGAGAATCCAGAACATTGACTGCATAATAATTCCCTCCCTCCGCAAATAAAACCGCCTCACTCATAACCATCTGGGAAAGGTAGTCGACATAGGATTCTGGAATCCAGTCGGTATTGATAACCATGGTTTTCTTTGATTGCAAATTAAAAATATTAGTTTGCCTCATTCCATAACTCCATGCCAAATCTAGATTACTGCCTACTAATAATGCAGTTTGATAATTCTCTCTTGTAATAGCCCATGATGGGGAATAAACCGCATTGAATGTCATTCCCTCATAAACTCCGTATCGGTTTAAGAATAGCATTGAATAACTACCATAACGGCTAGGACAATCAAATTCAACTGGCATTTTGAAATTCCCTCCAGCCACTAAATTAAATGTAATCTGGCTATTCACACCCCAAACTCCTCCAGCCGTTAGGGCTTGTTTTAACTCGATGCCTTGGATTTTTAATAACGATGTCGCTCCAGCAGTTGGCGTGTAAGTAGCCGAACCAACATTTATGCTGGATACCAAATCCTTGTTATACCAAAGGTAGTCAATTGAGGATTCAGTTGTAAGCATGACTTTATCCCTATCCGTCAAAACTGGCTTTGTAACTTCCGCATTGATGCCTTGGATTGAATATGAATACCCTCTGGTACAAATTACAATATTGGATGTCGTTGGACCAGATACTGGAGTTGTGCCTCCAGCAGTATTGTAACCCCTAATTTTTACTGCGACCCAATAAGCCCCGGTACTAATAGTTGCGGTTGCACTACCGAATGCCAGATAATTTTTATTGATGTACTCTGTTACTAGGCGGTGGATATCTATGTATGCCCTATTCCCAGCGAATACATCTGGCAATTTAATGAATTTCCATTGAGCCGTGGCTGGAATTGTATTTGTTCCACTCCATACAAATATTTCAAATTCATATCTAAACCCAGCCGTAGTTGAAAATGTACTATCGTATGCTTGGTAAATTAAAGGGGAATTTGCCCCTAGGATTCCGCTTGGTTGCTCTGTAAATGTTAACGCCATTATTTGTTGAATTTATTTATTAAGTCTTTTATGTCCGAGTTCATAGCCCTACTTAAAGCCGATTTGAATCTTTTTTTTATTTGTTCCCTTTCTGGGGTTACAAAATCAAAGCCTTCTATTCCAAAATATTTGATTTTTCTGTTCATCATGAATCCAAGTGACTCCTTACTCATGCTTGTAAATTTGCCATCGCCTCCTCTGGGTTTAATTCGTTTCTGGCGTATCCACTTATTCATGACATTGATTGGAATCCCCTTTCCTTTTTTGCGTCCCTCAATCAAAAATTTCGCATAAAAAGGCATAGTTACCTCAAAATCATAATTGTCTTTTTTTACTACTTTGATGTTATTGGCTAAATTTCCAGATGCTGAAATTTGACTTGTATAACTGCTTTTGCGAATATTATACGCCATCCAGTTTTTCCCAGCCCGTTTCCAATTGGCACGAATCCCCGTTTTTTTAATACGCCTCCTCGTAGCCGATTTAAGTGCCTCGGCAAAGGCACCAGCCATTCTCCCTAGTTGGGCATCAGTTTTTGGCAATTTAACACCAGCCATCGGTTACAATTGGATTCAAAATTGTCAATGATATTTCCCCAGAGAAACCAGTTAGAACACTATCTGTATCCTTTATGAATGGTGTCAATGTAAATGGTCTGGAAATATTGAGGCTATTATACATTTGTTTTTCCATGTACGAAATTTCCTTTATTAATCGAATATAAAGTTCTTGAAGTACGAATGCGTAATTCTCGTCTTCCGTATAACCAATCTCTGAAAATGTCGTAGCGTTTGAAGTCCCTTGCCAGTCGTTTGAGTAACGGATATTCTGGTCTGCTATCATTATCGAATACGAAAGAGTAGCCGTTGAATCAGTAATATCAATTCTGGATATGGCAATATGTAATAAAGGGAAAACGGTAATCGCTTTGAAATCAAACTCAGTCATAGTACCATGAGAATATTGTGCCTTCATTCTCTCGGCTACCTCTCTCCAGAAATAATTTCCAGTCCCTATGTGATTTTTGTTTATGTTCATTTTCGTTTATTTGCAGTTTTTGACTGCATTAATTTTTCTTGTAAATTGTTGTAATCGAGTTTGTAACTGGTAAAAATGAAACATTGATGCAAGGGTAATTCCGATACGCTTGTAAGGTTTCTAATATCGTTATTACATAGTCCGATAAGCCATCCAGTCCATCCCCACTTTTCGTTGAATCCTTGAAGATTATTTTCAAAGCCCCAGCCAGTTTGATTTGAATCTTGTTTGGCTTCTCTGTCCTCCTTGGAACCAAAGATTTCTGGATATAGGTTAACAAGTCGTTCCCTAAATCGCAAAAAAAAATATGTCCACTCAAGGCTACCTCAATTGACATAGTTCTAAATGCCTCATTCAATTTACCATCGTATGGCTGTATTTTGTAATGGTCAAAGGATGCCTTCTCAATAACTGGTCGATATAGTACGCTCATTATTTTGTAAAGATTGATTCCCTTGGCATGAAAATCTGTTTCGTACTTCTGCAAATCTACAAATTCCCCAGCCGTAATTTCGTCTAGGTTTGGAACAAATCCATATTCAATTCCTTCATGAATAAAAATAGGTGCGAAATTTGGCTTCTGTTGAATTATGTCATTCAATTGAGAGATTATATTGTCTAACTCATCGATTTGCATACTGCGTGATTCTAGTGGGCTAATTTCACATAATATGTTTAGCATCTGGAATGCAATTTTACTATCGTCTGGGTTACTCTCCAGATATTCCTTTAATTCAAACCATTGTTGTAGTTCAATATCCCCTAATTTTTTTATTTGTTTCATCTGTTAATATAACGATTGTTTTAAAAATTGTTTGCAATACAAAGGGCGGTCATCCGCCCCTTTGCTTTATTCGTCCCATAGTTTATGGTCGCCGTGTTCCTCGTTCCATTCATATCCAGCGAAATATTCGTTCCGCTCCTCCTCTGTCAAATCTGTTACATGGTCGTCCCAACTTTGAATATAGTGTGGGATGGGGTTTCTCATATACCATGAATCGGCTACCCCCCTATCCCAGAGAGAGCCGTGCCCTCTCTGAAATTGAATTGGTTTATTAGAAAGGTCCATCATTTGGGATTTCGGTAATTTTAATAGTTTCCTTCGCGTCTGGCTTAAACTCTGAAATCTCTTTGTAAGCCTCCAGAATTGCTATCATTTCGTTTGCATAGCATCTTGTCATGGTAGCCTCGTTGCCCTTGTAATGCCATTCTACAAATTTGGTTAGAGTGTTCTGGAGTGATGGCAAAAGTATCGCCCTCATTTTGTTTTTCTGTGCTTCGGTAATAGTGTATGTAGTTTCCATATTTTTAATGTTTATCAAAGATATTATTTATTTTTCAAAAATGCAAATTAATTTTTAAATTCGTCCCAATATTTTTCCCCGTCAAAATCCTCGTAATCCTCATCAAGATGGTGTTCGTCAATAAAGATAGCCCAGCCCTCCAATTCGATTAGCGTTTTTTTGCCTAGGGGAATTTCAAACTCCTCCCCGTTTTCTGGTGATGAGTAACTTGCGTAAATATCGCCCTTGGTTAATTCGCAATTGATTTCCATGTATAGGCAAAATTGATAGTCCTCCAGCCATAGGTAAGTGTAGCCAGAATTTTGGTTTACCCCGATTGTTCCGTAGCAATCAATGTCCATCCCTAGGTTCTCGGCGGTCTGGATTAGGAACATAGCCTTCTGGCGTTCCCATCCGCACATTTTGTTTAATGATTCAAAGTTCATGTTTGTATATTATTTGCAATTTTTACAATTTCCGTTATTGTCCGTAGTGTTGACATCCTCTCCGCAAGTAGCACATCCCCCTACCAATTCGTCCCCGTGTTCGTTGCGTTCAATCTCATCGTATTCTATGCCCTCCAATTGTTTTAAGGATTCAATATAATGATTGATGGTAACGTTGTAATGTCCCCCCTCATAAAGCCATGATTTCAAATGTGGGATAATATAAGATTGAGCATGGCTACTCTCATCGGTTCCCCAAAGTGCATCAGTAATCAATCCAATTGCTTGGTCTAGTTTTTCCCTAGCATCTTGTAACATTTCAATGCGGTCTTGCAATTCGTCTTCTGTTAAATTAGTTTTCATATCAGTTATTTTTTATTGTTTATCAAAGATAATTCTATTTTTGCAAAATGCAAAATTTATTTTATTTTTTTTTTGAGGTTATATTTTCCCTTCTAATTGCCAGTTCTCCCCGTTAATTAATTGTCGGCTCAAATCCGCCCATCTGTCCATAGGTATTTTGCAATTGCCCAAATCAAATGCCAATGTAGGCATTCCAATAGTCGCTTGTATTGAATAAGTAGGTGAGCATTGATTGTAACCAATTAATTCAATAGTCTTTTTGCGTGTGGTATATTCCGCTCTTATAATATAAAGTTCGATGCCATCAGTTTCTAGTCTTAAGAAGTCGCCGTTTTCGGCTCTCCATGTGCGTGATTGAATGTTATAGTTTTCCATATTTTTTTATATAATCTAAAATGTCTTGTTTTTTAATCCAATATTCGGTAACCCCAATCTGGTTATGAGATAAATCAATTTCATAGGATGTCCATAGTCTTAAATGCCTATCATAATAGATAGCGTAAGTTGAGGTTTCTGTATTAATAAAATGCCAATTCATATTGTTTTATTTTTTATAGTATAGCAAAGATAATATTATTTTCCATATTTGCAAAATAAAAAATAAATAAATAAAAAAAAAATTAACGGATTGAATATTTCCCTATGTTCGGACGGCTAAATGTCATAAAGCAACCATACCTAGTCGCATCAATCCCGTGGTTAAAAGCATCAATCGGTTTGTTAGTAACACGCCCATTCTTGTCCTCGATATATTTATAGTTACGGAATTCCTTAATTAGATTCAGACTTCGGCTAGTTAGCACGATTTTGAATCTTCGCATGATATCAATCCCTACATCAATTGAGTCCTTTCCTTTAGTCGCTGGTCGAATATTCCAACCCATACGATGTATTTCCTCAATTGACTTTGGTTCGGCACTGTCCGCCCATATTATGTCCCTCCTATCTAACCCCATGGAACCAATATGGTTTGCGATATCTGAATTGGTCATACCAGTTTTGTATAGCAACTCATCTATGTATAGGTATCCATTTTTCTCATAGATGCCAACAATCGTTGTCGGGTCATTGGTGTAACCAAAATCAAGTCCATAGGCTTTGAAATTTGCATCATTTGGAATCTCGTCAATTTGGTCATGGCTAAATATTAAAGCCCTACTCTGTCCCCTCTCTCCTAGTCCATATACTCTCCAATAATTCTCGTCAACTGATTTCAATCGTTCAATCTCTGAAATTATACTCTCCTCCAAAAAGGGGTTATCCTTATAAGTAGTTTGGAAAAAATCACAATCGCTTCGAGGGATTACTTGGTCATAAATCCAATGGAACTCCTCCGATGGGTTGTAATCCAGAATAATCCGTTCCGTTGTACGCATTGAAAGTTGACGCCAATCCTCCAGCGTTAATTCGTTTGCCTCATTGCAATATAATAAATCTCGTTTACGCCCACGAATCTTTTGAGGCTGGTCCATTCCCAGAAACTCAATCAAGTTGCCATGCATCATAATTTCCGAATTAGTTTTATTATGCTTTGATTCATCGTATAAACCAAATTCAGATGCGATATTTATAAAGTCCCTCATAGCGGACGCTCGTAGGGCTGGATATGTCTTACGAGCGATGCTTATAGTCTTTCCCGTATTCTGGGCTATGTAGCCTAGCAATATCCAAATGAGGATATTATATGTCTTTCCAGAACGAGTGCCTCCTTGTTCGACTATAATTCGATTCTGGCTATTCTGTAAATGTCTGAATACTACATTAGTTTTGACTTCCATTATCAATGATATGAACTTTGATTGGAGTATTGTCTGGCATAGTCAATTCAGTACGCTCAATGTAACCCCTATTTTTTCCTTTGGTTTTCAAATAGAATATTGTAGCCGAAGTATTCCCCTCTCGAATCTGGGTTAATAAACTAGCCTCCGCCAAATCAATTGCCATCTCTGAAACATTGTAAACCGCCTCTTTATATTCTTTGTCCTCGTCAATCCAGACATAGTGTTGGCTTCTAGAAACCCCAGCCTTGGTACAAGCCGATGACACTATCCCCATACTCTGTTGAAGTGCCACCAGCATTTTTTCCTTTTTAATCTTTGTGCTTTCCCTAGTCATTACATTAACTTATCCTTTAATTCGCTTTTGTCCATGAATATTGGTTCTCCACAATGAGGGCATAGAATTTCGATTACGGCATCCTCCCTATCGTTTTCAAATTGACTGCGTAACGCCTCCTCTTTTGCGTGGATTTGAATCTCGCTTATTGGGACTACATTTTGTCCGACGCTCTCCTCTAGGAACGAAGACAAATCGATATCTGGGAAAAATATCTGAAACTCATCCAGTCCTTTGATTTCACGCATCTCTTGTTCAAGGTAATTGTTTTCCCATTTAGCAAACTCGCTAGTCTTGTTATCGGCTATCCTAAATTCCTTTGTCTTTTGCTCGTCCATATCTGAAATAATACAGAGAGCCTTTTCGTACTTTAATTGTAAAAGAGCCTTATATCTGGAATGACCAGTTATGATGACATAGTTTTTATCCAGTACTAATGGGACATTGAATCCATATCTCTGGATACTTTCTCGTACAACCTCAATCGCTTTTGAATTGTCCCTAGGATTACGCCAGTAGGGTTTGATTAATGCAAGGCTTACCTCCTCAATCTTTTGTTTCTTGTTGCTCATATTTTTTTCGTATTTGAATTTGTTTATGGGTTTCCCATGCTCTTTGGTATTCTATGTTTTCAAACAATTTGCTGAATCCAGTAATATGTTTGAGACGCAATAATTCGTCTGCCTCCATTCCTAATTCGTTACAGATATCCTCGTCCGCCCATCCGTTATCTAGCATCTGGAAAACCATGTTGCTCATGCCATTGACAGAATGTTTTCCACGAGCCCTATTATGTCTTACCGTAGATGCCATTCGGTCATTGATATCCTTTTGGATTACAACGATTGGTAATAGCCCATGGTTTCTTTCTAGAATATCTTTATTCGTTTTGCAAGTGCTGTATCTGTGGAACCCATCTACAATGATATATTTATCCAATTCATTATCGTAAATAGTTACAATAGGCTGGGTATACCCATCATGAAGGATTGAGGTATACAATAGCCTCATTTCATTTTTGGCTACTGAATTTGGATTGTAATCATTCGCTTGAACTTGGTCGATGGGAACCCATAGGACATTATCAATTGGTTGCTTCTGGATACTCAATTTTTCGTGAATCCATTTGCGTAATTCAAAAACAAATTCTGCCTTCTCGCAGCGTTCGTCAAATTCATTCTGTAATAGAACAAATACATCGGTCATGCTCTTTCTATAATTGTTCATGTTTTATTTTTTTTCTTATCTCGTAGCACTCTTTTGAGCGGTCAAAATTCTTTAGTTTGGTGTGGCTTATATCATTTGCCAGAATAGTTTGAACATGGACTTTGAACATTTTATCTGGGAGGTATGCCTCGTATATTTCCTCTTGTTGCTGGAATGCCTCCCTATACTTTTCCCTTTCCATATTGTCTTGAATAAGTTTATCCAAAAGGTAATCCCTATACTCTTTCCAGTTGGCAAACATAAATGGCAAATTATAGACAAAAAATCCAGTCTTGGAACTCTTTACTGCGGAATCAATCCCTTTGATTCGATTACATAATTTGCTATAATTATCTGGTTCGATTTCAGCCATGTAAAACAATTGATGGATTGCCGTTTCATGATGCAAATTTGAGATACGCATTTTGGTTATTGGTATCCCATGCTGGTATTGGTAGTCGTAAATTCGGTTATATTTCAGCCCATTATCATGAATGTATTTCCAGACATCTTTGTAACTCCAGTCGTAAATGGGATAAAAATTGTAGTGCTCTTTCGTTCCATTCAAACTTTTTCCCCATGTAATCCATTTATAAGTTGCCGCATTCGTTAGCCCCAATAATCGTGTTGGTGATTCCTCCGCCCTAACCCCAGCGATATGACAAGCCTTATCATTGGGATGATAATGTTTCATGAACTCCTCAAAGAACGCATAGAATCTGTCGGCTTTCCATGGACATTCTTTTATTGCGATATCCTCTTTTGGTCTTATCCAGTCCTCGTCCTTTCCCCAGACATTTACGAATGCATCAAATTGAGATGTACTATTGGTCATCCTAAAAGGAATCTGGAACCAAAATGGTTTAACATCTGGGCTATACATTATCTCTCGAACATGGTCAATCGTTGCATCCCACTCCGCCTCTTGGTCTAAAAATAAAACATTCAAGGGTAAACGATTTTTCTCTCTGGCTACCTCCAATGCAATATTATAAACGATAGTCGAATCCTTGCCTCCAGATATGTTTATGTAAACATGAGGGAATTCGTCAAACAATAACGCCATCCGCTCTTTGGCTTTGATAAGCACATTGTCTTTTAAATAGTATTTCATTTGTTACCTCCTTGTTTTATCCTCATGAATAAATTTAAGCCATTCCTTGTATTCTTTTTTATCCCCATAAAACAAATGATGCTCTCGACATAACGCCATTAAGTTCTCAATTGAATCCTTCTGTTTAGTCCCACCCATTCCCCTCGCTTCAATATGGTGAATGTCTACGGCTTTCTGGGAACATATTTCGCATGGAATGAAATCGCTCTTATCGTAGCCAAAATAATCCATGTAAATTTTTGTATGGTTTCGCATCCCTTTTTTATATTGTCCGTTTTGTCCTATGGGATAAATGTTTTGCTTATTCTTTTGGAAGTTCGCTTTGCATTGATTTCGCTTTTCAGCGTCATGTGGTCAACTAAATTCGGACACCAGATAATGTAATTCTGCTTTGTATTTTTAAGGTATTCGGCTATGCAAATATCGTTTGGAGAATGAGTGTGTATAGTATCCCTTTCGTACCATCCGTAACTATATTCAACAAGTTCCTTTGCCATGCCTTTTGGCATATAATAACATTGTTGCATCATGAATGTACTTCCATGCTCTACTCTAGTCCCAATGGTTAAGTCTTTGTTTCTCATTGAGAAAAATTGAATTAAACTATTCGGGTGCTTTTCAATCGCTTCCGCTATCTTTTGGCGAAAATTAGTTGTAAGGATAATATCATCGTCAAATTGAAGACAAGCGTCATCCCCAGCCAATTTCCAGCCCCTTTGATAATTCCACCATACCGTGCTTTGGTATTTCCCCATATCTGTAAAATCGTCAAAATTCAATACGGCATCTGGCAATTGTTTTAATAAGGCATCGGCATAATGTTCACGCTCTTTGCAAGTGTTAATAATCAATTTCATATTTTGTTTTCTTGTTTTTCTAATAACTCCTCCGATAAATTAATCCCTTTGACACGAAGTTCCTCGGCTATATTATCTATTTGAATTTGTGAATGTTTCCCCCTAGCCTCATTGTGAATAATCGTTGCGATTTTTCTTTGTTCCTCTGTTAAATCAATAAAGCAAACTGGCACCTCTTTAATGTCCAAAACACAAGCCACCCTCCAGCGATTTTCCCCATCGATAATTTGATTGGTTTTCCTATCTACAACTATTGGTTGGGTAAACCCATATAGGCATATTGAACGAATAAGTAAATCAAATGATTTTGTTGAATGGCTATTCGGGTTGTATTCGTTTGGCATTAATATTTCAGTCGGCACATAATCTATAAATAGCCTTCGCTCATTGATGCGGTCAATTTTTATGTTTTTTTCTTTTATCATTTTTGAAATCCCCCATCATTATAACCATCAGTCGGCATCCCTACTTTCCATTTTGCCCAACCCAATGGTCGTACTTGGTTATCCTTATATGGATTCTCAAATTCGTTTTTCCAGTCAATTTCGTAAACATTGAAATCTGGGGAATAGCAAAATGAGTTTCTTACATATTGCCCAACCTTTCCATTATATCCCAGAGCGGAACGCCATGTGCCTAGATGCTGGAATAGTGATGGAATAATTGTATGCCCAAAAACATTATGTTCATAGAAATATCTCAATATTCTGCCGTCCCCACTTTTGCTATGCTCTGGAAAGTAATTATCAATAACTGATAAAAATTCTAATCTACTCGCTTTTGGGATGGCAGTAACTTGTGGCCACCAATTCCCTTTTGCTTTGAGAACGTGTTTCCCGCTTTCCAATGCTTTTTGCATCTCTCCATTTGTAGGAACATAAAAGAATATCCAGCCATCCCTAGGTGCTGAATCTAATATATGGTCCATCCTTTGTAATACGTCAATAGGGAATGAAATGTCATCCTCCATCAAAATCAAAAAATCCGCATCGTCGTTTACCTCCATCGCTTTACGATATGTTTTCCACGCTCCAGACATATCGGGGTCAAAGGCTATACTAATCTCTGTTCCATCCGCTTTACGTTGTAACAATTTTTGCATAGCCTTTCCCTCATTTTCCCTAGCCTTGCAATTGATTATTCGTACTTTGTTAAAGTTTCTCATATATGGTGTTCCCCACGATTAATCAAAATGCAATTTTCTGGATTTTCATCCATAATCCAGTATTTGTATTCATCAATAAACCAATATGGTTTTGGGGCTTTTTTCCCCCATGCCATCATTTTACCATATTTGCCTATTGTATTGCAAAACCATTTGAATTCGTCTTTGTCCTCTTTTGCCAGAGTATGGATAACGACATAATAATGGGGTATCCATGGCATAGTTTTCGCAAATTTCCATGAATGTTTTGCAATAAATTTTCGTGCTCTTGCCTCGTCTTCGATTTGTTCGTTAGTATTTATAATGATTTCCATTTTTCAAATATACAAATTAAATTCCATTAATCCAACTTTAATGCATCCAATTTATCCTTAAAATGTTGTATTAATTTTTCCATGTGCTGGGAATAAAATGAATCAAAAGTTTCATGTCCCCTTGGGTCTTCCTTCCAGATTACATAAAGAATGCCTCGTAACCTTTGCGATTGAGTTCTATTCTTTGTGTCATCGGCGGAAACATTTAATCCCTCCATTAAAGTTATTTCGTCTTTCTCGAATGCCTCCTCTTTTATTGCAATGTAACATAAACGCTGATTCATGGCAAATAACCTCCCAGCATCGGCTGGTGGTAATTCTTGAGTCCCTACTGTAATCTTTAAAGTCTTGTCACTTCTCGTCGCTACCCCTTCGATTTGTGCTGGTAATATTATTGCTTTCATTTTTTAATTGTTCTAAATATTGTTTTCCTTTTTCTATATCGTAAAATTCTACTATTATAAATCCATTTTGATAAATCCTATAAATGTTGTCATGGAAACTTGTTGCCTCAATGCCAACATATTCATTTGTTATAGGTATCATAAACTTGGTTTAATTCGTTAATAAGTTCTTGCCATGCCTTTGGTTCGCACTTGCATGGCATATAAATCCTTCTGAATTTAAAAACTCGTGAATAAATAGCCGATAGCCTCTTTGCCTCCTCATGTTCTAAATTAGGGCTATTTATGGCACGAAATTCAGTAAGCCATTCGTATTCATCCTCTGTTAAACATAATGGTTGCTTTGAGGGGAATATCTTATTTAATCTTTCCCTTCGCTCGTCGCATCCACAATCCTCTCCAGCGATAAATTTTACTAGTTTCTCAATCCCAGTCGCTTGGGTTATTTTCTGGATTGCATCCCCCAGACCCATAATCGGTTTTTTCTCGGTTACCTCGCTCGTCAATAAAGATAGCGAATCTCGTACTTGCTTTTTGTTTGATTTTGGCTTTTGCATTTTTTAATGTATTGAAAATTGAATGTGTTGGTATACTGGTTTCGCTTTCGATTTGTCTCATGCTCATGCCGTAAACAAAATGTAATTCAAGTAACATTTGCTCGTACGGATGCATTGATTCAATTTCGGCTTTTATACAATTGATTAAGTCTGAATAGGAATCCTCCTCGTAATTGGGGGTTTCCGCTATGCTTATGTCAATTGTCAATGGTATCGTTTCAATGGTTCGTTTCCGCTTTGAATCGATAATTATATTGGTTAGAATTTTAAATATGTATACCGTATTAATGCCTCCAGAATAATTACGCATTCGATTCAAGTTACCATCCCGTATCTGGATTTCCCCTAATTTAATGTACATATTTTGAACATAGTCCTCCGCATTGTCTGGGAGTGAACCCAAATAGATGGCTACTCGAATCCATTCTTTATGCTTGGTTGCGATATGTTCTAACTCTAAATTCATCTGGCATTCGACGTGCCGTATATTTGTTCCCAAGTTTTTTGTTGCTCTTTTTTCAGATGCAATTTCCATTGGTAATATTTGACCAAATCAATATTGTTTATATTACAATGGTCAATGAATGAGACTGGAATATTAATTTGATAGGTACTCTGTGATTTCTGTTTTAAACGTTTCATAGTCATAAATAATTACATATTTGTATTGAGAATATTTTTCTACTGCTCTTTGAAATTCTTTTTGTGCAGTTGATTGTTTATTTGGAAGTATTTTCAATTCGATAAACAAAGCGGAGTATTGAGAATTTGGTACTATAAATATCAAATCAGATACCCCAGATATCTGTCCCTCTTTTTGCATCCAGACCGCAGTTTCAATTCTCCGGTGCCCTCCATTGGGAACGCTGAATAAGTTTAATCTATGCTCTGGATATTGGTAGCGGAACCATTTGACGCATGATATTTGCAAATCACTTTCCTTGTGCTTCATTTAATAAATATTTGTATTTTTCAATTGTAGGCAAGTCCCAAATTCTAGTGCAATATTGAGCCTCCCCATTTTTAATTCCGTCTTCAGTTAAAAATTCATAGACATCATTGATTGATGACCCTTTGCGTATTGGGAATCCAAACCATGTTTTGCATCCTATCTCTGAATAAGCATACAATTCCCAAAATAGCAAGTCAATATTTTTTGTCTTTTTAGCCATTATAAGGGACTTTTAGAAGTTCATGCTTAATATACCCTATGCAGTATGGATTGATGTCCATGAGTATCGCTTTTTTATTATGCTTTAATGCGAATTTACCAAGCCCCCCATATCCACAAGCCATATCTAACCCAATGTCATAGTGCTTATAAAGATTATCGATTAATTCCTCGTTATCCAATGCCCACGAATCTGTGTTCGAGAATATAATATCGTTGGTATTATGAACCTTGAATTTCATGGGTATTTGATATTCAATAGGAAACAAAGGTGCAAAGGCTTTCCCACCCATAAAATAATAAGGTATGTTCAAATCGATTGCCATTTTTCTAGCGTTCTGTACCATCGCTTTCCAGCCAATTCCATTTGATTTCCCTACCCTTTCGTTAAAAATATCGTAGCCCCTTGGGAAAGGCAAATCACAATAAATAAATTGTGCTTTGTAAATTTCCTCTGGATATGGTTCTGTTGACTCAATATCGTTGCAAATTCCATAAAACCCATCATGCTCAAAATAGTTGCATTGATGCTCTTTGTATTCTTGAAATCCCTTAAGTGCTGAATGGTACATTTGTTTATTTGGCATATTCAAGTTCCTCTCTTACTTCTGGTATTTTGTCCATTCTCTGTTTCCAGAAATTTCCACGAAGGTCTGGATTCATTTGTTGTAACCTTCTCCTCCAGCGAAGTATCGCCTCTGGGTTTTGGTATTCCCCTTGTGCAATTTTTTTCATAAGCAACCATCCAGTTAACGCTTGTGGTTGTATCCCCATCGCTTCGTAAATTTCCAATACTAGTTCCCAGTCATTGTCCCGAGTTTGAGGCTTTGTTCTCAAAGCCTCCTCCACCATCATTTTTAATGTTTTTTTCATATTCCCCAAAATTTATTGTTCATGTAATCCTCATAATGCAAGTCGCCCATCTCGTCCTTGTATTCATCGTTATTCATTTGCTTACAATCCTCGGCATATAATTTTTGAATTGTTTTAGACAGATAGACAAAATCAATATTATTGTATATCCCCCAGAATCTGTCCCAGTTTAATGAGCCATAGGATGTCCCTCCATTGACATATTCTGTAATGTCTTCATGGAGTAATCCTTGTTCCATCAATTTAAAAATAAATGCCATGAATTTAATTCTAATTGCTTTCCCCATAAACACTTGTTCTTGGGTTGTTCTTAAAATTCCGAATGTTTTATTTCTGTGGCGAAATAATAATTTTACTAGCGTATCGAATGTATCCCCATTTGTGGCATCTTCGATATTTGTCATAATTGGTCCCATATTTTCCATATTGTATTTCAAATATAATATTAATTTTTTTATTTTCCAAAAAATCAATACCATTCTTTTTCCAGCCCCGATAGGCGTCTTTTAAAATGTGTGTAAATAATAGCGATTGTATTTATCTTGTCAATTGATGGGGGGTATGCATGTATTTCCCGTATTTTTTTAATGATATCAAATCCCCGTTTCCCGCTCGTTTCAATCTTATGGTCCCTCCTAGCCTCGTAATTTTTAAGCCATTCCAGAGCCTCTGTTAAATCTTTTTCTGTTAAAGGATATTCGCCCTCATTTAGTTTGCGTTCGCCGATTAGATGCATGATATGTGGAATAAGAGTTATCTGTCCATTCAATGAATTTACAAAATCCTCAAATGTTAAATCATAGGATTTTTTATTCTGTTCCCGAATTTGGTTTTCTGTCAAAATCATTTTCGGTGCCTCCAGCATCTGGCGTGGCTTCGTTCTTATCGTATGTCTAAAATTTTCAATATATTGTTTCATCATGAGTGATAAAAAATGTGCGTTAATTTTCATGGGCTTTCGTAAATTTTCCATGTTTCCAGAAAGCCAGTAATCAATCGCCCGTTTCAAAACAATAAATGGGTATGAGCCAAAATTTTCTTTTAAAAATTCTATATTTTGTCTTGGTAATTCTGGTGGCTGGATATCCGCCATAACACATAGTCGCTGAATCTCATTCCCTAGGATTTGATTGTCTGCGTCAATAATATAAATATCGTTATTCATTCCAGTTTATTAATTGTTTAGTTAAGTCTTGTTTTGAATCTTGGTATGGTAAGGTATCCTCAAATCGTCTTTGGTTTATGTAAGTAGAAAAATGCGGTAAAAATTCTAGTTTCCCAGCCCTCGAATGAGCATCTACATATTGAGGTATATTTTCCCATACTGCTCTCATATCGGCTTTGTTTAATCTTTTAAAAGCCAAAAGGCTTGTTTTCTTATTTCCCCTCTTTTGATATTTATTCCAGATAAGTTCAAACGCCCCATCAATATCATTTATACTATCTCTCTTTAATATATTAGTATTATTATTATCTACCCATTTTTGAGGGGAGGTTGTTCCCAAAGTTGAAGGGAGGGGTGTACCCATTTGTGAGGATACCCTATTCTCATTTGTAGGCATACCTCCTCCTATTAATGAATCCAGAATGTAAATATGTCTGGCAATAACTTGTCCTTGGGAATCTCTTATTACCTCCCTTCGTAAATATCCCTCGGTTTCTAGTTTTGATAGCATCCTCCCAATTGTCGAAGTGCTGGTAATTAATGTTCTCGATAGCATATCGTTACTGGGATATGCGTAGCCCTCCCTTTTTGCTAGGCTTATCAAAACCCCCATCAAAATACATTCATGGGCATTTAATTTGTCTAGTAAATAAGATGGGAATAAAATAAAATAATTGTTTGTTTCTTGATTTTCCATATCTTTGAAGTCAAATTTAGATAATGTTTTCCATATTTTCTAACAAAAAAGGGGGGTTATGCCCCCTCTTTTGTTTTAGATAATTTGATATATGGTTCAGTATTTTTCCATCTGGCTGGTTCAATTATGACACCCCCATCGTCTATAAGCAATTGATTTTTGTCCATGGACTTAAAGGATAATTGAGCATTGCATTCTATGTCTTTAAGAATGTATTTTGCATTTTTCCACTCCTCAATATGGTCATAGGAATAACGCCCCCCAGCATCCATGTATATTATTTCAAATCCCTTATAGGTCTGTTTGTGCCATTTCCGTCCCTCTGTGGCAACTGAAATTGATATTTGCTTATCAATCCCATCCAGTAGGTCTGATAATGTCTTAATTTCGATTTTTAAGTCCAAAGGGTTTAATTCCCCCCCTTCGACTTGATTGAGCATATTCAAAAAATAGTCCTCAATCTGGCTTTTAGTTATGTTTTCCATGCTTTGTTTTTTAAAATGGTAAGTCGTCGCTTTCTATTGCATCGATTGACGCGTCCAAAAAATTCTGTTCAATATTTCCTTTTGTATTTTTTGGTTCTGCCTTGGCATAAATACTCGATATAGAATCCTCTCCAGTCAATACATAGCGTTCTAATATTTGAGCCACTTTTGTAATGTCATGTATTTTTATTTCCCCATGAATCGCCAAGTCCCCAGCCACTTTCAATACGCTCATTCTAGTTATGCGTTTTTCGGTTTCTGGGTCTTTCTGGAATTTAGCCCCTCCGCCCCCGAATGCTGGTGCTGGTTGCATCGCTGGTTTGATAGTGTAATAAGTCCTCCCATTATAATCCTTGGATTCCATTGTGTAGGTAGCCTCTTGTTGTAAAATAAATTTAGTTTGGTTTTCGCTCTTGGACGAATATTGTCCCGAATCCCCGTTCTCGAATGATATCTCAAATCGATACATTCTGCCGTACTGCGAATCATAATGGCCGTTCCCAGCCACTTGAATTACTTTTGAAGTTTTTTCCATGCTAGTGTTTCTTTTAATTGATAGTTTGATTTTTGTAAAAGTTCGATTTGTTTCTCCATTGAGAGAAATCCGCGTTGATGTTTGAAACGCCATCCAGCAACGGTCTGGTATGGGGCTTTTAGTTTTTGCGTTAGTTCTGGATTGCTTAATCTAAACAATTCGTCCATTGCCTCTTTAGTAGTCATATTATAGTTATTTGGTTAATGTATCCCCAGCGTAACGACCCATTATTGATTTCAACATCAATTATGTATTCGCCCCATTTATTTCGAAGTCTATGAAATATTGCCTCCTCTGGGAACCCGTCCCCAAATTGAGGGGTGTAAATTATGCGGGTTCCTTGTGGCATAGATTCTAGTTTATCCAATTTTTCGATTATTGTCATGTGCAAATATAATATTTATTTTTGAAAAATGCAAAATATTAAATTAAAAAGTCCAGTCATAATAGTATTCTGCGTGTCCGAAAATTAATTTCTTGACATTCCATTCGCTATGGTGTTCGTAATATTCTGGAAAATTTGATTTGTTATCAATGCTATCTAGCCAGATTCTGAATTGTTCTTGGTCCATGCTCTGTTTATTGATTTCAAAATCCTCCCAAAATTTATCTGTTTTATACCAGCGTTCTGATTTTGTTCTCCATGCATTCCATTTCCAATGTACCCATTTGGCTTCATTATTTTCGTTAGGTATTAATTCCCATGCTTGTTCTCCCATTTGCATAGTTCGAGATGCTTTAGTATCGTATTGTCTAATCAATGCCGATTTCCCATCATTGGATACCTCTAGTACTTCATAAGGTGTTCTGTCGCTCCAATGTAATTCTGTCGCTCCCTTGCCTACTTCTGGAATTGTTGAGTTGCTTGACATCATCCAGTTAATGAATGAGCCACTTTCTTTGAGTTTAATTTGTCTTTGTTTCATATCTTTTTTCTTTTATTGTTCATCAAAGATAATACTATTTTTTCATTTTCCAAAAATAAAATAAAAAAAAAGAAAAAAAATTATTACAAAGTTTTCAAGGACTTAATTAGATTGATATCTGGGAATACGTCTGACTTGTCTCCGCGTACTGAATTATGAGTAAATAAACCATTCTCTCCAGAGAGAGCCTTTTTGTTTACGCTCCACATTTGTTCTGGGCGGTATTTGATATCAATGCCATATCTAGTTTTCCATAATTCCAGTAATTCGCAAACGCTTTGTATCTGGGCTTCAGTATACCCTTGCCAAAACTTGTAACCCTTGTATGGAGTTTCCAGTTCTACGATATCCGCTTTGTTTATTTTACCATTGACATAATTCAGATATTGCCCATTTTCGTATTTAGCCCACCCATAAGAGCATAACTCAATTCCTATGGAAGTCCTATCCAGATTTTTATATGGTACGCTCATATCGGCAAAATGCTTATTACTCAATCCTAAATGGAAAGCCCAATATTGAGAATGGAAACCTTGTATAATAGTTCCATCCCTACTGATAACAACAGAGGTTGCAACTGGAACCGCATCGCTCTGCCAGAATTGATAGACTTGTTCCCCAGATGGTCCACCCGCAGTATGATGTAAATAAATCTGGCTTTTATTTACGTCCTCCCTTTTGTAATTATTGAAATCAATAATCTTATGTTTTGTTAATCCCATCGTCAATGCCTATAAAGTTACTGATTAATTTTCCAACTCCGCCTAATATTGCACACCACAACATTAATTTAGGATTGTCCAAATTTAAACTAGCAATAAATATTGATGCCCCAGCGATTGAATCACCAAGAATACGAATCCGTTTCGGAGTCGGAGAAAAATATGGTTTGAATTTCATTTTTTTGATTTTAAATAGTAATAACGGATAGCAAAAACAGCCGAAGTTAAACTCATAACACCAACGCAAAATGATAATATAGGTTGTAATAAAGTTGCATAATGAGTAATTGCGCCAATCAATGTTGCCGTTATTACTCCTTCGGCTGCGGTATCGTTAAGGTTTTTCATTAAATGGATTATTTTGTATTACTTCAAATTCTGTTGGTTGTCCAAGAAT
>Ga0209296_1000813_pt1 | contig 26221 bp, 29 predicted proteins | sample S_130206_EF_Meta_FD_187319 | JGI IMG/M metagenome (GOLD analysis project Ga0209296, IMG submission 187319) | Freshwater microbial communities from Lake Simoncouche, Canada to study carbon cycling - S_130206_EF_MetaG (SPAdes) (version 2) | ecosystem: Environmental > Aquatic > Freshwater > Lake ...
TGGTTATTTTCGACGGAGACGTCGAAGACACTGCAGTCAATGCGATGCTCGCCAACGTCAACACGCTTGTTGAGGCTGGTGGCGGCAACGTCAAGAAGACTGATCGTTGGGGTCGTCGGCGTTTCGCCTACGAAATCAACCACAAGTGGGAAGGCATCTACGTCGTGCTTGAGATTTCGACCGAAGGTCGCGATCTGCACGAGGTCGAGCGTGTTCTCCACATCGCGGACGAGGTTGTTCGCCACAAGGTCATGCGTCTGCCCGAAAAAGAGGCCGCTCGCCGCGGTCTGATGGGCGACGCCACCCCGGCTGCTGCCGGTTGAGTGGGAGGACACATCTAATGGCAGACAACACCGTGGTACTCGTCGGAAACTGCACCCGCGATCCCGAACTTCGTTTCACCGCTAGCGGTCAAGCAGTCGCAGCCTTTGGGCTCGCTGTGAACCGTCGCTGGCAAAACCGTCAGACGAATGAGTGGGAAGAACAGGTTTCTTTCTTTGACGTCACCTGCTGGCAGCAGTTGGCCGAGAACGTGGCCGAGACCATCACGAAGGGCACCCGTGTCCTGGTGAATGGTCGCTTGCAGCAGAGTTCGTGGCAGACCCAAGACGGCGACAAACGATCCAAGGTCGAAGTCGTTGCCGACGAGGTTGCTCCGAGCCTCCGCTACGCCACTGCACAAATCGTGCGCAACGAACGCCGTGAAGGATTCGATGGTGGCGGCAACTCCGGCGGCGCCAATTCCGGTAGCGCCAATTCCGGTAGCGGTGGCACAACTCGCCCCGCTCCCAATGATCCCCCAGCTGGTTATGACAATGATGAGGAACCGTTCTAATGGCTAAGACAGCAGCACCCAAGCGCGGCAAGAACAAAGACAACGCTCGCCGCAGCAAGAAGAAGGTCAGCCTGCTTACGCAGGAAAAGGTCGAGTTCGTTGATTACAAGGACATCAACATGCTTCGTCGGTTTATGTCCGACCGAGCAAAGATTCGTGCCCGTCGTGTCAGCGGCAATGACTCACAGCAGCAGAAGGAAATCGCACGAGCAATTAAGAATGCTCGTGAAATGGCACTACTGCCCTACACCAATCGCGTCACCACTCAGCGTGGCGGCGGTCGTGACCGTGGCGAACGCGGTGACCGTGGAGATCGTGGCGATCGCGGGCTGAAGCTCGAGAACGCAGAAATCCGCGAACCCGTGACTGCCGATGTCGTGATCGAGGAGCTCGAGGCGACATTTGTTGACGCCGAGACCACTGAGGTCGAGGTTGTTGCTGAAACCGTGGAGGTCACCGAATGAAGCTCTTGCTCCGTTCCGACGTCAATGGTGTTGGCAAGAAGGGTGATGTGGTTGAGGTGGCCGACGGTTTCGGTCGCAACTACCTCCTGCCCAAGGGATTCGCGGTTCTCGCCACTGGCGGGGTCGAGGCCCAGGCCGCATCGATGCGCCGTTCACGCGATCAGCGTGACGCCGCCGATCGCTCGGCAGCTTCAGATATCGCTGCCAAGCTCGTGCCCGCGGTAATCGCCGTGTCGGCTCGTGCGAAGGCCGAGGGCGATCTCTTCGGCTCGGTCAGTGTCAATGAAGTAGTTGCCGCGGTTGCAGCGCAAACCGGCATCGAACTCGATCGTCACTCGATTCACATCGACGAAGCGATCAAGACGGTTGGTACGCACTCCGTATCCGCTCGTTTGCACCCCGAGGTGCAGTTCCAGATCACTGTTGAGGTTTCGCCGGCCTGAGCCAGCGAGGTCAACGAGTACGAGACCGAAGGGCCGGTTCGCCGGCCCTTCGGCGCGTTTTCCCTGCGTGTGACGTTGGGCTTAATGACTCAGTCAAGGATTCGTTGTCCACACTGTGGGACCTGTAGTGCTGTCACAGGTCTTTTCTAGAGTGATCCCATGGTACGTAAGGGATTCGACAGATTCAGTACTCCACAGGACGCGAAGGTTGTCCACACTCCGTCCACAGGGTCGTCCCCCGAAAAAACCGGGGTTGTACCTCTACCGATCCCCAGCCAATCCGGGAGAGGCTTAGGGCCTCATGAGTGAGTACGACGAACCTCGATCCGCCAACCGCCCTGCTGGGTCCGGTCGGGTCCCACCCCACAATCTCCAAGCCGAGGAGTCACTTCTTGGCGCCATGCTTCTTTCCAAAGAAGCGGTCTCGATCGCGTCCGAAGTGCTGACGGCCGACAACTTCTATAAGCCAGCGCACGCACACATCTTCGATGCCATTACTTCGTTGTCGGCCAGCGGTGAACCAGCCGACCCCGTCACCGTTGCCGAAGAACTCAGTCGTGCCGGTTTGCTCGAGGCCATCGGTGGTCCTGCCACGCTCGTCAACCTTCAAGCGGCAACACCGGCGGTATCGAGTGCGTCGCGCTACGCCCGCATCATTGAAGAGCATGCACTGTTGCGTCGTCTTATTGGTGTCGCTAGTGAAATTGCCGAGATGTCCTATGGCCTGCCCGAAGACGTCACGAAGACTGTCGACCAGGCCGAAACCATGGTGTTCGAAGTTGCGCAACGTCGCGCCACCGACACGCTGGCGTCATTGTCCGATCTGCTTGGCACCAACCTCGATCATCTCGAAGATGTTGTAAGTCGAGGCGAGACCATCACTGGCATGCCTACGGGTTTCCTCGATCTCGATGACCTGCTTTCTGGCCTGCAACCCAACGCTCTCTATGTTGTTGGTGCGCGCCCATCAATGGGAAAGACCGCGCTCGCTCTTGGTATGGCGTGCAACGCCGCGATCGAGTCGCATCGCCCGGTGTTGTTGTTCTCGCTCGAAATGGGCCAGCTCGAACTCACACAACGTTTGTTGTGTGCCGAAGCACGCGTCGATTCGCGCAAAGTGCGTACTGGCCAACTCACTGAATCTGATTGGGGAAAGATCGCGCACGCCACAGGCCGCCTCGCCGATGCGCCCATTTGGATTGACGACAATCCCAACGTCACCATCATGGAAATCCGTGCCAAGGCGCGGCGATTGCGCAGTCGTCTCGGCGATCTCGGTCTGATCGTGGTCGACTACTTGCAACTCATGAGTGGTCGCTCGAATGCCGAAAACCGGCAGGTCGAAATTTCCGAAATTTCCCGAGGTCTCAAAATTCTTGCTCGTGAACTCGAATGCCCGGTTGTGGCGCTTTCGCAGCTTTCACGACAACTCGAAATGCGGGCCGATAAGCGCCCGATGCTCGCCGATCTTCGTGAATCGGGCGCAATCGAACAGGACGCCGACGTTGTCATGTTCATTTACCGAGACGACGTCTACAACCTCGACTCACCCGATCGCGGCACCGCCGAGATCCTCATCAGCAAGCACCGAAACGGGCCGACCGGCATGGTCCGACTTGCGTTCCTCGATCACTACACAAAGTTCGCCAACATGGCGCGAGGCACCTGAGTCATCCACGGCACGGCCGTCACTTTGACTGCGTGATCAAGCGGCGTGAAGCAATGGGTCTGATGTGCCGTCGTCGGTATCGGGCGTCGTTGAACCATCGTCATCGGGCTCAGCTTCGTTTTCCTGGACATCGTTGCGACGCCATACGAGATAGAGCAAAGAGCCCAGCGCTATGGGAAGAGCGAAGGTAAAGGCTCGATAGACAATGACCGCCGAGAGAGCGATTGAAGGATCGACGCCGGCGGTAATGAGCCCTGCAGTAATAGCGCCGTCGAGAACCCCAACCCCGCCCGGTGTCGGGATGAAAGAGGTTGCAACTCGCGCAAGTAGGTAGGCGCGAAGAATGTCGATGGTTGAAATCGTTGCGGGAGAGAGATCGTCAACGACGACAACCAAGATGAGCGCACCAAAGAATGTTGACAATGCCCCGGCGCCGATGAGTTGTGGTGCACGTTCGCGAAGGAGAAGGTTCGCGCCCGAACGGAACCGATGGATTGATGCGCGGAATCGCGCCCGCCGGAAGGCTCCCTCGGTGCGACTTGTTCGCGTGATGACGTTTTCAGCGAAGTGGAGAACGGCTTGGCTCAGCCGAGAGTCGCTGCTGAGAATCGCCCAGAGAAAGCCCGAAAGCATGAGTGCGATCGCTGCTCCCGCAAGTTCGACGAAATCGACTGGGGTCATTCCGCGCAGCAGCATCGACGCACAAATCACAGTTACGAGACAGACCCATCGCCCGATCGCAAAAGCTTGGCCACTGGCGAAGACGGTGAGCGCAGCCTGCTCGGACCCGTGGCCAAGGCGGCGGCAAATCTTCATTCGCGCGGCGATTCCAACGACCGATCCTCCGGGCAGACCATTTGCTGCAGCAAGGTTCACTTGATCAAGTACGACTCCGTGGCGGAATTTGAGGTGGCCGTGGGTAAGTCGGTAAACCAGACCCCGCGAGACCAGCATCGTGAACCAACATGCAGTCACGAGCGCAAGAGCGGGAAGAGTGAGCGAGCTGATCTGCGTGAGGGAAGAACCGACCAAGCCGCGAAACCTGACTCCCGCGAACCCGAGTGCGATTACTACCGCAAGGGTGCCCACAGGCCGCAGCCATCTCTGGAGCGATGCGTTCTTCCATTGGCTGGCGAAGGTGTTTCTCTCCACCGCCTGACGCCGTGTGCGCATCGACGGATGAACTGCGGCCGGGTTCGGTCTGTTGACCGACCTTCTGGTCACAGACCTGACGGTACAGAGGTGATTTCGCAAGGGATAGGTCATTGAGCATGTGTTCGCCGCGAAATCATTCTTTGCTCATGGAGTGGTTACCTCAGCGTCACTCATCGCTCAGCCTTAGGATTGCCCTATGAAACTGGGCGATGAAGTCACCGTGCATATGAATGCCACACCGCAACAGGTGTGGGCGCTGGTCAGCGATGTCACACAGATCGGGCGCTACAGCCCCGAAACCTTTGAAGGCGAATGGCTCGACGGAGCAACTGGCCCAGCAGTGGGCGTTCGCTTCCGTGGTCACGTCAAGCGCAACCAAAAAGGTCCGACCTACTGGGCGAAGTGTTATGTCACCGCTAGCGAACCCGGCAAAGAGTTTTCCTTCGGCGTTGGTGAACCAGGGAAGGCGGCCATCAACTGGGGTTATCGGTTGGCCCCAGGTGCAAACGGCGGCACTGATGTCACGGAATTTTTTGAACTCGCCCCAAAACTTCCGATGAAGATCTACTGGACGCTGTTGGGTTGGAGTCGCGGCAAGACAAACCGCAACGGCATGCAGACCACACTCGAGCGCATCAAGAAGGTCGCAGAAGCCGATGCGGAATCGACGAACTGAGGAGTTCGTTCGAGCGAACTCGAGGAGAAGCAGATGACTGAACACACCCACGGTAAAGAGGTCCTGCGACCACTAGGCGTTGAGGGGCGGGCGCTCCGTCAGATGATTCCCGACGTGTATGCCGGATTCGCCGAACTGAATAAGGCGGCAATGGCTCCGGGCGTGCTCGAGCTCAAGTTCAAAGAACTGCTCGCACTCACAATGGGTGTCACGCTCCGCTGCGACGGTTGTATTGCGACACATGCGCGCGGCGCAGCGTCAGCCGGGGCAACGCGTGAGGAAGTCGCCGAAGCAATCGGCGTCACTTTGTTGATGAACGGTGGTCCAGGAACGGTCTACGGACCTCGGGCCTACGACGCGTTCTGCGAATACATCGAGGCAATCGAAGCGAAAGATGTACCGCCGAGCTCTTGATAGTGGTGGGCCGGAACGATCCACCACTCCATCTGCGGCCTCGCTAGGGTCACGTCATGGCGAGTGACTTTCAAATGAAGGCAATGAACAAAGTGCACGGCGCGACACTCAAGTTGAGCGGCGGTCGCCTTGGTTGGCACATGTACGGAATGCCGGTTGTCGAGCTCACAACCATCGGCCGAAAGTCCGGCCAACCGCGTACCTCGTTGTTGACCTCGCCCGTGCAGAACGACGACGCATTCGTGATCGTTGCATCTCGCGGTGGCGACGACATCAACCCGGCCTGGTTTTTGAACTTGAAAGCGAACCCTGAAGTGACGGTGAAGTCGGGGCGCAAACCTGCAGTCAAGATGCACGCGCGCATTGCCGAAGATGCCGAACGCGACGAGCTCTGGAAGCGCATCATGGACTACAAACCGCACTACGGCGGCTACCAGAAGAAGACCGAACGACTGATCCCGCTTGTCGTTCTCGAACCAATTCAGTGAATTCGGTGGTTTTCTGAATCTCAACCTCAAATCACCGTAAATGGCGTTTGGGGACGGCTTCGATGCGTTGAGGCCCTTGGCATCGCGTGGTTTCTAAGGGTTTCTCGCCGGTAGGGCATTTTGTATGCCAAACGAACCCAATAGCAACGCGATAGGGCATTCGCTTGCTTTTGTGGTTAGCGTTCCTCTTCACATCGCTGTTCAAACGGAACGCGATGAAATGAAAAGTTGAGAAATGACTACAGGTACCGTGAAGTTCTTCAATGCCGAAAAGGGTTTCGGCTTCATCTCACGTGAGGGTGGCGACGATGTGTTCGTTCACTTCTCCAACATCCAAGCCGAGGGTTACAAGACTCTCGACGAGGGTCAGACTGTCGAATTCGACATCACCAAGGGTCAGAAGGGCGATCAGGCCGAGAACGTTCGGGTCATCTGATTGCACTCCCCTCGGGGAACCATTTGAATAGCTGCCGGCCCGAAAGGGTCGGCAGTTTCCGTTTTGCCCGGCACCAACCAAGACACCAACCCCGGCAGCATCGCCAGGGGAAAACGACAAAGGCCCCGGCCGAAGCCGAGGCCTTTGTTTCGTTCGCTCGAAAGAGCGGCTGGTTCAGCCGACCTTCTTGAGAGTGTTGCGATCGGTGTGAGCGATCGTGAGGCCCTTTTCCTTGACCTCGTAGGTCGTGGTCTCTTCGTAGCTCCACTCGCCATCACCAATGGTGAGGGTGCAAACGTAGGAAGGGGTAGTGGCTTTGGCTTCGAGGTGCTTGTTGGAAAGCACGCCGTAGGTGGTTGAACCGTGATCGGCGCGGAGCTCGATGACCTTGGAGTCGGCTTTGGCGGAACCGCCGGCGATGACGGTCTGGCCACGCGGCACCATGAAGGAGCGCATGAACTCGCCATTGGCGGCATCCCAGAGCCAGTAGCCGACCTCGGTGTGGAACGGCTCGTCTTCGCCCTGCTTGTAGGCAGCCATGCGGTAGTCGAGGCCGAACATCTGCTGGACGCCATTGTCGACGGGGCCGAACGGCTTGAGTTCAACCTTCTCGCGGTATGGGGTCTCGACGATTTCGCCAACATCGTGGTGGTATGAGACGTCGATGCCCTGATCGCCCTCCCATGAGCCAGCGAGGCCGGCAAGGGGGCCGAGTTCGGCGGTTGTGGGGACTGGCATTTTGATTCTCCGGGAGTTGAGATGGGCCGGACTACCGGCCGATTCGTTTGCGAACCCGGACCCTAGCGGGAACGGGGGACGGTTGTCTCAGTGGGTCTCCGCAAAAAGAGCGAAGGACCGGCGTCAGCGGAAATCCACCAACGCCGGTCCTCGCAAAGTCCGTGATTAGCCGGCCTCGGAATGGGTGACGGGTTGTTCGCCCATCCATTCGCGCAATGTGTTCTTGAGTTTGGTCTGCTGGATGAACAGATCGTGCTCAGCGGGGATCGGCGTGGCGGCCTGTGGGGCCTTGAAATAGAAGCTGAGCCATTCCTGCACACCGCTTTGGCCGGCACGAGCAGCGAGGTCCATGAACAGCGCGAGGTCGAGGACGATCGGCGCAGCAAGGATCGAGTCGCGGCACAGGAAGTTGACCTTGATCTGCATCGGGTACCCCATCCATCCGAAGATGTCGATGTTGTCCCAACCTTCTTTATTGTCACCACGCGGCGGGTAGTAGTTGATGCGCACGACGTGGTCGACGTTGCCGTAAAGTTCGGGGTAGACCTCGGGCTGAAGCACCGAGTCGATCACGCCAAGCTTCGACATCTCTTTTGTCTTGAAGTTGTCCGGATCGTCGAGCACCTCACCATCGCGGTTGCCGAGAATGTTGGTGGAGTACCAACCACGAAGACCGAGCATGCGGGCCTTGAGGCCAGGAGCAAGAAGCGTCTTGAGCCAGGTCTGACCGGTCTTGAAGTCCTTGCCGGCAATCGGCACGTTCTCACGGGCTGCAAGTTCACGCATGCAGGGAAGGTCAACCGAAAGGTTGGGTGCACCGTTGGCGAACGGAACATGTGAAATGAGGGCGGCGTAGGCGTAGATCTGGCTGGGCGAAATGTTCGCGTCGTTGTTGCGCAGGCCTTCTTCAAATGACGCGATGGTCATATGCACGGCGCTGGCTTCTTGGTACGCCTCGGTGGAACCACACCACACCATGACGAGACGATCGCAATTGTTCTCGCTGCGGAAGTTTTCAATGTCGGCGATGAGTGCTTCGGCTTGCGCCATCTTCTCGGTGATGGGCTTGACGCGTGTGCCGTCGAGGCGCTTGACCCAACTCTGGTCAAACACCGCGTCCATCGCCACAACGCCTTCGAGTTCGGCAGAGATAGGGCCGAGGTCACGGTCTTCGAGAACGCCAGCGGTGCGAGCGGCTTCGAGAGCGTTGGGGCTGATGGGATCCCAGCCGCCGAACACGAGATCGCCGAGATCGGCCAAGGGCACGAACTCACGAATGAGGGGGTTGCGGTTTTCCTCGCGCTTTCCCAAACGGATATGGGCGAGCTGGCTGAGTGAGCCCACCGGAACGGCGTGGCCATTGCGGGAGGCGATAACGCCAGCGATGAAGGTCGAAGCGACGGCGCCCATACCGGGGGTCAGAACCCCGAGGCGGCCGGTGGCGGGAGCAATGTTTACGGGTTTGTTCATGGCCGAAAGGGTAGGTGATTCTTGACAGTCGGAAAGTTCATTACAGCATTACTAAACAGTAGAGTGGCGGGATGGTCCACCGGGAACGCCAACTACCCAGCGAAGCGCCGATCGTGAATCTCACGATCCAGCAATTGGCGTACCTGGTGGCGGTAGCCGATCACGAGACGTTCTCCGAAGCCGCTGCCTCGCTGAGCGTCACCACCTCGGCGCTGTCCCAGGGCCTCGCGGAACTTGAACGGCGGATCGGACTTCCACTTTTTGAACGACAGGGTCGACGCCAGATGCTTCGCGACGAAGTTGCTGAGGTGTTGGCCTATGCGAAACGGGTTGTCGCTGACACTCGCGACCTCGGCCGGTGGGTAGCGGCGGCCAAACATGGTGGTGTTGGTCGCGTGCGCGTGGGAATGATCGATGCCGCAGCAGTGCATCACCTGCACGATGCAATGACCTCATTTCGTGATCGTCAGCCCGAGGTCGATTTTCGCTTGGTCGTTGCGCCTTCGGGTGAACTTCTTGATCAACTTCGACGTGGAAATCTCGATCTTGCGGTCATTGTCGATCCCGTTGCGACCGAGGGGCTTGATGTTGTTCCCGTGTTGACTGAGGAACTCGTGATCGTTGCGCCGAACGATCAAGCAATCGGCAGTCCCAAGACGTGGGGACCATGGGTGTTGTTTCCTCGCGGTTCACGAACTCGTGAACTCATTGAGCGGGCACTTGTTGCACGCGGAGCGGCGGTTGATGTTGTTGCCGAATCGCATCAACCCGACGTACTTCGGGAAATGACGCGACTGGGAATGGGGTGGACGGTTCTGCCGCTTGCTCAGAGCGGCCAAAGCGAACAAAGCGGTCAGGTCGTGGTGGCAGAGCGACATCTTGTTCTTGCGAGGCCATCGGCACGCAGTGTGAATCCGGCGGCGGATCAGTTCGCACAGTCGTTGATTGACTGAGATTTCGAACCGACTTCGGTTCGATGGCAACGGACACGTACGATCAACGCACTCAGAGTGTCTGGGCTGTTGGAGGAATGAAATGTTTTTCGGTGAGGATCTCCTGGCATGGCTCGTGTTGGCAATCGGCGGCGCGCTTGCAGTCGGAACAGTCCTTGCGCTCGTCCGACCTCCTAAAGAACACGAAAGTGGCGATCTCAATCGTCCACCGATGGCACGAAGCATTGTGATGATCGCACTCGGAACTATCGCCGCCATTTGGGGCCTCGCCTCGTTGGTTTCATGAATTGATGACCAATGACGACTGAAACTCTTGCCGTACTCACTCTTCAGTGTCCCGATCAACCGGGCATCGTTGCGGCTGTTGCCAATTTGATCGCTGACGTTGGCGGAAACATCGCCAATGCCGATCAGCACACCGATCGCGATTCGGCAGTTTTCTTGCAGCGGATTGAAATCGACGGAACTGTCGATTGGAAGGCATTTGACCAAGGGTTGAGTCAACTGATCGAGCAGTTCTCGATGCAATCGTCATTGCATCGGCCAGGAACCCGTGACCGTGTTGTTATTGCATGTTCATCAGAGTTGTATTGCGCAGCAGATCTACTGACACGAGTGTCGCTCGGTGAGCTTGATATCGATGTCGTTGCGATCGTTTCCGATAAACCAGCAGCCGGCCAACTTGCGGCGCAACATGGGGTTCCATTCCGGCTTGTTGATGGTGGCCTCACCGGAGATGCCCGAGCGAAACAAGAAGCGGCTTTTGCTGCTGTCTTAGAGGAACTTTCACCCGACCTTGTGGTGCTCGCGCGTTATATGCGGATCCTCCCCGAGGTAATTACAAAACGCTGGAACGGCCGGATGATCAATATCCACCATTCGTTTCTTCCAGCATTTGCCGGAGCGAAGCCCTATCACCGTGCCCATCAGCGAGGGGTGAAGTTGATTGGAGCGACTGCTCATTACGTCACTGCGGAACTTGATGCGGGCCCGATCATTGCTCAAGGCATTACGCCCGTGAGTCACCGCGATGAAGTTGAAGACCTTGTGCGCAAGGGTCGTGATGTAGAACGCTCGACGCTTGCGAACGCTGTTCGTTTACATCTTGAACATCGCGTTTTGGTGTGGGACAACCGCACCTGCGTGTTTGCCTAAGCGGAATCGGTGCAATCAGAACGTACGAGTGAACACGCCGACGAAATCTCGTGCATCAGGCGAAAGGTAGCGGTTTGCGCCTTTGAATGATTCAGGAAGCAACTTTGTTCCTTGGACTGACGTCGGATCAAGGAATCGCGTGGAGGCGTAAAAGTTGAACGTCGTCCACACGGTGTTGATGTCGAGTTCCATTGCTCGAACGCAACCGGCCCGCAGCATGAGTTGGGCAAGCGAGAGTGCACCGAGGCCATCGCCGTAGCCGTAAATCAGCGCGCCGTCGGCAGTGACGCCAATCGCGGATCGCCACGCCAAAATCTTGTTGCCGAAGGTGGCACCCCATGCTCCGTCGGAGTTATCGCTCAGACCAGGAACGGGAGCACCTGGTTTTGCGGCGGTTATGGGACCACTGGGGTTTGGTGGGCCACCACCGTTGTCAATGATGAGGTCGAGGTTTTGGCGAACACCAACAACATCAGGAGTCAGGGTTACATCTCGACCCCAAACACCAACAGTTGCTCGGCCGTCGGAATACAACACCAATGAGGCCGCGCCATCACGGAGTGTGCCTTTGGTTTGTCCGTCGAGATAGAAACCGCCGCGAGCATCTTGCATTCGGAATCCGGCATTGAATGCGGCAGCGAGGTAGAGGCGTTGTTCCATCGGAACCTGTGAGGGCTTGGCCCATTTCCCACCGGGTTCTTCAGTTCCGGGGAACAACTCGAACTTCAGAAGTTTTGGGTCCATCCAAGTGAGACCATCAAGGATTGATGTGTGGATCGAATCAGGACGAACCTGCGTCGTGTACATGGCTTGCGCGCCCCCGACCATCGGACCAACCGGAAGCCACACGCCTTCATTCGCCACCGGCGTGACGCCTTCTGGAACCTGAACGTTCGGAGGTTTGGGAAGGTGAGGAGCGATTGATTTGACGGTGGTGGTCGGTCCTGCATTTTCGACGTCGATTGCGTCGATGGCGCGGTCGGGTTCACCACCAGTTTTGGGCTGATTTCTACTGAGCCACCAATTTTCAACGGTGTTGAGTATGAAACCGAGGTTGTTGTCGCGCATCCATTCAGCGCCCCGCTCAGGTATCGAGAGATTGTTCGGAGTCACAACCGCTCGAGTCAGCGAAACTGCTGGAACCAACAAGATTGCGATGATCACAATTGCCGTGATCTTCATCCAACGTGGTTTGGGTTTGCGTACTTTCTTCGCTTTCTTCGCACCATTGGTTGGAGGCGGCGGAAGTTCGGTACCTGGCGTATCTGGCCCGTCGGTTCCCTCGACTTCGCGCAAAAGCGCGGTGAGCGGATCAAGCGGCGCGGAACTAGGCGATGAATCGCTGCCTTCAGGGTTGAACCCAGGAGGAGTTGTGGAAGGCATGACTACCGCCGGAAGGGAAGTTTGAAGGGCAGGGCGAGAGGAGAGCCTACGGCAGCACTTTGCTTATGTCAGGACACCGGAGGGTTGGTGCGCACGCAACCTGCTCGGACCATGACGTCAGCCAATGATCGGGCCCCGAACTCAATGCGCTGCGGAGCAGATCCGGCGTCATTGTTCTCAGCAACGTCCTACGCTGATTACTTCAGCAATCTCTTGGGGGAACACGATGGCGCTTTTCGGAATGCGGTTCGATATGCGGATGCCTTCAATGGCTCCGGGCACGCGCACTGACCGATATCAGGCTGCGGTCGATATGGCCGAATGGGCCGATTCGCTCGGATTCGTGACCATTGTGTTGTCGGAACATCACGGCTCGGACGATGGTTACTTGCCATCGCCACTTCCTTTGGCGGCAGCGATCGCTGCTCGAACAGCGAACACCCGAATTGGTATCGCTGCCATGGTGAGCTCGTTTCATGATCCACTGCGGTTGGCCGAAGACGTCGCCGTTGTCGATCTCATTAGCGGGGGTCGGATCGATCTCACGCTCACCAATGGCTATGTCGAATCGGAATTTAAAATGTTCGATGTTCCACTCTCGCGACGTGCAGCGCGCACGACCGAAGCGGTGTCGACGTTGAAGCAAGCATGGACTGGTGAACCTTTCGAGTTCCATGGGCGCACCGTTCAGGTCCGGCCGACGCCAGCACAACCGGGTGGTCCCCCCATTTCACTGGGTGGTTCTGTCGAAGCTGCAGCGCGACGAGCGGCGCGTATCGGCGACGGGTTCATGCCCTCAATTCCCGAACTGTGGGAGTTCTACGCAGACGAATGCGCCAAGTTGGGCAAACCTGATCCCGGCCCTTACATGGGTGGCGATACGTCGGTCATTCATGTGGCGACCGACGTCGATCAGGGGTGGGCGGAACTCGCGCCCTATGCGATGCACGAAGTCAACGCGTATGGAGATTGGGCGGCGGGCGCGGGCATAGAAGGCGCAACCGGTTTCGTGCGCGTCGATGATTCCGATGCGTTGCGGGCAACTGGTCAGTACCGAGTGGTGACACCCGGCGAACTTGTTGCCGAACTCACCGCCAAAGGCCCATTCGCGTTCTGCATGTTGCATCCGCTGGTCGGCGGGCTTCCGCCGGAACTGTCATGGAAGAGCCTCAAACTCATCGAGACAGAGGTCATCCCGAACCTGTAATGCCAGGTTTGGTCAGACGATTTCGCTGATCTGCATCGCTGGCACGATGGTTGTGTAGTTCACAACATCGGCCTGAACATCGGCGGTGCCTGGCGCGCCAAGGGCGGCACCGAAGGCATCCATCGAATCAAATGTGAAATGGACCGCAGCTTCATACGGGCCATCGATTCCCTTGTCGATTTCTGCTGAGGCAAGGCCCCAGGTCTTGAGTGCGAGCGGCACATGGCTGTCGCGGTAGTAGTCGTGGTCGAAAGATGCACCCTCGGTCTTCGGGTACAGGACGCTCAGTCGGATCATTGGATTCTCCCCGTGTGATGGTCGGTGTGTTGTAGCACGGAACGGGTCGATGACGTCACAAAAACGATTGGTGCCGCCCCGCAGGACGGCACCAATTCACGTAATTCCTAATGAATGAGGACTACTGGGTGATGACCAGGGTGAAGGTCCCGAGGAAGTTTTCAGCAGGTGGTCCAGAACCAACAACGACACTGGCGGTGCCTGGGGCGATTGCTTTTCCGCCGGCGTTCATGGCGACAGTTCCGTCATTGGTGCCTTGGGATGTGACCTGAAAGATCGAGGAGTTGTTGCTCTGCGCGACGATGGTTGATCCCTTTGCTGGCGCTCCAAAGTTGAACACGACGGTGTCACCAACCTTGATGGGCGGGACCGCTTGGGTGCCACCTTCATTTTTGTTGACCATTTGCGGGGTGAGAATGATTGGAGGAAGAACGTTTCCAACCGTCGACGACGTGGCTTTTGCGGCAGTGGTGGTTGGTGCGGCAGTTGTTGTCGGGGAGGATTCCTTCTTGGATGAACTGCATCCGGCCACTGCAAGGCCGACGATGCCTATTGCTGCGATCGAAGCAATGACGAAACGATTCTTCATACTCTTCTCCTGATCAGGAGGACGATGTTGTCCGTAAACGAGGATAGATCCGACCCATCCTTCGGGCAGGGAGAGGATGAGAGCGGGTGACGGGAGCCGTCGCTTCGCTCCTCCCGATTGCAGAGACCGTGTGTCACTTCGTGAGAGCGGGTGACGGGAATCGAACCCGCGTTCTCAGCTTGGGAAGCTGATGTTCTGCCTCTGAACTACACCCGCGTGTCCTGTGAACAGGAACACAGTGACTCTAGCCAGCCGGTTTCGACACGACCCAGCGGAGGACCTCGTGTCATAGATTGATCCCGACTGAATCTCGGGATCATCGCGAGAACCGATATCGGGAAGCATGGGTGTAATGAGCGAAGCACTAGGTGATGCACTGATTGTTGTGACGAAGGCCGAGTCGGTCGCAACGATCTGGCTGAATCGTGCCGAGAAGCGCAATGCGATGTCGCACGAAATGTGGACAGCGCTGGCCGAGTCCTGCCATGAACTCGCTCATGATCACTCGGTCCGAGTGTTAGTAGTGCGCGGAGTCGGCGGACATTTCTGTGCCGGTGCCGACATTGGTGGATTCAGTGGCGGAATGAGTGATGCGTATCAAGCCCAGAATCGTGAAGCGGAAGAAGCACTCGCGGCCTTCCCGCGTCCAACCATCGCGTTCATCACTGGTTCGTGCGTAGGCGGCGGCGTGCAGATCGCGGGCGCGTGCGATCTTCGCTTTGCTGACACCACCGCCAAGTTCGGCATTACGCCGGCTCGCCTCGGCATCGCGTATCCGACTTACGCCCTTGAACGCGCCGTTCGATTGGTTGGTCCATCGGCCGCAAAGCACTTGTTGTTCTCCGCGGAATTGATTGATGCTGAGCGCGCACTTCGTATCGGACTGGTTGACGAAGTCGCTGAACCAGAGGTTGCGATCGAACGCCTTGGCGCGTTCACCTCACTGCTAGCGAATGAGCGTTCGCTGCTCACGCAAATGATTTCGAAGGAAATGGTGAACGAGGTCGCAGCGGATGGTGCGGTATCGGCGGCAATGATCGAGCGCTGGGCCCCGGTCTTGGCCGACAACCCCGACATGCCCGAGGGCGTGGCCGCCTTTGCCGAACGCCGAACACCGGAATTTGTGTGGGTGCCGGAAGAAACGTCCTAAAGTCCACAACACGTTCATCAAGGGGGCCCCACTATGACCATGAGCATTGAAGAGATTTCCGACCGCATGGAGATTCAGGACCTGCTCGTCCGCTATTGCTACGCCGTCGATCACCGTGATTTTGACGACCTTGCCAATGTCTTCACAACTGATGCGATCATCGACTACTCGGTCTTCGGCGGCAGTGTTGGCAATCCCACAGAGACCATTGCGTATCTCAAAAAGGCAATGCCGATGTTCACCTCGTTCCAGCACATGATCTCGACCAGTCGCATCGAACTCAACGGTGACACCGCCAAGGTCAAGACCATTTGTCATAACCCGATGGTGATGCCGATGGGCGAAGAGCTCGTTGTCTTCACCTGTGGCCTTTGGTACGTCGATGAAATGGTGCGCACTGCCGATGGCTGGCGAATCTCAAAGCGCGTCGAGGAAAGTTCGTACATGAAGGACATGCCAGGCATGCCCGTTCAGGGACCAAAGAAAGTCTGAACTTCAGTCATTCGCTGATCTCGACAACATGACCGTTACCCTTCGTTCCGTCTCCCGACGGAAGGTCGTGCCATGTCGACGCTCGCGCAAAGAGTTCAAGCGAAGGCCTATGACCGTCGTTGGGCGATCCTCGCGGTGCTGTGCTTCGGCCTCCTCGTCATTGTTCTCGACAATTCAATTCTCAACGTTGCTCTTCCGACGATTCAGAAAGATCTCAACGCTTCGTCAAGTGATCTGCAATGGATCGTTGATTCCTACACGTTGGTTTTCGCCGGCCTGTTGCTGACGGCGGGCGCGCTTGGTGACAAGTTCGGTCGACGCGGAGCGATGCAAGTCGGTTTCATTCTTTTCGGTATTGGTTCTGTTGCATCAGCGTTGGCCACAACTTCTGGCCAGTTGATTTCAACTCGTGCCTTCATGGGTATTGGTGGCGCGCTCATCATGCCGGCCACGTTGTCGATCATCACCAATGTGTTCCCACCCGAAGAACGTTCAAAGGCAATTGGGGTATGGGCCGGAACCGCAGGTCTTGGTGGCGCGCTAGGGCCCTTAACCGGCGGCTTTCTGGTACAGCATTTCTATTGGGGATCAGTGTTCCTCGTGAACATTCCGATCGTGGTGATCGGACTTGTCGCTGGCGTCTTCCTCATTCCGACATCGAAGGATCCCTCGGCGCCTCGACTCGATCCGGTGGGTGCGGTTCTTTCAATCGTTGGCCTGGCGCTACTGCTATTCGCCATCATCGAAGCGCCTGATAGCGGTTGGGGTTCAAGCCAGACGCTGCTTTATGGCGGTTTAGGAATTGGACTTCTCATCGTGTTCGGAATTTGGGAAGCAAAGAGCGATCACCCGATGCTCGATGTCACGTTCTTCAAAAAAGCGCGTTTCACTGCTGCGGCTGGTGCGATCACCCTGGTGTTTTTCTCGATGTTTGGTTCGTTGTTCTTGTTGACGCAGTACTTCCAGTTCGTTCTTGGGTACAGCCCACTCGAAACCGGCATCCGGATGTTGCCGTTTGCTGCAGCGATGATGGTCATTGCTCCGCTCAGTTCACGAGTAGTTGACCGCATCGGCTCCAAATTCACGGTTGCCCTCGGTCTCGGACTTGTCACACTCGGATTGGTGTCGATGGTTGGGCTGCAGGTCGACACGCCGTATTCCAATATCTTCTGGCGACTCATGTTGATGTCGGCCGGGATGGGTCTGACCATGGCCCCGGCGACCGAGTCGGTCATGGGGTCGCTGCCAATTTTCAAAGCCGGTGTTGGTTCAGCGGTCAATGACACGACTCGCCAGGTGGGTGGTGCCTTGGGCGTTGCTGTAATTGGTTCGGTCCTCGCCACCACCTACGGCAATCAGGTGCGTGATTTCCTCAGCGGCCTTGGCCTGCCACTTCCGCAGCCATTCATCGATGCCGCCCACAACAGCATTGGTGCAGTCCAGAACGGGATCGTTCCGATGCTTCAAGACAAGGGCCTCACCGAGGTGGCGGATGCCGTAAGTGCCGAGGCAAATTCCGCCTTTGTGAGCGCCGTGCATTGGGGTGTGCTCACCGCTGCTGCCGCGACCGCGATCGGTGTGGTGATGGTGCTGTTCTTCCTCCCTGCTCGAGCCCGAGTCGAGGATGTTCAAGAGCAGGAAGAGGAATTCGTCGGCGAGCACGTCGCAGATCTCCTGACCGAGTAATCCACGACTAACCTGCGCAGCCGTGATCCTCTCTGACCGCACTATCCGTGAAGAGGTCGAAGCCGGCCGCATTGTTATCGAGCCGTACGACCCCAGCTGTGTCCAGCCCTCATCGGTCGATCTCCATATCGATCGGTTCTTCCGGGTGTTCCGGAATCACACGATGGGCCACATCGACGTGAAGCAGAACCTCGAGGATCTCACCGAACTCGTCGAGATCGGCCCCGACGACACGTTCATGCTGCACCCAGGTGAATTCGTTCTTGGGTCAACCAGCGAACGCGTCGGTCTTCCCGCCGATCTTGTTGCTCGACTTGAAGGTAAGTCATCGCTTGGTCGACTCGGTCTGCTGATTCACTCAACCGCTGGCTTTGTCGACGCTGGTTGGGATGGTCAGCTCACGCTTGAACTTTCGAACGTGGCCAGTCTTCCGATCACGCTCTATCCGGGAATGAAGATCGGGCAGATCTCCTTCATCCGCATGACCACGCCAGCAGACAACCCCTACGGTTCGTCGGCTGTCGGCTCGAAGTATCAAGGCCAGATCGGCCCGCGACCCAGTCGCTACTGGGAAAACTTCCGCTGATTACTTCGTAGCTTCTGCTTCTGCTTCAGCTTCTGAGCGTTCGAGCGCATCAAGGATGTGCATCGAAATGTCAGCGACCTTCACTTGGTCTTCTTCGACGCCCTGTGCTTTCACACCATCGTCGATCATGATGTAACAGAAGGGGCACGCAACGGCGATCTTTGTTGCACCGGTTCGCAGTAGTTCTTGCGAACGTTCAATGTTGATCTGCTTGCCGGTGCTTTCTTCCATCCACATGCGACCGCCACCAGCACCGCAGCACATTCCCTGAGTGCCGTTGCGACTGGCTTCAACGATCTCAATGCCACCGAGTGAACCGATGACGTTTCGTGGTGCCATGTACACGTCGTTGTGACGACCGAGATAACACGAGTCGTGGTACACAACGCGCTCTTCGAGTTTCGCGTTGGAAAGATCAAGCTTGCCGCTGTCGATGAGGAACTCAAGGAACTGGCTGTGATGCACGACTTCATAGTTGCCACCCATTTGCGGGTACTCGTTGGCAAGTGTGTTGAAGCAATGCGGGCACTGCGTGATGATCTTCTTCACGCCCATGCCATTGAGTGTTTCGATGTTCTGCGTTGCGAGCATCTGGAAGATGTATTCGTTGCCCGAACGTCGTGCCGGATCGCCCGTGCACATTTCCGATGGGCCAAGAATTGAGAAGGAAATACCCGAGCGCTGCAGAAGCTGCGCCATTGCTTGGGTGACCTTCTTGTTCTTGTCATCGAACGAACCTGCGCAACCAACCCAGTAGAGGTATTCGGCTTCGAGCGGGCTTGAACCATCGAGGATTTCGATGCCTTCGAACTTCTCGGCCCAATCACCGCGGTCGGCTTGGCTCATGCCCCACGGGTTGCCGGTGTTTTCCATCGAGCGATAGGCGTTGCCAAGTTCGGTGGGGAAGTTTGATTCCATCAGCGACAGATAACGACGCATGTCGAGGATCTTGTCGAGGATCTCAATATTGACCGGGCAGATTTCGTCGCAGGCCTTGCACGACGTGCAGGCCCATACCTCTTCGGGCGTGACCCGTTCGAAAAGAGAATTGGCAGAGACAGTGATTTCGGCAACAACACCAAGTGGTGGCGACACCTGCGGGGTTCCCGTCGCGGCCATAACTTCGCCCGACTTGAGAACGATTTCTCGCGGATCGAGCGACTTGCCTGTTGCATGCGCAGGACAGACTGACGTGCAACGACCACACATGGTGCAGGCATCGAGATCGAGCAACTGCTTCCAGGTGAAGTCTTCGATCGTGGAGGCACCGAACGATTCGAGTTCGGTTTCCAAAAGGTTCGGCATCGGCTTCATTGCACCCTTGGGGCGCTCACGATCTTTCAAGTACATGTTCAGCGGTGACGTGAACATGTGGCGAAGCATTGTGACCGGAAGAATTACGAGGAAAGCGAAGAACGAAAAGATGTGGAGGATCCACCACACCTGATGTCCACCAGCAAGGTTCGAGTTGTTCTTGATGAGGTTGGCGATGGGCCAGCTGACAAAAGACCACTTCTCGAACGCAGGCATTCCGGTTTCGGCGATGCGCCACGCTTCGGTTCCGAAACCGGTGACCGTGATGGCGAGGAAGACGCCGAGGATGACGGCGTGTTCGGGCTTGGTCTTAATGCGGATGCGATACGGGCGCTGTATGTAGCGACGGACGATCGCCCACATAACGCCAACGAAAAGACAGAGACCAGCAAAGTCGCCGATGAACGAGTACGCCATGTACACGTTGCCGTTGAGGAACTTCCACGACTCGGGGATCTGGTGATTGATCTCGAGGATCGTCGTGACGGCAAGCAGCACGAGGAACGAGAAGTAGATGAGCGAATGCATGATGCCGGCAGCGGGATCGCGCAGCAGGGTCTGCATGTAGACGCCGGCGCGGAAATCTCCGAGGCGACGCTTCACGTTCTTTGGGGTTGTGCGACGGTCGTCGGGCTTGCCGCGGGTCCAGTTCTTGACTCGTTGCGAGAACAGCACTGCTCCGTAGACGAGCAGGATCGACACCATGACGTAGAACGCGATCTTGAGCGAAGACGGGATGCCTCCGAAGACCTCGCGCGTGGTCGGAGATTCGTCGTGTTGCTGGAACACCGTCGCTGCGACACCCGAAAGGGCGGTCACGATCGCGAAGGCGAGACCGATGACGAGAACGAGATGTGGGCCTTTGATCCGTTTACGTTCCATACGAAACGTCAACCTACTCGCGCCTATGGGCGCGAAACCTCACCAGCGGGTGGGGAGAGTGGGGTGAGAAGGGTTCAGGACTCGTCGGTCATGCGAGCTGCGAGGTTGCGCAGCAACTGCACGGCAAAGCCGGGAACTTCTTCAATGAGGCCGTTGAACTCACGCTGGGCGATCACGAGGACCTCCATTGCTGAGTCGGCGGTCACCGTTGCGGTGCGAAGGCCGCCAGTGAGCGGGGCCAATTCGCCCACGACAGCGCCGGCGCCCAGGTTGGCCACCGTTGCGCCATCTCGGCTCACGGTTGCGGTACCGGTAACGATCACGAAGCATTCATGGCCCGGTTCGCCTTCGCGCACCAAGACCTTTCCTGCATCAATCGAAATCTCGACTGCCGCTGCTGCCACTTGTTGAAGCTGGCGCTTGTCGCACTCTGCGAAGAGAGGGACCTGGGCCAGATGATCGAGCCATGCGTCGCGTGCCATGGTCGAAGCATAGGGAGAACCTCGCCTTCGTGCTTGGCGAATCGGCCACCGATCCTTCATCACTACGAAACACTTGAGAAACAGGCGATCTCTACGGTGACGGTCGTGGATGTCGCCCTGCTTTGTTGGCCAGTAGAGGAAGACCGTCGCCTTGCCCTTGCGGCACGGGGGGCGTTGCGCCTGTTGTTGGTTGATGCAGACATGCCTGCCCCGGAACCCACCGATTGTCTTGAGGACTGGATTCGTCTGCCTGCGAGTCAGGACGACATTGATGTCCGGTGCCGGGCTCTGGCCACTCGATCGATGGCCCATAACCCTGAATCACCGGGGCTTGATCCCGATGGGGTGCTCCGCGTGGGTGCTGGTTGGGTCTCGCTTCCGCCTCTCGAGGCTCGGCTGATGTCGGCATTGCTTGATCGATTTGGCGCGGTTGTGAGTCGCGACAATTTGTCTCGAACCGGTTGGCCCACGGGCGCGCCGGGCCGCAATGCGCTTGATGTGCACATGCTTCGATTGCGTCGCCGGATCGCGCCGCTGGGGCTTGCTATCCGTACGGTTCGATCACGCGGCTACTTGCTTGAAGCCGGCGAACTGCAGATGGTTCAGCCGGCCTGACGGGCCACGGCCTCGGCAGCAGTCTTGGCTGCTTCGGCATCGCCGAGATAGCGATCGGTCAATGCCAGTTGCTTCGTTGGCACCATCGCGTCATCGAGTTCAAAACGAATAGGGACGCCGGTGGGCAGATTCACATCGGCAATATCGGCATCGCTAATGGAATCGAGATGCTTGATGAGGGCCCGAAGGCTGTTGCCGTGAGCAACGACGAGCACGGTGTGTCCCGCATGAAGATCGGGAACGATGTCGTCGTACCAGTAGGGCAGCATGCGCTCGACGACATCGGCCAAACACTCCGAGGCGGGAAGGACATCGGCGGGAAGTGAGGCATAACGCTCGTCGAACCGAGGATGACGGGGATCGTCGAGCTCAAGCTTCGGGGGCGGAATGTCATAGGAGCGACGCCATTCGAAGACCTGATCCTTGCCGTACTTCTCGGTGGTCTCCTTTTTATCCATGCCTTGCAGCGTGCCGTAGTGACGTTCATTGAGGCGCCAGGACCGTCGAACCGGGACCCACAGGCGATCCATGGCATCAAGGGCGAGGTTGGCGGTGCGAATAGCTCGGGTCTGCATCGAGGTATGGAGAACGGTGGGGGCGACCCCGGCGGCGGCCATAGCGGGCCCAGCGGCAGTGGCCTCGGCTCGGCCCTGATCGGTGAGATCGGCGTCGTACCAACCGGTGAAGAGGTTTTCGAGGTTCCAGGTGCTCTGACCGTGGCGCAGCAGGACGAGGGTGGAAGTCATGGTTCCAGTCTGCCCCAAGGAGATCGGGGCATTGGCCCGGTTGGAGGGGGGTCGTAACGAGAAATTTCTAAGAAATCGGAAAAATCTTTGGAATCTGGGAATGGAACCGGCCCGAGCAAAGTTGTTATGGTCACGCTCAACTTTCTTGGCGACGGCGACTCAGCCCCGCTCGGCAGTCGAGAAGCATCCCCCCAAATCCAGTAGCTACACAGAAACAAGGAGTAACACCATGGCAAAGGCCGTTGGTATCGACCTCGGCACCACCAATTCCGTCGTCTCGGTTCTCGAGGCGGGCGAACCGGTGGTCATTCCCAACGCAGAAGGCAGCCGCACCACGCCTTCAGTGGTCGCATTCGCAAAAAACGGCGAGGTCCTCGTCGGCGAAGTGGCCAAGCGTCAATCCATTACCAACCCCGACCGAACCATTCGTTCGGTGAAGCGTCATATGGGCACCAACTGGACCATCGACATCGATGGCAAGGCCTATACCTCGCAGGAAATCTCTGCCCGCACGCTCATGAAGTTGAAGCGCGATGCCGAGGCCTATCTCGGTGACACTGTCACCCAGGCCGTCATCACCGTGCCCGCCTACTTCGATGACGCACAGCGCACCGCAACTAAGGAAGCCGGACAAATCGCTGGCCTCGAAGTGCTGCGCATCATCAACGAGCCGACCGCGGCCGCACTTGCCTACGGACTCGACAAAGAAACTGTCGATCAGACAATCCTCGTGTTCGACCTCGGTGGCGGCACGTTCGATGTTTCGGTTCTTGAAATCGGCGACGGCGTCTTTGAAGTGAAGTCAACCCACGGCGATACCAGTCTTGGTGGCGACGATTGGGATGAGCGAATCATCAATTGGCTTGCCGACGGATTCAAGACCGCTCACGGCGTCGACTTGTTGAAAGACAACATGGCGATCCAGCGTCTGAAGGAATCTGCCGAGAAGGCAAAGATCGAGCTTTCGCAGGTGCAGCAAACGCAGATCAATCTGCCGTTCATCACTGCAACTGCCGATGGCCCGCTCCATCTCGACGAGCAACTCACTCGTGCCAAGTTCCAGGAACTCACCGCTGATCTTCTTGAGCGTTGTCGTATTCCGTTCGAACAGGCAATCGTCGACGCTGGCCTTACCAAGGGCGATGTCGATCACGTTGTGCTTGTTGGCGGTTCAACTCGTATGCCGGCCGTTGTCGATCTCGTCAAGGAAATGACGGGCAACGATCCGCATAAGGGCGTGAATCCCGATGAGGTTGTTGCTATTGGCGCCGCGGTTCAGGCCGGTGTGCTTAAGGGCGAAGTGAAGGATGTTCTCCTTCTCGACGTCACGCCGCTTTCTCTTGGTATCGAAACCAAGGGTTCGGTTATGACCAAACTCATCGAGCGCAACACCACTATCCCGACTCGTCGTACCGAGGTCTTCACTACCGCTGAGGACAATCAGCCGTCGGTCGAGATCAACGTGCTGCAAGGCGAGCGCGAAATGGCGCAGTTCAACAAGTCACTCGGCAAGTTCCAGCTCGTCGACCTTCCGCCCGCACCTCGCGGCGTGCCGCAGATCGAAGTCACCTTTGACATCGATGCAAACGGCATCGTGCATGTGTCGGCGAAGGATCGTGCGACGAACAAGGAACAGTCGATGACCATCACCGGTCAGTCCTCGCTCAGCAAGGATCAGATCAATCAGATGGTCAAGGACGCCGAAGCGCACGCTGCAGAAGACACAAAGCGTCGTGAAGAAGCCGATACTCGTAACAGTGCCGACACGCTCGTCTACCAAACCGAGAAGTTGCTGAAGGACCAAGGCGACAAGATTTCGGAAGACGAAAAGGCATCAGTCGAGTCCAAGCTCGCCGACCTCAAGACCGCACTTGCGGGCACCGATGGCGAGGCCATCAAGGTCGCAACCGAATCACTCATGACTGCAAGCCAGGACTTCACCCAAAAGCTGTACGAACAGGCTGCGGCCGAAGAGTCTGCTGCTGGTGGATCTGCAACGAGCTCGGCACCCAACGACGATGAAGTTGTTGACGCCGAGATCGTCGACGACGAAGGCAAGTGACCGTGTCAGGTGACGGAGAGGTCTCCCCGGAGACCTCTCCGACTGACGAGGAAATGTCCGAAGCCGAAGTCGATGGCGAACTCGGTTTTGAAAACGCCGATGTTTTCGACGACATCGATGTTGCTGCAGTTGTTGCCGAACGCGACGACTTTCGCGACACGATGCTTCGAGTCAAGGCCGAATTCGATAACTACCGCAAGCGTGTTACGCGCGAACAGGTAGAACTTCGCGAACGTGCGAACGAAAACCTGGCCGAGAAACTGCTCGTCGTCCTCGACGCTTGTGAAGCAGCAATCGGACACGGCTCTACCGATGTCGAACCAATAGCGAAGATGCTTTCTGATCTTTTAGAAAGCGAAGGTTTGGTGCGGCTCACACCAGTAGACGAACCGTTCGATCCGAATCAGCATGATGCAGTGCTGCATGAAGAAGGTGACGGTGGCGAACCGACAGTGATCGAAACGCTCCGCACTGGGTACCAATGGAAAACCCGGGTGTTACGCCCGGCGATGGTGAAGGTCAAGGGATAGCAAGTGGCCCCACAGCGCGAGTGGTTCGACAAGAACTACTACGAAGTCCTCGGTGTGTCGGAAACGGCAGTGCCAAAGGACATCACGCGCGCGTACCGGAAGTTGGCTCGAGAGTTTCATCCCGATGCCAACCCCGGTAACGCTTCAGCCGAAGACAAGTTCAAGGAAATCTCCGCGGCCTACGACGTTGTTGGCGATGAAACGAAACGCGCCGAGTACGACGAGGTTCGTCGCCAAGCTCCGATGGGCGGGATGGGCTTTGGTGGTGGCCGCGGTGGCGCCGGCTTCAATCCCGGCGGTGGCAGTTATGAAGGTGCCGACCTCAGCGATCTTCTTGGTGGCATGTTTGGTGGGGGAGGCGGCGGTCGACGCGGTCGACAGAGTCGCGGCCGCGCTCCACAACGTGGTGCCGATCTTGAAGCGACATTGCGTATGTCATTTCGCGATGCGGTATCCGGAATGGAAACAGCGCTCCACCTGACGAGTGATCTGCCATGTGGAACATGCAACGGTTCAGGGGCGAAACCCGGTACTGCGCCGACGACGTGTCAGCATTGCCAAGGTCGTGGTGTGGCCGACGACAACCAGGGAATGTTCTCGTTCTCTTCACCATGTCCGGTCTGCGGTGGCGCGGGTTCGGTTATTACATCCCCGTGTGGAACCTGTCGCGGGGCCGGTGTCGAAAAGCGTGCGCGTGAAGTCAAAGTGCGTATTCCTGCTGGTGTCGACGATGGTCAGCGCATCAAGCTGAACGGTCGCGGCGGCGCCGGTCGCAATGGCGGACCAATTGGTGATCTCTATGTGATCGTCCAAGTCGATCGGGACACGATCTTTGGTCGTGACGGAAAGAACCTCACCATTAACGTTCCGGTGACATTCGCAGAAGCAACGCTCGGCACGAAGCTCACGGTGCCGACGCTCGACGGCAAGCCCGTCACGCTCAAGATTCCCGCGGGTTCGCCAACGGGCAAGGTCTTTCGTGTGAAGGGCCGTGGTGTTGCAACAAAGAAAGTCACTGGCGACTTGCTCGTGACGGTGCAGGTCGATGTCCCAACCAAACTCAACGATGAACAGCGTGACGCGCTCGAGGCGATGGCCGCTGCGTTTCCTGCTGCTCCTCGCGACTACTTGGGGGTCTGAACATGAGTCCAATGTCCGATTCCAATGCCCAGATGCGTGCGGTCTACATCATCTCGGTAGCCGCTGAACTCGCGGGCGTGCATCCACAAACGCTGCGCATTTATGAACGTAAAGGTTTGCTTGAACCAGCGCGAACCACTGGTGGTTCACGGCGCTACAGCCAG
>Ga0209296_1000814_pt1 | contig 26218 bp, 22 predicted proteins | sample S_130206_EF_Meta_FD_187319 | JGI IMG/M metagenome (GOLD analysis project Ga0209296, IMG submission 187319) | Freshwater microbial communities from Lake Simoncouche, Canada to study carbon cycling - S_130206_EF_MetaG (SPAdes) (version 2) | ecosystem: Environmental > Aquatic > Freshwater > Lake ...
TTGGCTTCCATGCTGTGAATTATTCGAAGTAATAGAACCTATATACCACTTCCCGTAAAAAAGTCCGAATGGCTTTCCGTTATTGAAGAAAACTGCGCGCTTGATGTTCAACTTGTTTATCAGCTGGTTACATTCGGTTTGATCCGTAATTTTATAGCCTTGAATTTTGAAAAGATGCGCAAGTATCATCGGGAATGTATACAGGATTGGAATCGATGTAATGAAAGTCATGAGGATAATGTCGAAGATGGTCATTTCACGGAGAATGGAATGGGGAATATAATAGAATACGTACCGAACGGTGTAATACAAAATGGCGGGTTCTGGAAGAACGACGAAAGTCTGATTTGTTGGTTATTGGCCGAAAATATTCGGTTTGAAAATGTGAAAAAATATAAAAATCTACATATCATGGACAACCTAATGGAATGGAACGGGTACTTTTCCGCCGAAAATATTCGGTTTGAAAATGTGAAAAAATATAAAAATCTACATATCATGGACAACCTAATGGAATGGAATTGTTGGTTATTGGCCGAAAATATTCGGCTTGGAATCAATAGACGGCCTTCGGCCGATGGTGCCAAAAATGGACATTTTTATAAAATGGTAACTTTGCGAGAAATACCATACGTCACAGCATATATCGTCAGGTATGTATCCATATAAATAACTATCAGGCTGCGTTTTTTACCTAAAAACTTGGACATTTTATAAATGTCTATTTTGGCTATAGCGGCCGAGACTTTTGAAACAACACACAAAAACACGCTTGTGACTGACATGCTCACAAACGTATTGTTTTGTCCGAAAAAACTGTTACTGACTTTTTAAAATGCCGCCGCGGAAGGCGGTTCGACGACCCCCCGAAAAACGGACATTTTTTGTAAATGATAACAGACGTTATCATTTTGATAACGATAAGGTATAACTCGATTATTCGTGTAGTGCGCAACTATACTGTTAAAAATCGTAAGACGAGATAGTGTAGCACACTGTCGGCGATTACGTATAAAAAACGCAAGACTGTAAATACATGTGCGTATAATGAAATTAAATATATTATATATTGTATTTATAATAATGTTATTTTCTTGCGATACTTGTAAGTTTTATACATCCAATCGATACGACTATAAAAAACATATTCAAACTAAGAAGCATATTGCAAATTGCAATCTATCACATTTAGATAATACCGAAAATCACAACGTTGAAACCGAAGACGAAATAGTATTGAATATAACTGATAAACCCAATAGACCAAAACGAACATATAATGGATATATTACTCCGAAGAAGATAACCCATGTATTCAATAAGGTTCAAACATGTAAGTATTGCGGGATTGGATATTCCTATTCATCGGGATTGTCTCGTCATATGAAAACATGTAACGGTACGATACCAGAACAATCGCAAATAACGAACCCAACCGACGCCAACGTTATGAATATGATCAGTACATTCTTACAAGAAAACGTCGTGTTCAAACAGATGATTGTTGATGTTGTAAAAAATCAACAAGAGTTGATAGCAACCCAACAAGAGACCCACAATAAATTAATAGAAATATGTAAAAATAATACAAATAATGCGGCCTCTGTTACGAACAACATATATAATCATAAAGGGGATAATAACCACTTCAGTATCAACCTATTTCTGAATGAAAAGTGTAAAGATGCGATGAACATGAAAGAATTCGTGAATTCGATTGAGTTGTCGACGGAAGATATGGAAATGGTCGGACGTAACGGATTCGTTAAAGGTATGTCAAGTATATTTATCGATAATCTTAAAAACACCGATGTTCATAAACGGCCGATTCATTGTACTGACCGTAAGCGCGAGGTGTTGTATGTAAGGGAGGATGACAAATGGGAGCGCGAAGACATAAACTCTCAGAAGATGATTGATGCCGTCAAAAGGGTTGGGCATAAGAATGTATTAATCCTTAATGAATGGGCTAAGCAACACCCAGAATGCGAAAATAGCGATAGTCATGCTAATGACGTTTATATGAAATTATCGAGACATGCACAAGATGGTGATGATGAAAACATAACAAAGGTTGTCCGGAACATTGCCAAAGAAACGGTAATCGAACGTAATAACTTAGTAGAGTGAAATGTCAATTAAACATAAAATTGATTAAATAATTTGTTTATTATTAATAGATAACCACAAATGTGTATTCACGCAGGTTGTAAAATACGCCCAGTATTTAATACCGAAGGCGCGACGAAAGCGTTATATTGCTCTGCTCATAAATTGAATGGGATGATTAATGTAAGACATCCAACGTGTATTCACGCAGGATGTAAAAAACAACCAAATTATAATACTGAAGGCGCGACGAAAGCGTTATATTGCTCATCCCATAAATTGGATGGAATGTTGAATGTAAACCATCCAACGTGTATTTACGCAGGATGTAAAACACGCCCAGTATTTAATACTGAAGGCGAGACAAAAGGAATATATTGCTCGGCACATAAATTGGATGAAATGTTTGATGTAAAAAACCCAACGTGTATTCACGCAGGATGTAAAACACGCCCAGCATTTAATAACGAAGGCAATATGACGGCATTATATTGCTCAGCCCATAAATTGGATAAAATGTTGGATGTAAGAAGTCAAACGTGTATTCACGCAGGATGTAAAAAACAACCAGCATTTAATACCGAAGGCGCGACGAAAGTATTATATTGCTCATCACATAAATTGGATGGAATGATTAATGTAAAAAATCGAACGTGTATTCACGCAGGATGTAAAAAACAACCAAATTATAATAACGAAGGCAATACGAAAGCATTATATTGCTCAATCCATAAATTGGACGAAATGGTAGATGTAAGACATCCAACGTGTAAAAGCAGTTGGTGTTCAACCCGTGTTCAAGAAAAATATGATGGATATTGTTTACATTGTTATATGCACTTGTTTCCAGACAAACCGGTATCGCGAAATTACAAAACCAAAGAACACGCAGTTGCCGAGTTCGTAAAAACCACATTTCAAGGTTTAACATGGATTGCCGATAAACAAGTAAGTGGTGGTTGTTCAAAAAAACGTCCCGATTTGTTATTGGATTTAGGGTATCAGGTTATTATTGTAGAAATTGATGAAACCCAACACGCGGATTATGATTGTAGTTGTGAAAACAAACGTATTATGGAATTATCACAAGATGTAGGACATACTCCGATTGTATTTATAAGATTTAATCCAGACGATTATGAAGAAAATGGAACAAAAATAAGTTCGTGTTGGGGTCTAGACAAAAACGGAATATGCGTTATTAAAAAATCAAAAAAGTGCGAATGGACGCAACGATTAAATACATTGAAAGACCAAATATGTTATTGGACGAATCCAACAAATACAACAAACAAAACAATTGAAACAATCCACTTGTTTTATGATGTAAATTAGCGTATAGCGTACTTGTGAAAATGTGTAAATGATTACGATAACGTCATTATCCCTTTCAGATGGTAAAACGTGAAAATACCCAATAAGATTCTCACCAACTCGCCACCTCACTCAATTCAACGTATATGTCGTGTATTACCGCATATATCATCGTCCCAGCCACGGTGACTAGAGGAAGATACTCAATCATTTTTATTATACTCACGATATAATAAAAAATATAGATAATTCGCCGCGAGCACCCGCGCATCACGACAACCATTCAATTCAAACCACCACCTACATCCCCTCAACCACCTTCTCCAAGTCGGAAATCCGGATATGCGGCAACTCGGTATGCGCCTCCCAGAAATACTTGCAATACGACCACTTGAAGTCCAGCTTATCGCAGTAATAGTGTGAGTAATACCGCTTCAACTTCTCCGCCAACACCGTAGGCAATAAACCATGTGACCACATCGGGAGGACGTAACAAAGCTGGACTAAATCACGGACTGGGTTCTTCACCTCTGTAGCATTTGCGAACAACGCGGTATCCAGATGCGGCATATAACGCATCAAATCGACAAGAAGCGGCGCATAAGCATATTTGTAGGTCCATCGCCAATCCACGCAACCGGTCGAATAATACCGCATCGTCCATTCTAAACCTTCGATATAATTAACGCAAATCATCTGAAGCCGGTCGATTGTCGTGGAGGCGCCGCGCCCGCTCTTCGCATAAATATCAACATCAAACAATGCGTCATAGTATCTGAACTCCCAATTCTCGCGAAATGGGTCGATATATTTCTCTACTGCTCGCTCCTGCATCGGGATTGTCATGAAGTCGTTGAGAGAATGGCACTTCTCGACATTCGCCACCAACTCAACAACTCGCTTACACGCGACTTTTGTAAGGTCGCGAATATCAACGACCACGGGTGGTGTCGCGCCTTCGCAACCTCCTCCGCCGCCACCGCCGCCTCTGAGGTCGGTTTTCCCGCCGCCACCGCCACCACCGCCACCGCCACCACCGAATCTCTGCTTACCTTGACGGTCACGGGTCTTGTGTTCATTCATAAACCGGTTATGCTCGGTTTCCGCCAAGAGACCTATGAACGCGCGCATTGTTTTCCACACGATAACGGGTCTGCCGGACGCACGCGTAACCAAATAATCTTTACTATTTTTGAACATATTTGCATACGTCTGAAGTAACACGGTCATTCCGTTGGTTCGTAAATTCAAAGACGGAAAGTGCGGCATGAAATCGTTTCCAAGCATGAATGTCATCGCAATATAATCATCAATCGCCGCAATGACTTCTGGTGTTACATGTGAAGGGCCAGTATCCGCCCCCGACGCCGCCGCCGCCCTCGCCGCCGCCGCCACCGTCTTAGCATCAGATACATACATGGTGCTAATATCTGACGCAACACCATTTTCTTTCGTTTCGCGCATAATCGCCTCGAGCGAACACGCAAATTCCGGAATATCCAAGTAATAATTGTCGTTACAGGAAAGCGTGCTATCCAACGACTGGATAAATTCCGGCGTGTCACGATACAAATAGATGTTTTGAGAGACGTGAAGATGGTTCAAGCAAAGCATAATCAAATCCGCATCCAGACCATAGATAAGCGTAGTTGTATCTTTGTGATATTTCGCATTCTCGCGGATATACTCGAATATTTTGTGCTCGCCCTCGCCCGCAATATCGCTACCTGAATAAATATAGGCAACGGTATTCCCGATTTCGCGCGCCTTCACTTCACAATAATCGCGCATTCGAGTATTTAGTTTGTTCATGAATAATGTCCCAGGCGTGATTGCGGAGGTATTCCATGCTTTATGAGCGACGACAGGGGGCGACAAAGGATCCAGTAACGCATTTTTTTGAGTAATCGTCTGCTCAACAACTGTGGTAAACCACGATTTATATCGCCTCTCGCGTTGTTGATTCAATTTAGCAACAGGAGCGACGCCATCAAACGCAATCAATACCTTTTCTGACGGGCGGAACAACGCAGCATATTCGCTGATTTTATTACATACTGTGTCGATAATTAGGTCTTCATATTCCTGATTTGATATACCTTTGCTTGATCCAACCACGCGAACCGCATCATAAATGAGGCCATTCGTATCCATGTAAAGATTGTGGATTTGTGGAAGACCCGCCAGCTTTTTAATGATGGACTTGTGACGTTTTACAATATTTGAGAAATAACTTGGAATACCCATTTCACGCGATGACGACGACGACTACGACTACGACGACTACGATGACGACGATTATATTCTATAAGTTAATGTGTTTATATATCAATTTATCGGGTCATCATAGATTATAATACTACGAGTATATAACAGATATAATGACACTTCAACTTACATTTTCGAATGTCGTCCAAATATTCAGTATATTCGCACCATTATTTTTAGGCACTTTTCTTGTTCTTGTTTCAATATTCAACCAGAACATTAAAGGAATGATATATCTAGGTGGTGTGCTAATCGCGTCGGTCATTAATTATATGGTAAGTATGGTGATGGGAAGCGAACCTCTTATCAATGAAGGTCCGATATGTAATCTCGTAGAATTCCCTCTTATACCTTCGAGGTATAACGTCCCGAATTATAACAGCATGTTTATCGGGTTTACGCTGATGTATCTACTGCTTCCCATGTTGAGTAATAATCAAATCAACTTCTGGATTGTTGGCACGATTGTGAGTATATTCGCAGTAGATGCGTATGTGAAACTCCAGTATTTCTGTACGGTTCCTCGTGGTATTACGATTGGTGGTGTCGTCGGGTTATCTCTCGGCGCGGTCTGGTACTTCTTGTTGAAGTTCAACAATTTCGAGAGTCTTCTGTTTTTCAACGACCTGACGAGCAATAATGTGGTGTGTAAGCGCCCGCAAAACCAGACATTCAAATGCTCGGTTTATAAGAATGGTCAGGTGATACAGGATCTCTAGTTTTTTGTTGATTCTCCACTCCCTCATTTACGCATTCGCGTAATTTCGGTCGTTGCGAATCAACAAAACTTATGCCATTAGGCCGCGATGTAAAGAACGCCTATATGCTGCTAATTATAAAATTTGGAATAATTATGGACCATCCACGCAGAAAAATCCGAGAGCAACAACTTCTTATGGAGTCCGTTGGTGAACATTTTCAGGTTGCCCCCATTTGAACGATCGCCATATATCTGGAAAAAATATTGGACAACATCCGATGTTTTAGCGCGCTTATATTTTTCATTCGCTTGCTCGTAAGTAACAGCTGGTTTTTGTTTGCGCACATTGACCGAATTATGAAAATCCACCAAGAAGTAATGAAGTTGTTCCTTTGTAGTGATTGATGCGATAACGCGTGAATTTGATTTCATATAATCAGTCGCATGTTGTGTGCACTCCGGACATGGTAAATTCGCGCAAATACGTTGTATATATTGTATTAACTCGGTCTTTATTTCTGCGAAGTTTTCCGGAACAGCCTTATACGCAAGTGTATGGAATAGATACCATACGCATGGGCCCCATACGCTTTTTGAAACCATTATATACGGATACGGAATACGGATACGGAGTACGTTTCTATGAAATATAACTATATGAATATAAAAAAAACTCAATGTTATATTCATAGATGAAATGAGTATTGGTATTACATATGAAATCGAAGACGGAATTGATTTTTTCAAAGAGTTGAAGCAAATCGGAAGAGCCAACGCATCCGCGCCGACATCCGCTCTATCTTTATCGGTCGAAGAACCGCGATGCCTTATCACCGATGAAAAACTACGCAAGGACCATGTGACATTAAATTGTGGCCATCGATTTAATTATGTTCCTTTGTTCAAGGAAGTATTATTTCAAAAGTGCTCTCTATTGCCTAAAAATCTCTCGACGAAGATAATTACAACTTACACCAAGCCAGCGATTGCGTCATCTGCGCCAACGACCCTCCCGACTAACCAGACGAGTAATGTAACGTCTGTTTTGTATAATAGTTCATATAATCTCGAAACTACAAAGTTGAATTACAACGAAATAAAATGTCCATATTGTCGTGCGAAAACACCCTATATACTTCCATATTATCCATACCCTGATGTATGTAAAGTAAAGTATGTAAATTTCCCGTCTAACTTGGCGCTACCCAGTGTATCATGTGAGTATGAAAAGTTTATGTCAGGCGGCGGTACCTCGGAACACGACGACAATTCATGTCGCGCGTTATGTATGTATAATGAAAAACACGACTTGATTCTATGTAACAAGCATTTGAATAAGCTCGAAACAACCAGTCATAAAGTATCTCGACAAAAACAAAGGTCACAAACAAATATGAAGTCGAATACAAACGAAAAGACAATGGTGAATGTATGTGATGAAAATGTTATTATATCACATCATAATCCGGCAACTACTGTGTGCTCATTTTTGTTATTATCTGGACCGCGTAAAGGATGTCCTTGTAAAAAATCGTTGTGGATTCCAAAAACAGATTCTACAGGAACAGCTGATACTTTAGATGTAGGACTACCCGCATTTTGTAAAGCACATTATGAGAAAGGTATCGCTATTACACACAATGTAAAGTAGTTATGATGATAAATTTCGTTTGATATGCTGAATAATTATACTATAATATATGAAATGGTAAATATTGTATATTATAGTAACTGTCAACATTCGGGAATAAATTATTTTTTAAAAAAATCAATAAATGATATACGCGAATATCATTTAGAAAATTATTCATTAATAAAATACAAAGGGACTATACCCGTTGATATTATAAAAAAGGCCGACATATTTATCTATCAACCAATAGATAAAATTCATGGCATATATTCTACCGATCCAAGTATAGAAAGTAATATAATGTCTTATTTATCACCCGAGTGTAAAACGATATCATTTCCTTATATATATAATTCGGCATTATGGATTTTAATTCCTCCAGCAAATATTGATGGTTACATCGGTAATTATCCTAATATAGATAAATATGTGAATAGAAAACCGATTGAACAGTTAAAGTCTCAGGGGTATTCATTCAATGATGTTATGCAAATGTATTCAAACGGAGTGATTGATTTTGATTACGAAAATAGGTTTAATCAATCTATTGAAATTCTTAGAGAGAAAGAAACATCATGTGATGTAAAAGTAAGTGAATTTATAAAAACCCATGTAAAAAAACATAAACTTTTTTTTACACAAAATCATCCTACAACATGCGTGTTTATTCATTGCGCGAATCAAGTATTATCTTTATTAGGCTATAATATCAAATATGACGAATTCGCATATCCAGATAATATATCTAATTTACCAGGAGGATGGCCAACTACATCTTATGATATAAAATATTGGAATTTTGAATACAATAAAGGTGATATTCAAGATAAATGGTATGAACCGCATATTAGAAATATTTATGAAAATTATAAGATTTCTTATGTCTATCCTTTGTCGTATTCTATACCTTTAAACCCTTGAAGATTTAAAATGCCGTTTTCAATATATTTATTCATAGTATATATACTGAATGCCCTCACATAAAAGCGAAGATTATAAGATTACTGCTGTTAAGTTTCATTTAGAAAATGAAAGTTCATTTGTAAATACCTGTAAAATATTCAAATGTAGTGAAAGAAGTTTGAAACGATGGATTGAAAAATACAAAACACAACATAACATTACACGAAACAATCGCGTTGCCGTTTCCTATAAAATTACACAAGAACATGTTAAAGATGCTTTACAATTACTCAAAGAAAACGAACAGATTACGATGAATGAACTTCAATATCAATTACAAAAGAAACATAAAACATTAGATATTTCACCACAACATCTCGGGACAATTATACGAGAAAATAACAAAACAAGGAAACGAACGCGCCATTCACATTTTCCTAATATACGGTATGATAAACCGATTTTCAAGCAAACTGAATTGAGTAAGTTTTATAGTGGGATTAGTAAATACCCTATAAATAAAATTATCAGTATTGATGAAACTGCTATACGTCCGGTTATGATGAATGAATATTCAAGGTGCGAATTAGGTAGGCGGTGTGTATTCAAAACTAATGATACTTTTATGTTTCGTAAATATACATTATTAGTAGCAATCAGTAACACTAAATGTATCGGTTGGACTATGTTTGAAAAGGGTGCTATGAATAAGGAGCGATTGGTTGAGTTTATGAAGGAATGTATATTTAGAAAATACAAAGACCATCTAATCGTTATGGATAATGCTGGGGGACACAGAAATAATTATGTATGGGACGCTATTACCGAAAGTGGTAATCAATATTTACATTCTGTGCCTTATACACCAGTCACAAATCCAATAGAAGCGTTTTTTAACCAAGTCAAGCATTATCTCAAACAGAATAAAAGTGTGCTACGGTATAATGAATTGAATAAATCGGTAGAAAATGCAATCGCAAAAGTAAAACCTGAAAATTATAAAAATTATTTCAACTATGCTTATGATAAGGAACAATTCAAACTACCATCAAAACATTCAACACGGAGAAGAACGTTGAAGAAATATAAATAATGATAATAATATAAAAACAAAATCATGATATATTATAACTGAATAAATGCGTGAAAAATTAGAAACAAAATACAATACAGAAAGAGAAAATATATGTGATAGACTGATTAGCATTTTAGAATTAGATGAAAATCATTCTATTTTATTGAATGAATTGGAGAATGATATTGAAAAGCAAACAAAAATATTGGATATGAAAGATGAAATTAAAAAGTATTTTGCTGTAAGTTGTTTAACACCATACAAACCAAACCCAACGTGTAAGCGTCCATATATAAATATTCTGCGTGGTATATTACGAAAGCAAGGATATAAATTTGAAGCATCGCCAATATTGATTGGATTTGAGAATGGAAAATCTATATCAACTTCAAAATATAGAATATTTAGGAATAATTAAGTTATTTATTAATAAACAAACAACTTAAAAATAAAATATTTAGTAAGTATATAAAATGAAAAAAAAGAAAAAGGAGGAAACCACCATCAAAAACCCAAAAGTAAAAGTTGTTAGGGATGACGTGAAACAACGTAAGGAAGACAATAAGAATATTGATTTTACATGTATCAAAAGTTCGTGGAAATCATTCTGTAAAAACAATCTGTTAGCAGATGCGATTGTTGAGGATATTTTACCTAAGATAAATACTATTTGTTTTTTATCATACAAGTTGATAAACTTCCACTTTACACGTCTTTTAGAAGAACATAAACCTTTACCAGAAATAAAACAAAATCTTTTTTATCAAGCGTGTTGCATGGTCTCACAACTTAAATACACAAAGGATACTACTGATACAACCACCGAACTATATGAAAGTTTTTCACAGATGAAAGAGTATATAACGGATGATTTACCTGCTCGTGATTATTTGTGTTTAGGATACATTACCAACCTGAATAAATTACAACTCACGATGACGAATAATCATTTGAAACTGAACTTTTACAATCGGTTTCGTAAATATTTGAAATTACGAACTGGTGAAACTGATAATGCGGTTGTGTATCACTGGTTAAAGGATATTTACGAACCAACCTACGAAGGAAAGAACACCTTTATTTTGTATATGCGTGAATGGTTGAAATACACACCTACGGAAGCAAACATCGTGAAATATTCCAACCACTTTGTAAAGATTTACTATTCTATTTTGAAGGAGTTTGAAAAATATCCATATACAAAAGGAGTAAGAACATTTACTTTATTACCACACAAACACGGTTTCACACAATCACATATTACTATTTGTAATGCTGGGTTGGAAAACACACTAAAATACATAGCAAAAAAACTAAAAGTAGAAAATAGTGATGTTGAAAGTGGTTTAGATGTGAAACAGTTTGCTGAAAACAGCGAAAAGTATTGGAGGGAACTTTTCAATATCAATAAGTATGAAACAAAAAACAAGAAGTTTGGATGGACTATTCTAACAGATGGTAAAAGTGTTGTATTACAAATGAGAAAACCTACTCAATCTGAAAAACCCGTTAGTGATTACACAGAACAACAATACGATAACTTTTTAGGGATAGACCCTGGTGTGCGCATGTTGATTACTTCGTATGATACAAACGATAAAGTTATTCAAGTATCAACAAAGGAATATCGCCATAAAAGCAAAATGATTTATGCCTGTAAAAAACGTGTTGGATTGTATAAGAGATGGGAAGATTATGAAGAGTGGAAACTCATACCAACAATAAAAACAAGTAAGACAAGTGTAATGAAGGAATATTTCAAATATGTGTTTCCACGAATGCGAACATTTACAGAATTTCATACAGAAAAGGGTTTTCGTAATTTGAACTTCACCTCCTATTGTAGAAGCAAATCAACATTAGCAAAAATATGCGAACGCATAGGAGGAGGTAAAAATGTTAAAACATTAGTAGGTTTTGGTGATTTTTCACAACAACATGGTTTAGTAAAATCACACCCAACCACACCCATTATACGATTGAAACGAGAACTTCGTAAGTATTGTAAGGTTATTGGAATAGATGAATACAATACCAGTAAAACGTGTTCCTCGTGTAATAATCCAATAGAGTTATACAGAAACCGTATTCGTAGGAAAAATAAGGGAGTTTTAGAACCCATAGCAAGAATGTCTAATATCCATAGTGTAATCCGTTGTAAAACCAACGAGTGTAAATTATGCTGTATGGATAGGGATATCAACGCTTCCAAAAACATATTAGGATTGCTTCTCAATCAATATAAAGGAGAAGAAAGACCAGTATGTTTCAAACCAGAAAAAATTGCCGTGAAACCTCGCAAGAGCGATAAGCGTGTAAAGGCGTGCGATTCGCCATTACTAACTTGTTGATTTAATTTTGCCGTCAAAAACGGCGTTTTAAATCTTCAAGGGTGTAAAATGCGTAAAGAGTATTGATACAGTAAAAGATCATCGGCAGTTATATTCGCCCTTAATTCCCGGCGACAACAAAACATATATTTACAAAGACGAGGTTAGTTATAATAATAATTATAGTGACAGCTATTTTTCTTTTACATATAAAAAAGGTGGATATGACTGTCTAAGACATTATGAAATACTAGCAAATAATTCTATACCTTATTATATTGGCATAGATGATATTCCAAATAGCACTATGCAAACATTTCCAAAATCTATTGTAAAAAAGGCAATAGAAAGTTTAAAAACTAACCCTACCGATGTCAATACATTTAAAAAATATATAGAAGAACTAAACACTTATACAATAAATAATTTAACTTCTGAAAAGGCTGCTGAAAATTTTATAGGCCTAATTAATCGGTTAAATGGGTTAAATGGTTTAAATAAATACAATAACACACAAAAAATATTGATGATAACTAAAAATAGTATGAATTATTCTATGATGACTTTAGCTTATGGTTTAAGAACTACCATGGGTAGTAATTTTGTAGATTTTCCAAAAATAGATAGTCTATATAATAAATGTCAATTCAACTTACATATTGAAGATAACATTGCGATTGATAGAGATAATATTGAATATAAAATAAAAAATAAATATTATGATTATATCATATTTGGTCCTGTTGGACCAGATGAAGAGGTGACGTTTGATAAGTTTGAGTCGATAGTACATACAGTTTATAAAAAAACAGAAATAATATATATATTCGGAGGCGACCGGCCGTTCAATATTAGTATTAAAAATATATTTAATGACTATTTACAACGGTATGTAAATAAAGGCGTTTGTTTTGTTAGAGAATTAGATGATAATACTCATTATTATCATGAAACCACTTGGGATAATTATGTGACTGAATGCGTAGAAAAATGTAATAACAATATAAAAATAGCATACTCAATCATAGCCGCCGAATCGACGGAAAATAGACTAACATAATAATTATTATGTATTTACTATAATGAGTCTCTACATCTACATCTACATCTACATCTTCATGAATACATTATTCGCGCGAGAGTTGCCGGTAACAGGCTGAAGCCGGCAGAGAGAAGCGACCGGAGGAGCCGCATTTAATAATTTCGCGCGCCGAACAGATATAGATGAAGCCCCCACACCAGAACCCGCGGTATAGGACGCATTTTTGTTGTTGTTATGGACATCAGCCATCAAAGTCAAGCGAGCACGTTTCAGCATTTTATAATACTACGATAAAATAATATATAGTATTATATTATAACAAATAAATGGTAACAGCGGAGGAATTAGACAAAACTAAATCATATAAATTTTCTACGAATGGTGTTAAATTAGGAAAGTACTTACGTGTAGATACCCATACTACAGAGGTAGATCCCCAAATCCAACCTCCTCCTCCTCCTCAATATAACTATACTTATGTATTTCACGATGGATTGGAGGAGAAATTTGTACCATCGTTCAATCTTAGGTTTGTAATAGAAGATCCGACCCCTACTACCGGCGGGCGTGGTAGATATCGCATAACTCGGCGCAAACAATTAAGACGAGTGCGCAAATCACACAAAAAAATAATAAAAAATAATAAAAAATAATAGTATAATCGAATAAGGTCAATCCGGTATATCATGAATTTCATCAAACGGTATCTGCCGCCTACATTATCGCGGAGAGACCGGACCCGACAACGCAACGAACTCACCAAATCGAGGCGATTGTATAAACAACGTAAATATTATACGCGAAAATCCGTGAAGTCATTCAAGTCAAAACCGTCTAAACATGTAGATACTGCGCGGCGGTTGTATCGTATTCAGAATATACGGCCTACGAGAGAATTATCGACCCGATCCGGATGTTCATTGAAAGGATTGCGGCAAATCGTCCGAAAAGGAGAGGGGGCTTATTATTCATCGGGTTCTCGACCCAATCAGACACCGCAGTCGTGGGGGTATGCGCGCCTCGCAAGTTCGATCACGGGAGGTAATGCGTCGGCGGTTGATTTCCATATTATCGATAAAGAATGCGACCATCGCAAACCCGCGTATCGTTTAGCGCAAAGACCGCGAAAATAATGATACATTTTTTTGTGCCTTATACACCCTCGCACATTTAAAATGGAACAATTTTTAGTCGTTTCACTTTAATTAGTTTAAGGTTGGGTTTTTCATCCCCTTGTATAGTTTGTTTATAGCAATTCGATAAAACTGCTTGATTACTTGTTCTACTTAGATAACTTGGTGTGTCTAATTTATTTATAGATGTTTCTGCTATCTTGTAGATGTTTGATGAACCGTTACGGTCTCTGTTCCATAAACCACAACCGCTCTTACAGCGTAGTAGCCCATGAACCAACCGCATATCATGCTTGTTTGGTCTTGGATTTTTTCGTATCCTGAATTTCTCACATATACCACCATTACAATTGGAACATTTACAACTGGTTCTAAATTCATCCACTAAAAACACCTTATAATTGTTCTTCCTGAATAAAGTCCGAATTCCTTTTCCCAAGGTTGGTTCTTTGAACTTCATTTGTTTCTTTTGTTCCCAGTCTCCAATACAAATTACAACATCTTCTGGATTTCCAAATATTTTTTGGAAGTTGTTAATCATTTTTATTTCACTTCGTTTTGTGTTGATATACCTACCAAACTTCAATTTACGAAATAGTTGCTTCTCATAAAATCCAAATAAAATATGGTTTATTCTGTTTTTTGATTGTATATATTCTTTGAACCTATCAAGGTTTAATGTTTTCCTATTGAAATTAGACAGTTCCGTTTCATATTCTATAATTGTCTTTCCTTGTATTTTATTTGTTTTCATAGCAAGAATAATATTATTGTATTTTTTCAGTTTTGTTTCGTTTCTTCGTTGATTTTGAGAATACCTAAATATATTTGCGTCTTTGGAAGCACCATCTACGCAATAAATCAAATCTTCTTTGCCCGGATCGATTCCAACTATTTTTTTATTTTGTAAATCAGTATAATCAGTCAATTCATCAATATATAATTCTTTGGATGCGTTCTTTTTGATATTCGGTATCTTATTACCAACCAAGTCTTTCCGTAAAAATAAAATACTTACTCCAACGCCATCAGTAGAAATCATGTGATGGAATGAATAACCTGTCTTGGTAAATAATTTTCGTTCTGTGCGAAAAAAGAATTCCCATATTTTATCCTCGTGCTTTTTTGTGTTTCCTTCGTCAGTATAATCTCCTTTGTTTCCTTGTTCTTTTCGTAAAAGCAAATTAACCAACGTAATAGTATCCAAACGGATATAACTGGGTGTTATTCCACTTCGTAAAGGAAATACATTACTTATGGTTTCTAACTCATTTTCAACCTGTTTCATCATCGTTATCATACAAGGAAAATAATCCATCACTTTACATTTCAAATCATAATAAACGCTATCCTTTTGATATTTGGATTTATTTGGAAGTATGCGTTCCTTTTGTTCTGTTATCCAAGAATGGTAATAGGATTTGGAAGTATAAGCAGTTTTATCTACAGTTAATAAATCATTTTTTATCTTTCTTAATTCGCTACAAAGACTTCTTATTCTTGTTTCTCGTTCTGTTTTAGTTTTACACAACTTTCTTATCTTCTCAGTAATAATTTTCTTTTTCCAAACAACATTTACAAAGCGTTCCACATAATCCACGTAGTGTAGTTGTATGTTATTTTCATACATAGTAATAATGTCTTCGGTTAGATATGCTAATACGTTGCTCATGTAAGTATAATCCAATTTATCATCTTGTGTATATGGTTTATAATGTTCATTATAGAACATCGTAAGTTTATCTTTCAATTCAACAGTATCCTTATTAGGAGGTCTTCCTCTTTTTTCTTCCTTTACTCCACACATAACTTTCATAACAGTATTTACCAACTTCTTATCAATAATAGGTAATGTTTGATGGTTTTCATCATAATGATGCAGTAAATACAATTTTAGGAACTGTAAAGTATGAATAACAATCTTATGCGCCTTGATAACAACATCATTTATTTTGGCTGTGTTTATTTCAGGGCGTTTTAGTATGCTCTTCAACGAGGTTTTTATGGATTTGAAAAACTCAGGCGGTCTTACTTTTTCTTCCATTCTATATTATACCTAAAGATTATAATTCTAAGTCTTTTTTACAAAATATTACTTATTCCTAAATGTTTTCATTCTTAGATTTTTCTTCAATTTCATTTTTGAGTTTTTCCTTTCTTTTCAAATATGATTGTTTATTATATTCTTTTTTTTGTTCTGGCGTAGGTTTATAATTTTTATCTTCATTATATTTTTTAACCCGTTCTTTGATAACCTCTTTGTTCTTTTCGTAATACACTTGCCTACTTGCTGGTGCTGTGTATTTTTTGAGATGTTCTTGGGTTGCTTTTAATTTTTCCTCTAATTTAGTATTTTCTTCTTCTAATAATTTATTTTTATTTAGTAGTTCATCAACATTCATGGTTTAGCCTAATATGAAATAATATAATAAATAGTTTTTATATAATTTATCATATTATTTAATTCGTATTTTGTTCCATTTAAAATATTCAAAGGTGTAATCATAATCATAATCATAATGAACACGACGCAACAATATCCTCTTCCAGTTTCACCGCCAGAAATAACCCAAATTAAGCAAGAGCCGCCGACGACGCTCCATCCAGTGGTCTGCGTGGATATCGCCGTTCCACCCGACACGCACGTAACGCCAAGTGTAACGAAAGAGCAATTGAAAGAATACCTACGTCAGTGGGTTCGCGTGGAAAATGAGATTGGCGCACTTAATGCTGAAATCAAGAAGCGAAAGTTGATTCATCAACAAGTATCGGCGTCGCTTTTAGATGTCATGCGCAAGAATGAAATCGACTGTTTTGATATCGCAAATGGTCGGATTGTATATTCAAAGACGAAGGTTCGCGCACCGCTTAATAATGGGCAGTTGAAATCCGCACTTACTACGTACTACAAGGACGACGTCGAAAAGGTTAATAGTCTTGCCGAATTTTTACTGTCATCCCGTGTAGAAAAAACGCGCGAATCCATCAAAATGAAAATTCCCAAAATCAAATAAATAGATATGTTATATAGATATAAGTATTTTACATAACAAATATGTTTTATATTGGCGGTGCTGGTAAAAAAAAGGCCTTGCGAGAGATATTTAAAGTGTCGAAATCGGACAATGTTGATAAAGACGAAGACGAAGAAGACGACAGCGAGGATGACATCAGCCAACGGTCAAGGTCGCAGTCACGCTCACGCTCACGCTCACGCTCTAGAATTAGCAATACCACAAACGACGACACCGACGCCACCGACAATGACACCGACGACACCGAGTCCGTCAAAGAAGAAGATCGCGAAGATAACCACGATTATATTGCCACAAACGGCAGTATTCGTACCGACGGATTTCATCACCGTTATAAATTCATAGAGGATGAGTTAGACTATGATATAGAAGAATTCGCAGAGAAAAATCCAGAAATACATCAGTACGAGTTCGTTATTTATCGAATAAACACCAAATGCGCGACACCATTTCTCGAGTTTTTATTTTATTACGAGAATTCTGTATGTAAATTACCATATTATAAACACGCCCCCAAGAAACATATACGCAAAGAATGCGAACACGTGATGACGCATCTATTTACAAGCAAATCTCGTTATAGAGGATATCTTCACGACGAACTTACTGGAAAGTGTTTTATTTTTTACGAGAAGTATTTCCGTGAAGAAGACGTACAGCCGTTGAAGTTATCGTTACAGAAGCCAACCAACTGGTACTGGGTATGTACAACCGAAATTATTCATCAAAAACGTTATATGTCGATCCCAATCCATGATGGCACCGTTGATTTATTTGTCGCATATCCGTCAATGGGACTTCTTGAGGCAACTATTCCGAATTCAGATACGCTTGTAAAAGGTCGCAACGAGAGATTTCACACGGAATATATTGAAGCACCGATGATATTATACTACGGTTCTACATTATGTTATGCGAGAAACACCGCATTGTATGGATTAAAACGCGAACCGCTCATATCAAGGTTTGGACCATTTTATTATTTTACATCTTTAGACCACTCTTATTATTGGGCATGTTATCACAATACAAGCAAGAGTACAAATAAGGAACGAAATACGGAAGGAGGCATTTCGCGTTATGCCGTGTTTACAAAGAGAATGAAGACGGCATTTAATGATGACGATTATGATGTTGATACGGTAAAGAAGTATGTTGAGCGAAAGAATATATTTGAGACTAAAATCAATCAGTATCGCCAAACCCAAGAAGTATATCATCATGACATGTATGACAGCATATACAGTTATGATTATTCTTGGACAGTCGACTTCGACACGATATATAACGGTTACTATGACAAGAAGAAAATAGTGCGACCGGTATGGTGCGTATGTGACCATCACAACTTTCAGTTACTTTCATACTACGCAGTGAATACAGAGAAGATACCAAATACATACGAGCCAGAATACACGGATTATACTATTATGTAAAATATCCGATGTTATATATAGTAACACACACACACACACACACACACACACACACACACACACACACGAGAATGGGGTTATTCGATAATAAGTTTTATAATTTTATCATGCTGTTTTTCGTAAGTGGCATTATTGTCCAGATTATGAATTTCTTCGATGTAGAATTCGTGTTTTATATCAGTTATCTATTATGGTTTATTGCTGTTGGTATTTTTGTGATTATTCTTCCGAGAGGACAAAGTTCGGTTATTTAGAGAAAATTTAAATGTAAAACTATACATATACCGCATATACGTATATGATGCCGCCAAAACCGATTACATATAATACTGATCTTGAACGGCTACTTAAAGAACATTCGGAGGAATGTGAATCGCTTTCTATTTTACATCGAATGTCATATGAAAAATACAACAAACGGTCGAATTACATCAATATTCCGGTAATTATTTTGAGTAGTGCGATTGGGTTTATTACGGGTATTGATTTACAATACGACCAGATGAATATTATTCTAGGTGTAGGAAGTGTATTTGTTGGTATTATCAAATCAGTTGATACATACTTCCAATTGGCAAAACGCGCCGAGTCCCATCGTATCTGCTCTTTACAGTTTTCTCAGATTTCGAAGAAATTACAAGTAGAACTAACGCTTCATAGAGACCAACGACTTACTGCGGAAAATATGATGAATATTGTGAAAACCGATATAAAAAATATGCAGGACATCGCGCCGTTGATTGACGATGACATCATAGAAGTCTATAATGCCAAATATCGTAAATATAAACGTGTTAAGAAGCCCAATTTCGTGAATGGGCTCACCGAAGTGAAGGTAAATCCGCATAATAATGAACATGAGTATGAATTTGCGAGTCGTCAGGGAAGTCGTGAAGCGAGTCCGTCGAATAATCAAAATGACGCTTCCTCGCAGGACGCACCATTACAGCCACCTGCTGAAATTATGTCCATTGACCAAGACCAAGACCAACAACAACAACGAGACGATGATAATAAAAGCATCGACCCTGTTGAGCCAACCATCGTACCGATCGTTAATAATCAACCATCCCCGTCCGTCCGAAAAAGTCCATCATTATCTGTCCCTATACAACCAACGGCGCCAATTATAGATAATACACAATTAATGCTTATGTATCAACAGCTACAGGCACAGGCAGCGGCACAGGCCGCGGCTCAGGCACAGGCCGCGGCTCAGGCACAGGCAGCGGCAGCGGCACCTCCTGCCAACTCGCAATCTCCACCTCATGCGGCAGCAAATATCGTACCGTCAGTATCGCCCGCACATAGTATTCGAAGTAATTCGTCTATTCCACTTGGACAAATCCAAACCGATAATAATGGCAACCAAATAGTAAATACGTGAATAAATTGAAAGATTAAGTGATAAAATATAGATATACAAGGAACGATTACATCGTATATCTATTCAGTATGGACGCATCAACTACGTCAAAATCTAAACCAGTTTCGTCGAGGAAAAAATCATCAATTAAAATTGATGAAACTGAAAAAATAACCGAAAAGGTCGAAGGAGGGATTATTGTTCGTAGGTATAAAGGGAAGAAGGTAGATCCGGAGCGATAGGGGAAGAGAAAGAAGAGAAAGAAAGAGAAAGAAGAGAGAGAAAGAAGAGAGAAGTAAAAAAAATTGAAAAGGTAAAAGAAGAAAGAGGAGAAAGGATAGATAAGAAGAAAGAGATGGAAAGCGTAATGAGAATGATGAAGTCGATGACAGGAAAGAGCGAGGAAGAGTTGAGGAATGAGATGAAGAGAGAGCTGTTGGAGCTGGAGAGAGAGGTGAGTGCGATGAAGGAGCTGTTGAAGGCGAAGGCGGAAGAGAAGAAAGAGCCGAAGGCGAAAGGCGGAAAGAAGAAGACCCCAAGCGTAGCCGTAGCCGCAGCAAAAGAGGAAGAGCAAGAAGTAGCGGTAGCGACAGAAGGAGGAGCAGAAGAAGCGGAAGTGAAGGTGACTGTGAAAGAAGTGAAAGAGCCGAAGGCGAAGAAGGCAGCCCCAAAGAAGAAGGCAGTAGCCACCGCTGTGGAGGTGGAGGAAGGAGGCGCGGAAGCGAAAGAAGAGCCGAAGGCGAAGAAGGCAGCGCCAAAGAAGAAAGCGGAAGAAGTCAAGGTTGTGGTGGAAGGCGCGGAAGCGAAAGAAGAGCCGAAGGCGGCATCGGAAGCGAAAGAAGAGCCGAAGGCGAAGAAGGCAGCGCCAAAGAAGAAGGCAGTAGCCACCGCTGCGGAGGTGGAGGAAGGAGGCGCGGAAGCGAAGGAAGAGCCGAAGGCGAAGAAGGCAGCGCCAAAGAAGAAAGCGGTAGCCGCCGCCGCCGCGGCGGTGGAAGGAGGCGCGGAAGCGAAGGTAGCATCTGAAGAGCCGAAGAAAGAGCCGAAGGCGAAAGCAGCAAAGAAGAAAGAAGTGGAAGTGGTCGTAGAAGTGGCGGAGTTGGAAGAAGAAGTGGAAGTGGAGGAGATAGAGTACGATGGAGTGAAGTACTTGCGTTCAACGAGTGGCGTGGTGTATGACGTGATGACGTCGGAGGAGATAGGGAGATGGAATGAAGAGACAAAAAGCATCGAAGTGGATTAAGCGCGCGCGAGTGACAAGTGTGAAGAGGAATAAAAGCGAATTTTTTATTGAGAAAGATACCCCCAACAAGTTTCGATATTGTGGCCACCGGCGGATAATCAGCGTGCGACGGTGCTCTTCCAGCGGAGCTACAGGGGTATAGAGAAGTAGAGTGTAAAAAAAAAGGAGTGGTTCATAGAACCACGATTACCCACGGCCAGTTTCGATCTGGCGACCTCCGGCTTATAAGGGATAACCATCCTCAAGACGTACCCAAAGGGTAAAGAAGTAGAAGACGGTGTTTTACGGCGCACTTCCTCTGTGCTACGCGGGTAATACAAGTTGTTATAGTGCTATAGAGCACAGATGGCCGCTTCTGATAAAGTGGCGAAAGACGAATGCCGGCGGTAGGTTTCGATCCTACGACCTCTCTGTTATGAGCAGATAACCATCATCAAATCGTACCCAAGAAGAGTAGAAAAGGTAGAAGACGGCGTTAAGCGCTCTTCCTCTGAGCTACACCGGCGGAGTGTTGTGCTGCGTTTAACGTCCAGCTGGACGAATACCACCCATAGGTATCGATCCTATGCCTGCCATTTAATGAGAATGAGATAATCATCAGAATTCGTACCGATGAAGGTCAAAGGGTTTCCGACGATAAGCTGCCCGCCGTGGGAGTGGTGAGAAGATGCTGTGTATAACGTAACATAGCTAGACGTCAAGGTTCTTATAAACCAAGCGAAGTGAAAATACCGGCACTAGGTTTCGATCCTAGGTCCTCAGGGTTATGAGCCCTGCGCGCTACCTCTGCGCCATGCCGGTGGAGTGTTGCTGTGTGTAACGTCACTTAGCAATGACGGTGTGATTCTGATAAAGCACACGAAAAGAAATGGTACCGGCGGTAGGTTTCGATCCTACGTCCTCTGTGGTGTAATCCGATAACCATCTTCAGGTCGGACCATGAGTGGTCAAAATGTAGAAGACGGTGTTTTAACAGCGCGCTTCCTCTGCGCTACACCGGTGTTTGTATGGTTTGCTGTGTTTAACGTCAGTTAGCAATGACGGTGTGCTTCTTTAAAGCGCACGAAGTGAGAATACCGGCACTAGGTTTCGATCCTAGGTCCTCAAGGTTATGAGCCTTGCGCGCTACCTCTGCGCCATGCCGGTGGAGTGTTGCTGCGTTTAACGTCCAGCTAGACAAATGTCCGTACTTGGATTCGAACCAAGGACCTCAGGAGGGTTTGAATGCCCCTGCGCGCTAGGCCACTGCGCCATACCGACAGGTAGTGCTGAGTTTAGCGTCAGTTAGCAATGACGAGAAGCGCTTCTGTAAAGCACATGAAGTGGAAAATACCGGCAACTGGGTTCGAACCAGTGACCTCGGGGTTATGAGCCCCGCGCGCTTCCTCTGCGCCATGCCGGTGAAGTGTTGCTGCGTTTAACGTCCAGCTAGACAAATGTCCGTACTTGGATTCGAACCAAGGACCTCAGGAGGGTTTGAATGCCCCTGCGCGCTAGGCCACTGCGCCATACCGACAGGATGTGTGCTGAGTTTAGCGTCAGTTAGCAATGACGAAGCGCTTCTGTAAAGCACATGAAGTGGAAAATACCGGCACTAGGTTTCGATCCTAGGTCCTCAAGGTTATGAGCCTTGCGCGCTGCCTCTGCGCCATGCCGGTGTGTGTTACAAGATAGAGTACAATAAAGCTCAATCAGGACCGCCGCATTACATTAAAGACGCGTCGGTGAGAAATATAGAAAGAGAAAAAATAGAATCAATTTTATTGGAGAAGACCGAAAAAGGGTGGATCATAAAAAAAGTGAAAGAATAAAAAGTTATGATGTCATATGGTCATCATCATAATGTCATATAATATAAGTGAATGTGTTTAAGTAGTATTCCTGTTAGGATGGTGTAATCATGGTGTAAAGGTAATGTGATTCACTTATATTTATGTTACCGACTTCGGGTTAGTAATATATAGGGTATAATAGGGTATTAGGGCGCAATGGTGGGCGGATGATGAAATATGGTGAAATCATGGTGTAAAAGGAATGCGATTCACTTATATTTATGTTACCGACTTCGGGTTAGTAATATATAGGGTATAATAGGGTATTAGGGGTGAGGTAAAGGATAGACGAAGGGGTGGCGGAGATGGAAGACAATACGATGAAAATACAATAGGATGATAGAGGATGATGAAGATGAGCCGCCGCCGCCGCCGTAAATATCAACCGTAGGTAAATATCGACGGAGGATGTAATATAGGATTCCGAGAGATTGTAGGGATATTCAAATACTAATTCAGATACAAGAATCTCTCGAACATGATAAATCAAACGGATAAAAATCAACCACAGAACGAATGATAGCATCTCCGCCGTAAATATCAACCGTAGGTAAATATCGACGGAGGATGTAATACACTATGTAATAGAGGATGCCGAGAGATTGTAGGGTATGTATTGAATACTAATTCAGATACAAGAATCTCTCGAACATCATAATCCAAACCAACAATAAATCTCTCAAACATCGTAATTCAAACGGATAAAAATCAACCACAGAACAAGGATAGCATCCCCACCGTAAATATCAACCGTAGGTAAATATCGACGGAGGATGTAATAGAGGATGCTGAGAGATTGTAGTGGTATTCAAATGCTAATTCAGGTACAAGAATCTATCAAACATGATGAGTCAACCCCTACAATAAATCTCTCGAACAGCGTAATTCAAACCAACAATAAATCTCTCGAACATGATAAATCAAACGGATAAAAATCAACCACAGAACAAAGGATAGCATCACCGCCGTAAATATCAACCGTAGGTAAATATCGACGGAGGATGTAATACACTATGTAATAGAGGATGCCGAGAGATTGTAGGGTATGTATTGAATACTAATTCAGATACAAGAATCTCTCGAACATCATAATCCAATCCAATCAATAAATCTCTCAAACATGATAATCCAAACCAACAATAAATCACTCGAACATGATAAATCAAACCAATCAACAAATCTCTCGAACATGATAAATCAAACGGATAAAAATCAACCACAGAACAAGGATAGCATCACCGCCGTAAATATAGACCGTAGGTAAATATCGACGGAGGATGTAATATAGGATGCTGATAGACCGTAGGTAAATATCGACGGAGGATGTAATATAGGATGCTGAGAGATTGTAGGGTATGTATTATAATAATTGACCAACAATAAATCTCTCGAACATCGTAATCCAAACCAACAATAAATCTCTCAAACATGATAAATCAAACGGATAAAAATGATCAACAAATCAAAGATCGCATCCCCACCGTAAATATAGACCGTAGGTAAATATCGACGGAGGATGTAATACAATATGTAATAGAGGATGCTGAGAGATTGTAGGGTATTCAAATGCTAATTCAGGTACAAGAATCTATCAAACATGATGAATCAAACAAACAACAAATCTCTCGAACATCATAAATCAATCGGATAAAATCATCAGCAAATCTCTCGAACATGATAAATCAAATGGATAAAACTCAGCCATAAATCAAAGATCGCAATACAGCCGTAAATATAGACCGTAGGTAATATCGACGGAGGATGTAATACAAGATGCCGAGAGATTGTAGTGGTATTCAAACGGTAATTCAGATATAAGAATCAATGAAACATGATAATCCAAACCCAATCAACAAATCTCTCAAATATTATGAATCAAACCATCACCAAATCTCTCGAACATCGTAATTCAAACGGATAAAAATCAGCCATAAATCAAGGATCGCAATACAGCCGTAAATATAGACCGTAGGTAAATATCGACGGAGGATGTAATACAAGATGCTGAGAGATTGTAGTGAGATTCAAATGCTAATTCAGGTACAAGAATCAACGAAACATGATAATCCAAATCCAATCACCAAATCTCTCAATAATCCTAATCCAAACCCAATCACCAAATCTCTCAATCATCCTAATTCAAACGGATAAAAATCATCCCATAACATAGGATAACATCACAGCCGTAAATATCGACGGAGGATCACCCCAGAACCCGTCGTTGGGGGACGGACCCCCCACCGTAGGTAAATATAGACGGAGGATGTAATACAAGATGCTGAGAGATTGTAGTGAGATTCAAATGCTAATTCAGGTACAAGAATCAACGAAACATCCTAATCCAAATCCAATCACCAAATCTCTCGAACATGATGATTCAAACAGATAAAACTCGGCGCAAAATCAAGGGCGCATCCCGCCGTCGTTGGGGGACAGACCCTCCATAAAAAAAGCTCCGTACTTGGGTTCGATTTTTTATGAAGACACAAAAATGGAACGATCGCCAAAATGTCGCACCACAATGGGGTCAAAACATGGGCCGTCCACCGTTATGTTACTCATTTCGGGTCACCGATGATTGTGACGATATATGGTAAGGCTGCCGATGAGGCGCGGTTAAAAACGAAAAGTCAGTGTGGGGGGGTGGTTGGGTCAGATGACCGAGTGGATTGCCTGAGGTACATTAGGCTGCGACCCCGCGACCAGCGACCCGCGCCCGCCGCCGTAAGAATAAACCGGCGAAGCGTAAAGGGTGAATATAGACGGCGGATGTTATACACAATCAATTACAGAGTCGGCGCC
>Ga0209296_1000817_pt1 | contig 26160 bp, 25 predicted proteins | sample S_130206_EF_Meta_FD_187319 | JGI IMG/M metagenome (GOLD analysis project Ga0209296, IMG submission 187319) | Freshwater microbial communities from Lake Simoncouche, Canada to study carbon cycling - S_130206_EF_MetaG (SPAdes) (version 2) | ecosystem: Environmental > Aquatic > Freshwater > Lake ...
GTCGCTGCCTTTTTGCTGTCAGACTTAGCCTCGGGCGTGACTGGCGAAATCCTGCATGTCGACTCAGGTTTTTCAAATGTTGTGGCTGGTCTAGTCGAGTAAGCGTGACAGACCTTTTACGGTCTCAACACCCGTATGTAAACAAAAAGCCGCTCGCGCGGCTTTTTGTTTAAACCCCCAAATAAGCTTTTCGTACAAAGGGGTCGGCTAATAACTCAGCGCCTTTGCCTGTACGCACAACCTCACCATGCTCAAGTGCGTACGCCTGGTGCGCAAGCTTAAGCGCTAAGCGCGCGTTTTGTTCAACAAGAACAATCGACACGCCGGCGTCTCGGTTTAAACGTTCGATTGCAGACGCAATTTCACCCACAATCTTAGGCGCGATCCCGAGCGAAGGCTCATCAAGCAGCAGTAACTTGGGCCTGGCCATCAAAGCTCGGCTGATCGCCACCATTTGTTGCTCACCACCCGACAGCGACCCCGCAAGTTGCTTGCGACGCTCATACACTCGTGGAAACAAAGCGTAAACTTCTTGTAGTGACTGAGCAATATCACTCTGTGCTTTCACCGAGTGCGCGCCCACCATCAGATTATCTAACACCGTCATGCGCCCAAATAATCGCCTGCCTTCAGGTGACATCGCGACTCGTCGTCCCACGCGCGAGGCCGCCGCCTCGTGTGTCAATTCAATACCATTCAACTTGATCGAACCTGACGCCACGTCAACCAAACCCATCAACGCTTTCAACGTTGTACTTTTACCTGCACCATTCGAACCAATCAGCGCAACAATTTGCCCCTGCTCAAGCGAGAAATTAATTCCGCGCACCGCCTCAAGTGAACCATAACGCACCGTAAGGTTCACGACCTCAAGCATGGGCATAATCAGGCGCTCCGAGATAAGCTTCGACCACAGCAGGATTTTCTCTAATTTCGCCAGGACTACCCTCTGCGATTTTTTCACCCTGTACCAAAACAACAATGCGCTCACAGAGTTCCATCACCAGAGCCATATGATGTTCAACCAACAACAGGGTAAGCCCCTGCTGCTCTTGCAACTGCCTCAGCAGCTTAGAGAGTTCGTTACACTCCTCGTGATTCAGCCCGGCCGCTGGTTCATCTAGCAACAAAATTGTTGGTCTTGTTGCCAAGGCCACAGCGATCCCTAATTTTTTTTGTAAGCCGTACGCCAAGGACCCTGCGGCGACTTCGCGCCACGACTGCAAGTCAACCATCTCCAAGATCGCATCGACCTCATTTGACACCTGCGCCGGCTTCAATAAGCGTTCACGACGGCCAACTAAACGAGCCACCGCACTACCCTCAAGCCGTGATAACAAACCTCGATACACATTTTGCGCCACGGTCATTTGAGGATACGTTGAGGTTGACTGAAAGGTGCGCGCCAATCCAGACACAACGACTTGACTTGGCGGCCTACCCGAAATATCTTGCCCCGCAAAAATCACTTGGCCCGACGTCGGCGGCATTGTTCCACTAATGACATTAAACGCAGTCGTTTTACCGGCCCCGTTTGGCCCAATTAAACCAACGATTTCACCCTTTGCAACCGAAAACGAGACATTATTTAAAGCTGCCAACCCCCCAAAATGACGCGATAACGCTTGAACTTTCAAGAGCTCTTGTTTCATTTTTTATCCTCAGTGCGCTTGAACAAACTCATCAGGCTTGCCAAACCGCCTGGCATAAAACGCAGAATCAAAATCAATGCCGCACCATAAAAAATATTTTGCGTATGCACCGCTCCGCGAAAGAGTTCAGGAAGCGGCGTGAGCAGCAAAGCACCAACCAGCGGCCCCCACACCGAACGCTGCCCACCGATCACAAGCATCGTAATGAAAGCGACTGAAATACCAGGGTTGAAAGATTCTGGCGAGATATAGCCGATATAGCGCGCCTGCAGGATGCCACCCAAAGCTGCCAACATCGAACCCAAGACAAATGCCACTATTTGGATACGGTGCACGCTCAAACCGGTCGACTCCGCAAGCGCCGGATTTTCATACACAGCATCAATCGCCTGGCCAAAGTGAGAGGCAAACAAACGCCGCATCAATAGCATTGACAAAAAAGCGACTAACAACGCCAGAGCATAAAACCGACTCCGACTATCAAACGCAAAATCGAATAACGTAATCGGTGCAATATTTGCGATGCCGTTCGCTCCGCCTGTCAATTCACCCCAATCTAGCAACGCCAGACGCATGAGTTCACCAAACGAAAATGTCACCAGAACAAAATAAACGCCCTTCAGTCGCAAAATGACCCAACCCAACAGCAGAGCAACGAGTGCCGCCATCAAAAGTCCTATTGCGCTAGTCAAGAGAATAGGTAGGCCAAACTCAACAGAGAGTAGTACCGACACGTAAGCGCCAACAGCAGCAAAGGCGGCATGGCCAAAAGACAATTGCCCCGAACGCGCAATAATCGACAGCCCGTTGACAATCAAAACGTTCAGGCTAGTTAAGATGGCGAGATGCAAAACAAACGCCCCCATAAACCATGGCCAAATCGCCAATACACCCAAAAGCGAAAGTAAACCCCACTCTTTGCGCCCCAGTGACGAGCCGGGCATTGAAAAATGCGCCATCTCAAACCTCTCCTTTGCCGAGCAAGCCTTTCGGCCTAAGCACCAACATCACCATCACAAGCGCAAAGATCATCATGTCGGCGGTACTGCTGCTAAAGAACAGACTGGCATAGCTCTCAATCAGACCCAACACCAGGCCCGCAAACGCGGCACCTGGAATACTGCCCAAACCACCCAACACCACCACAATAAAGGCCTTTAAAAGCGGTGTGGCACCAACGAACGGTGAAACTGAAAACAGCGGCGCCATCAACGCGCCGGCAATCGAAGCCAAACCGACGCCTAGGCCGAAACCAAGCGGGTAATAAATCCGCGCACGGATCCCTTGAATAGAAGCGATTTCAAAGTCTTCAACGACTGCCCGTAAGGCTCTACCCGGCCGTGAGTATTTCAAATAGCCGTACAACAGTGCCAGTACAAGCAGCGCAAAAAATACGACATAGATCCGCGAGTACGGGATAAAAATGCCAGCGACTTGGAGCGTACCCTCAACCACGGCAGGCATAGACAACGGATCTGGCCCACACAAAATCAAAGCAAGATTCTGAAGAATCATCGCCATACCAATCGTGACAATCATCCCGTTTAACTCATCACGTCTGAACGGTTGCAAAATCAACCACTCCAACAGTCCACCAAAGAGGACAGACCCAAAAAACGTGACCGCAACGGCTGCCAAGAAAGGTAATTGCAACCACGTCGTCAAAAAGTACGCGCTGACCGCACCCAGCATATAAAACTCGCCGTGTGCAAAATTGACCATTCGCATCACGCCAAAAACAAGCGTGAAGCCAACTGCCATTAACAAATAAAGCAACCCCACAATCAAACCATTGATCGTCGCCTGCGCCAGCAAAACGCTCCAGTCCACAGCATCTCCTTATCTGTATTGCATGAGTGATCTCACCGGCGGTCCGTTGTCCTAACGACAAGTCGCCTAACACCTAAGCCCGTGAGACAGTCGCCAGAGCGCTCAGGCTGCCGAGCTCGCGGCAATTTTGGGGGGATCGCTGCCATCGCAGATTTTCTCGCTCATTGCAACGAGAAAAATCTGCGGCCGTACTGGTGACTATGATTGACCAACTCTTTAGGGCGTTAGTTTTTATTGGCAACCAGCAACAGTACAGCGAGCTCGAATGACCTCAACACCATCTTTAATTTCTGCAACAAAGAAAGGTGCATTCAGTTGATGATCAATGCCGTAGGTAGCTTTGCCAGTCCAACTGAGTTTGCCCAGCACACCGTCAAAACCCGTAAGCTTTTCGAGTTCAAGGCGAACCTTCTCTGAATCAGTCACGGTACCGGCGCGTCGCATTGCTTCAAACAACATGTTGGTACCGTCGTAAAAGACTGGGCTAAAGCCATTCATCGGGGTTTTGTATTTCGCTGCGTACATGTCGATATAGGCTTTAGTTGACGGCTGTTGCGGATCAAGCGGCGTATGCACGAACACCCCTTCAGCAGCGGCCTTGCCTGCGACGTTTACGATCTCTTGTGTGGCGGGCCCACCTGTACGTACAACCTTACCCTTGAAGCCCATTTCACGCGCCTGCTTAAGAATTAAACCCGACGTTGTTGGTGAGTTGCCATCAAGTTCAATCGCATCAATCCCTTTTGCCATCATACGTGTCAACAACGGCACAAAATCAACCCGATCACGCTCAAAAAACTCTTTCGCTGCCAATTGTGAGCCCGCCTTTTTATAGGCAACCTCTAAGTCTTTGGAAATCGCCTGACCCGTTTCATCGTTGGGAAACAACGCCCCCACTTTCTTGACACCTAGCGTTTTAACAATCCAGCCAATTTGCGGATCTGACACCTCTGCTGTCGTAACTGGTGGCCGAAAGGTGAAAGGCTTATCCGGGCCAAGTGCCTTTGGAGTAAAGCCTAGCGTCATCAAAATGACCTTCGCCTTTTCTGTGATTGGTTGAATCGCAAGGACTGAGGCCGAACCCACAGGGCCGATAACATATTGGATTTTGTCCTCAAACACTAAACGGTTCGCAATTGTGACAGCCTCGTTGGTTTGATACTTATCGTCATAGGCCACCACCACAACTTTATATTTTTTTCCTCCCACTTCAAGTCCGCCTTTTGCGTTGACTTGATCGGCCGCCAATTCTGCAGCATTCTTCATCCCCGCACCCCAGGCTGCACCGGGCCCAGACAATGTGACCGAGGCGCCAATTTTTAAAGTCTCTTGTTGGGCAAAGACGGTGTGTGTAGCGACTGCTCCTAAACAAGCTAACGTGGCCGCGATATTTGTCATTTTCATTATTTTGTCCCATACGTTGTGAAATTAAGAATCCAACCCGCTTAGCTATCAAACCATAACAACCAACTTACACTTGTGATAACTCGTGCACTGCCTTTCGCTTTCATTAATTAGCGTTTAGCTCCGGATCTGTTACGCAACCTCGATCTGCCTCAGAACCGGCAATAAATATTGACGAAATTTCGCCGGATTTTCGCTCATTGGGAAATGACCCACTTCCTGCATGACGGTAACCTCGGCGCCCGGTATCGACTCAGCTGTGCGAAGCGTATCTTCTGGCGTACACGAAAAATCGTATTCGCCCGTCAACAGATATAGTGGGCATAAGTCTGTACGAATACCCGTCAACTTGCCACGTAAGTCGCTATCAACCCGATAAAAATATAAGTCACCCTTAAAAATACCAGGGCCGCCTTGCATATATTGCCAAAGCGTTTCGTGTCGATGTACGGCAGGCGATTGCGGCGCCACCAGGCCCGACACTAACGCCGCGCACACCTCACCGCCATGCACATCACCACGATGCAACCACGAGGTGTCGTACCAGGGTTGCTGATGATCTGCGGCCTCCACACCGATCAAGGCTCGAAATTTATCCGAATGCAAATGGGCCAACTGCAAGACGATTCGACCACCAATTGAACAACCAATGACTACGGGGCGATCAAGTTCAAGTGCTGCGCAAAAGGCCATCACAGTGTCAACATATAACGCTGTCGATAACTTATATTCGGTATCTTGCCAGCCCTCGGGCGGATACGACTTACCGTGCCAGGGCATATCAAACGCGATCACTCGGTATCGAGACGTGATCTCTAGGTCGTTCATCATGTGGCGATACTGGCGATTGTCAGCACCGGCGGTATGCAAACAGACCAAAGGAATCCCTCTGCCCGCCTCTTCAAAGTACACGCGGCATTGTTTTCCCTGGATGGCAAACGTTGTGTAACGACCAACAATCGGCTCCAGCATCACACTCATACCATCACCTCACGCGGCGAAGCGAGCAAATCTTTAATGAATTGCAGGTGTGCCATCAAGGGGTGTAAATGGCCCTCGATTGTGAACGCGCGCCGTTTGTTCAAGGCCAGCAGGTCATGCCATCCGGCCGGTGGCGTCGCTAGCCAAAACTTACCCCAGCCTTCGGCGCTACCTTTGACCGCAAAATCCCACGATTGCAACGCCACACCTTTTTCTACGATCTCGGCCACACGGCCGTCACGGATCCGTACGATGACGGGCACATCATCGAACTGCACAAGCATATCGACATGCACAGGGCGAGGTTTTGCAAAGGTTAACGCGGCCTGGGTAAAGCGCTGCAACAATTGCGCCCCAGTCGCAGCGGTGCTACGAGTCATGTCTCATCCTATTATTTTTTTTTGCCGTTTTTAAGAACGGCATCTCATTTGTCGTTTATAGGGCGTGGCTAGCTTGCTGTCAATCGAGTTTACCCTTTTCAAATATTAAACTTATGGCGGGTCCGTATTTAGCCCCATGACCAGCGGCGATCGCCTGGTCAAAACAAGCAACTAAATTCATGGCGCCAGTCGCATTGACCCCAACCTGCTCAGCAAGCGCTACCGCATAAGACAAGTCTTTACGGGCGTAAGTGACTGGGAAGGCGCGCTCAGGAAACTCTTGCGTCGCAATGTCACCATCGAGCAAGTCGGTAACGTCGCTGCCTTTTTGCTGTCAGACTTAGCCTCGGGCGTGACTGGCGAAATCCTGCATGTCGACTCAGGTTTTTCAAATGTTGTGGCTGGTCTAGTCGAGTAAGCGTTTTAGCCGAAAGACTACCGGGCACCTAACTGCAAGATTTCGGCGGCACTATTCACGCTGGCCATATCTAAAGATTTAGCCAATAGCGATCGTGCGCGGCGTTCACCCAACACGGGTATGACAAGCTCAAGAAACTTTGCCGCGAGTTGTTGATCATTCATCGGATTAGTCACGCTACCCGTCGCATCACGCGTGAAGTGTTCGACTTCGCGGCCATCATGCAACCGAATGCTCACCACTGCCTGGTTATCTTGCAGCGCTGAATCTGCGACCACCTCGGCATGCTCTTGCAAGCTACGAACTGAAGGATCCATGACACTATTTAATGTGCCTTGTGCAATCCCAGCGGCGCCGTAAACTAAACTTGCCCCCACCCAGTGATATAAGCTCACCTGAGCATCTAAAACAGTTTCGGGCAGTTTGCGCCAACACAATGTCAGCGCATCTGGATGTACCCGCAGCGAGATGTTTGCAATATCTTGATGACTAATACTGTGGGTGCGCTGCAAGTGTAAGCACGCATCAATTGCTGGGTGAACCACGATGCCGCAAGGGTAAGGTTTGAAAGCATTATTCAAGGATTCGAAACGCTCGCCGAGCTGATCTCGTATCAAACTCGCATCATGACCCCCCGTTAAAACTTGCAGTAAGCCGTTACGACCATCGATCGCAATTGGGCTACATGCATAATTGGCAGCAGCCAGATGGGCCGCCACAACGCCATCGCGCGCAGCGAGCCCCGGCACAAAGGTGATCGCCATGCTGCCGTGTGCTGCACGCAGGCCGCCCGCCTGACTTGCGGCAAGCCCAAGCGCCGACACCATTTGAGGCTGCGTCAAATTCAACAAACGACCGACCGCAGCAGCGGCTCCGATCGCCCCCGATAAGCCCGTCATGTACCAACCCATGTTGGCGCCGCCGGCCTTGATCGCGCAACTCACACGGCACTCAAGCTCAAGCCCAATGGCCAAGGCATTGAGCATCTGCTCACCGTTCACGGGCCGGTCGACTGAACCGAGCTGATAGGCGGTCGCAAGTACGGCTGAAGCGACGGGCCCGGTGGGGTGGGTAATGGTTGAAAGGTGCGTGTCATCATACGTGTGCGCTGACGCGGCCAAACTACCAATCAAGGCGGCGTCTGGTAGCGAGGTAGATTCGTAACGCCCTAAACTGGGGACGTCACCCTCCCCCATTGAGAGCAGCCCCGCCACCGCAGCATCCACTGAGGGCATCACTGCACCGCCCGTCGCACAGGCGACAAAATTCACCCAAGCCCGCTTAGTATGCACACGTACCGCGTCGGGCAGGCTGCCCCAACTTTGCGTCCGTGCGTAGTCTGCCATGCAAAGGGTCACTGGATCTGAGATTGTGCGGGTCATGTTGAAACCATTGATTGTGTCTGAACGAGCGGCCATTTTCGGCGCCTCCGGTAACCAGCTTATTACTCGCCCTCGATTCGTTTGAGGACTGGCAATAAATACTTGCGAAATTGCGCCGGGTGTTCGCTCATCGGAAAATGCCCGACTTCGCGCATGACGGTCACTTCGGCGCCTGGGATCGACTCAGCTGTGCGAAGCGTATCTTCTGGCGTACACGAAAAATCGTATTCGCCCGTTAACAAATAAAGCGGACACAAGTCTGTACGGATACCCGTCAACTTTCCCCGCAAGTCGCTATCAACCCGATAGAAATATAGATCACCCTTAAAAATACCTGGACCACCTTGCATATATTGCCACAGCGTTTCATGCCGATGTACGGCTGGCGATTGCGGTGCCACCAAGCCCGACACCAACGCGGCACAGACCTCACCGCCATGCACATCACCGCGATGCAACCACGAGGTGTCATACCAAGGCTGCTGATGATCTGCCGCTTCAACGCCTATCAACGCACGAAATTTATCCGAGTGTAGATGGGCGAGTTGCAATACGATTCGCCCACCAATTGAACAACCAATGACCGCTGGGCGCTCAAGCTCAAGTGCCGCGCAAAAGGCCATCACCGTTTCAACATACAGAGCGGTCGATAATTTATATTCAGTATCTTGCCAGCCCTCGGGCGGATAAGATTTGCCGTGCCAAGGCATATCAAACGCAAGCACGCGATAGCGAGAGGTAATTTCAGGGTCGTTCATCATATGACGATACTGACGATTGTCAGCGCCAGCAGTATGCAAACAGACCAACGGAATCCCGCTGCCTGCCTCTTCAAAGTACACACGACATTGTTTGCCCTGGATGGCAAACGTTGTGTAGCGCCCCACAATCGGCTCAAGGATGACGCTCATGCAGCCACCTCACGTGGTGAAGCTAGCAAATCCTTAATAAATTGTAGATGTGCCATGAGCGGATGCAAATGACCCTCGATTGTGAATGCACGCCGTTTATTCAAGGCCAGAAGATCATGCCAACCAGCTGGTGGTGTGGCTAACCAAAACTTACTCCAGCCTTCGGTAGTACCTTTGACTGCAAAGTCCCACGACTGTAACGCTACGCCACGCTCTACGATCTCGGCCACACGACCGTCACGAATCCGAACGATGACTGGGACATCATCAAACTGCACAAGCATATCGACCTGCACAGGGCGAGGTTTTGCAAAGGTTAACGCGGCCTGGGTAAAGCGCTGCAATAATTGCGCACCAGTCTCAGCGGGGCTAGGAGTCATGTCTCATCCTGTTATTTTTAAAAGTACCGCGTTCAAACGCAGCATCTCAGACAGTGTTTGTAGGGCGTGGCTAGCCTGCTGTCAATCAAGTTTACTTTGCTCAAATAGCAAACTTATCGCAGGTGCATATTTTGCGCCATGTCCGGCCGCAATCGCTTGATCAAAACAGGCGACTAAATTCTTGGCACCTGTGGCGTTGACCCCAACCTGCTCAGCAAGGGCCACCGCGTACGACAAGTCTTTACGCGCGTATGTCACCGGAAAGGCGCGCTCGGGAAACTCTTGCGGCACAATGGCTTTTAGCCCTTGATTGCGCAGGGCAAAGCTGTCCGCCGAGCCAGCCGCTAGCGCCGCAAAAAGCGTCTCTGGATCAACCCCAGCGCGCACACCAATCGCACGAGCCTCTGAAAGTGCCAGCACTGTTTCGTAGACGACCATGTTATTTAGGATCTTAACCACCTGACCTGAGCCGGCTTTGCCGGCATGACGAACGTCCGTCGCGAACATTTGAATGTAGGGCTCGAGCAGTGCAAACAACTCGGGGGTGGCACCGACTGGCACCGCAAGCGTGCCCGCTTCAGCCGCCGCACGCGTCCGCATCACTGGCGCGTCAGCAAAATACATGCCTTTTGCGACGAACGCAGCCGCCAACGTTTGCGTGGTGTCAAACGGCGAGGTGCTCAGGTCAACAACGATCTGCCCCGGACTCCCCGCCTCAAGCAACCCTGCGGGCGCGAGCACAACCTTTGAAACAATCTCACCCGACGGGAGTGACAAAAAGATAAGGTCTGCTTCTTTTGAAATCTGCGCCATACCCGCTGACTGAACACCAAATTCAGCAAGTCTTTTTAATGGTGATTCGTCTAAGTCAAAGGCCAAGACCTTCAACTGACTTTTCGTTGCAAGGTGACGACACATGGGTTCACCCATCACACCTACACCTATAAAACCGATACATTTAATCGCTTTAGGATCCAACTGAGGGGCTTGTGTCATATTGTGCTCTTAAAATTTGAAGTGTCGCAGGTGCAAAACCTTTAGCATAAGTGAACTTAAGCGTGCCTGAATCAGCAGTCTGCTTGTGCGCTTGAAAGCAATCTTAAAGCTGAACGCACCTACACACAACGAGCTGGCAAGACATTCACTTTTGAACTTTTGTCATCAATAACTGAACTTCTTCTAGTGTGGCGCCGCGCACCAACACACGCTTTTGACGGCTGGTTTGCCCGCTCAAGATTTCGATCTGCTTACGAGGCACACTTAACTGGTCGGCAAGCCAAGCCACTAGGGCTTCATTCGCACGATTTTCTAGTGGTGGGGCCTGTAACTGAAGCTTAAGTCGCTCATCGTGCAAACCCACCACCCTCGAGGCTTTCGCGCCGGGCTGACAGTGCAGCGATAGCACCACACCCTCACTGGTCGCTGCGAGCCACGCCACTAGTGAATACCATAAAAGTGCATCAATAACGCGCCCAAACCGCCAGCGCCCAAAATCATGAACACCGGATTGACTCGGGTGAAAAGAATGACTGCAAACGTTGCAACTGCCAGAGTGATGGTTAAGGGCCCGACAACAGCGGCCTTCGCCACGGCGTATACGCCCGAGCACATCAAACCGATAGAGATGGGCTCGAGCGCATTTTGAACGGCGCGTCGCCAGGGTCGCTCACCAATTTTTTGCCACAGCCGCCCCATGCTCAGACACAGCACGCTCGACGGAATAAAAAACGCTAGTAGCACAACACCTGCGCCCAGCAAGCCAGCGAGCTGAAAACCGAATACCAAGACCATCATCATGTTTGGGCCTGGCGCTAACTGCCCAATACTGTAGATATGTACAAATGCGGTGTGATCGATATTAAATTGCGCAGCAAGCAGCGTCTGCATTTCAGGCAAAACAGCTGTGCCTCCGCCCACGGCCAAGATTGACAACATACCAAACGTTAACGCTAGCTGAAGCAAGATACTCATGGTTGTTGCCCGGGACGATAAAGATACAAACCAATCGGCACCATCACCAGCAAAACCCACACAAGCGAAAACTTGAACACACTCATCAAAACAAAGGTCGCGACGATCATGAACAAAGACTTCAACCGTACAAAATGTCGTTTGCCAATCGTGTAGGTAACCGATGCTAATAACCCAGTTGCGCCAGCCGCGATTCCGGCCAGCAAAACATTGACAAACGGATGCTGGCCGCCAGCGCTGTAGGCAACTCCGACCACCAAGACGAACGCCCCCCCAGGTAGCATCAACCCGAAGGCGGCCGACAGCGCACCCATACTTCCGCGCAACTGATCACCTGCAAGCAAAGCCAGATTGACTGAATTTAAGCCTGGCATCGTCTGACTGATTGCAAGGGTCGCCATAAAGCTATCAGCACTCAGCCATTGTCTCTTTTTGATTAACAGAATACGCTCGTACGCCACAATACCGCCGCCAAAACTCACGGCACCGATCAGCAGAAATTCAAAAAAAATTTGCCACAGTGTCGGTCGTTCTGCCACAGGAACCCCGCTAGAGTGAGCATCATTCATCGCGAAAGGCCTCGATTCATATTGGTACTTATTCTGGTCTGCCATATACCAGCGCAGTTTTAGTTGTGCCACTGGCCAACCAATCCCCAATGGCTAACTGCAATTTCTTAAAAAACTTGTCAGCTTTTTTATGCGCTTGAGTATCGCCACGATTCTCGTCATTTACCCGATACGAAAAGGCTAGCTCACCAATGATCGGATCACCCACACTGCGCATCCAGATCCCTACATCACAATGCGCTTGAACGCTATCACCAAACACTAGGTTACCCAAGGGCAAACAAGCCTCAAGCACCTTGTTGGTGCGCCCGCCTACGATCCGTACCGGCAGCTCAGGGGCAGCTTCAAGTTTTTTTAAATCCGGAAAGAAACCGATAACGCTCTGCAAGGTTCGATCAAAGACTGAATCCAATGGAACGGTATCTAAAATTGCATTGTTCGAATAGATCATTCGAGAAGTGCCTAGCCCATCGCCTCGAAGGATTTCTTCTTTCAACCGCAGCCGAACCTTGTGAGGTACCGCAGACTTTGGACTGAAGTGCAATGAATCTTTTAGCGTATGCGCGCGACACTTCAACGTGACCTCGCACCAGTCATCCACCCATACGTTTTGGCGCGACTCGCGCACCCGTAAAATCAAATTATTGCGCCTGAAATCCTCGCCTGGCGTGTCGTAAAAGAAGACATTGCGCAAACCCGTGTTGGCATTGTCAAGATGAAAAAACTCAACTCCAGATTTTTGACAAAAAGCCACTAACAAACTGCTCAGCTGCATGATGCGACTGCGTCGGTCTAAGCCTTCAGGTTTGAGTAGTAGTTTGAACTCTCGATTGGTAATTTTTTTATCCAGACCAAGTGTTTTATTCTTGACAATCATCTTCACCGACTCGCAGCAAGTAATGCTCCAGAGAGCGATTCAAAGTAATTGCTGTCTGGCAAGGTTTCAAATACTCCTGCTTTGCGCAACTTAGCTAGTACACGTTCGTTTGCTTCGCACAACAGCACCCTGACACCTCTTTTCTGCAGGTTTGAGATTGCATCTTCGAGACATTGCAACCCCGTCACATCGATAAACGGCACGCGTTGCAAACGCAAAATTAACACCTTGGGGTCGGTTGCCGTATCACGCAAGACGCGCTCGACATTATCGACTGCACCAAAAAACATGGGGCCGTTAATTTCGTACAGCAAGGTCCCAGCAGGCAAAGCTGCAAGGCCCTGACTTGCCAGCTCAGACTGCACCGAAACGTGATCCAGTTGGCGCAATTCGACGGTGGCCGCCATGCGACGCAAAAAATGCAGGATTGCAAGAATGACACCAACATTGACTGCCACCACCAGATCCACAAATACTGTCAATAAAAACGTGACAACCAGAATCGCACGATCCGCGTAGGGCGCCCGCAGCAACACCCGTCTAAAGCGATGGAGCTCGCTCATGTTCCAGGCCACGACAAAAAGAATTGCAGCCAAAGCTGCCAACGGAATACTTGACGCCAAAGGCGCCAATACCAGCAACACGGCAATCAGCGTGACCGCGTGCACCACCCCAGCAAGCGGGCTCGTCGCACCGTTGCGGATATTGGTGGCGGTGCGAGCAATCGCCCCTGTCGCTGCAAATCCACCAAATAGTGGCGTCATCATGTTGGCGATGCCCTGTCCCACAAGCTCTTGATTTGAATCGTGCTTCGTGCCAGCCATCCCATCGGCCACGACCGCTGACAGCAGTGATTCAATCGCCCCAAGCATCGCGATGGTGAAGGCGGGCCCAATCAAAGAGATCACTTGCGACAGACTTAAATCGGGCAAGGCAAATACGGGCAAGCCCTGCGGGACTCCGCCAAAGGCGGTCCCGATGGTCGCCACACCCTGTAGCTGTAGCGTCGACTGCAGCAGTGTGGCCACGATCATCGCCACCAACGGGCCAGGGATTTTTTTCAGTGCAGCGATCTTTGGAGAAAAAATCACAATCAACAAACTTAGCAACGCCAACGCGAGTGTCGGCAAATGGGTCTGAGGCAACAGCATGACCTGAGCCCATAATTTTTCATGAAAGTGCTCGGCTGTGACTTTAGGCAGCCCTAAAAAATCAGACCATTGACCAACAAAAATAATGACACCGATGCCGGTGGTAAAGCCCACAATCACGGGAGCCGGAATAAACTTGATGACCCCACCCATTTTGGTCAGACCCATCAACAGCAGCATCAGCCCAGCCATCAGCGTGGCGACCTGTAAACCAGCCATGCCATATTTGGCGGTGATGCCGGCCAAGATCACAATGAACGCACCAGTCGGCCCAGCAATCTGCAGCCGCGAGCCACCCAGTAGCGTCACGAGCCCACCACCGATGATGGCGGTATAGATGCCTTGCTCAGGTCGTGCCCCAGAGGCGATCGCGAAGGCCATCGATAAGGGCAGCGCCACAATGCCCACCACTAGCCCCGCGACAATATTAGGCAGCCAATGATGGCGAGCGTAAAGGCCTGCGCGATACCCTTCAATTACTGCAATCATGTGGTTCCGATGAGAAGAGAGCACATCTAGAGGTTCTAAACCAGTATAGCTGCAACAACTGGCACGGCTGCAATGACGAGTCAGGCGGCAACTATGGCTCCAACCGTACCTTGCCTCGCCAGTCTTGTCTAAATCCACTCAAAGCACTACGCTCTGATATTGAGTATGACCATCTCCTTCAATCCACTGAAACATCACATCTTATGAGCCTTCCCGAACTTTCTGCAGTTGAACTTCGCCGCCTGATTGGCGCTCGCCAGGTATCCCCCGTTGAGCTCATGGACGCCTGCATTGCGCGTATCGAGAATATCAACCCAGCGATCAATGCAATTTGCGCCACTGATTTCGAGCGCGCCCGTGCTGGCGCACAGCAGGCCGAGGCGGCTGTGATGCGCGGCGAAGCCTTAGGCCCATTGCATGGACTCCCTCTGGGCGTGAAAGACTTGCAAGCCACCAAAGACTTGCTGACCACATACGGCAATATTGGTTTTCGCAGCAATGTGCCTGACCAAGACAACAGCCTGATTACCCGCCTGCGCGCAGCCGGTGCGATCGTGACCGCAAAAACAAACACGCCCGATATGGGTGCGGGCGCAAACACGCGCAACTCAGTGTGGGGTGCAACCGGCAACCCGTTTAATCCAACCTTAAATGCCGGCGGATCATCGGGCGGCTCAGCTGCTGCGTTGGCAACCGACCTGTTACCGATCTGTACGGGCTCAGACACTGGCGGCTCATTACGCATCCCAGCCGCGCTCTGCGGGGTCGTTGGCATGCGCCCCTCTCCGGGCATGATCGGTAACAACGCTCGCGCGCTCGGATGGTCAGTGATTTCGGTACTGGGCCCGATGGGTCGTGACGTCGCAGACACCGCCTTGTTGTTTTCAGCCAGCGTTGGGCGCGATGCGATGGATCCGCTTGTGTTTCCCAATGACCACAAAAAGTTTTGGCCATTGCAACAATTTGATTTGTCCAAATTGCGGATTGGTTACACCGAAGATTTCGGCGTCTGTATCGTTGGCCAAGAGATTCGCAGGACGTTTCGCAAGCGTATTGAGGCACTCTCTTCTTTGGTCGCAACCTGTGAACCAATCGAGTTCAAATTAGGCGATCCGGATCGGGCCTTTGATATCTTGCGTGCCGAAAACTTTGTTTCATCTTTTGCACACACCTATCGTACGGCGCCTGAAACACTCGGGCCAAACATCCGGGCCAATATGGAAATCGCTTCGGCAATTACTTTGGCTGACCGCGCCTGGGCGCATCTCGAGCAAACGAAGGTCACGCGCCAGTTTGCGGCTGCGACTGAAAAATACGATTTGATTTTGTCACCTGTGGTACCCGTCACCGCGTTTCCGTGGACTGAACTGTATGCTGCCGAGGTGGATGGTCAGACCATGCGTAATTATTATCATTGGCTAGGGTTAACCTACGTGGTGACGCTCGCGACCAATCCGACCATTGCCCTGCCTTGTGGCACTGACGAACACGGCATGCCTTTTGGACTGCAGATGTCAGGGCGTTTGTTTGCGGATGATCAGGTGTTGGCAGCCGCGCATGCCATTGAGCAAGCGTTTAAAGGCGACTCTGCGCTTTGTCGACCTAAGCCAGACTTGAAGGCCCTGCAGGTTGCGCGGCCAGAGCTCAAGTCCATCGTGACGCATCCGCCTATTTATGGCTCGGGTATCGCACTCGATGCCTCGGCTGCTGCTGTGTAATTGGCAGATATATTGCGGTGTAGTGAGCGCATACGACCACGGCGCAATTTGCGATTACGTTACGGTGACTTGCGGTGATTCAACGCCGCAGTCACCATGCCAAGCGCCAAGCCCCAAAATGCACTGTTTAAACCAAACAACGACAGCCCAGAGGCCGTTACCAAAAACGTGATCACAGCGGCATCACGCTCTTTAGCTTCACTCAGTGCAGTCGCCAAACCATTACCAATCGTGCCCAACAAGGCTAAGCCAGCGATGGTCACAATCAAGGCCTGCGGAAATGCGGCAAAGACGCTGACCACCGTTGCACCCAACACACCGGTGATGACATAAAAACAACCCGCGCACACTGATGCAAGATAACGCTGTTTAGGGTCAGCATCAGCGTCTTTGCTCATGCACATGGCTGCGGTGATGGCTGCCAGGTTAAATGAGAAACCGCCGAACGGTGCTAACAGCAAACCGGCAAGGCCAGTGAAACCAATCAAAGGTGAAGCAGGTGTCGTATAGCCATTCGCACGCAACACGGCCAGGCCAGGCACATTTTGTGAAGCCATCGACACGATAAATAAAGGGATCCCGACGCCGATCAAACTTGTGACCGAAAAGGTCGGTGTCATCCAAAGAGGCTGCGCAAACGTCAGTGCAAAATGCTGCATTTGAAACAGACCTAGCGTAGCGGTCGCGCCAAGCCCCACAAAAAAAGTCAGCGGGACTGCATAGAGTGGCAGATAACGCCTGGCAACGAGAAAGCAAACAAGCATGATGCCAACGAGCCAGCCTTGGGTAGGCAACACTACAAACACGTCAATGCCGAAGCGCAATAAGACGCCCGCTAACATCGCTGCGGCAAGCGTTTTTGGTACATAACGCATCAGGCGTTCAAACAGACCAGAGAAGCCTGCCAGTGTGATGAGCAAAGAGTTAAACAAAAATATGCCGATCGCCTCAGACATGGATAAACCTGCCAGGCCTGTGATCAGTAGCGCAGCCCCTGGCGTTGACCAAGCCGTCAAGATGGGCTCTTTAAAATAGAGGGACAAGCCAATGCAGGTGAACCCCATCCCGAGGCCCAACGCCCATAACCATGACGACATTTCAGCGGGCGTCGCGCCCGCCGCATGCGCAGCTTGGAAGACAATTGCTGCCGAACTGGTGTAACCCACCAACACGGCGATGAACCCCGCAGAAAGGTGCGAGAGCCGCAAGCGGCTCATTGCAGCGGTGCTTTAAAGCATGTGGCCACTTTTAGTCGCTTTGGTGCGCAAGTAGCCATAATTATGCTCGTTAGACGGAAACACATGGGGGACTCGTTCGACCACATCGATATTATGTTGAGCCAAGGCAGCAACTTTTAATGGATTGTTGGTCATTAAACGCACACGCTTGACCCCCAACAATCGCAGCATTTGCGCAGCAGGCAAATAATTGCGTTCGTCTGAATCAAAGCCTAACTGTAGATTTGCATCAACGGTATCAAAACCAGCGTCTTGCAACTGATACGCACGCAGTTTATTGACGAGCCCGATCCCGCGACCCTCTTGCGCTAGATAGAGCAAAATACCACTACCAAACTTATTCATCTCGCTGATCGAACCGCGCAACTGATTGCCGCAATCGCAACGTAACGAACCCATCAAATCGCCAGTAAAACACTCAGAGTGCAAACGAATGAGCGCCGGCACGTCTGGATTTAACTCGCCAACAATAATCGCCAAATGCTCGATACCACCGTCGCGGGGCCGAAAAGCCACCACGCGGGCATGTTCTGCGGCTTCGAGCGGAACGCGAGCTTCGCTGACCACTCGCAGAGAGTCTGCTGCGATATCCATATAAGCATCAATCGCAGCCACGCTCACGTTCAGGGCGTCAGTCGCTAGGCCGGCTGTCGCCACAATGGCGGCTGGCAACAAACGCGAAAGTTTGGCCAGTGTGACGCAGGCTTGCTCAAGAGACCCCGCCGCTGAAATTTGCAGCGGCGTCAAATCGGGCGGCGTTTCAAGCACCGAGAGTGGGTTTGCCAGATAATCAATCACTGCTTTACCCAGGCCGTCCGTTGCTGTCACCACACAGGCCTGATGGTCGCTTTTATCAAGGCCCAAGACATTGGCACGCGTGCCCGTCATCACCAGCGCAACGGGTGAACTGGCCTGAGAGGCCAACGCGCGTAGGCTTTCAGCGTTAACAGCCTCGGCCGCTAGCATCAGTACACTAGATTCACCAAGATGCACTCGAACACTCGCGCCACGGCGCAGTTCTGAGATAACACGATCAACTTCAATCAGGGGGTCTGTTTGTGACACGTAGAACCTAGCAATAAGTTTTTATTCGGATTGTGACAAGCAATTTCAGCGTAAGCTGACACCTAGCTGAATAATCGCGTAGCTCGCAATTATGCCACCATCGTGGCAATATACTGGGGAATACGCTTAGTTTGTAACAACTTTTTAAGATTCACTATCGCGCAATCCTCACAAATTCTTAACTGTCGCACTTTTGATCTGATCGCCGCGATCTTTAGTGCAAAAAACTAAGTAATTTTTATTAATTATTTTATCCAACCCTCCACCGTATCTCATGAACGAAATCGCGCAACAAGATTCATGGCCAAACCTGCTTGAGGCGTTTGTCCAAGCAACAAGTCCACTTCCATCAGAATGGGCACCCATTTTCGGCCCCTTGCGAAGGGGTGGGTGCGACGCCATGATGGTGGTCGGTCAATTAGGCCAAACGCTGGATGGTCGCATTGCAACGATTACCGGTCATTCAAAATATATCAATGGGCCTGCTGGGCTCACCCACTTACACCGGTTGCGGGCAGTTGTCGACGCTGTCGTGGTAGGAGTGGGCACTGCGACGGCAGATAACCCTCGCTTAAATGTACGGCTTGTGACTGGCCAACACCCTGCGCGCGTCGTGATCGACCCAAAGGCCCGCCTCGATCCAGAGGCGCTAGTTTGGTCTGACGATGGCGCACGTCGTCTTGTCATCGTGGCCGATCAGACTCAAGCCAACACACCGCCTGGGGTAGAAGTCGTCTCGCTTCAAACCAACAATGGTCAGCTAGCACCCGCCGACATTCTCAACGCTTTATTTGACCGTGGCCTCAAACGCATCTTGATAGAGGGCGGGGCAGATACCGTGTCGCGCTTTATGCAGGCTGGTTGCCTCGATCGCCTGCACGTCATTGTGGCCCCGATCATCATGGGCTCGGGCCGCCCCGGCTTTTCTCTGCCCGCGATCGAGCACATGGATCAGGCAGTCAGAATAAAAATGCACCCTCATCCACTCGAAGATGATGAGATGCTGTTTGACTGCGACCTGTCAGCGCAGCGCGTCAGAATCGTTTAGCGTCGCGACGGCGTAGGTACGTTCAACAACTTCTTCGAACAACCGAGCACACTCAGCCCATGAGGGTTGCTGCGCGGCCGCCAACAGCGCGCCTTGCGAAAGACTCTGACGTAAAACCTGATCTTGAATAATCTGACGCAAAGCGTTTTGCAAGCTGTCGACATCGCCTGGCTTAGCCAATAAACCTGCGGTATCCGGCACGGTATCAGGGATTGCACCTGCGGTCGTGCCGATGACCGGCAAACCATGAGCAAGTGCCTCGGCATACGCCATCCCGTAACCTTCAAAACGAGACGCCAGCACAAACACGTCAGCCTGCGCATAGAGCACTTGCAATTGCGCAGAGTCAATCGCACCGAGCACGCGTACGCGCGTGAACAACTCAAACCTTTCGAGATCGGCATGCAATTGGGCGACCGCCTCGGCGTCGCGCGTCAAGTCGCCTGCAATCGTCAGGTGCCAAGGTAACTCTGTAAGCTTAGCTAACGCAGGCAGCAAGATATCAAAGCCTTTACGTTTGACGACAGAGCCCACCGACAACAACTGCAACGGGCCCGGCACTGGCGGCCGCGACACCCTCAGGACACGATCCGTGCCAGGCAAGATGCTGGTGATCGCCTGCCGTGGCACTGCAAAATGTTCAACAACGTCTTGCAGCGTAGCAGGGCTTGTGACCACCACACACGTGGCGTGCGCGAGCGCTCGCCTCTCGGTATCTTTGAAGTGCATCGACTGCGCCGCACTCAGGCCTGTCTCAAACGCGAGCGGGTGATGCACCAAGGCGATTAACGGGTGACGTTGTCGTAACTGCGCTGCCACCTCAGGCAACACACCAAAAGCCAAACCATCAATCACCACAGGCACACCAGGCTCAAGCGCTAGCACGCTTTCACAGGCCTTTTGCCGTGTGTCAAGATCGGGGTACGGAAACCCATCACCCAACCCCAGCACCTGTACCTGCCAGCCGTTCGCTCGCAGACCTTCAATGATGTGACGGTCATAGATATAACCGCCCGTCGCCGTGAGTAAATCACCCGGTATCGCAAACACCAAACGCTTCATGTTGTCGCTCAATCCACAGCCCTTTAAATTGCAGCCTCGTACCAGGCGCGCGCGACGTGCGATTCAGAGATCGTGATGCGGATCGCGTGCAACTCTTTGCCATCGCGACCAAGCGTGCCCGAGCGAGCTGCCTTGGCGAGCTGATCAAAAATGTATTTTGTTAAAAACTCAGTTGTCGTGTTCATGCCCTTGAATTCAGGATGATCGTCTAGATTTGAATAATTCAAAGGCTTGAGCGTATCTTTGAGTACATCAAGTGCACGACCAATATCAACGACGATGCCGTTTACATCTAAAGTTTTGGCGATAAAAGCCGCGTCAACCACAAAGGTGGCGCCATGCAAGGCTTGAGCTGGACCAAACACTTGGCCGCGAAAAGAATGGGCAATCATGATGTGATCGCGAACTTCGACTGTAAACACAACGAGCTCCTTAAGAGTAATGAATAAGCTGGCAAAGAATGCCGCTTGGTTGACCTAAATTATGAGTAATGGATCAGCTGACAAAGAATGCCGCTTGGTTGCCCTAAAATTTGGGGTAATTGTTTGGGTAAATCGGCAAAGGCAACAGCCGGAGCCAGCAGGGCGACAAGCCTTGCATCTTTTAACAGCTCAAGTGCGACACCCAGCCTGCGACGGTAGGTATAACGTGGCCGGCGCGTTGCCGAAATATGCCCGACCTGACTCGATTGCAGACGCAGTTGCTTACTATGAAACGCGCCACCCAAGGGCGCGCCCACAATCTGTGTTCCGTACCAGCTCAGTTCAAGCACTGTGGCTTCTTCGCCGGCAAGCCTAAGTGCTGTGGTTAGGCCCGCGGCCGAGGCGCTCGTGTGAAACACAAGATCGCAATCGAGAGGTGCGGTGGCTTCTGACGCAAACTTCACGCCAAGTTGCTTGGCCAGCGCGGCACGGTCGGGGTTAACATCCACCAGCGTGACCTCTGCACCGGGCAGGTGGCCACACAGAAAGGCCACCAAACAACCCAAGACGCCCCCACCCACTACCGCGATCCGATCGCCAGGGCCTGGTGCCGCATCCCACACCGCGTTCAGTGCGGTTTCCATATTCGCGGCCAGGACGGCTCGCTCGGGTGGGACCGCCTCGGGTATCGCCATGACCGCGTCGGTGGCCAAATTAAAATAATCTTGGTGCGGGCTCAAGCTAAATACGTAACGATTGAGCAGCTCGGGCGGGCCACTTTGCACCCGACCCACCGAGGCATAGCCATACTTGACCGGAAAGGGAAAATCTCCGCCCATAAATGGTGCGCGCATACGCTTAAATTCAGCCTCTGGGACTTTGCCAGCAAACACTAAGGACTCGGTCCCTCGGCTCAGTGCGCTAAAGAGCGTGCGGACCCTGACCTGCCCCGCCTGTGGTGCAGGCAACGGCTCAGCGCGCAGTTCTGCGACGCCGGCAGCCACGTACCATAGGGCCTGCGCCTGGCCTGATAATGAAGCATCAAAGGCTGAGCTTGACACGTAAAATCCTTGATTATGATGACTGTGACTCGAACGCAGAGAAGTTTCAGGGGTCTTGTTAACACCCTGAGCGCTCTGCCCTATACTGCGCGAGCCTTTGCAAACAGTATAAGTGAGTCAAAGACCTTGATTCTGAAATATCAACACCCGTTTTCTCAACCCATATGCTAACAGTCAGAAGAATTATATTTGGATCCCTTGCCATACTGAGCTTTGTGGCGATGCTTGGCCTCATGCATGCTGCGCTAAGCCCCGAGTTGAGCGCGTGGGGTTCCTATAGCCTACTGGCGCTGTTTGCCGTGACGCTGCCCTGGACCGTCGTCGGCTTCTGGAATTCGAGCATTGGGTTTTTAGTTGGTGTACTCGCTCGCGATCCCTTGGCCGTCCTCCTACCGCTCAGCGCGCGCGCAAGCATGACCGACCCGATCACCTCGTCTACCGCAGTTGTACTGTGCATCCGAAACGAAACCCCCACACGCCTTGAACGCAATCTTGAAGCGATGATGCAAAGCTTGGCCGCCACGGGCTTTGGTCAACAATTACATATCTACGTACTGAGCGATACCAATGATGAGGTCATCGCGCAACAAGAGCAACAATGCTTCGCTGCGATGACCGAACGCTGGGCATCACGCCTCGCACTCACGTATCGGCGACGCGAGGACAACAAAGGGTATAAAGCGGGCAATATCGAAGATTTTTGTACGCGCTGGGGGCACCTGCATGAGTTTGTGGTGACGTTAGATGCGGATAGCTTCATGACGGGACGCGCTATTTTGCGTTTAGTGCGCATCATGCAGGCCAACCCAACGCTTGGAATTTTGCAGGGTCTAGTTGTCGGTTTGCCCTCTACCAGCGGCTTCACCCGGCTATTTCAATTTGGTATGCGCTTAGGCATGCGCTCGTACACCATGGGCTCAGCCTGGTGGCAGGCAGACTGTGGGCCCTACTGGGGGCACAACGCCGCGATTCGGATCAAGCCCTTTATTGAACATTGCGAGTTGCCCCGTTTACCAGATCACAAGGGCACACCCAGACATATCCTGAGTCACGACCAGGTCGAGGCCGTGCTCATGCGGCGTGCGGGCTTCGAGGTACGGGTGATCCCACAAGAAGATGAGAGTTGGGAAGAGAATCCACCGACCTTAATCGAATACATTCGCCGAGACTTGCGTTGGTGCGAGGGCAATCTGCAATACGTCCACTTATTAAGTCTGCCAGGTCTAAAGTTCTTAAGCCGCTATCAATTGTGTATCGCCATATTGATGTTCTTAAGCTCTCCTGCCTGGATCGCTTTGTTATTACTCTCAATGATATTGTTGTGCTTAGCACCCTCCCCAGCCGCGTTTATGCATGGTGGGCTTGGCCTCACCCTGCTAAGCGCAACCCTGCTCATGTGGTACCTGCCTAAAATTGCTGGTGCAGTTGATGTGCTGCTAAGCGCGAGCGAGCGGAAGTCTTTTGGTGGCGGTCTGCGCTTTGCTTTTAACTTCACCTTCGAAATGATTTTTTCGCTGTTAATGACCCCCATCACCTGGTTGAATCACACCATTTTTATCATTGGTCTGCTTTTCGGAAAAAAATCAGGCTGGACCGGCCAAGCTCGCGACGATCATTCAGTGCCACTCGCCATTGCCTTACGGCAATTTTGGCCCCACACCCTTTCAGGCCTCGTGCTCGCCATTGCAGTGTGGCATACCCATCCAACCACCCTACCCTACGCTCTGATCATGCTCAGCGGCTTGCTCTTATCGATTCCGATCACTGTGCTGACCTCTTGGCCAAGTTTTGGACGCATGCTGATTCGATGGAAATTAGTCAGCTTGCCAGAAGAAATTAATCCGCCCGCAGCGCTAAAACCTCTTGACCTTGAGGTCTTAAAGATGTCGCGCAAGCCTCACGACAGTCGCCAAGCATGACCAATCCTGATCAAGGGCACCACCCACTCAGTTTCATCGCGCTGTATACCCGCGTATTAAAAATGCTGGGCTCAGATCGCAAGCTCGGTTGGACGCTGGCCGGCGCAAACGTCGTACTCGCGATGGCCATGTTTGGCGAACCTATTTTATTTGGTCTGGTCATCGATACGCTCTCGCGCGCTTCACTAAACGACCCAGCAGGCATCTGGCCCTCGCTGTGGCCTTTGTTGTTGACCTGGGTTGGTTTTGGTTTATTCACAATTTCTTGTGGCGCGGTGATCGCACTCTTGGCGGATCGCCTGTCGCATCGACGCAGGCACCTCGTATTGCGTGACTATTTCGAACACGTGCTGCAATTGCCACTTGCGCAACAAGCCGACACGCACTCTGGTCGTCTGATGAAAACAATGCTGCAAGGGACAGATGCCCTTTGGTGGCTGTGGTTAAGTTTTTTTAGAGATCACCTGGCCGCGGTGGTTGCGCTCATTGTTTTGGTGCCTGTCGCGCTTTATATCAATTGGCGGCTCGCCCTCGTGCTCATCATTTTGTGCATTGTGTTTGTGTGGCTGACGCATTTTATTTTGCGTAAAACACAAACTCTGCAACAGCAAGTTGAAGGCCATCACTCAGATTTAGCTGAGCAGGCGTCTGACACCTTAGGCAATATCGCCCTAGTGCAAAGCTTTGCTCGTATCGAACACGAGGTCAGCGCACTCAAAGATATCAGTCAGCGCGTCTTGGGTGCTCAGATGCCTGTGCTGTCTTGGTGGGCGCTAGTCAACGTACTTACTCGCTCGGCGACCACTTTAAGTATTTTGTGCATCGTCGCCTTGGGCGCATGGTTATTTACTAAGGGCCAGACAAGTGTTGGCGCCATCGTCACCTTCATCTCTTTTTCAGGGATGGTGATTATGCGGCTTGAGCAGATTGTCGGATTTGTGCATCGCTTGGCGATGGAGGCGCCTCGCCTTCAAGAATTTTTTCATGTTCTGGATACTGAGCCATCGATACATGACTCACCCCACGCCATCGACCTAGGCCGAGCCCGAGGCGCGATTGCCTTTGAAAACGTCACCTTTGCGTATGATAAAAAAAATCCAGCCGTCAAAGGCCTGAGCTTTACCCTCAAACCAGGCACAACGATCGCCTTAGTCGGTGCCTCGGGTGCAGGCAAGTCGACTGCCTTGAGCCTTTTATACCGCGCCTTTGATCCACAGTCAGGTCGCATCACGGTGGATGGTCATGACATCCGTGACTTACAGCTTGCCGCGCTCCGTAGCAATATTGGCGTGGTGTTTCAAGAGGCGCTGCTGTTCAACCGTTCAATCGCAGACAATCTAAAAGTTGGCTTACCCGAAGCAACCGACGCGCAGTTACGCCAAGCTTGCGCAAACGCGCAAGCGCTTGATTTCATCGAGCAACATCCCAAAGGTTTCGATACCAAGATCGGCGAACGCGGGCGCGCGCTTTCAGGCGGTGAGCGCCAGCGCTTATCTATTGCACGGGTCTTATTAAAGAATCCGCCAATCTTAATTTTGGACGAAGCGACTAGCGCTTTGGATAGCGCCACAGAAACAAAGCTCTTACAGGCGCTTGACGCCGTCACGAAAGACCGCAGCACGCTCGTGATTGCACATAGGTTGGCAACCATTCGCAAAGCAGACAAGATTTTGGTGATGGATCACGGCACGATCGTTGAGGCAGGTTCATTTGATGAACTGTACGCCCAGGGCGGTCGTTTTACACAACTGGTGAAAGAACAATTTTCAGATGCTTCAGGAAATTTTATTTCATGAGCCTCATTACTAAGTCGTTTGCACTGGCCTTGAACACGATGACAACCGAGTCGCTTGCTGCAGCGTTGAACACTGATTTCCTCGCACGCAGTTGCGAAACCTTACAGAGACAAAGATGACTGGTTTTTCAGCTCAATGGCTTGCCTTACGCGAACCTGCAGATCACCGGGCGAGAGATCGCACTTTACAAAATAAAGTGTGCGAGCAACTCGCGAACGTTGCGCGCACTGAACAGCGAGCCGTCCGTTTGATCGATCTTGGCTGTGGCTCTGGTTCAAACTTGCGCGCCTTGGCAACGTCGCTACCTGAGCAACAACACTGGACACTAGTCGACTACGATCCCTTGTTGCTGGCAGCGGCACGCGCCGCACTGATTGCTTGGGCAGACGAGGTCATCAATGACAGCACGACTCTGACTCTTCGTAAAAATAATAAA
>Ga0209296_1000819_pt1 | contig 26077 bp, 15 predicted proteins | sample S_130206_EF_Meta_FD_187319 | JGI IMG/M metagenome (GOLD analysis project Ga0209296, IMG submission 187319) | Freshwater microbial communities from Lake Simoncouche, Canada to study carbon cycling - S_130206_EF_MetaG (SPAdes) (version 2) | ecosystem: Environmental > Aquatic > Freshwater > Lake ...
TGCGGGATACGCTGACCAAGTTGCCAACTACTCCTGCAGATCAACTCCACACGCTTTTGCCAATCAAGTAATTTAAAAACCCTAAGTGAATTCGCTTTTTGGCACTTGTGCTTTACCGAACGCTCACTTTTAATAGAACTGGAAGGATAAGAGGTGTATATAAAATGACCGCATGAAAATATCAAAAATAAGTTCCAGAATTAAGATAATAGTCACAGATTAATTCCAAAGATATTATTTGCCTTCAATTCTTCCATTTCTTAAAGTATTTCATGATTGAATTATTAATTACCAGCTATGGATTTAAGGTTTTTATAAAGGAAAAAAAATAATGTTTAAGAATCCCGAATTTGAAACCCTCAAGGAGAGATTGAGGAAATTGAAGCAGATCAGAAGTAAAGAGAAAGATGAACTTAAAATCTTGGAGATTGACGAAAAAATTGATAAATATCAAGATAAAATTGACATCATTAAAGAGAAATTTCTCGAAAAAGGGTGGGTAGAAGGCAAAAATGGTTTCGAACTTGCTGATGACGATGACGACGATGATGACGACGATGATGACGACGACGATGACGACGATGACGACGATGACGACGATGACGACGACGACGATAAGGATAATAGCAATAAACCTATCAATAATTTTTTATATTTCGTTTTGCTGATAAGTGGATTTATAATTGGAGCTTATTACATTTATTTAAATAGTACTGCAAATACCATGCTAATTTGTAATGTGGCAGTGTTATTGTTTCCTGGAATTTATGGTTTGATTTTTGGTCCGGATAGAAGATATCAATTCCGAATTAAATTAACAAAATTTTTAAGACCACTTTTCCTTGGAATACTAGCAGGTACTATTGGTTCATTTTGTTATTTTTTTAACAATCTTTTACCATCTGGTTTAGATTGGGGCCCATTATTATTAATTTTAATTTTTTGTATTTATTCGGTAGTTTTATTAGGTATTTCGGGATATGTCGATGTTTTTAAATTTCTTCCTGAACAATTAATTTTTTTTGTAATTCTCTTGTATTGTCTTCTATTTATAAGTTTGGTATTTGTGTTTTTCTATTTTCTTGTCATTGAATTAGACAATTATTTTAAGAACAAAAGAAATGGGATTAGGGCGACTGAAATAAATTTTATAAATCATTTGGGAACCAAACTTTAAAAGTATTTGTTAAATTCCATGTTATGTTAATGAAAACAATCTTGTTGATTTTTTTTAGGGAATATAAATCATTTCTACGAAGATCAAATCGCTTTATTAAATAATTAAAAAAATATTGCAAAACCTAAGTTATTAAGTTTACCTAAACCCCTTTTGATTCTTTTTGAAGGTCTTGCCTAAAACAGGTATGATGCCTAGGTGATTTAGATTTCTAAAAGCTGATAAGGTCGAATTCAGTATGCCCATGAAAATTGAAGATTGCATTTCCAATTGGCAAAACTCTCTCCTAGACACCAGCAAGCGAAACCGTCTCATTAAGTTTTCGCACGGCCGTGCGGGTATGTTTTTAATTTCACCCGAGTTACCCCAATTCTGGGAATTGATAAACGAAGATACCTTAAAAATGCTTTTTCCCTGGAAAAGGGATCTCTTGAAGATTCGCCATGAAGATGTAGAAGCTTGGGAAGAGTCATTAGAAAGATCGTCGCAATCAACAAAGCCAACTGCAATAACCAAACCGGATGTTCTTCCAGACAATCCCGAAGCAACCCAAATAATGCATATTGCTGAGAAAAGGTCACTCGACGAAAAGCCCCAACCTACCAAGGAGACCCAATATCCAACAACAATTGCAGAAGCGACAAAAAGATCCAAAATTTCAGATCGATTGAAGCCCAATCATATACTCACGGAATTCACCGATCGGAAATTAAATGCCAGTCTCTTAAAGCTAAGTCGAACCGCTTCTGAATCTGAACAGGAACATGGTTTATCCACTTTATTTTTGTCGTTTGGTTTTCTTAAATGGTACGAAAGCTTGGATAGCAACGAACCGATTTACTCCCCCTTGGTTTTGTTACAGGTAAAACTGGAACGAGAGGCAGTGGATGCGCCGTGGGAAATTTCTTTGGAAGAAGATGACCCCGCAATGAATCATTGCCTAAGGCAATTGATGGAGAAGGAATTTAAAATCAAACTGCCTATGCAGGAAAATAGCAGTGAAGAAAACAGCGAGTTGTTTCCTATTCTTGATTATTTTGATCAAGTTCGAACTTCGATTAAATCAATGCCTAGGTGGGAAGTGACTTCAGGAATTGGTTTAGGTATTTTTAATTTTCAGAAACTTGCGATGTGGGAGGATTTGGAAAAGAATGCAGGACGTATTGCACAGCACCCGCATTGTTTAGCTATCTCTGGCATTCAAGGAACCATGGCGGATTTATGTAGCGATCCGGTTTCAGCCCAAGATTTGGATGACAAGGTTCACCCCAAGGATAATCATCAAATTTTGGTTGCTGATAGCAGTCAGCAGGAAGCGATCGAGCAAATTAAGCGTGGCGCAAACATGGTGGTTGATGGCCCCCCAGGAACTGGGAAAAGTCAGACCATTGCAAACACAATTGCAGAGCTTATAGCCCAAGGCAAAACAGTTTTGTTTGTAAGTGAAAAAACTGCTGCCTTGGAAGTTGTAAAAAAACGCTTGGATGAAAGAGGGTTAGGTGATTTTTGCCTACCATTGCACAGCAACAAGACCAACAAAAGAGAGATATTAGAAAACCTTCGGAAATGTTTGGAGCAACCCAAAGAAAAGCTGCATGATTATTCCAATGACCACGACCAATTATTTGCGCTACGAAAAAAGTTGAACAATTATGTTCGTGAATTACATAAGAAGCGCGCTCCTTTAAATACTAGCGTATACGAAATACATGGCTTGCTCGCAAAAATGGACGATGTCAAAATCAATTCTAAATGGGCGTCTTTGAATATCGATTCGATGGATCATGAATATTTAAGGAAATCAATCGAGCTTCTTGAGACTCTCCCGAAGTTCCAAACTATTTTTGCGGACTACAAAATCCATCCATGGCATCAATGTAAATTCAACACGATCAGCCAATTGGTTACGATGGACTTGGAAAACCATTTAGAAAAACTTACAGAGTATTTTGCAGGAATTATTGCGATAAACGCACAACAGGTTCTTGGGGTTTCGCAACAAATACGAACTCCCAACGAATTAGTAACAGGGATGGAATTAGGAAGAAAAATTTTAGCAGTTCCATTGTTGCCTGAGGAATGGTTTAACAAATCGCCGTTGAAAATGGGCAAACTTGCAGGGGAAATATTTGCATCGAAAACGCAATTAGATGAATCAGAAAAAGACCTGGCTTGTTTTGAAAAAGGCTTTAAAGATCAGGTTGTTCCTGAAAAAATAAAAGAACTTGTTCTTAAGTTAAACTTAACTGGGGAAGGTGCTCCAAACAGCACGGTTTCCTTTCGAACCAGAATTGAAGATTTGCGAAAAGCTTTAACGCTATATCCAAAGGTTCAGCAAGATTTGATTCTGATTATTAAAGCTTACAATGAAGCGACAACAATTCTGGAAATAACAAACCGATACGCAACATCCCAAATAAGTGAATTTTCAAGATTCATTAAATTTATTTCAAAGCGCCAGCCAGTACCTGAAGGTTGGTGGGATAAACAGAAGCGAGCGGAATTAACAGGAATAGCAGGGCGTGGCGCAAGTTCTCAAATTGCAATCAATGATCTGCGATTGAAACTTATTACAAAAATTTCTCTCGATAAAGCAACGCATAAAGAATCTGCAGAAGTTATCCGGGAAGGTCTTTTATACGGTGGCAGTTGGTGGCGTAGGTTTTTCCCTAAGTGGCGGGAATTGCGATCAAAAATTTCATCCTGGTATTTGATAAGAATGCCGGATCTGCCGACCATGCTTGTGGATCTTGCAGACCTTGAAGAACTTTGCCGCCATGATGATTTAATTAATCAGTTAGTTTCAGGTTATCGTGATTTGTGGATTACATCCAAAGATGGATCCGTAGATTGGCAAAAAAATATCGAAGAGTTGAAACATCAGGAAAAAATTGAAAAGGTATGTAAATCAGAGTCATTAAAAAACAAATTGGGTATCAATGCGTCGCTCGATCGAAACGCTTTGGGTCGCCTGGGTGAAAACCTCGCTTCGACCATGGAGCCCTTTGTAAAAGAGTGGCTAGATCTTGCGTGTGTATTTTTTCCTAATGAAGTTACAAAAAGCTTGGAAAATCCTCCTGCTCAATTATTGGAAAAACTTCAAACTGCTGAGGCTAAGTTAAGAGTCGAACTACTTGCATGGGAAGAAGTGATTCCCCAGTTAGAATCTAAATTAGATATTAGCACCGGTGAATTAAAAGACAAATTCACAAAATTTCAGGTTTTCGCAATGTTACGGGAAAATCTCGCCAAATTGGTGGATGAGTACAAACCGGAATCAACTGACTGGAACTGGCTTCAGCAAGACTGGAAATATCTTTCCGTTGCAGGTAAAGCTCTAGAAGGGTTTATCAAGCAGCAACCGGACTCTTTGAACGAGAAAACCTGTAATGTTTTAAATGATAAGACCGCACGCGAGCTATTTGAAAAGACTCTTATCGAAGCAGAAAAATTTGACTCTAAGGGTATGCAAGCATCACTGGCTTACCTAGCTAAAAGTGTGTTTCCGTTTGACAAACCATCCTGCTTTGGCACGGTTATTGATAGCCTAGATATAGCGGGCCTTGGGCAATTGTTTTCTAAACTTGGTGATCGGATTGATCAATTAACGGAATGGGTTCAATTCAAGAAGATCTACCTTGAAGCTAAAACACTAAATCTGAAAATAATTGTCGATGAAGTTTTAATGCGGGAATATCCTGCGGGATTAGCTTCAGCTATTTTTCGCAAACGGTTTTACTGTCTTCTTGTTGATGAATTACGAGATCAAGTTCCGGAGTTGAATGATTTTTCTACCGAAGATCATGAATCGAAAATTAATCATTTCAACAAACTTGATCAAGGCAGTATCTATCAAGCTTCTTCTGAAATCCGAATGCAGTTGTTGAATTCTCCTCAAAGGCCTTCAATATCAACACTTGCTCCTGCAACTTCTGAATTGGGAGTGCTATTGCGTGAAACCCAGAAGAAACGCAAGCATCTTCCCTTGCGAAAATTATTTGCCCAGATTCCAACTATCTTGCCAAGATTAAAGCCTTGCTTGATGATGAGCCCATTGGCTGTAAGCACCTTCCTAGGCTCTGCTGATTGGGAATTTGATGTCGTTATATTTGATGAAGCTTCCCAAGTTAGGCCCCATGATGCTATTTGTGCTGTTTGCAGAGGCAAGCAATTAGTGGTCGCTGGCGATCCGAAACAATTACCACCCACCAACTTTTTTGAAAAAGTTGCATTTGATGATGGGGCAGAGGGCGACGGCGATGAGGGAACAGAATGTTTTGAAAGCCTGCTAGATGTATGCCTTACCTTGGGGATGCGACGCCAGCGTTTAAAATGGCATTACCGAAGCCGTAAAGAGGGGCTTATTGCATTCTCTAATTATCACTTCTATGAAAACTCTTTGATTACTTTTCCAAGTGCCCATGAAAACTTTAGCAACCCGTTGGACTTCACTTTCCTTCCAGATGGAACCTATGAAAATAATGTCAATGTTTTAGAAGCTAGGAAGATTGCAGAAATGGTCATGGAGCATTTTCAAAAATCTCCTGGTCAATCTCTGGGGGTGATAGCTTTTTCAGTTTCGCAGCAAAATCGAATATTAGATGAGTTAGAAATACAAAGGCGAACGCAGCCTCATCTTGAGGAGTTTTTCTCGCCTGAAAAGCCTGAAAGATTCTTTGTAAAGAATCTTGAGAATGTGCAAGGGGATGAAAGGGACGTGATTTTTCTAGGTGTGGGTTACGGGCCTAATAGTGCAAGGAAAGTGTTCATGCGCTTCGGACCACTTAACCTCAAGGGCGGTGAAAGGCGTTTGAATGTTGCTGTTACCAGAGCCCGTGCAGGAATGAAAGTCATCAGTTCCATGATGCCAGACCAGATTAACCTTTCTAATACCAATTCCTTGGGTGCAAAATTATTACGATCCTTCCTGGATTATGCCGCCAGAGGAACCGTTGCTTTAAGTCAAGCGATCACATCAACAGGGCCGGGTTCTGCTGACTCGCCGTTTGAAGAGGCAGTATGCGAAGCGTTAACTCAAAGGGGATTAAAGCTTCAAAAACAGGTGGGGTGTGGCGGATTTCGAATCGATCTAGCAGTATTGGATGACAAAATTGAAGGTAAATACCTTCTAGGGATTGAATGTGATGGCGCAACTTATCATTCTTCTGCAACGGCCCGTGATAGAGACCGTTTGCGCCAGCAGGTTTTGGAAGGTTTGGGCTGGAGCATTTGTAGGATCTGGTCAACGGATTGGGTGCAGAATAGGGAAAGGCAGATCCAGCGGGTGCTTGATGCCTTGGCAAGAGTTAGAAATGGATCTTATGCCAAAATGCCAAATTCGTTATTCATCAAGGAAAACAATCAACAGTTATTGCAGGAAGAGGCAGAAGAGGAGATAGAGCAGGGGTTTGATTTTAAAAGTATTGATGATGTTCCGCAAAGTGTTATTCTTGAACTGATCCAAAAAACGCTTGTAGAGTGTGGCGCAACTGAGCGGATGGATCTGATGAAAACCATTAGCCAGAAACTTGGTTTCAAGCGTTTGGGTACAAATATTGAAAAGAAGATAAACAAGACATTATCACGCCTATTGTTGAAAGGTCGATTGCAAGAAGATGCTAATGAAAAGCTTTCCTGGCGATCTCAGGAAAGTTGGATTCAGCCTGAAATTCAGGAATGAAAACAGCTTGTTGGTCAAAAATATTTTTATATTTCAGATTACTTGAAATTAAATTATTTAATCCTTAATAAATTCTGAATTTTTATTAAACTATTTTAAATGTGACTGCAAAAGATTTTTTGGTTTTGTACCTTTAATTAATAAGTTTTGTTTTAATTATGCATGCGACATAAATTTTTTTTTAGTACCTCTCAAATTTTATAAATATTTGTTTTTCTCATTAAAGAATAAGACCTCTTGTGCGAATAGGAAGGTAGAAGCTTGTTAATAACCACTTTTTCTGGAGTAGAACCATGATTCGACAGGATTTTTTTGGCTGTGTAAATAATGTTGAGGGATCACTAGTAATGATTTCAACGAAAGCCTTGAACAAAATGCTGGGCTCCAAGGATTTTGAACGGAAGAATGGGACGGATGAAGCGGAAACTTTTGTCAAAAAAATTATAGATGCTGGTGGAGACATCATTGACTTAGATTTTTATAGCGGAAGCCAGAACTTTAAAGTTATTAAAAAGTTCACGGTCAACAACGAGGGGTTTAACCAAACGATTCTTGAAGTTCACCCGGATAAACTTGCTATGACTAGGTTTTTGATGAAAGGTGAACTCACCAGATGTGAATTTTTCAAAAAGCGAATCAAGGAACTGGGTTTATCCATCGCTGAAATTTTAGAAAAAGGATTCAGTTTTAGAGATGAAATCATGAACGAATACAAAGAAATAGTTCAAAGTTAAGGGTTATTAAGGAAGACCAATCAGCAGAATAGCCACGGAAGCAGATTGTGCGCTAAGGCAATTGCCATTCTTTCTTCATGCATGGCTCTGTTTGATTGCAAGCCCCCGTGGCGGATTTTCTGCTTTGCTCAATCCATAAAGATTTAAAGTATTTGTAAAATTATTTGGCCAAGTTTGCTTGCTGGTTCCGCTAATGTAATGCTTAGGCAAATAGGTTGCATTATTAGACAATCTCAAGTCTGGTATTTTTCAAAATTTTCTTGGTTATTTTATATTGAGAGTTTTAATAACTAGGTAAAATTTCATTCAATGGTTTTTAGAGCAATAATTTTTTGTGTTTTACCTTATGTTTAGATTTAACGCATAGGAAGGGATTTACATCGCTTTGTGAATATTGAAATATTGATTCACTTTTAGGAATACAACCATGAGTAATTTAATCGAATCCCTTCTAGAGCCTGGTATTCAAAAAGCAATAAATAGTGCAGCCATTCATTTGAATGAAAAGACACGGGATGAATTGCTGGGTCCTTCGTTGGCATCTTTCGTCAAAGATGGTAACGGGGCACCTTTGGTTCTCATGGCGTTTTATGCTGATGGATTAAGGGTTGTTTTTGATGCATTGCTTGCGGATGGAAAAATCACGGCCAAGGAAGTGGAAGTTTCAAAAAGTTTCCTAGCGAAAGTGGCAGCAAGTTTTGCCAAAGTTCGTAAACAGTATAAGGTTTTTGAATCATTTACTGTTGCTGAAGTTATTCCATTTTTAAAGCTCTATCGATCTGATACCGGTGCCCTTGGCCATTTGAATGCATCAACTAAATGGTCGGGAATAGCCGTTTGCCAAAATATTGCAAAAAAAACTGGGGATTCCACTGCACTTAATACACTTCGTGAAACACTTCTCAAAGGCGCGAAGGCCTTATTGATGGCAGATGGAATGGATCAAAAAGAAGAGATCTATCTGAAAAAACTCGAGGAAGAACTCCATGGTAAAATCTTTGCTCCAAAACCAGTTCAAAATACGGTTGTGATGGACTCGGCACTTGCTGCAATCATCCAAGGCGATTTTAAAGCTTTAGAAGCAAGCAGTGATAGTGACGAATGGATAAAAAATAATTGCACACGAATAACATCTTGGCAGAAGGCAGCGGAATTGAATGATCCCAGAGGCCAGGTTCTTTTTGGTTTATGTTTAGATTTTGGGCATGGTATCAAGCAGGATTATAACGAAGCATTTAAATGGTATCGTAAAGCTTCCGAGAAGAGACTTTCCCGAGCCCAGTATAATCTTGGCACCTGCTATGCTAACGGGACTGGAGTAAAGGTAGACCAGAAAGAAGCGTTTAAATGGTACCGCATGGCTGCCGAGCAGGGGTATGTGGATGCGAAATGCATGATTGGTACTTGCTTTAGAAATGGGCTAGGAGTTGAGAAAAACGAAGAAGAAGCGGTTAGATGGTACCGCATGGCTGCCGAGCAGGGGGATTCGAATGCGCAGTATAATCTTGGTACGTTCTATTACTACGGGGAAGGAATCAAGGAAGACAAGAAGGAAGCGGTTAAATGGTTTCGCATTGCTGCTGAGCAGGGGTTTAATGTTGCGCAATATAACCTTGCTGTTTGTTATTACAAAGGGCAAGGAGTACAGGAAGACAAAAAGGAAGCGGTTAAATGGTACCGCATGGCTGCCGAGCAGGGGGATGTGGATGCGCAGTCATGCCTTGGTGTTTGCTATGACGACGGGGAAGGGATCAAGAAGGACAAAAAGGAAGCGGTCAAATGGTACCGCATGGCTGCCGAGCAGGGCAATGCTCTTGCGCAGATTAACCTTGGCAATTGCTTTTCCGACGGAGAGGGCGTTGAGGACGACAAGTCCCAAGCCTTTAAGTGGTATGAATTGGCTGCCGACCAAAGGTATGCGCTGGGCCAGTTACTGTTAGGTGTATGCTTTGCCAACGGAGAAGGAACCACCAAGGATAAAAAAGAAGCGTTTAAGTGGTACGAACGTGCTGCCGAGCAGGGAAATGCACGGGCTCAGTATATTCTTGGCGTTTGCTATGGCGGTGGCCATGGAGTCGAGGAAGACATGGGCGAAGCTATAAAATGGTATCGTAAAGCTGCCAAGCAGGGGGTCGAAGAAGCCTTGGAGGCTATTGAAGATTTTGATGAAGATTCTGGTTTATATTCTGACTCAGACTCAGACTTTGATTTTGACAGTTATAACTGGCAAAATGATAAGGAAATTAAAGCAAAAGAAGGTGTAAAATCATATGAACATTGGACAAGATTAACCGATTCTCCTGAAGACCTTGCCTTGGCGCAAAAATTAATTGAAGAAGAGAAGGATGGTTTGTTTTTTGTTTCTCTTTTGGAGTTGTCGGTTGAGGCCGCAAAAATTCTTGCAAATTCCAGTGGCAACCTGACTTTTTTGAGTCTTCGAGAATGGTCGTTGCCTGTCGTTCAGGCTTTAGCCAAACATGAAGGGGACATGGATCTAGCTAGTTTAAACAAAATGACTGATGAACTTGCAGAAGCGCTTTCACATCATCATGGTGGCTTGCAATTACATAGTTTGTCGAGCATTTCCGATAAAGCCGCACTATATCTTTCTAAGCATCGGGGCGGCCTCATTTTAGGTCTCAAGACAATTTCAGTAAAAGGAGCAATGGCCTTGGTGAAAATCCCAGATGAACTTCTTCTAATTAACCACGTTTTTTCTAAAGAAATTCAAAAAATTCTTTTTCAAAAAGATACTATAAGGATCACACACTCCAAAAAATCAGATTCAGATTATAAAGAAGATTTAAACAATGACTCAGACTCGGACTCAGATTCAGACTCATACTCAGATTCGGACTCAGATTCAGATTACATGGATGATGATTCTGATCACAAAGTAAAAGATGGTAGTGATGAATTAGGTTCTGGATATGATTTTGAGGAAGTTTTAAAAGTTATGGCAAAGATAAATACTGGAGTAAAAGATCTGGATCTTAATGAGTGCGATTTACTTGAAAAATATATCTCTGACTGCAATATTGAGGATCTTGAATTCGATATTCATCACCTTCCCGATCAGGTTGCAAAAATTTTATGTTTCTGGAGTCCTGATATAGGAGACAATAGTCCGCAATTATATCTTCCAATAAAAAAACTAACTGATAGTGCCGCAAAAATAATTTCTAAATGGCATGGATCAAATTCAGATAATTCATCAACTGGGTCATTAGTATTGCTTCGCCTTGAATCTTTAAGTGAAAATGCAGCATCTTCACTTTTGAAAGGTCCATTTATTCTTCGAATTAATCCTCAATTGTTACCTACCAATGCTTTAAAAATTCTCATGAAACGTACAAAATATGAAAATTCTGACGATGATATTTGTTTGTATCCAAAACGATGATATTTGTTTGTATCCAATAAATGAGGATTTCGCCGAATAATTGGGGATTTTACCAAAAGGCGCAAGTGCCCTTGCTAAAGTTAAAGGTGATCTTTTATTAAGCCCTGAGAATCTATCTGCTGAAGTCCGAAAAATTCTAGCAGAGAAATTGTCCTGAAAAATCAAACACTAAGCCTTACGAATTTAATCGTAAGTGCTGGATAAAACTTTGCTAAAGGTGATTATTCAAAGTTGAAACAGAAAAATCTTTTAAAACACTTACCTTTTGATAAGTGTTTTAAAAGATGTAGCTAATCCAGGTTGAGATTTTAGGAGAAACGCCCATGCGCAGGTTTGAATTTAGTGATAATACCTCGAATAAGTTTTGGGAAGTGTATGTAAAGGGTAAAACCTTGAATGTAACCTTTGGGAAAATCGGAACAAAGGGGCAAAGTAAGCCGAAGGATTTTGCTACGCCTGAAAAAGCCAAAGCCGAGTTAGAAAAGCTGATCAAAGAAAAGACAAGCAAAGGGTATGTGGAAGTGAGTGGCAAAACAGTTAAAGAAGTAAAGTCAGCAGCAGGGAAGAAGGCTAATGCAGGAGGTATGGGTAAAGGATTAAGAAAAGCGGAAAAGCAGGTGAAGGTGGCAGAGGAAGATCTGGGTAAAGGTGTAAAGCTTGAGATGGTGTTAGTGCCAGCGGGGAAGTTCATGATGGGTTCATCAAGATCAAAAGAAGATCGAGACGACAATGAAGTACAACACGAGGTAACGCTAACGAAGCCGTATTACATGGGCAGGTATGCGGTGACACAGGAGCAGTGGGAAGCGGTGATGGGGGATAACCCAAGTACCGTAAAGGGATCCTCGTTGCCAGTAACAGATGTCTCATGGGATGATTGCCAAGATTTTATCAAAAATTTGAATGCTAATTCGAGTGGTGGTTACCGATTGCCAACGGAAGCAGAGTGGGAATATGCATGCAGAGCGGGAACCACAACTACCCATTCTTTTGGAAATAAAATCAGCCCCAAAGATGCAAATTATTTTGATTCTAAAATAGGAGAACCTATGCCAGTAGGTAGTTACAAGCCGAATAAGTTTGGGCTTTATGATATGCATGGCAATGTTTGGGAATGGTGTGAAGATTGGTTTGGAGATTACCCACCAGAAGCGGTGACAGATCCGGAGGGACTGAAAACTTGGGAACGAGTGTTGCGAGGTGGGTCTTTTTTCAGCCTTGTAGACGAGGATAAATCGGGCGCTCGTTCATCCCGCCGAAACTACAAATATCCGGAATTTACCCACGCGGGTCTTGGATTTCGTTTGGCGATGACTGAAGTAGCTACTCAGGTAACAACCAAAGAGGTAAAGAAAGAGAAAGCGGCAATATTTCTAAGCCCACCAGCAGGGAAAGAAGCCAAGTCAAAAAGTACGGGGAAAGAGTTAAGCAAAGAAGAAAAGAAGAAGGAAGCAAAAACATTGTTACTAATGTTTGCAAATGGGCAATGGGAACTTGCACGGGGTTTATTGAAGGCAGCGCAGAAAAAACATTGGCTGTTTGAAGTGTTATTGGAAAACTGTGGATTTGAAGATGGTGTTCCCACTCCGTCGATGTTCATGAAGTGGATTTTTGAGGAAGATGGTTATGATTATGGCTTACTTGAAGTGCCAAATTTTGATCGTGATCTCGATGACTATTTTCCGTTCAAATCGGTATTGGCAATGTTGGAGGTTTTAGCGCATTTGCCTGAAGATTTAAAAGAACTTCAAAAGTTGCGGGAAAAAGGCGGAATACATCCGAGAGTTTTATCAAGGTATTGGAAAGAAGTTGTGGCTGGCACATTTGAAGGTATTGAATACGATCCTGAGAATTTCAGTGATCTTTGGTTGGCTGAACGAGATGCAGAGATTGTAAGGATCGAAAAGGAATGCGAGGCAAGAGGCAAAGCGATTAAAAAACCATGGAAGGATGAGGAAGATCTGGGTAGTGGGATAAAGTTGGAGATGGTGTTAATTCCAGCAGGCAAATTCATGATGGGTTCACCCGTATCTGAAAAGTGCCGAGGTGATGATGAAATTCAGCACGAAGTAAGCCTTACGAAGCCGTATTACATGGGCAAAGATGCGGTGACGCAGGAACAGTGGGAAGCGGTGGTGGGTGATAACCCAAGTGATATTAAAGGGGCCAAGTACCCACTAACGGATGTATCGTGGGAAGATTGCCAAGAGTTTATCCAGAAACTGAATGCAGTGACTAAAGGTGGTTATCGATTGCCAACGGAAGCAGAATGGGAGTATGCATGCAGGGCGGGAACAAAGACTGCATATTCCTTTGGGGATGAACTTACACCATTTGATGCAAACTACAGGGATTCAAGAATAGGTGTGAGGGAAAACATTTTCCCCAAAGGGATATACAAACCAAATGCGTTTGGACTATACAACATGCATGGAAATGTAAAGGAATGGTGTGAAGATTGGTTTGGAAAATATCCCACGAAACCGGTGAAAGATCCGAAAGGACCGACAAATGGCGAATATCGTATATTGCGAGGCGGTTCTTACGACTACTTTGAATCAGATGCTCGCTCTTCCGTCCGGTATGTCGACTCGCCGACCAATCGTGACGACAACTATGAGGGCGTCGTTGGGTTTCGTTTGGTGAGGACAATTTAACTGCTATTAACTGCCATCAATTAAAAGATTTTCTCCGCGAAGCATTGCCTTTAGTTGTTTCAAAAAAGATTTAAAGTATTTGTAAAATATTTTGGCCAAATTTGGCTGCTGGTTCCGCTAACAAAATCAGGGGCAGATTGTTATTTTTATTTCGTAATGTCATATCTGATATTTTTAAAATTTTTCTTGGTTATTTTATATTGAGAGTTTTAATAACTAGGTAAAATTTCATTCAATGGTTTTTAGAACAATAATTTTTTGCTTAACGCTACCTTTAGGAGAAACGCCCATGCGCAGATTTGAATTTAGTGGTAGTACCTCGAATAAGTTTTGGGAAGTGGAAGTAAAGGGTAAAACCCTGAATATAAACTTTGGGAAAATCGGAACGAAGGGGCAAAGTAAGCCGAAGGATTTTGCCACGCCTGAGAAGGCCAAAACCGAGATGGAAAAGCTGATCAAAGAAAAGACGGGCAAAGGCTATGTGGAAGTTGGGGGCAAAGCAGTTAAAGCAGCAAAGTCAGCAGCAGGGAAGAAGACTAATGCAGGAAGTATGGGTGAAGGATTAAGCAAAGCGGAAAAGAAGGCGAAGGCTGAAAAGGTGTTGTCAATGTTTGCGGATGGCCAATGGGAATTGGCCCACGATATATTGGAAGCAGCGAAGGAAGAGGATTGGTTGTTTCAAGAGTTGCTAGAAGGATGCAAGATTGAAGATGGTGAGATTAAACCCTCTCCCTTGGTTATTAAATATTTCAAAAATCTTAAAGATCCATTTGGAAATAGTAGAAACAATGGAGAAATGGTTACTCTTGGTGTATTACTTAAAGCACCAAAGGAAACTAAGAAAAGGTATAATCTTGAAACAAAAAGTATTAAAAGGGTATCTTGCATACCATGTATAGACAATTTGGAATATTTTGGGCATATCCATGAGAGTTTTTCAGCAATTAGAGAGTGGCGAATATCTCCAGATAATAATTTATTTGAAATAAAAAGCCTAGGTGATTCTGCTGCAAAATTACTAAGCCAATGGCGGGATATGGAAAGTGTCGGTTTCGACAATTTGGCTAATCTAAGTGATAAGGCAATGGCATTTTTGTGCAAACCATGTCCAGAATATTTAAGTCTTCCAGCTTTGAAAAGCTTAAGTGGTGCAGCAGCAAATTCGTTCATAGATTTGTTGAAACGGGGCGCAATAGGGATTTATTTAAATGGGTTAAAAAACCTAAGTGATGAGGCTGTAGTAATAATTAGCAAATCCAAATATTATTTTTCAGATAATAGTGGGGGTTTGGTTATTCCTGAAAAGCTCCAAAAGATAGTCGAGGAATTTAAAGAAAAACAGGCCAAGAAAAAATAGTTGAGTTACGCCAAGACTATTTGTTCCCGAAATCTCATTCTTAAGGCACAGCGTTGTTTAAATAAAATCCAGAAAAACATAAGGCCTAACTATGCAAGACCTTACAGATGGTGAATCAACCGAGATGCAAGGCTCGGGCGTTAAACCCTACACTTTAAAAAACTCAGGTGGCGTTTACTCATGCAGTTGCCCAGCCTGGCGAAACCAATCTCTTGCCATCGAACGCCGTACCTGTAAGCATCTCATCAAGCTGCGGGGCGCAGAGGTTGAAAAAGCACGTACCCAAAACGCCACTACTGCAAAAGCTGATTCTAATGATGCAGATGAAACCAAGGAAGCTGGCACTGCGGAAGATAACAAAAAGGGCCCGCCACTTCTCCTTGCTCATTCCTGGGATAACTTTGTCGATCCTACCAACTGGTGGATGAGCGAAAAGTTAGATGGCGTTCGTGCCTATTGGGATGGCACGCAACTTTTAAGCCGGCTTGGCTCAAAGCTTCATGCTCCGGACTGGTTTACCAAGGGCTTGCCAAGCGAACCTCTGGATGGTGAACTTTGGTTAGGCAGAAAGATGTTTCAAAAGACTGTAAGCATAGTGCGCAGGCAGGATAAAAGCGATCACTGGCAGGAAATTCGCTTGCGTGTTTTTGATGCCCCAAGGTGCGCAGGGGGATTTGAAAAACGATTAGCTTTCGTCACTAGCTTTCTGAAATCAGCAAAGCTTAAATATATCGAACTCCATGAGCATGAACCCTGTAAGGGGATCGACCATCTAAAAGCAGAACTAGCTCGCATCGAAGGGTTGGGTGGTGAAGGCCTGATGTTAAGGCAGCCAAGCTCGCTTTATGAAGTCGGTCGTTCCACCACGCTTCTTAAAGTAAAAACTTTTCATGATGCCGAGGCCGAGGTGGTGGGACATCAGCCCGGCAAAGGCAAGCACAAGGGGAAGCTTGGCGCACTTCTAATGAAGCTTGAAGATGGCACAAGTTTTTCTCTGGGCACGGGTTTTTCGGATAGAGAGCGGGAGAATCCACCAGCGATTGGCTGCAAGGTGACTTTTCGTTATCAGGAGTTGACCGACGGTGGCGTACCTAGATTTCCATCGTTTGTAAGAGTTTACGAAGATATTGATCAAAAGCCCACGAAAGGCAAACGAGGCAAATAGTAGGAGCTGGAAAAGAAGAAGACTAGCCACGGAATGACACGGAAAAACACGGAAGGAAGACCAGGCAGAAGTAGAAGATTGGCGGTGATTAATGAGTGTATTCAAAGCCCATGGACTGAGTTCCATGGGTCGGTTTTGCTTTTAAAACAGTCGAGTAAAGATTTATTCTTAGTCATAAAAAAGGTTAGATTATTTAAGCAAGTATTCTTGTTGCCCTCTGGAGAAACGCCCATGCGCAGATTTAAACTTAGTGATAGTACCTCAAATAAGTTTTGGGAAGTCGCTGTTAAAGGTAAAACCCTGAATGTAACCTTTGGGAAAATCGGAACAAAGGGGCAAAGTAAGCCGAAGGATTTTGCCACGCCCGAGAAGGCCAAAGCGGAGATGGAAAAACTGATCAAAGAAAAGACTGGCAAAGGGTATGTGGAAGTTGGTGGCAAAGCAGTTAAAGCAATAAAGCCAACAGCAAAGTCACCAGCAGCAAAGAAGACTAATCCGGGAAGCGTGGGGGAAGGGTTAAGCAAAGCGGGAAAGCAGGCGAAGACAAAAAAAGTGTTGGCAATGTTTGCAGGTGGTCAATGGGAATTGGCACGGGGGATATTGGAAGCAGCGCAGAATGATGAGTCATGGCTGTTTGAAGAATTGCTTAAAAAGTGTGAGATCGAAGATGGAAAACCTAAGCCTTCAACATTAATCAAGAAGGCGTTTTCAAGAAGTGAAAGCGACAAGGCAGAATTGTTGATGTTGGAGGTATTGTTGCATTTGCCTAAGGAGTTGGAAGAGTTGCAAAAGTTGCAGGCAAAATTAGGGATAAAGTTAAGAGTGGGGATGTTGTCAAAGTATTGGAAAGAAGTAGCAGAAGATGAATTTGAAGGTGTCAAGTATGGTGATCCGGGGAACTTCAGTGATAAGTGGTATGAAGCAAGGGAATCTGAAATAGCGAAGGTGGAACAGGAAGGCGAAGCCAGAAGCAAGGCGCTTAACATGCCATGGCGGGAAGAGGAAGATCTGGGTAAAGGTGTAAAGCTTGAGATGGTGTTAGTGCCAGCGGGGAAATTTGTGATGGGCTCACCTAAAAAAGAAGATTGCCGTAATGATAATGAAACGCAGCATGAGGTAACAATAACAAAACCTTTTTATATGGGGAAGTATGAAGTGACGCAGGAACAGTGGGAAGCAGTGATGGGGAAGAACCCAAGTGATACGAAGGGGGCCAAGTTGCCAGTAACGGATGTCTCGTGGGAAGATTGTCAGGAGTTTATTAAGAAGCTGAATGGGATAACCAAGGGCAAGTATCGATTACCAACGGAAGCGGAGTGGGAATATGCATGCAGGGCGGGAACCAAGGCAGCCTATTCATTTGGGGATGAGATCACGCCTAAGGATGCGAATTATGATGATTCAAAACTTGGCAAACCTGTAGAGGTAGGGAGTTACAAGCCTAATGCATTTGGATTGTACGATATGCATGGGAATGTGTGGGAGTGGTGTGAAGATTGGAAAGCAGATTACCCAAAGGGTGCGGTAACAGACCCAAAGGGGCTTGCAACGGGAGAGTACCGTGTGTTGCGGGGCGGGTCTTTCAAAGCTTTTGGATATGAATGGCGTGGCGGAGTTTACGTCGCCGTTGGATCGAATGCTCGTTCTTCCGGCCGGTACGGCAACGCGCCGTCCTTTCGGTACAGCGGCAACTATGGGTTTCGCCTTGCGAGAACAATTTAATTACACCTTACCCTCTCAATTTAATTCGCAAAATTTTACATTTACCAACACTAAGGAACCTTTATGAGTAGCACAGGATACGGACCAAAACTTAACCCCATGCAGCTTTCCACTTTGCTAGATCATATCTTCCAACGCAACTTGGAAGTATCAAAAGCCAACCAAGGGCGCGGCACCCCGGTTTGCATCTGGGGCACCCACGGCTTGGGCAAAACCCAACTCGTTCGTGATTATGCTCGCAAGCATGGTTGGAAATTTGCCTACGCTGCCCCGGGCCAATTCGAGGAAATGGGCGATCTTCATGGCATGCCCATTATTGTCGACCCAACCCCCGATCAACCAAACTCGGGCGATGAATACACCTTGTTCGCACCTCCCGAATGGGTTCCCAAGGAAGAAGGCCCAGGCATCCTGCTTCTTGATGATATCAACCGAGCAGATGATCGCATCCTTCGTGGCATCATGCAGCTTCTGCAAAACTTCGAACTCTTTTCGTGGCAACTCCCCAACAAATGGCAGATAGTCGCAACCGCCAACCCTGAAGGCGGCGATTATTCCGTCACCACCATGGATGATGCCATGCTTACCCGCATGGTACATCTAAGCATGGTGTTTGAGCCAAGGGCATGGGCGGAATGGGCCCAACTTTCCGGAGTAGACCCCCGTGGCATCGCCTTTGTCTTGAATTATCCCGAAGCGGTAACAGGCAAACGCACCACGCCACGAACTATTGTGCAATTTTTGAAATTGATTTCCAGCATTGCAGATTGGAAAAGTAAAATCGATCTCATTGGGCATCTTGCAATGAGCACATTGGATCAATCCACGATGGCTGCTTTTCTCACCTTCGTGAATGATGAGCTTGAAGGGCTACCTTGGCCCGAGGAAATTTTGGAAGCTAAGGATGTTGCGCTTATGAAAAAACGCATCACCGAGATGGCCAAGGGCAAAGGCGGAGAAAGCAAGCGTGTGGATCGGCTTTCTGCATTGCTTACAAGGGTATTCATGTATGTGACTGCAGAAGGCTACAAGCCCAAGGAAAAGCACCGCGAAAATATCGCAGACCTGATGCTGCTTGAGGTAATCCCGAATGATTTGCGCATGGCAATGATGAGCGATCTTTCGAGGCATCCTTCAAGCAATGCGCAGTCGATGACTAAGGACAAGCGCCTTTCGAAGCTGCTGCTGCAGAAGTTGTAGAACAGTTGCGGGAAATTCGTCAAAGCTGGAAAAGCAGAAGACTAGCCACGGAATGACACGGAAAAACACGGAAGGAAGACTAGGCAGAAGCAGAAGACTAGCCACGGAATGACACGGAAAAACACGGAAGGAAGACTAGGCAGAAGCAGAAGACTAGCCACGGAATGACACGGAAATAAGACTAGGCAGTAGTTGAAGATTGGCAGTAATTGATAAGTGGTTTCAAAGCCCATGGACTGCGTTCTATCTTCCGTCATTCTCGCGTAGGCGGGAATCCAGAAAAAGTCGAGTGAAGATATTTTCTTAGTCAGCAAGAAGGTTGGATTACAAGAACAGTTTTTTACCCTCAGGAGAAACGCCCATGCGCAGGTTTGAATTTGTAGATGGTAAATCGAATAAGTTTTGGGAAGCGAAAACCAAAGGGCCGAAACTTATGGTTCGTTTTGGCCGTATTGGTGGTACCTGGCAGGAAAGTGACAAGCTTCTTGCCAATGCTGAAAAAGCCAATGCAGAGATGGAGAAACTGATCAGGGAGAAAACGCGCAAGGGCTATTTAGAGGTTGGTGGTAAACCAGAAGTTAAAGTTTTGGCAAAGGCTGTCGTGAAAAAAGCGAAACCCAAGGAGCCAAAGCCTCAATCGATGGAGGCAACCATATCGCTTGCGGAAAGGAAGGCAAAGGCCCAAAAGGTGCTTTTAATGTTTTCGAATGGGCAATGGGATTTGGCTCACAACATATTAGAGAATGCGCAGGATGAAGAATGGTTGTTTGAGCAATTACTGAATGGTTGCAAGATTGAAGACGGGAAACCCATTCCTTCCAATGCGATCAAAAAAGCAGTTAAGAAAAACAAAAAAAGTAGCCCAGTCCTTGCAATGCTAAATATTATGCTTTGCATCCCTCATGGCTCGAAATTATTGAAAATATTCAAATTCGAAAAGTTGAAGGGGATTTTAGATTTTCCCCGTTTAGAAATCCTGAGTGATACAACCGCGGAAGCGCTTAGCAAACATAAAGGAGATTTGGGCCTTTATGATTTGACAAGCCTGAGTGATTCCCCGGGGCATGTGGCCTTGGCTAAAAAATTAGCTCACAAAAAAGGAGATTTGCATCTTTGGGATTTGACAAGCCTGAGTGGTGCCGCCGCGGAAGCCTTAAGCAAACATAAGGGCGGAAATTTGTTTCTTACTGGTTTGAAAAGCCTGAGTGATGCCGCAGCAGAAGCCTTAAGCAAACATAACGGCAATTTGTGTCTTAGTAATTCATTAGAGGAGAAAGTTGAAAAGTACAAAAATGAAGGCAGGAAAAAATGATCAACACCGTCGATGACATTATAGCTTCTGCAGGTGTGGATTTGCTGCTTAAAGAGCCATTCTATGCCCACCTTCTATCTTCCATTCCTCGGCTGATATCCGAAAAGATTGAAGTGGCTGGCTTAGAATGGACAGGCCAGGCGCCCCAGTTTCTTTTTCACCCCGAGTTCGCCAAGAAAGCCGGCAACCCCAACCAGCGCACCTCTTGGGTCAAGCACTTGCTGCTTCATGTGGTCATGAAACATCTTTTGCGCAGGAAAGGCACGGATCCCAAACTTCATGAAGTCGCTGCGGACCTTGTTGTTTCGCAACTTATTGCACCACTGCCCCAATTTGCGGAAGCCACCACCCTTCAAACCTTTCCCGAATTGAAACTCAAGAAAGATGAATCGTTGGAATACTACTACGATAAAGTGAATGTTTTATTGTTGAAAATGAAACAAGCGGGTTTTTCACCAGAGGGTGAAAGTAGGGATGAGAGTGGTGACGATCAGGATCAAGATGGTTCAGGTGAAGGCGATTCGCCAAAGAAAAAACCAGAATCTAAGTCTGGCAAAAAGAAGGGCAAATCTGAAATCCCCGAATGGGCCCAAAAAACCAAGATGCCAGAAAGCGCAATGGCGCTTGCAAGGCTTTACCAGCAAACCAAGGGCGACTTGTTGCAGCAGACCGCGCCACAAAGTGGTTCTGCAAATTGGACCGCTGCGGAATATACTCTTGAAGCCATGGCATTGCGGGCACTCGATCGCACTAGTGCCAAGGATCGGGGTACCATTCCAGCCGGCTTGTTAAGATTGTTGGAAGAGTATGAAACCAAGCGCAAGCCCGCAATGGATTGGAAACGCACCCTGCGCCTTTTTACAGGATCCAGCTACCGCACCAAACTGGCACACACCATTAAACGCATCAGCAAGCGTTATGGCACACGCCCCGGCATCCGCATCAAGAAACTGCAACGCATATGCATGGCGATAGATACCTCGGGCTCGGTAAGTGAGCGAGAGCTTTCGCTGGTGTTTAGCGAAATCCGGCATGTCTGGAAGGCGGGCGCTGAAATTGTGGTTGTTGAATGTGATGCTGCTGTGCAACAAAGTTATCGCTATAGCGGCAAAGTTCCGAAGGCGCCGAAGGGCGGGGGTGGTACTGATTTCAACCCGGTCTTTGAATGGGCAAAAACCCAGCCTAAGTTTGATGCGGTAATCTACCTAACCGATGGCCAGGCACCTAAACCTGATGTGAAGCCGAATTGCCCGGTGCTTTGGCTGATTCTTCCGGGTAATGATAAGGTGGATTTCGACCTCGGCAGGTGCGTGGTGATGGATGAAATTGCGGAAGTCCCTGCCTAGGGATAATTGTTTTAAATTACTCGGATAACTTTTGGAAATTAAACAGAGGAAAACATGGCCAAGAAAATTGCGAAGGCACCAGTGGAATGGGTAGATGGAAAAATCGTGCTGGGCGCACCCCCTGCAAATCCATATGCATGGTTAGATGGAAAAATTATGCTGGATGATCCAAATGATTACTCATTGAATGGCAATAAAAGATCGCCGAAAGAAATTTTGGGTTTGGAAATAACTGAAAGTTTGTTTAATTGGTTTTATAAACATTTGGAAGATCGCCATAAAACCATTGAGCGAGTATATGATTATCATTATCTTGATCCTGTGCTGCGTATGGACGGGCTCTATCATATGATCAGCCCTGAGGCCTATAAACTCTTGAAAAATAAATTTGACTTTTGGAAAGAGAGGGCAAGAGAAGATAGCAAATTAAGGCGAGAGCAAAAAAAACAAGAGATGGAAGGCGGTGATTTTGAAACACCACCTGAATGGATTAGAAATAAGATAGTTCTTCCAAAGCCAGCCCAATTTCCAAACAAAATATATTACTGGAAGCCAAACTTTAATGGTGAGAATTACAAAGCGGTGTTGTGGTTTCGTGATCACTTGCCCAAGGCGCATCAAGGCCAAATTATAGACCCCAACAATTTATACACAGCAAAAACCATGAGCACCGAAGCGGGGGAATTATGGTTTAAACATAAGGGATTCTGGCTGGCGCAATATTATATTCCTATCAAGAAAAAAGAAGCACAGAAGAAAGAACAGGTATCTGCAGGTCAGGAGGCCCTGAAAAAAGCATCAGCAAAAGCTGGCATCCCACTAAAAGAGCTTAAACAAAAACTGGAAAGGCTTTCAACGCTAGCTAAGAGTGAGGATGTTGGTTTGGCAATAAGAATGGTGGAAGATTTTGATGATGTTTGGCTTTTTGAATCTCTGCTTGCGGGCACCACGATTGACAAGGAGGGTTACTTGATTTCTGGCAAGCCATTAAAAATGTTTAAGGAGCATGGGGAATTTTTCGGTGTTCTTGCCTTGGTGAATGCCCCTAAAAATACGAATTTGCATGCATCTATGAATAAAAATAAGCTCCGTTATTTCAAAATTAATGATCCAGTTCTTAAAATGTTGGATCTGTATGGAAAGCATATCACAAAAAAATGCCCAAATTTGAGAGGTACGGGAAATCGCAACTTTGATGAATTAGAAATATTAAGTGTCGCTAGCGCTGAGGTCCTTAACAATCACGATGGGGGATTAAGCCTTAATGGATTGAACACACTGAGTGATGCTGCCGCAGAGATCTTAAGTAAGCACAAGGGCGATTTGGCTCTTTGGAATTTGACAAGCCTGAGTGATACCGCATTGGAGGCATTGAGCAAACACCAAGGGAAATTGGATCTAGGTGGTTTGACAAGCCTAAGCGATGCTGCAGCGGAGCTCTTGAGCAAACACAAGGGAGATTTGAGTCTAGGTGGTTTGACAAGTCTTAATGATTCCTCTGGGCATATAGCCTTGGCACGAAAATTGGCAATCCAAAAGGGGGATCTGTGGTTTAATCGTTTGAAAAGCCTGAGTGATGGTGCCGCCAAGGCCTTGAGCAAGCATAAGGGGCAATTGTATCTTGATGGATTGGAAAGCCTGAGTGCTGCTGCTGGGAATATTGCCTTGGCTAAAAAATTGGCAAGCCAAGAAAAATATTTATCATTTTCTGGATTGGAAAGCCTGAGTGATGGCGCAGCAGAGGCCTTGAGCAAGCACAAGGGACAAATATGGCGTCTTGATAGTTCGTTAAAGCGGAAAGTCGCCAAGTTCAAAAACCAGGCCAAAAAAAATGATTAACACCGTGGAGTTCATAACCGCCTCTGCGGGGGGTTTAGGACTTAGAGTTTTGAAAAGCCTGAGTGATGCTGGGGCGCAAGCGCTTGCCAAGAAAAAAGGCGGCAAACATAAAATGAGTTTGCCATTAGAAATCCAAAATCAAGTGAATAAACACAAGAAGCATTAACGCTAGATATACCAGAAATCGGGATTCGATTTTATGGGCATCCAATCCCGCCTAAGTGGGATTGTTATCGATTTCAAATTTAAACCCAGGCGTATAATCTCTTTCATGATCGCAATGCTTGCATTCCAATTCATCCTCTACATTTTGTTCGCCACAGGTAACGCAGCAACCCGCAGTTGCTCGGCTGTCCAAAATACTGCTTGAATACTCAGCATTGAAAAATTCTCTGGCGTAAGTTTTGTTGGACTTGATCATTTTGAAGGTTTGGAGGAAGGCGAACATTAGGAAAGCAGAAGCGATTGGCTTTTTTAACATCGTTATGGTTGAACCCAAAAAAAGCCTTTTTAATCTCATGCGAACTTGGTAATCGTAAAAAGATTCATTTTCTTCCCGCGATAAAAACATTCTTACATTTTCATGCGACATGTTTTTTGCACAAAAATCACAGAGGAATTCTTCTTCGCCATCAAGAACAATAGGGTTTTTCAAATTCGAATCAAAATGGCAAATAGGGCAGTTGTAATTAATATCCATGAGTAACTCCTTAAAAATGAATTGTTTGAGTAACTTATTATCCGTTGGAATCGCGAAAATATTCAAAAATATTTGAAAGATTTTCCAGAGTGAGGGCTGAAGCTACGAAAAGAAGAAGCAGCCCCAAGGTATAACACGGAATGAAGGCCAAGCAGAAGATTAGCCACGGAAAACCACGGAATAAGAATAGCCAGTAGCAGAAGATTGGCCTTTTTGTTATTCCCGTTTCCCCTTCTGTCATTCTCGCGCAGGCGGGAATCCAAGGATCGATAAAATCAAGAATGGACCCCCGTTTTTCAACGAGGGTGACAAAAAGTGATGCGGGTGATTCTAGGCGTTTCATTTTTCGTCATTTTCCGTAAAAGCGGGGCACCATATTGTTTCATTCGTTTGAATGACAAAAAAATTTAGTCCGAATCATGAAATATTCCAAATAATTAAAGTTAAGATTTAGGGCTGAAATATGAGGGTATTTAATCAAGTAGCAATGCTAATTAATAATCATTACTGATGAACGATCAAATCTTCATTCGTTAATTCGACAAAGAAATGCATTTCAAATAAGTCTTTGATTGCTTGATGATTTTTTTGAAAAATATGAATGAGTTTTTCATTTGAGATGTTGCCAGTGGTAATCCAAAGAAATTTTTTGGGTTTATTCCGGACGACAAAAGAATCTACAAAGTCACGATCTTTAAAAACCAAAATGCGTTAGTCTTTTTCGCAAACATAAAGAATTTCTGCATCTGTGGAACGATTTTTGTTTGCAATAGAATCCGTATGAATTACATCAAAGCCTAACCCAGAAAGAACCTCGAAAAGCCTGGCGGGCAACTGGGCGTCAAGTAGAACCCTCAAAGATTTACTTTCTGAATGCTTTTGAAATCAGACTACTTTGCAGCGTACTGAAGGCAGGCCAAGATATCATTAGCAACTAAATCTGGATAATCAGCAAGGATTTCAGTGTGTGACATGCCAGACGCAAGCAATTCCAAAATCATGGCTACTGGGTAACGCATTCCTCGAATACAAGGTTTACCATGGCAAATTGCAGAATCAATCGTGATGTGATTATGAAGTAAAGACATAACACTACATTACCTTAATAATAATATAATTCTAAACTAAATTTTATCATAAACCAAGGCGGTTTTATGGGTTTACCAGATTACGAGTAGGTTTTTGTGAAGTGACCTTAAATCTTTTGCTTGTTTGACCTATTTACATTATTCGTTTAAAGGGCAAAAATATTAATTCTGCTAAGGAGTATTTCTAGTCATGGGAAAAGTGCTTGGTTAAGTAAGCATGTGCAATTTTATGTAGGAAACACTTGTTGGCAGATTGATTAAGCAATATCAAACAATTTATTTGAGGATTCCTGCACCCACGCAATAAACCAAACCATTGAAGAAGGGAATGCAGTACGAGCATAGGCCCTTCCCGTACGATGCGAAGTCTTGTTTTAATTTCTGAAGAGGGTCAGTGGCGTAACAATACCGCTGTCTTAGAACCCTAATTTCTAGTGAAAAGGATGCCTGGATTTTTGCTCAAAACGGGCCCCTGTTTTGACCATTTTTAACAGCTTACCGTTTTGGGCGCATCGGTTTTTGCATCACTTTGATTAATTTCATTAGTATTTCGGCTAAATTTGCAAGATTTTCGACTCTTGTCGAGGACATCTGGTTACTTTGCATATTTATTTTTTAATGGATATCTTTCGGCATCCATTAATAACTTATTACGCGCTCTGCTTTTCTTGGCTTAGACCAGAGAAACGGCACAATT
>Ga0209296_1000820_pt1 | contig 25961 bp, 58 predicted proteins | sample S_130206_EF_Meta_FD_187319 | JGI IMG/M metagenome (GOLD analysis project Ga0209296, IMG submission 187319) | Freshwater microbial communities from Lake Simoncouche, Canada to study carbon cycling - S_130206_EF_MetaG (SPAdes) (version 2) | ecosystem: Environmental > Aquatic > Freshwater > Lake ...
CAGCACTACAAGGTAAGACCATTAACGTTAAGGGATTTGTACAAGAATACAAAGGCAAGGACGGCAAGTCCAAACCTGAAATCAAAGTTACAGATCCAGCCCAAATCAGCGTGATCAACTAAAAATAATGAGGAGTTATGAATAATCGTCCTAATGAAGACATCTTCATAAGCCTCAAAATCTTATTTGATTGCGACCAAGGGAGGGAAGAAGAAGGATTTAGTAATTCACCTATTCTTCTCTCCCCTGTTTTAAAAGTTTAATTTGACACAACATTAATATTTATAGGAGATAGTTATGAGTAAGTTTGAACAGTTCGTTGAGTTGAATGCAGCAGCATCTGTTAGGGATTCTAAAATCGGAGGACGCTTCTGGAAACGGAAGGACAGTTACACCACCGGAAATACTTTAGCACCTAGCCTTACAACTCCCCCAGAGTTAGAAGGCAAAACCTTGCACATCACCAAGCAAGACGGTGGCTTCAGTATGTACATGGCTCATACCGTTGATGCACCTTTTAGTTCCGCTGAAATCTTATGTCATCTTAAAGAGACTGAGATCAAGAACAAGGAAGGCGTAGTAAGCCCAGTACTTAAAGGCTTGGCTATGATCAATGGTCAGTCCACGGAGATTGTGATCCGTGCCAACTCGCTTCAGCAGAAGCAAGTCCAAGTGGACAAAGCTGTAGCTGCTGGACGAACAGCTATCATCAGCAATCAACCCGATCTCTATATGAGCATCGCTACCTACGCAACTGGCAAGACCAAGCCAGCCATACCCGTAGTAGGGAGTGAGATCGAAGACAGCGATCTCCCCTTCTAAACTCTTGGGAAGTCCCATGTGAGCAAGCTCTAACTGCTTGCAAAGATAGTCCTCTAGTAATTCCTGCAAAGGAAAAACTAGGGGACTTCTTTTTATGTGGGCAAAAGAAAAGAGACAGCACCTTTCTAGTAGTAGTGAGCAATCACAACCTACTAGAGAGGTGCTTTTTTTTGAAAGGTTTCTGTTTGGATTAGGGTTTATCAAATCAAATACACACTAGCTCTTTAACACTTCAAGGAGATCACCTATGGCTACACTCGTTCATCCCTCTGCCATTGAACAAGACGACAAACTTCTAGAACGCTTAAAGAAATACAGACTAGCACCAGTAGGCACACCTCTCACCAAGAATGACACACTCATAGTAAGCTGGGACTACAGACACAAAGCAGCAAGCCTATTACCTAGTAGAATGCTTACGGTCATTGCTCTCAACCCTACCAACGAAAGCCCACAGATAACAGTCAAAGGAGTCCACACCGAAAGGAGAGTAGGCTCGATCATCATGCAGTCCTACCAGAAGCGGGCACAGCAGAACCATTACCGACTGTTCCAAACCATGCCAAACACATGGGGAGGAAAGACTTGGTTCAGCATGAAGAAAGTAAATGACATAGCTAGATCTGCCTACGCTTACCTTCTTGATACCCGACACGCAACATGTACCAACTACTTCGGAGAAGAGTATGAGAGAGACATCACCAGCTACTGTAGATGGAATGACTGCGAGCCATATGATAGAGCAGAAGGAATACCCAGATACAAATTAACAGAGAAAGGAATCCCCCTCTTTAAAAGCCTTGCCGAAGCAATCGCTGGTAAAGCTATTCACACGATGGAACCTTTACGAACAAACAAAGAAGGTAGAGTGACTTTCAACCTTCGACAATGCCTAGCTTATATGCCACGAGATACAAGTGTGATGGCGACCATTGCTAACTGGCCCTATGAGTTAGTACCAAGGGGTTACTTAGAGTGGCTGGTTTCCGATGGTGAGCTTGATGACAGTATCATGTCCACCGCTTTGCCAGAACCAAACTCCCTGCGAGATAGCATTCTGTCTTTCCTATCTGAGACAAGCGTCTTCAAGATGTACCACGGAACCCTTGAAGAAGAAGGCAAGCTCAAAGTTATTGGCAACACCAAAGACAACCCAATGACTAGAGATATACGCAAACGCTGGGCTCGCATGGACACCGAAGAAAAAGATCTAGCCTACCGCGACTTCTCAACGTGCGGGTACTGGAACAAAGATACCTTCATCAGTGCAGGCACTAGCACGTACATTCCCTTTGAAGCACACGGGCCAGCAACATGGCTTGAAGCTTACGATGGGAAGACTGACAAAGAAACCCTGCCCAAGCACTTGAAGACAGGGCTCACTGAGTTTGAACGGCAGGAGAAGTGGACTCCAACAGAGAAAGAAAACTATGACTGGAAGCCCGTGAGGGTTAGTAGCAACATTAACAAAGCTACCGACCATCTGTTTAACCTACACCAAAGGCTAGATCTATGGGAACAAAGGCATGACTTTCTTCTTAGGAGAAACGAGCTAGAGATGCGAGAGCTTGATAGAGATGAGCTTGACTGGGAGTTTAAAGAACATGAGCTAGAGATGATACGAATCAAAAATGAGTATGTAGGAATCCTAAGCCAGCACAAGCACTCTATCCCTGCATCGTGGGGAATCAAAGACCGGATCATCAAGCTTAAAACTGTAGCTAGTTACGATGCTAGGAAGATGGCTGATCTTATTGAGGACATGCTAGAGTATGCAAGCTTAGAGGAGCAGCGTAGTGAGGAAGAACAAACGTACTGGATATTACTCACGCAGAAAGTAACGGAGTGGAGAGAGTATAAGCAGGAGCTAGACGAAGCAAAAGAAAAGCACCGTAAAGAAGCACGGCTGATACGGCCAGCACTACCGTGGGACATGGTAGAAGATTTAGATGTAAGTAAGACTGATGACGCTACCTCTTTAAGGTGGGCGATACGATTCGCCAAGACCCAAGCTCCAACTCTAAACAAAAGGAAATACTATGCTCCCCATAAACCACGGCATCTTTCCGCAAGATGAACTCGTTCCAATCACCACACTCTGGACAAGTAAGAGAGGAACAGGGACTCTTTGGGGAAGGCTCACAGAGACTATGAGAGTCTTCGTATTCCCTGGACAAGTTGGGATTAAGAAAGCTCGGCTAGCTCTGATGGAGAAGACAGACATCGCATGGTATACCCTCTGCTGTTTAGAAGACAGGGCTTACGGATGGTGCGGAGGGTTCGGACTAAGCTATGTAAAGATCAAGCTTAATAACAAAGAGAAGCCAACCGACAGCGATAGTTATGGCTTGTACTTTTCACCATACTACAAGGAGAAAATAGCATGAACGTAAACAGGGCATTAAAACCTCTTGTAATAGAACTCATAGTAATAAATAGGTTCACCATACAGTTTCAATGGAGTCAGAACTGTGAGGTAGGTGAAGAGGACATCTGCTTTAAATGGAAAGGAGGTTATATATGCAACATAGAAAACCAAGATGACTTTATAGAAACATATGAAGACCTTTACTTTCAAAACATTTTAAGCGGTATAAAAGAAACCGTTAATGATAGATCTTTCGTTCAAGCAATCAGAGATGAAATGAAACGCTTCCCTTACGGAGGAACATCTTATGAACCTTTACCGCTACTTCTATGACAGTAGCATCTGGGATATCTATGCAAAAGATATTGAAGAAGCTCGACAGTTAGTCTTTGACAGCGACAGGATACCCTATGATATAATATGTATTCCTACTATCAATATAAACATGGAGGTTGATAATGAAGACGAAGAAGACAAGACAACAAAAGGCAAGAAGGATTTTGCAGTTAACATCAAAGCGAATGCTGGCAAGACTGTTGTACATGAAGCCAGACCAGTTGCAAAGCTGGTCATTTAACAACAGGGAAATCTGCGAAGACATTCGAGAGTTGTATGAACGCAACTGCAAGTCAGATCGGTTGACTAGAAACTATGACCTCGCCAGTATTGTAGCATAGCTATGGCAAACCTACGCTTGATACTGGAAGGGCTGGAAGCTGCGGACGATCTCTCTGTATTGTTCCGCAGCGTATTGGTAGAGATTACTAAAGCAAACCAAAAGAGAATCACCAAGCTAGAAAAGATTATCTCAGAGAAAAGAACGCTGATCCATATAGCCTTGGCCGAAGCCGTGGCAGCAGAGAAACAGAGTACCAAAAACAGGACATGCTTATGAACCCTATCTTAGCTCACCCCCTATTCGCAAGCATGGTATCTGAGCAAGCACAAAAGAGTCTGAAAAAATCCAAACTGAAGTGTGACTTCTGTGCCTTCACCGGAACCGATCCAGATAACTTTGATGAGGACAAGCGGACGTGTTCACGCTGCCAAAACTACCTTGAAGCTATGCGGATCTACGGTATGGATATGGATGAGATCTCTAAACGGTTTGGCCTACTAGGAAGTATACGGGCAATGGAAACTGCCATTGGGATATGCGCCCCTACTACTTCTATCCTTGCCAGTTTCAAATCTTTCTTCACAAAGTTAAGAGCCGTTCCCGAAATTAAAAAGGCTATCTCCGAAGGGATGGAAAACGAACGGAAGAAGAAAGACAACGGGCCTAACGACTGATTCGGTAAAGCTTTATCCCATCTCTAGTACAAATCATAACCTCAATCGCACCTTGCGTTTTCAAGATACCGTAAAGGTTTCTTGTTTATTTTGTAGGTATTCAGGGGATAGATACCTGTCCACTCGACCTTGCATTTGTATGATCCCAAAACAAAAGGAGGACTTATGTCACGGCACAACGTAAAAGCAAACGGTAAGACGTACACCTACGGGTACGACAGTTGTATGCCCGAATACTTTCTCATGAGTGTAGACAGTAAGGGAACAAGAGCTTTCTTAGTAGGAGGTATGTCTAGCCTTGCTGGAACCTCGGGGAATCTTATGCAAGAGTTCAACCGACAAGGACTCATAGGAATCATAAAGCCTGAACACATAACCCTAGCGTCTATGGATCTCCCTATCCCACAGAAGGAGTTCGTATGAAAATACTCACGCAGATATCTGAGACTAAGATCAAGAACTTAGTCAGGCTACTCTCCGAGAGACTCAAATTATCAACAGACGTTTCTAACTACGCACCTGGAAGAAGGAGGTCATGGCTACAGTACGAAGCACCTCTGGGAGCAACCCTACCTTGGCGAAAGGCAAACCAAGATGGGGAACTTTGGAGTGAGATCCTTGAGATAGGAAAGGAGATAGGCTTCACTCCCGAACTGGGCCTAGCTTCTATCGGGGGAACGATCAGCCCTCACAGGGATGCAGCGTATGCCGACTACAAAGCTATCGGGATTAACTTAGGCGGTACAACCTTTGGCTATGAGAAGGCTTACCCTGAGTACCGTTGGGCTCCGCAAGCACAGTTAGTAAACCCTACAGAAGTTAGCGAGACAGATCTAGTAGGCGGGGAAGTGTATGAGTTCAACTGTAAGAACCTGCACTGGACAACCAAAGTGTCACCAACCCGCTGGGCCATAAACCTTTGGCAAGTATCAAACAAACAAAGATCACAATACGAAACCTTTAAGGAGAAGGTATGCCCGACCTTGATGATGCAATAAAAACACTACTAAAAGAACACACTTTTCTATTGTCCGAAGAAGAAAATAAAATGTCACTTCTAATTGACAAAGAGATGTATGGGTTCCTTTGCGAAATACAAGCAATAGTTGAAGACTTTACCGAATGCCAACCCCTAACAAAAAATATGCTTGCGTATTTAATTGTAGGACTAGCATCTAAACTTGCTGACATTAATAACCCTAACGATTTACTTTAAGGAGATTCATAATGGAAACTGATAATCTTTCAAACCCTTGGCCAAATGTACCGCACACTACACCAAACCCTTTACCAACCCCCATTTATTTTTCAAATAACTCTAAAGAAACGGTAGCAAGTGTGAACTCATTCTTGCTTAAGATGTCCATCGATATAGCACAAGAAAATGTAAACGCAGTTAGATTAGGCAATCGTCAAGACCTAACCTTTGAAGCACAACAAGCTGTCATTAGAAAGATTGCCAAGTTCTTCAACCCCGCATGGAAAGTACTCTAATCTAACAGGAGGATGTAATGCCCAACTGGTGTACTAATGTAGTAACCATTGAATCCAAAAGCAAGGGGGTATTAACCGCCATTGCAAATGCTTATAACAAAGGGACTTTGTTAACTTCCCTGCTTAAGGATTCAGAAGATGCAGACCCTAAACTAATAACGGCTTGGAGATTTAAAAACTGGGGTACTTGTTTAGATGTTGCCTGTCCAGACAATGATGACGCAGAGATTTATAAGTTCAAAGTCGGAGAAGATTTCTGGAGCTTAGACTTAAACTTTGAAAGTGCTTGGACTCCACCTCTAAAGCTATACTCCTTGCTAAGTATTACAAACGAGATTTCTTTGACAGCCTTCTTCTACGAATCGGTCACGGGATACTGTGGCCGGTTCAAGAATGGGATAGATGCTTTCTATACCATTGACAAGCTAACCTCTAAGTGGACTTCACTTAACCTCCCAACAGATATCGACTGCGCCCTAGGCATAACAGAACGTTTAGAGGAGTGGGAAGACTACGAGTTTGAATGTAAGGAAGAAGAGAAGGAGAAAACCGCGGGAGCTTTGTTTGGAAAGGGCAGGGTATGATACCAGACTTTGCCAAACCTAAGTTTGAAGTAGGCAAGACCCTGATGTCCCCCACTGTAGCCAAGCTCTCTGAGTCCGTGCTGATGGTAGAGTTGTACATTGACCGACACCGGCTCGGAGATTGGGATGACTCAGGGGAAGATGACAGGGCTCTTAACCTATCAGCGATTGCAAACAATGATAAGGTGTTCTCCCGATTCAATACATCCTTCGGGCTCATTAAGATCACGACTACCTCTTCACGGAACACTACGATCATAACCCTTGAAGAAGAAACCTTTCCAACCTAAACCTACGGGAGCAATCATGGAAGATTCAAAACAAACACCCCGTGCTTTTAACGAGGAAGAAATACTAGCCTTCATGTTTCTGTTTAGGGTCATCACCCAAGGGGAAGAAGGCTTGAACAAAGTAACAGAACTCTTAGGAGCAGAGGCAATGTCTGTTAGGAAGTTACGCATCCGAGTGCATGACTTTCTCGAAGAACATACTAATAGAAACCTTAACTTTGAAACGTGGGAATTTAACAACGGAGAATAACCAATGAAAAAGAAATTCAAAGTAGAAGTTTGCCGAATCTCATATGGCTTCAACGAAGTAGAGGTTGAAGCAGAAACACCAGAACAAGCTAAAGAGATTGCTATGGAAGAAGCTGGCAACTATTTATACAGCGAAAGTAATGCTGAGTATAAGACCGATGGTGTAACAGAAAAAGAAACCTCAAGCCCAATACTACTAACAGAAGATGAGTTTGAATCTAAGTTCACCATGGTAAAGAACCACTTAAACAAAGAGCGTGTTAGTTTAGATGGGTGCATGTTTGAAACCTATGGTGCGGAATTAGAATACATCACATCGTTAGCTGAAACTAATAGGGTTTGGACTTTCCTTGAAGATGAAGAGAAGTTGTATTTTCAAACAGGGATATGTGAGGGCAAACGTATGGGCCCCATTGGTTATTTCATTACGGAAAAACCATACACAAAACAAACCGTAGTACAGTTGAATTGGTTTCACTAATTTTAAGGAGAAGAAGCATGATTCTTAAAGAATTTATTAAAAAACTACAACAGTATCCTGAACTTATGGAAATAAATATAGGTGCTTCTGGTGACATCACTTCCATCTATGGAACCACAAGCACTAGATACTTTGAGCTAGTCACCAGTAAAGATTCGTGGCACGAAGGTGTGCGATGGGCAAACACTAAGACTCTTAATATGGAGGCTGATCCTATACCTCACACACCAGGTCATTGGGTCTTTGTTAAAGACACAAAGTATTCATATGAAAAGTATTGTGTGAACCACCAGAACACACAACATCTAGATGCAGGGTTATCTACATTAGTAGCAGAGGTATCTGAAGGGCCACACGGCCTATCAAATGCCCGGCTCATCGCAGCAGCACCCGAGTTGCTATCTATGGTCGCAGCATTAGTAGGCTTGTTAGAAGATGAGAATGGACACCACTTTGTTGGAGAGGCTATACGGGAAGGTAAAGCTCTATGGAATAAGGCTAGCGGAGAAACTTGGATAGAACACGATGACAATGATGACCTTGAAGTTAAAGGAGAACAACAATGACACACACACCCGGCCCTTGGGAAGTAGTCAACGAGTATGACGACAACCGTCAACACTACTCTGACCTTCCGATAAGAACTTTGAGCAAAGATAAACCTGTAGACATAGCCAAAGTTTCCCGTGACGAGGATGTGAAAGCAGGGGAAGCCAACGCCAAACTTATAGCAGCAGCACCTCTCATGCTCGAAGCTCTTCAAGGAGTAATTGAACAGTACAGTCTAGAGTTTGGAAACAAATGCGATTGTGATCCTTCTGTTGGAGTTGAAAGTTGTCTGATCTGTCTTGTCAGAAAAGCTGTATGCACCGCAACAGGTGTAGATGAACACGCAGGAGGTAAAGAAATGGTACTCAAATACTTCTCTGCGGAAACTGTAGAGCAATGCGAAAAGAATGTATACAAATACACAGATTGTGGTGCTTGGATAAAGTTTCATCCTTGGGGAATCACACTTGGTTCTATTGTAGAAGGCTCAGACGAAGGAACTAATACTATCGAACTAGAATATGGTTCAGCGTTTAATAGCGTTGCCATTCATACAGCAATAAGCCAGATTGAAAAAGAAGCAGACTTGATTTGGAAGTGGGCAAACAAAGTCAGAGCAGACGGAAAAACAGATGCGGAAAACGGTTTAGATTGGCCACTACTTTAACAGGAGAACAAGCATGTGGGACATAGAAACCAAAAGTACGATTTATTTCCAGCCTTCTAAACGAGCAAGCCCAATCGAAGTCTACAAACTACAAGATAAGTTATCCAAAACTATTGCTTGGGTGTCAAATAAAACCGTAGCTCAAGAACGTAGCCTTATCGCATCAGCACCAAAGTTGCTTAAAGCATGTAAGGACCTGTTGAATTGGGGGCGTGATCACATTAGTCCAGTCCATAATCCAGAAGCTCTTGTGCTGTTAATAAATGCCCATGCTGCAATCGTCAAAGCAACAGGAGAAGAAAATTGAACAAGTATATTCTTGTAGGACATAAAGCCGTAGCAGTAGACAGGGAGACTTACCTAACAACGGGAGAACAAGACCGCACGGTAGCAAGAGTAACTATCGGCGATTACTTGATTAGTACAGTGTTTCTAGGACTCGATCACCAATTTGAAGATGATGGCCCACCTCTACTATTTGAGACTATGGTGTTTGGCAATGGGCCGCTTGATGAGAGACAAGAACGCTGCACGACGTGGGAGGAAGCAGAAGTTATGCACGAAAAGATGTGTGAAGACGTCAGACAAGCAACAGGAGAACAATCATGACAATTGACGAAGCAATAGAATTAATGCAAGAGTTGAAAACCAGAGGAGCAAAACACTTACTCGTAGGGATCTGGACAGCAGACCTTTTTGAAATAGAAGATAACGATGCGTGGGGAAAAGTGACAGAACAAGTAGATGAGAACGCACCTTACTTCTGGGATGGAGTGTTTACAGACCTTCAATTTGCAGTGGATTGTGCTGTGGTGCAGGGCATAAGTGTTACACGAACAGGTGAAGTGTATGAAGATGAACTTAAAGGAGAACAACCATGAAGATTGACGATGCTATTGCAAACCTATTAAAACAAAAAGCTAATGGAGTATATTCGATCATCCAATCTGTTTGGACAGCGGAGCTTTTCAATGTACCAGACGATGAAAAATGGACAGAGGTTTGTAAAAAAGCAGATTATGAAATAAACCTTTATGACACGCTACGGGATAAAGTAAAAAGACTTATCGAAGATCAGAAAATAGAAGATGAAGAAGCAAACAAGAAAAAACTATTGAGCGAAGTAAAAGAGTACCTAGAAGAAATCATTGCAGATGTTGTAAGTGAAATAGACAACGCAAAAGACTGCACAACCTTAGAAGACCTACAAGAAACGGCAAGAGAATTTTACTATGCAACACAACAACTATCTGTAAACATTAACGAATACTTCATACCAAAAATTAAACAACTAATAAGAACGAGGAAAACAGCCAGTGGAAATTAAAACCCCAATCATGCTCTTCTGCGATAACTGCGGAGAAGAGAATCCTAAGAAACAAATGTGTAATTTCGAAGCCATCCCTTTCGAAGTAACCTCTGCAAATATCGGGGAGTCTGCAAGTATCTGCCTCCCATGTTTTATCAAGTTAGAAAAAGAATTTCACCAAAAGGAAAAAGTCATGACTACCAAGCCTTATGTTTACAACGAAAACCCCAACCTATTCTGGGGAGATGAAACCAACTTCGTTATTAATGCTTTAAAAGTTTATGCAGAAACTCAAAAACACTACATTCAAAAACTAGAAAGCCAAGGAAAAATACCTTTGTTTGCAACAGAATATGTAGATCAGATGACAGAACAAATAACACGAAAAATTCTACATCTACAACAACCTAAACGACCAGAAGATAACCAAGAGTTCTTAGAAGACATCGCTGACCAGCAAGTCAGACACATGTACGATTAGCATTGTATACTATCGGTATCTCGATTAACCTTTACTAAGAAGTTCCCTTAGTTCACGCAACTGGACTAAGGAATGCGCTTAGTTCACGCAAACGCTTTAACCTTAACTAAGGAATATAAAATGACAACGACTGCACCAGTACCCACACCGCTGCCAACACCTTCTAAGACGAAAGTATCTGAAGCAGATGTTCTAGACTTCCTCCTGTCATTGAAGCGGGTCAAGGAAGCTGTAGGGTCTAACACCCTAATAAAAAAATCGTGCATCAATGTGTACGACAACAAGTGGCGAATCAACCTGTGGACAGGGACTGATAACCCTATCATCCCCAATGCAGGGAGAATATTGCAAAGTTATTTTGTCCGTTGTTGTAACGGTTCCGTGGAAATACTGGAGGACTAACTATGAAAATGTTGATGATCTTATTACTCGGCTGTGCAGGGTGTACTAAGACTCTGGAGTCTACTGCCAACACAGATGTATACCCGCATGACCCTAACGTAGTTCAAAAAGTAAACATGGGCTTATCTTACAAAGCACAATGGTAAGGAGACAAATGAAAAAGTTAAAAAAGAAATGGATCATAGTACAAGAAGATATGAGTGGAACTATCATACCCGCATGGTGGGATACCAATAAAGATAATGTTAGCACACCGGTGATATACAATTCAGAACGAGAAGCGTACATCGACATAGCGGATACGTATCAACACCGGATTAAAACCTTTCTTAAAGATAAAACACTTAACTGTTTTGATACCGATGAAGACATAGTTGTAGCTTGTACCATCACACCTGACGGAATTGTTACTACAGAATTTGGGGAACTGTTTAGCCCCTTCAAACCACAAGAAACTTACGGGAGATAATATGAATCACAAAGATGTAGTGGAGATAGATAAAGAAAATGAACGAGAAAAATGGCAATCAGACGTTCCATTCACAGCGGAACTAAAAGATAAGGTATTCAAGCACCTTAAATCCATGAAGGTATCCCATGCCAGTGTTACCTTCAGCGGTGGACATGATGAAGGCTGCGTGAATGAAATTACATTGTACGACAACTCTAATGAAAAATATGGGGTGGAACTATGCGAAGTAGACTTTAAAAATCTATACGCATATCTAGCTTCTCCTGTCTACGAAGAATATGGAAGCTTCGCTATAGAAATGAATACAAGCGGAACTGTTACATGGTATGTAACACCAATAGGAAATAGAAACGCAGAAACTGTAGTGTTTACAGCAGCAGAAGAAAGCACCGAATACATCGACAAAGAACTTTAACAGGAGGATGCATGAAAACTAAAAACGGCTTTGAGATTATCAAATCTGAAGCATTGTACCGAGGGTCAAACCTTGTGATGGTTAAACGGGTACATCATCATTCGCCCTATGTAGTGTGGATTATGAACAGCGAAGGTGACACTTGTCACGGGAGCTACTGCACCAACAAAGAAGAAGCGGACAATGCATTTCGTAAACGACTAAAAGATGAAAGGGATTAAATGAGCAAAGCACTGTTTGTAGACATTGACAAAGACTTTGAAGAAGATGACTTTGTAAACGCAAGAGCCGTTGTTATCCAACACCTTTTCAAACATAACGTGCTTCGGGCTGAACTAAAATTTAGCGGAGAAGATGGTGATGGTAGTACAGATGACGTATGGATCTATTTCAGAGATGGAACTGCGCTTCGTGTAGACAGGCGGTTAGAAAACAAGAAAATTGAAAAAGCTCTATGCACTCCGGTCTATGCAGAGGCTGACTTCCGTAGCGTAGAAAGTATTACTGGAAGTGTTACTTGGAACATTGATAAATACAATGCGGAAAAGTCAACAGTACATTTCGAAAGTTCAGAACGAATTGAAACTTATGAAGAAGTAAGTAAGGAGTTATAACATGGCGCATCCCTACCATCATAGTGTTAGTTCCTCACGCAAGTGGGGAGGAGAGCCAGACGAGTACCAGAAGATTCACGACTGGTTCGATGAAAGTAAAGCAATGATAGCAGACTTTAGACACAGGGCTTTACGGCATCACACCGAAGGGATCTTTCTGTGCGAAAGAATCTTTGGGACAACAATTACCTTGTCCACCGGAAAAGTTATTCCCGTTAGGTGGATAGGGGAGCAACATGTAAGAGAAGACATGGGTTGCATTCCAACGGCAGAGGACTGGTTGAAGGCAATCAAGCCTGCCAAATGGATGCAACAATCGGAACGGTTATCACGCACTTTGGAAACTACACAAGGAGGATAGATGTACACATTCATTGCAGGGGTCATGTTCGGAATCACCATCGTAATGTATCTGGCTAAAGGGTCAGCGCAAAGTAGCATCGAAAGGTCTTTCGAAAAGAAGTAACCCCCACCAACATAGGCCGGGAAGAAAAGATTTCCTCTCGTTGAGGAAGCCATATGAGTCCTTTCCGGCTTTATAATTTTATCGCCCAAATAAAATAAGAAAGCTAAAATAAATGATGTGCTGCAAACTGGACAATGAGGATACACTTACTATGATGTTGCTAAGCGACCATATACTAGATGACAAAATGTTGACAGAAGAGTTCGCCAAGTATCTAAAAATAAGCATACAAAAATTAAACATCTTGAGCCTTAAACTAAAAATTCACTTCAACATACTGGGAGAGAACAATGCCACATGTCAGCATTCGGCGCATGAAAAGAACTGACCTTAATGCCGTCAGCGACATAGCGGTAAGGTGCTACCCCAAGGCATACTACGAAGATACGGAAAGCTTCGTGTCTAAATTCAAAGCGTTCCCAACAGGATGCTTTGTACTAGAAGCACGGGGCAAACTGGTAGCTTACGCTATCACTTTCCCCTACCACGACGGACAATCTTTCCCCCTAAACGAAAAACTAGGGAAGATTAAAGACCCTACTTGCCATTATATCCACGACGTTAGTGTAATGCCTGGACACAGAAAGCTAGGATACGCAACCATGTTACTAGCAAAAGCGTGGGATTCTTTTGACTTACCTAAGTCCTTGACAGCGGTAAAGAAGACAGAAGAGTTCTGGGCTAGGTTCGGGTTTAAAGAAGTTAAGAAGGTTAGTTACGGGGAAACAATGTGTACTTACATGGAATCCTTGTAAGGAATTCGTATACGTTTTTCTTACAAACAAAAGGAGCATAAGATGAAAATTTTTACCACATATCAAAAAGCAGTAGGCAAATGCCCAAAATGCAAAAGATTCCCTACATGGTTCAATGATGTACCACTAAGAGCATTTTGTTGGGGACCCGTAAAAAAGGAACATGAAGAATGTTCACGAGTAGTGCCAAGCCCAGAACAACCCTATGGCACGGCACATAATACTCCATGGATTATAAGAAAACAATTTACAGTACTGGAAGAAATACAACATGGATGAAGCAACTAAAGCAATGTACGAGTACCTGACAAAGTTACGGGACGGGGGAACAATAAACATGTGGGGAGCATCGTGTCAATTGCAGGAAGAGTTTGAGTTAGACCAGTACAAAGCAAAAGAAGTGCATCTGGCGTGGATGGAATGGTGTAGCCAAACAGTAAAGGAAAATAACAATGAACGCAGATGAAGCCTTTAGAATATACGAAAAAGAAACCTATGGAGATAACTCTCCTATAGCTGATGTACAAAGTACATGGTTTAAAGAAGGCTACGAAGCAGGGGTGCAAAATACCTTGTCTTTGCAAGCACCTGTAAAAAACCCCGAGATAGAATATGACCGTATAGAAATAAGAAAAGCCTACGCTCATTTAAAAACAGAAAATATGAGTCGTTCAGAACTAGAACGCTTAGTGTATGAAATAGTATTTATCAATACTAAATTTACCACCGACGCTATTATTATTGCAGAACTTAAAAAGAAAAACCCAAACGCTTTAGAGTACTGTAAAAAGGAAACACATGAAGCATGACCTCACCAAGCTTAAGAAAACCTGTAGCAAACATGTAAAACCAGTAACGTCCTGCGCCGGTCAAACCAATCAAGCCTATTACGAATGGAGTGGGTTTTACACTCTACTAAGTACTTACTTCTCCGAAGAAGGGTATGTTGATGTGAGCGAGATTTGCTATAGGTTTTTCAAGATCCATGACTACAAAAAATACCTGCCTCTTAATGCTACTGAAGAACAAGTAAACAACCTGATGTATAAAATTCGAGACGACTTTAAAGCTGCTTACAAAATTCACGGAGAAGCGATGTTCTCAGACTGATGCTTATACAAAACAAAATGCAGACTAAATCACAAGAGATGGAAGTCGTGTACTCCTGGCTAAAACAATTACCCAATGCCTACCTCGACAAGCTGTGGAGAGAGGCAGACCCCTACACCGATGCAGGGTATCTATTGCGTTGGCAACTATCCTATGTGCTAGAGAAAAGGATTAAAAATGAAACTGGAAGAATTTAAAAACTTTAATGCCGAAGATCAATACAGATGGCTTTTTAATTTTTTAAGGGCCAAACTAGTAAACGATATTGATAACGTTCGAACCGCATTTGTTATGGAATTGATAAACACTTACATTGAAAAGCACTGGCATAAAAGAGTCTTGTGGCAAGACATGCTTGTTGATGACGCAAACTACAACGACATTATGAAGATTGTAGAAATGAGTAGTAAATGAAGATTAAAACCTGTGACCTTAAAGATATAGAACTGGACTTTATAGTAGCCCACCTCGAAGAGATTTCTGTAAATGAAGAATGCGAAATGGAAGATGAAGAAGACTCTTGTGTATTGTGGACTTGGAGTCCTTCTTCTGACTGGTATCAAGCAGGGCCTATCATTGAACGTGAGAACATTGCCATCACTGGTATCTCCTTCCCTTGGTTTGCTACGGAACTAGGCTGGTGGGGACACATCAAAGACGTTCATTATATGGGACGTACTCCTCTTATTGCAGCAATGCGAACCTACGTTGCAAGCAAACTGGGAGAAGAGGTAGACATGGACACGGTTTATGAAGCACTGCAAATTGAGAAAGAGGAAGACAATGAGTAATAAAAGATTAGTAGTTGAAAAAAAGAAGTTAAAAAAAATAATAAGCAATTGTTGCTTTTATCTCCCTATATACGGAACTTTCCACAGAATTAATGTAACAGAAGATGATTATTTTCTTTGTACTAATCAAGAAACTTTAGCAGAAGTTAAAGTTTGGTTTGAAGAAATAAAATTAGGCAAAGATAAATTTTACACGATGAAAGAAGCAGATTTAAAAATTGAACGTATTTAACAAGGAGCTAAAGATGACGATTGATAATGCAGTAAAGATGAAGAAGTTTCAAATCAGACAGCATGTTATTGAGATTACTATCGTAGAAGCTGTTGACGAAGAAGAAGCTTTGGACACATTTTATAGTGGAGAAATAGAAGTCTCTTCTTATGGAAGCGTTAAAGGCGGGAATGATCTTGATATAAAAGAAATCCAATAGGAGGTTCAAGATGAAAGTAGAAATAGATAAAGAAGATTTACTTCTAGCATGGGATGGAACAGAAGAAACAATTTGTAGTATGGAGTCTTTAACTAATAAAGAAATCATTGAATGTAAAAATTCATTACTTGAAAGAATGAGACTTGTTCTTTCGACATTAGGTAAATATGTAACCAACGAAGATGTAGCCGAATACTTAGACCTTTAAAGGAAATAAAGATGACAATTGATGACGCAATAAAGATGTTAACTAAACGCAAAAGAGATGGTGTTAAAAGTATTATCTTTTCTTTTTGGACAGCAGAATCATTTGACCTTCCAGATGATAACACATGGGAATGTGTATCCGAAAGCGTAGAAGATACAATGGACTGGTCTACTACACATGATCGTATGTCGGAATTATTAAATGAGGCAATTGAAAATGAAAAAGATTAAGGCAGCAACAGCAATAAAAGCTTTAATTGAATACTATAAAAATGCATTAGAAGATGATGGCGATTTTATAGCCAGCCAATTAGAAAAAGAGTTTTGTGGAATCATAACAAAAGTAGAACACAACATGAATAATGATTGCATAAACTTTGAAGTTGCTAACGAAGAGTCTTACAAATTGTATTCCCAACTACAAGGAGTTGAAGATGAAAGCGACAAATAAACAATACAAGAAAGCCGTAAAGCTCTACGAGGACGGGGGAGCTACTGCTGTCTATGACTACGCCAAAGAGATTGGTATCGACGAATGGAGTACCTGTGAACCTTGTGAAGCTAAGACACCAGATTGTAAAAGTAAATGCTGTCTTGTTTGCGGGAGTAGTAAAGAACAAAACCTTACCTTAAAAGACAGGCTAAAGATTGCTACCAATAAACAATTACAGGAGTGTCGTAGCCTTCTAAAATATAGGCAAACAGGTAAAGGGCCTTTTATGTTTCCTATCATCCTTAAAGATAGAGGGGAAGTAAAAGGCAATACTAAAGCCTGCATCACTTTAGAAAATGACTGTATCCTGTTCAACGCAAAAGGTTACAGCGATTGTGTCACTGCAAACGATCAAGGGTATCCATTCCTTATTGAGAGGTATAATAAAGAAATTTATATACGCTTGTATAATGATATCAACACGGAAGATCCTACTGATAACATTTCCTTGCGTGGAGCTAGAAATGATAATAGGAACAAAGAGTTTGTTAAGTAATAAAAAGGAAAACAAAAAATGCGTAAACTAACATTTTGGATTTCGGTTCAAACAGGTGGCAGTGACGCTTACAACCTAATTGCAAAAACAAAAAAAGAATGTCTTCAAATACTATCTTCGAACGACTGGGGACCAACCTATTCCGCACCCGAAAAAAGAATAGTGGAATATATAGATGCTTTTGATTTACTAGATAAAGCAACTCAGGAAGGAGCAAAATTAAGATGCTAGGACATAAGAATTTAAAACTCATCCCAGGACGTAGTACCATCAGCGGGAAAGTACCTAGCAAATTGGATCACCTAGAGCTTTGCCTTAACACCACAGACGGTTTGGTTTGGATTGGGGATAGTCAGGGGAGTCCCATACTTCTAACCGAGTTAACCAACTCCCCTAAAATATTTGATGGGCTATTTCTTAAACCCATCGTACCAAAACCATAGGAGTTAAAGATGAACATAACTAAAGAATCTTTTAATGATATTTGCTTTGGCGAGTTTAAGAAAACATATAGAATGATACACCGAAAAAAAAGAAGACAACCAAAAGGATACGAATCCCCTGTTGAAAGATGCCTACATGACCCAAAAGAAAAAGAAGATGTAAAGTATCTTGCTTCCATTAAGCGTAAGAATACTATATGGACTTTCTCAGAAACCGAAGAAGATTCAGAAGAGTATTACTTTGTATCGGGATTCGACACCAACCCAGAAGCAAATATCATCGGACACTTTGTTACCGATAAGCCCTACACAAAACCAACTAAAGTTGAAATAGATAACACCGTTTGTTATTTCTGTAAAAAGAATATATGCATGGGACCTAGAAATCCAACTTTTATTTGGAGAGATTTCTTTGTTGTAAACAACGAGTGGGTAATGGTAGAAGGGCCTACTTATAGTGATGGGGCTCATTGGAGTACAGATAATGTAATGGACATAGCATTAACTCTTTACCCAAAAGACTTTGATAGCGACGATATTGATTCCTACCATTGGGGCGGGTACGAAAGCAACGATGCAGATTGTAGCCACATTAAAAACCCCAAAGATCATGACTTAACTTACTGGGGTGGAAGATGCATGTACTGCGATGCGCCTAACTAATAATTCCTTTATCTTGTTTCCCAAAGCGGTTGGTAACAATAAAGTAAAGATACGATAACTTTAACAGGGGAATACAATGCCTGCAATTCATTTCTACGATGTCGAGACTGGGTACATACACTACGTTAGTGAAATCATTCCTGACCTAGAGTGCAGGGTGTACGATGCTGTGAGTACCCTAAAGGATGCAATGATAAGCCGTAACAATGCGGTGCAGTTCATCCCCAAGACTAAAGGGTTTGATGAGAAACTTGCCAACGCTATTGATGACTTGCTTGCTGAAGGGGTCTTAGTAAGCAACGACGGTATTGGGTTCATGGACAGACTCATGAAGGGAAGTCCCTTCCGAGATGAAACAAAATGGATAGAAGAAGGCAGGGCAAGATTCCTTGCTGGGCGAGAAGAACGTAAGCAGAAATGGATGCTGGGGAAACAATTATGATCCCGAAATCTGTTTCGGGATCATACAGCAAAGCCTATGTTTATAGGCATTCACCATGCGATAAACTAATCTATTACTAACATCTTTATAAATTAGTAGTTGGGGGTTTGGGTAATCTACTGCCGTGCTTGCATTGGCTTTTGAGTATGGTAGTCTGTACACATATATTAAAGGAGTCGACTTGTATGAAACAAATGATAAAGTTTACACACCTAGGATCTCCTTGGGGATGCGTAGTGCTAGGAGCTTGTGATGTAGGAACCGCTACCTTAGAAGATGGGAAAGATGTGTTTGTAACTTGGGGACATTCCCTGAGCTTACCAAAAGCTAAAAAGTGGGAACAGCGTGGTCTAGAAGTTGTGTGGCATTACATTAGGAAATCTAATAGAAGAACTAGAAAATACGAGATTGTGATTCCTAAAAAAGTTATGGACAAAATAAGATTGACGATGATCTGGGATGAGAAATAAAAGTAAACCCCACATGGGGTAGCCCTGCAAGAGTCCGAGCTTCCATGTAGCGCAGGGTGGAAACGATGGTGTGTTTACTATCGGCTAATCGGAATAAGCGGTGAAAATTGTTGCCGCTTAGGAGACTGTGTTATGAGAATTAGAATCCGTATCGAAAAAAATGTTGCACTGCTAGCAGGAAAAGATATCTACGGCCAAGTAATCGTTAATGTACCAGCTTCAGAGCTAACAGAACTTCAAAGAGCAGCATTGATCAAACACAACTATTTACCAACCGATGAAAAATTATGTGACTATGGACTTGATTACATGCCCGTTGAGATTTCAAGATCAATTAAAGATGTCAGCGAAGGAAGCATTGAGTCAGTCAAAAAGATTTTAGATCGTTTGATTGAAGTAGACAAAGAAGACAGAATAAAAGAAGACAGATTAATAAAAGAAGAAGGAGAAAAAGAAGCAAAAGAAGTTGCCGATTTTCTTGCTTCCCAAAAAGAAAATCCAGAGTTGGCAATAGAAGATAAATATGAAACGTTTAAACCCGTCTATATTTTACGACAAGATATTCAAAATCCAGAACTGGAGAAAGTTGCTAGCTGGGCAGAAGCAGAATGTGAGAGAAGAAACATAGAACGCAAAATTAAAAACCAAGAAGAACTAGCAGCAAGTTTAAAAGCCGACAAACTGCTTAAAGAAACAGGAGAAAAGACCCTGCTAACTTGGTCAGCAGAGTTTGGTTCCACGCTATTAAAATCTAGGATTAGTGATGGATATGAATGGGTTGGATTAGCAGAACAAGAATTTTCAGAAAAAGTTGTAGATTGTTTTAACGAGCCTTTAAAAGTTCCAAATCATGTAAGCTCAAAAGAAAACAAGCGAACCACTCCTAACCTAGAAGAAATAGAAATGATACGCCATTTCCGTAAAGAGTTAGAAGGTAGACCAGCTATTGCAGATTTAATCTGGACAGAATATGTCTTAACTAACAACACTAAACTAAAACAATCCGAAATAAGAGTGACTGTTACTTGTCCAACAGGGCGAGAAATAGAACATTACTATCAAGGAGAAGATTAGTCTCAGGTTTGCATACCAACAAGAATACCCTAGGTGTGTAGCGTTTTGCTGCACACCTATTTCTTTTTACGGCTTTGCATTAAAGTAAGAACAGTGAAAGTTGCGGTAGCTGCACCACTTGCGTAGGCTATCACCTCGAAGATGTCATCCTGCTTGCTGTAGTACTTGAATAAGAATACAGAAAGCACGGCGATGATGAAACCGCACACCGCTGCACTAAACCTTTTGTCATTAAAGATGAAATGCTTCTCTAGGGTAAGGAACATTGTCCACGTTGCACCACATAGAAAGCAGAGTAGGTATCGCATGGTTACCCTAGCTCTCTTAGGAAGTAAATAAGGGTTCGTACACTTCTCATGAAGTTGTGAAACTCTATCCCAAAGATCATGAGTTTAATAAGCCCCTGCAATAGTTCGTCCATAGTGTAGCCAGCCTATAACAGGGAAAGGTTACAAAGCCATGCCTCTCTCTGGTGGAGATATGGGATCTCCTGTGCGGGGGTCAAAAGGCCAATCTTCTATATCGGGACAGTTACATTCCCCTACATGCTCATCGTGAATAGAGCAGTACCAGTCCTCACAAACTTCACATGTAAACCACACAGGCTCCCCACGATGAGGAGTCTTTTTTTTTGACTTACTCATAACCTTTTTAATACCTCACGAACTAAAGGATGACGCAATGATTCGCCCTCAGTAAAAGTGTGGGTACACGCTGTTGGCATAGAAGACAAACGCTGCATCACCGATAGAATGTCACACCGAGTCTTGTCTGGGTTGTTTGGCTTAACGTCTGTCTGTTCTGGGTCACAAGAGATAAGGACTTTGCTGTTGTTGCCCACCCTAGTCAAGAACATCTTCAGTTGGGAGTAGGTTGCGTTCTGAGCCTCGTCAAGAAACAAGACGGTGTCCTCAAAAGTATCTCCACGCATGTACGCTAGGGGTTGAAACAACACTGCCTCTTCGGGCAATTTGTAGGTAAGCCTTTTTATTAACCGACGTATTGGATCAAAGTAGGGGCTAATCTTCTCCTCAACAGTGCCGGGAAGGAAGCCTAAAGTATCGCCCACCTCTACGATAGGACGGACAACTAAAATCTGCTTCTTCTCACCAGCTAGGAGTTCTTGCAGGGCGCAAGCGAGGGCGCAATGGGTTTTGCCCGTACCAGCGGGGCCAGTTAAAAAGATAAGATCGTGTGTTGGGTAATCTTTAGTAACTTTAATTTGGGTAGGATTAGCGGGCTTAAAGTGAAAGACCGTATCTTGAAGCAATGCAGGGGTATTTGGTTTCTTCTTGGCCATGGTAAGACTCCTTATCAAAGGTGAATTGTTTCCAAGGTGTCGTTGTGAATGAAGACTTCAAGCTTAAGAACTGTGGGTTTACCTACATTCTGTTCGTAACTAAACGAACGGACTGCAAGCTCGCTACCGTTTAGGGATAGGCTTACTATTTTGGGAGAAGCCTTTTCGTCAAAAACTACTGTCCACTTATTAGCGGGGGTCATTAAAAGAACTCGCCTTCTAGGTAAAGTTTTTTACGAGGACGGACACGCAAAGCTTCTGTGCAAGCCATGCCTAAAGAGATAGCACGGTCATCATGCCTATTAGGAAGATGGTCTATACGAAACCCGTAAGACATAGACTTGGTTATTAGTTCGCAGAACTCATCTACCAATGTGTGAGGCCCACCACCTGGCATTATGATTGTGCCGCAATCTACAAACCAAGATAAACGTCTATTTACAATCAAGGACCTTAGTGTTTGTGCCATTTCGTAGTTAGACTTACCGCCTCTAGCTTCAAACTTTATGACGGGGAGTGTGCCGGTGTACTTCTGAAACGTGGACTCCATCTGGTATGGGTCAAGCACCAGACTGGCTATCTCAAACTTACTACGAATATTATCGATCCAGCGTTCTACAGCTTCAATCTTTACGGGGTTCTCACGGGAGCCTTGCATGACATCCATTCGGTCTACGTATATGTAATCGTCATCAGTACGGTGAATGAGTGTGCAAACGGTACGGTCACGAACAGGGCCATAGTCAATCGAAGCAATGTAAGCTGTACCTTGTCTGCCCTCTGTGTGAGGCATAAGGTCAGGGGAAATGCACTGGGTTACTTCTTCTCTCGTTAAAAAATTGCAGCCATCTGCTGGATCCACCCATTCGTTATCAAAAAGACGACGGGCTAGTTGTGGGGGAACAGTTCTTCTTAAGTCTTCCATAGCTGCGGAGTCCATCCATGAAGCGAGTTTGCCCGGAGCTTCGTACACAAACCAGCGAGGAGAAGTTTTAAACAACTCCAAAGAATCGTGCTGCCAAGTGTACTTAAGTCCGGCATTGGTGATAACAATCAAAACGCAACCAGGACGCTTTTCTCTACCTGAGAGGATAGCGTTCCACAGGTCGGGTTTGTGCCAGTGAGTTAACTCATCGATGATAAGGAGATCACCACGGATACCGTGGCTAGATGCTGCGTCTGCTGCGAGGATTTCTATCGAAGAGTTGTTTATGCCATGAACCTTCCAGTTCTTAAAATCCATGCGTTTAGAGAGCCAAGGATTGAGGCGGGATTCATCCTGCATCGCCTTACACAACAAGCCCGCTTGCTCTTTGTCAGCAGCAGCTACATAACCTGTAAAGGATCTACGATTAAATCCAAGGGCCCAATTAATCAAGCGAGCGATAAGGGAGGATTTGTCGTGACCTTTGGGGAGCGTGAGCCAGAAATTTCGGACTCCTTCATACTCAGGACGGGTGTTGGCTACGTGTTCAATGGCGGGGAGAAGCTGGTTAACTAGGGCCCATTGCCAAGGCTCGGCAATGTTACGAAACATGGTGGGTTCGGGACGTGAGTCAATGACAACGTGATTGAAGTAGTGGAAACAGGAATGGGTAGAAGCGGATTCAGCGAGGAGGTAAGCGGACTGAAGACCACGGCGCAACTCAAACGTTGTCTTTGGGTTCTCTATCGTCTGTATAATTCCGGACGAGTCGCTGAGCTTCACGGGTCGGGAGTTGGTAGGAGAGGATTTCTTGCTCATTGTTTATTGTTAATCCTAATCGGGAATACTCAGAGACTAGTTCTGTGTGGTTTAAAGTCTGTACCGTTGCGTCTAGGGTGATTTCTTTCCTATCGGGGGAATCAAGACCTAGGAGTTTGGCACGACGTTCGGAAACCTTGAGGGCGGTTTCAATAGACTTAGCGTTACCTTGCTGGATTTTGGGCCAGAGGGCACGGAGGAATTCATCGAGGCGCTGTAGTTCCAGTTCACGGAGTTCGTTGGACATCTCTTGTGTCATGTCACGCCAAGAGGCGAGTTGATCAAAGATATGGTTGTGAATGCTATTGGCTTCTAGTTTAAGGTGTTCGGCAATCTGCCAAATAGCCCAACCGGCAACTCTCAACTGCATGATCTGCATTTTTTTTTGAGTGTCAAGTATTGCATCCGGATAGGGATGGGCATACTTAGTACTGTCAGTAGACATAGAATCCCCCTCTCATTACCCTTAAGGGTATAAGATAACTACTATGAGGATAATGGTTGTTGTAATATCTGTCAAGTCTAGTATTACTGTATTCCTATTTGCCGTCGAATGAATACTTAAAAAAGAAGCCTGTTTCTGGGGGACATTCGTATATTTCAAATAAGGTTTTGGTGCAGATAAACCCAGCAGACCTAAAGAAAACCTGGGCACATAGATCAGATTCACGGGTAACACAGGTTAGGTTGACACTAGAAAAGTTTTCTTCTGTCGTGTTTTTTAACCACTGAATTAAGCTTGTACCTATACCTAGTCTGCGTAAAGATTTCTTGACTGTAATAGACCACACAATTATTTCTTTACGCTTAACCTCGAAAGCTAGGTAAGCAGATGGATCTTCCTTATGATTGACTAAAGCAATCTTTATTTTTTTATTGCGTAGGATAGAAGAGAACTGCGTAGCATCCCATATGTCCTCTGAACCACTCTGTGATTCTAAAACAAGGAGATTCTTAAGGTCTTTCTCTTCGGCAATATAAGCCTTGAAGTCTTTATTTTTTTCTTTCAACGGCAACTCCTGTCATAAGGACAATTACCGTCTTTAATATAGCAGTTTTACTCAAGCGTTAAAAGGTAATTTAAATGATTTAGCTCCCCAAGAATCTCGTCACGTATGTTTAACAAGTCAGCATCCCTAACCCTATCCAAATCTTGAGGGAGTTCAATTAAAAGATACGACTTAAACCAATGGAAAACCTTTACTCTTTCTGCAAAAAGTAAATAGTCAGGGCAAGTTTTGAAGCCTGCAAGGGTAACAAAACCATGCTTGCCTTGGAAAACCTCAACGTACCTATCGATAAGTTTGTTAAAGTCCTTGTAGGAATCACCTAAAGCAACATGAGATGCAAAGGTTTTTGTTTCCCAATGCCAAGATAGAACTTGGGTAAGCCAATGTAAAAAGCAATCAGTTGTCATCGTCATCCTCCTCGTCAGACTCTGTATCTTCTGTATCAAAGTTCGCAGCATTTGACGCTTGAACTAACAGCATGTCAAAATACTTTGCAACCAAACGCATTGTTTGGGTTTCTGTAAACCCTTCGAGTTCACACTTCTTATAAAAAGAACGTAAAGCTCTAGGGTAGTTATCTGCAATGAAGCCAGCGGCCTCATCAAACATTTCTTCACGCTCTTCGTCGCTTAGTCCTTCACCTTCAAGAGTCATGTAAACCTCCTGTTTTAAAAAGATGCTTTTCACGTCTGGCATACTCAGCAATACAAATCGCTTCCGCAACTCCATCGTGAGGTTTACGACCTCTTCTGATGTGAATAAAGTCGTCTGACCTATCAAGTAAAGATAAAGCGAAATCTATAGACTTTAACTTGTCAGAAGATGTGTAACCAAATAAAAGCTTTTTCCAAACCTGAGGAGTAACCTCTACCGTTGGAATTTCTAAACTTATTAGTACACCAAGTAAGCTACCAAAGTTTTTACCAAACGTGAAAGTAGACACCACACCTTGACGGGGCATGGAATGTACTTTTTCTATAACACATTCAATCGTGGTATCTTCTTCTTCGTTTTTAAAAAACTTAAGCATGCAACTAAAGGCAAGTATATTTAAAGAACTTTTACCGGAGGTTTTTAAAATAGGAAGAGGGGCCGCTTCATAAACATCACCCGCAGGATCAGTTAGTGCGTACCCCCCTTTAAGTCCCGGATCAATTCCTAAGTATAACCTTCGCATTAAAACTTACCCGTTTCGAAGAGCCATCTGACTAGCAAGTAAATTTTCAAGATGCTTAACGTTGTTCCTAAGAGCTTTTAACAACTGTTCTGTATTCAATGTCTTTGAATCTTTAACTAAGCTAGGAGCTTGAAAGCTAAGACCACCACCGTCGGGGAATGCGAGAGATGCACTAAACTGAAAGACTGCATCACCTAAAGACTCTTGTGTGATTACAGGTACTAAAGCGGTGCTTTTGGTACTTGGCTTAGACAGCTTTTTAGCCGAAACCTTCTTAGACAAACTCTTTTTCATTACTTAAACTCCATGAGTAAAAAGATGCCCATTAAAATAACAAGCATCAGACTGAACAAACCAAACTTACTGCGGCGCATTAGTAGACCCAAACCCATCAGTGTT
>Ga0209296_1000825_pt1 | contig 25853 bp, 19 predicted proteins | sample S_130206_EF_Meta_FD_187319 | JGI IMG/M metagenome (GOLD analysis project Ga0209296, IMG submission 187319) | Freshwater microbial communities from Lake Simoncouche, Canada to study carbon cycling - S_130206_EF_MetaG (SPAdes) (version 2) | ecosystem: Environmental > Aquatic > Freshwater > Lake ...
GAAATAGAAAGTCCGTGGTGTACGTGAATATCTCCAAAGCGACGCTTTGGCAATTCATTATAATAGATGTATTCATATCCCAATGAGTCCAGGCTCCAAAGTGACTCTGGTGTAACTTCGGTAATATAATCAGGAAGCTTTGCGTCTACGTAATTAAATACTCGTATGTCATGGTTTCCTAGCGCTGAAAAAAGTTGTGCGTCTGGAAGCATCTCTCTTGTTTTAGCATAAAAATCTCTTGCTCCCTTTGCTTCATGTCGCATCATTGGAACAATAAGATCTTTGCTATCATTTTTATGATAGTTTAAAAACTCTGCGGATCTTCCTTCTGTATATTTGCTATAGCATGCCTGGTCATCTGTATCACCCAGGTAGTCAACAACATCTGGCTTAAACCACTTCATGACTTTAAACCATAGGGCAATCATCTTATCATCTTGATACGGGAACTGCTGATCGGATGAAAGCATCCATTTTAAATCGTTGCTCATTTTCTACCTTAATATGTAAAAAAGTCACGGGTGCGTGACTTTGATGTTACAGTAATTGTAACATATTGGTGTGGCTTGTCAAGGGGTCTAAACGATATCCCTCATACAGATTGCTATTACATCTACGTATATGGTGCGAGTATTGTCTCCGCTAAAATTAACATATAGCGTTGGGTTTCCTGTACTTACTCCACCTACGCTTGCGGTTATAACATCTTTGTCTGTTACAGAAGCCCTTATCCCAGTAGAAATATATACCTTACTTGAAGACAATTCAGACTGAGTAAACTTATCTCCAAAACTAATAGGAGTGTTCTGTGGGGTGCCCGCTTTTACATTCTCAAACTTATGTCTAAATGTAAATATGACGGGGGTTTGAAGAGTTGTTCCACTAGCAGACCCTGCATTAGATAAAGACAAGGAGTTAGACTGGTAAATGTTATTAATATTATCAACTAGTTTATTTAACTTTGTAGGATCTAGCGGTTCCCCGTCATTAAATGTAACTGGTGTAAATGAATTTGTTGCCATTACTTATCTCCTTATAGAGGCAAAGAATTTTCGTATTCTTTTACCGCTTCTTCTTTTTCTTCCTGTTGTTGCATTATTCCTGTAATATCTGCACGAAGAATGGCAATTTGTGTCTCATAATTTGAGACAATCTCACCAATTCTTTGTTGCAAAGCAGTTATAATCAATTCAGCTTTATCTGCCATTTTTTATATCCTTATTCTGTTTCAGTTAATGAATTTTTTTCAGTAACTAGCGCTGCTCTTTTAGAGTTTGCTTGAGCTAATCTTATATTGACTGCATTAATTTGTTCTGTATCTGGTGTAGATAAAGCATTTGCTTGAATTAAATCAAGTTCATAACCGTAAATAGCATAATCTGTTTGCTTAATGTGCTGATTTACAATGCTAAGCTTTTCTTCATTTGTTAGGGTTGTTGTCATTTTATTCCTCCTTCCTATATTATAGCATTATTGATCATAATTGGTCAATATATCTAATTCTTTTTCTAAGGTCACTAGTGATAGATTTAAGTCTATATATGAGATAAACGTTAGGTTATATTCTTCTAAAGATAAAGTATTAGAATTCAGTATATTATTTAAATAAATTCTATTGTCTTTTAAATCTCTAATACGGTCAACTAAAACTATTCTTTTTTCTTGATTATTCATATTATTATACGGCTGAGCTTGTAGCAATTATAGCCGTTCCCCCATTCACTGTGCCTTGAGCCCATGCGTAATGCCCAACACCTGTTGGAGTTGATGCATTTGGGTTTCCACGGCTAGTAAGTGATCTCCATGGGTATCCATTTGTTAATGTAGGGCTTCCAGACGTATTTCCTCCATAGTTGTAGGTATTGCCTGGGCTAGAGGATGATGTAGTTGAACCACCAACATATATTCTAATTGTAAAGGAGGTAACTGAAAGAGCTGGTATGGCTTTGCTTCCACAAGAAACATATGCACTAGCCCCTGTTGTATTTCTAGCTCTAACCCAATAATAATATGTTTTAGCGGCTGTACCATAATACCAATAATCATCTTTATATAAATCTGTTATGCCAGTATAACTGGCTGAAGTTGATGCTGATGGAGCGGTGTTGGTATCATTATAATAAACTTCATAGCTTGCAGCACCCGTAGATGCAGTCCACGAAATTCTAAAATCTGATTTTACATCTGCTGACCAATACTGATCTTTTGAAGTATCACTATTTCTATAAAGAACTGTAGTTAGTGATCTAGTTAATGTTGATGCACCAACAGCTGGCGAACCTGGTGCTGGTGGAGCTGTAGCGGCTGGTGCATCTGTTGTAGCTTTTACTGGTGTTGCTAAAACACTAGCATCAGCATTTTTTGCTTTAACATGTAAATAGTAATCTGTACTTGAAGACAAGCTACTTATAACAAGCGGAGAATTTGTTGTAGGTCTAGTTGTTAAATTTGTCCAACCAGAAGTTGGGGAAGTTGAACTTGTTGTTTGAGCATAATCCCAAGACGACGGATAATCTTCTGTAGTACTTGGAGTAGGACTATCCCAATACCAACTTAAACTAGCAGAAGCTGTTGCTTTATTTGTAATTGTTGGTGTAGGTGGAGCATATTTTGGCATATATCCAGTTCTTCCTGGAGCTGATGTTGGAAACCAAGAAGATTTTGTTGCTCCAGTTGCTGCTCTTATATATAGATAATATGTGCTTCCTCTAACTGCATTCCAATCATACGTTGCTGTATTTGTTGTTGTAAATGAGGCTGAATTTGTACCTGGAACTTCTGTATTTGTAGAACCCCAATAAAATTCATAACTTGTTCCAGAGCCGCCAGACCAATCTAAAGTTATTTTATCGTTATAAGTAGTCGAGGCAGTAAAAGAAGTTGGTGCAACCGTGCCAGCAGAGGTTGCAATAGAAGTAGAAAATGCAGTGGTATAAGTTGTTCCTGCTGTATCTGTTGATTTTGCTGTTACTTTTGCATAATAAGTTGTTGATGCAGATCCACCTGTCCATGTATAAGACCAAGCTCCAGTGGTTCCATTTACCGATGGCAATCCTGTTGTAATTGATGCAACTGATGTATATGAGCTATTAAATATTTCTATTTTTGATATGGAAACATAAGCTGTTCCAATTCCATTTAATGGACCAGCTGTTCCACTTACCGTAAATCCTGTTGCTGTTGCTGTTCCTACTGATATTGTAGTTGTAGGATCTATATAAGACCTGCTAGAAGTAACTCCATATGCTATTGCAGAATTTCCTGTTTGTCCAGATCCGCTGTAACCTGTAACTTTTGCCCTAAAATAATATGAACTAGCTGTTGCATCTGCAAGTGTTATTGTATATTGATTTGAAGCATTTAAAGTTTTTGTTGATGAAGTAGTTGCAACTGGAGTTGTTGCGTCAAACAAAAGATTGTAAGTATATGAATTTGTTAAAGCATTCCAAGTTCCAGAATTTACAGTTATGACGGATCCTGCTGAAAAATTTCCAGTGTCGGTACTTAGAGTTGGAACAACACTGTTTACTGGAATTGGGGCCGATTGATTTGCTGCAGTTACTACTGCTGTATATGTATCATCTACTCCAGGTGAGGTCCAGGTTTGTATGACATCCCAGTAGGTATCATTTATATCCGTCCATGTAAACCCACCTACTGCTGCAGGAGTACCTCCAAAATAAACTCTAAATATTGAACCTGCTCCTATAAAATATGGACCAACTATACCTGCATGCCCACTTGTGCCAGAAGTATAAAATCCTTGTGTTGCGGTTGGAGTTGTAACATTTGAACCGTATCTAATCATTTTTACGTCGCAATAATTAATAGCTGGATCTTTATAAAATTTAACTTGATAATCTACAGCATTTGATGCGGCTACTGTTGCACCTTGCAAGTATCCTTTGGAATATAAGTAGTAAACATCTTCATTTGAATATTCTGCTAAATAATATTGTGTTAAATCTTTTAGGTATACAGAAATACTTCTTCCAGAAGAATGTGTGTTAAAGCTGGAGGCATTTGTACTAGTATCTAAACCTATGTGTCCGTTTGATGAAACATAAAGTGTGTTACCAAATGCAAATCGGTATTCGCCTTGAACAAGGGCGGTAAATCTTTTAGCAATTTGATATCCATTTGTATATGAGTTATGCTCTGTCCATGAACTTACTCCCACAATCTCTACTACTATGTAGTAACCATTATCTGCAGATGCTGCAATAGTATAAGTGCTTACTCCTTGTAGAACTGATCCACTGCTAGTAATAGTATCAGTTAAAATTTCTTCTTTTACCAAAGTCCCTGAAGCTGTATTATCAGTAGATCTCCACCATTTAATTTTAGAAGTTGAAGGAATAACCTTATCATAATAATTATTTTTAAGATAATATGTAAATGTTAATGTTGAACTAGGTGATGCCTGCCCAGTAAGGGTTGTTGTAAATGAAGTATCTAGTTCTGGCTGCCTCTTAATCATTTTAATTCCATTTGAAACTGGATTTATATAATCATCTCCTGTTCCGTTATTTACTTGAACTTCATAAAATAAATATTTGCCATCTAAGGTTGTTCTGTTTGCTGTAGTTATTCCTCCAGCTGATGAAAACCTATCATCATTTATTAATGTAGATCTTGTTGTATCATCTAGGTTGTCTGCGTAAGAGAATCTTCTTGATGCATTGGGTATAGAAGTATAATTACCGTAAACACCGTCTTTTCCAAATAGGTCTACATTTAAAAATTGTGGGCTTGTTGCTACCTCACCATCATATATCGTTCCTGTGCCGCTTGTATTTGCTGATCTTATTGATGGTTTTGTAGTTATGGTGGGCAAATTAGCCTCGAAAAAAAATCTTTTCCAGTTAGTAGATGAAGTTCCAGATCCAGATCCAGTTTTAATATACCCTTGTTTTACACGACTCCATACTGAAGCAGCTGTTTTAATATATAGCTGTGTAGCATTTTTCCAATTGGTTGAGCTAGCCCCAGATCCAGATCCAGTTTTAATATACATAATCTATCCTAAGCGTAAAATAGTACAATGTCGCCAACTTTAGTACCACTAAAAGTAGATCCTGATGGAGGGCCAGATCCCTGCCATGCTTGAATATTTCTTAGAGCCGCTAAAGCTACGGTTAGGTTTGCTGTGTTACTAACCTGCCACCAACCGTGCAACACGCCGTTACCAGTTTGACTAGATGCGCTTCCAATTACTGTTGCTTCGGAATCTATAAATGCCCAACCGCCGCTTGAAGAAGAAAATAATCTAAACGTAGGTGCACTATGACCTGTTGCAATTGGTGGCCTTATAATTAATTGACCTAGCGTATATTCATTTGTAGGATAACTTCCGCTAACATCAATAAGACCTGCGGTTGAATACCCATTAGCAAACAACTGAACCGTTCCTGGATAACTAGGCCCGTCAATCTTTACATATGTCCCTGATCCTGTAGATTCAATTACTGATCCTCTTATTGTTGATCCTGAAATTAATCCGCCAGAAATTGTTCCAGTGGATGAATCTAATGTTATTGCAGTAGACCCGACTGCATTTCCATAAGACTCTAATGATGAGCCATTGATATTCCAACCACTAGTTTGGTTTCCAATTCTTCCAGATGTTACCGATATCTGCCCGCTTATAATAGCGCCCGTTGCTCTTAAAGTTCCTGTATTTGTTACAGAAAATGGAGTATTTGTATCTGGAGTTCCCGCTCCTGCCCATAGCGCATATCCTCCTGCGGTAGCATCAATTTGTAATCCTACAGCAGATGATCCTCCTCCGCCGCTTAGTTTTGAAGTTCCAATATCCCATCCGCCGATTTTTCCGTATTGACTAAATAAATATCCGTCTGAGGCTCTTACATAAAAGTTTGTAGCCGATCCATTTGATGCCGTAATACCTGCTGTAATTGTTCCGTCAATTAAAGCATTTTTACCAATTAGAATTGTTCCAGAACCAGCAGAAACTCTTAAAACGCCAGCCGTGTATGTGGCGTCTCCAACATCTACTGTTCCTCTGAAGACGCCAGCCTGAGCATTAATTATTCCAGTAACGCTTGCAGATGTTGCGGTAAGCACTCCGTTTGATGTTACATCAAAATTTGCCCCTACAGATAAAGTTCCTCCGTATACAGAAATATTTCTTGCTATAACTGCACCTGCTGGAGTTACAGAAAATTTAGCAGAGGCATCTCCACCCGCTGTAGTTGAGCCAGCCCAGAAGGCGTATGTACCGCCTGGGGATAACCCAGTATACTGTGTTGTTCCTGCATGTAATGTATTTTCAATCTTACCTGAATAAACCATCCAGTCTGCAATTTTTGCATTTGTTGTTATTAATGTAGGGCTTCCGTTTGTAGCGTTAGCTATAATTTGAGTTGAAGGTGTTCCTCCAGTGTTGTATACATACAAACCAGTTTTATTTAATATTGCTCTTCCACCGCTAGTTGCAGAATCCCCAGCAAGTATTGATCCATTTGTACTTATCTTAACTTCATTATCAATTAAAGAAAGGAGCCCCGCCTCTAACGGAGTTACTGCTAATGCGGCTGAAGATAGAGAAGAGCTTCCGTCTACAGCAAAATATTTTATTTTAATAAAAACTTCAGAGTATGTTGAATTAATTACTACCCCAGGACTTGAACCAGAGTAAACTAAATTTGTAGAATCATTCGGTACAAATCCTGATACTGCTCCCTCATATACTTTAGCATAAGAAGCTCCAGACGGTAGGGAATATACAACAGTATATCCATTTGATATTTGAGTAACAGTAAACGTTGGAACGATTGCTGCTAGAACATTTACTTTTGATGCAACAGTAAATGCAACCCCTGATGTTTGATTTTCTCCACTATCAATAGATTTCATTGTGCCCGTATAGGATGTGTATCTTTGTCCAAACTGAGCAAATAGCTCAGCATCTGTTATCTTTACAGACCCAGAACCAGATTGAGCTGAAGGCCATTTAAAAAATGTTCGAGATACTCCGCTATTTGTTAAAATAATTTCAAATCTTGCGCCTGGGTCAGAAGCGGGCATGGTATAAGAAACTATAATGTCATCACCAGACCATGTGCCAGTAACTCCAGTGGTGTCATTTGGTGGAGTTGTATCAAATACAATTGGAACGTAGGCTGCTCCAATTTTATAATTTGAGTAGGCTGAATATCCTCCAGTTATTAGGCGGTGTCTTATTTTAATATATACTGTGTTTAATTCTTTAATAATAACTGGAGCATTTGTTGCGCTTCCTACTGGAAGGTATGTTCCATTTTGGCTTGAAGACTTATACACTACTGTTTCCCAATAAGTTCCATCTGTCGGCATGGCATTCCAACTAACAGAAAACCCTAGATCAACTGCTGTAATTATCCAACTGGAATCTAATATCTCTGCTCCTGACAATGCATCTGCATATGGTGGAATTGCAAAAGCTGATCCGCTAGTTGATGTATCTATGTATGTAGTTTTTAATAGCCCAGTAAGGGTTGTAACAAACACTCCAGCAAAACTATCTCTAAGCCACTGTGCAGTAATAATTGCTTTTTGTGCCGTTTTTGTTTTATCTAAGGTGTAAGCAAATGGTACTGTCGTTGCTCCAGAAGTTAAATATATAACAAAGCCATTAGCCAAATTAGGGGCATCCCAAGATATTTCTAAATTAGTTCCGTTCCATGCCGCAACAATATTAGTAGACTCTGGCCTTGCAATTTCAGGAGTGTATAGCATTTTAGAAACAGACCATAGACCTACAGTCTTATCTGCAAACTGCCACCTAAACTGAATTGGGTATGATGTAGATGGGTCTAGATCTGGTATGACAATGTCAAACGTATCGCTGCCAGCAGCGCCTACGCTATAGTCATCTAGATCTTCATAAGCCATATTAGAATCCTAAGTCCAATCTATATTCTACGTCTACTTGCCTTCCAGCTAGTTTAACTAGTGGTGTTGACAAAACTGAACGACTAATCAAACCAAAGTTTGGATTAAATGTATCTTCATCGTTAATCCTTAAAGCATCTAGCCCTACAGATGTTGATTCTCCAGAAACTGGGGTTATAACAATTCCAATTTGATTAATGTTAGACGGATCAACATTTGCCGTACTTGCATTTAAAAATAAATTATCTATTGTAATATCGGAAGATAGTTTATATCCCGTTCCAGAAGCTGGTGTTACGGTTACGGAATAATAGTCTAGCGTTGAGCTATAAAGCTTAATAATAATATTTTGTAGATTAACATCATTTTTTACATAAGCCAATTTTAATGTATCATTGACACTATAGCCTGAAAGATCTATGGGCTGTACATTTGTTTTATATTCTTTTAAAGATGTTCCGTTTGAAGACATAGTTAAAAGATATTGACCTATCCTAGCATCTGCTGTTGTTATTAACGGGAAATTGGTCCAATCTAGCTGGTTGTCAAAGTCTGATATAAACTTACTATCATAAGAAGCCAAAGACTCTTTGTATTCTGGATACAGACCAACTTCTGTAATGTACCCTGAAACATCTTGTGGAATTGTTGCTTTGTATACTACAGCATACGTTGTTGCATCATTCAATGTCTGTATGTCTGTGCTTCCAAAAAGCACTGGGGTTCTATAGAACTCAAATCCCAATCTTGTGTTTGTATCTAGGGCCGCAGTGCTATCGATTCCAAAAGCCATGGACTTAGATGCAAACGAATCTCTTCCAGCTATAAAGTTTGTCAAAAACCTTTTGCCGTATTTGGTAATAACGTTTTGAGACCTGTATATTTCTTGGCCGTCTTCGTAGTATATGTATGTTCCTTTTATCATGATTCCCCTTAAATTGGTGTAGAATATCCTGAATAATATGTTTTGCCGTCCGTTGCCAAAACAACCACCCGAACTCGTAGCCATCTTTCAGAAGATGTTGCAGCCGTATCTCCTTGCGCCGAGCTAACTCTATAATTTCTAGTTTTTCCACTATCTCCTATTGCTAATAATCCGCCAGAGACATAGGGCTTTGTTCCCGAACTTATTTTTGTACTTGTAACGTTTGAGGATGATCTTATTTCCCATTGATAGGTAACTGATTGATAAGATCCCAGCCCAGATACGTTGCTCCAGCCCCAAGCTACGGCAGTCCCAGTTCTATCAAAAGCAACTGATGGAACTGAAGGAGAAGGCTTTATAAAACCTACAGGCAAAACAGGTTCTGTTGAAGATGATTGCCCGCTTGGCTGATTTCTGGCATCTACTCCTATAACATTTGCTTTATTTTTGCTAGAGTTTCTAATTTTAATAATGGCTTTAATTCGTATTGCATTAGAGCTATTATAATACTGTTGGTATGTAATATTTTCAATATCGCTTAATTGTGGTATATCGCTTATTACTGCTGGTGGATTTGGGTCTGCTGGAGTACTTCCGCCTGGACCGCCCGACCCTGAACCTGAACCCATAAGGAATGGGCTAACTACATTTGAATTAAGACCATCTTCAACATCTATACCGATTGTTTTTCTTAAGAAAACACGGTCAGGAGAATTTTTTGGCAAAACAATTGGAGGTCCAACAACAACCGATTTTCCGTCAACTCTATTAGTGTCTTTTGTCATTTTATTATTATATCATTTAGTCGACTATAATGATCGACATGTGATCTCCGTATCCAGCCCGTCGCTAAACGAATGTCTAACGTTTGTAACTATAAATTTTTGTGTGCCATCTAATCCTTGATATAAATATTTGACAGATACAATATCTCCAACGGCAATAAAAGGATTTCCAAATACCGATAAATTAATCAGTCTACCCTTGTTTACAATATTATTTTTAATCCATGCGCCAAGTGCCTCTACATCCGAAAGGTTTTGTAACCAAGAGGACTCAAATATAATAGGCTCTTGGTTAATATACTCTGACAAAATGTCTGAGTTATACTCTAAGGTTCCAGACGGGGCAATTGTATCTCCGTATAAATAAAATGTTGCTGCCTTTTCATCATTCAATGGAGTAAGGGCAGAGCTGTTATTTAATACATAGGTTTCCCCGCCGAAATTGCTAACTCGTGATCCTAATATTTTTACAGACGTGTTTAGGCCTGTTGAAAATTTAATTGGATATGCGGGAGCACTATTGTATCTTAAAGAAACTTTTCTTATTTCTCTAACTGAAGTTCCAAACTCATCTATTCCTACTGGCTTGTTAGCATTGTCTTCCTCTACAGAATTATTGTAGATAATGTCTCCAAATCCAATATCTAGATAATCGTTAGAAAAAGATCCTCGATACATATTGCTTACAAATTCAGAATCATTGTATTTCTTTTCATCTATGTCTGTGCCATACACATAATCAAATATAGCCTCTCCATATTTGCAGACAAGAGCAATTGTTTTTGTTGGATTTAATATCTGGCTTACAGAACTTTTGCCGTTTTCATCCTCATATACTCCAGTACTGTCTGTGGCAGAAATTAAAAATCCATTAATGTATACATTAATTTTTACTGTTGATAGATTAACCTTAACCTTAACATCAATATCGTAAGATCTTCCTCCGTATACCCCATTAAGACTGGTTACCGTATTTTTTTGAGTGTCATTTAATACACGGATATCCCCGCCTTTTACTTTGCATATTCTAACTTCTTTTTTATTTACCGCTCCTGCTGTTTCTGTGCTATCAATTAAAATATAATACCCATCATTACCCTGTCCGTCTACAAAGAAACCTAATCCTGCCGACTGCCTTGTTCTATCAATCGTAGATTCTAAAAACATTTTTGTACCAAATGCGTAGTGTTGTGTTGAGTTTAATCTTATTGCTTCTTGAATATATGAAGGCAGCCCAGCATATGATGTTGTAAACGTTGGTAACGATATTGCACTAAATGTTCTATATGCCACAGAGTATTCTTTTGCGCTAGTTGAGTTATTGGTCATTCTGAGAAATGATTTTGCTGCTGCCGCTTTAGTGGGATCTACTACCGTACCTTTATACCCCGCCACGTTATATTCAATTGGGGTAGCAAATGATCTATAAACGGTATTTCCAAACGTGGTCCCATTTCCTGCTTTTACAGAAATTCCATATGATTGATTTGTTGAAAGATCACTTATTGTAAATGGATTTTCAGTTTTTGTTACAGTTTGAGATGTTCCAGCAACAATATTATTTGATGCGTCCATCTTGTAGTATGTGACAGAATAATTTACTGGCTCAACCGTCATGTTTGTTTTAGAAATTTTTACAGAAATTGATGATGTTGAAGTAAAGGTTATTTCTGGTATGCCACCAATATTAGTTGTTGACTGCACCACATAAGGCTCAAATGTTCTTTCTACACCCATTATGCCCACGTAGCCTTTCTTTGAGACCAATCGGCCAAGCCAGTAAGAGAAGAAGCTGCGTGGTACGCTGGTGTAGTTCCAAATGCTCCCCTTGTCTTTACGCGGTATAATCCAGTAGGTTTAAAAAATGTTTCTTTTGACACAAGGTCGTATCCTGGCCTAGAAAGATATCTAAATTTATTTACATCTGATGATGACTCAATCCATACGTTTTGAGATGTTGCTGATCCTATAGGCGTATACTGATATTGTATTGCATCATATTCAATTATTTCTGAATCAATCATAACATATCCAGCAAAATTATACAATGTTGCACTACTATAATCTTCTAGTGTTTCTACATCTACGGCAAGTATTGTATTCTCTGGAGAGGTGTCTGCAGATATGTTTGATCTTAATCCCCCAGCACTTAGGTATGAAACCTCGTCGGTCCACAGATCTCCTGAGTTACCAGCATAGTTGGATGTAAGTTGGCTTTGCCATAAAATTTTAACTTGGTTAGCAGAAGGAATCTCTTGCTTATTAAAATCAACTATATTTGCAAGCGTTGTTCCGTCTGTGTCGTAAGTAAATGCCCAGTCTATGTTTGTTTTCTTGTAAATATAGTCACGGCTTGCGAACTGCAAAATGTTATTTTCATCAAAGAAAGCATTCATTTGTATATCACGGCACAACTCTTGAAGAGCTTGCCAGACTGTTTTAGACCCTGTTGTCCACCAATAGTTAATAACTGGGATAGACTTGTCGTCTGTTGCAGTTCTAATTTCATAGCTTGTAAAGCCTATAGAGTCTAGAAGCCTTCTTATAATACTAGTAACTGGGTATGATTCACATAGAATATCTGGGGCCACTGTATCCATTAGATATTTGGCAGCATCTAGTGCGTTTAAAGAAACCTCTCCCGTGTCTGCTATTTCCCAAGAATCTACGTAGAATGATCCCTGCGGAACTTTGTCAAATAATTCTCCTGCTGATCCGTATGTTCCTGCAGAATGATACACTGAAAAGTAAGGCTTCATTTCTGCATTTTTAACTAAGTATGTTTTTGTTATATCAAAATTTGATTCTCTATTATATGAAACATATTCAAGTGCAGATTGATTATATTTAACTATGTCCATGCTCAGGCTGTTTGCGGTAATCTTTCCGACAGGGAGTATGTCCTCTGAGCTTGAAGAAGATTCTTTTTCTATATCAAGAGAAGCTATGTCTGAGGATATATCCTTGATCCATCTTGCTGATAACTCAATAACTCCTAATACTTTGCCGCCCCCTGGATTTGTTGCTTGAAGTCTAATTGATTTAATCAATTTAGGTGTAGCATAAGCGGCGGGCTCTGTTGAAGTCCATGTCGTTCCGTTATAATACAAAACAATCTGTCCTGATAGGTCTACAGAAGATGGGCCGACTACTGCTGTTGTTGCATCTGCATATGTAATTGTCATTGTGTAATCACTTGGAAAAGCATGCGTTTTTTCAAATCTTGCAACAATCTTATTTGATACAGCAGGTTTTGTTGCTGCAGACAATGTTGCTGTTGCCGATTGCTCTCTTGACCATGCGCCTGTAGCAGAGGAAGCAATTGTAAAAGATGTTGGGCTTGGAGTGGAAGCAATTACGCTTGAAGATAAATTAAAAGTAGCAGTTGAAAGACCAGTAATTGTTACCGTTTGCCCTGAAGAAAATCCGTGGTTATTTAATGTTTTGTATGTCACAATAGCTCCCGATGAAGAAGCTTCTTTAATTGTTGCAGAAAGAATAGAATAGTTAACAGTTAGATCTGCATTTTGATTTATTGGTGTTACCCAATACTTGTATGCAGTTGTTATTCCAGGGTAGTAGAGTCTTGGGTATAACGTTGTTGCAGCAGACTCGTATCCATCTGTTTGTGGAGATGTTGCTCGTGGATAGGTTAACGTTCTTGGGGCATAAAAACTATTTGGAGGAGTATCTGTTTGTAGTTTTGTCCAAATAAGATACTTTACTCCAGAGAACAGGGGCCTAAAGGGTTTAATAATTGAATCAATTGGGAAAAGTTTTTTGTATGTATTAATTTTGCCATCTGCTGATTTGGCATAATATTGATCCATTGTGGATGGATAAGTAACGGTAATATTATCTAGCATTGAGTTCATATTGTATTCTATTGTGCATCCTGTATTTATCTTAACAGAAGATTGCTGCTTAAATAGATTTTGAACAGCAGTATTGTTTGATAAAGGAAGCGTGGTAATCATTATACCTGCTCCATTGAAATAGATACATTCCAAAATTCTTGAGCGGGATTGCTTGAAGAATCTTTAACGTTTCTCTTTATTACCTCAAAACTGCAAGACGCAAAAGACACCGTAAATATTTCTTCTCTATCTGCAAATGGTGCTGTCTGATTCTTACCGTATACAATCTTAATCTTAAAAACACCCTGGCCTTTAGTGCTTTCAAAGTATGATTTTAAATCTACTGCCCCATACCCTGCGTCTACAGTCATATTTGAAAATGATGGTAGCATTTCCCAGGATGTGCTAAATTCTCTTTTATCTGCAATAAAGAACTTTCTAAGTGTTCCATTGCTCATTCGTGTTACCTTTTGAAAACGGTTTTGATTAATAGACAGTGGAGCTCTATTGTGCTCTGAAAGCTTTGCCCAAGTAGGGGTATCTGTAGCAGATGTATCAATATAGAGAAGTGAGCCTACTGGTAAATATACTGTAGTTGCCATTAATATGATCCCCCGATAACAATGTTCTCTCCAACTTTTGCGCCTTCCGCTTTAGCAATCTGCTTAAATTCTTTCCAAAGCTCCCTGCCGTTCTTAGGAGATTCTCCAAAATTAAGTGTAGCATTAATTGTAACATTAGAGCTTGATGATTCCGTACCGCCCTGTTTCATTCCACTTGATGTAGAATATGAAGGAACATTGTATCTTGGCATTGTTGCAGCATTAGGATAGATAACTCCCGAGAAATCAGGTTTAATCATTAGTCCTTCTTGCTGTGCACCTAACGGGTTAACTCTATCATTTATTTGCATAAGTTGCCCAGCAGCAAATGGACCACCTAATGATTTTTGTCGAACTATCTCACCATTTCCTACTCTGTATGTTTGTCCATTGTACTTAAAATATTGCCCTGGTTGTAAATTATTTTCTCTAACAATTGATTCCTTAGCCCATGTCTCAAGGCCGCCCTTATTAGTATTTCCTCCATAAGCAGCTCCATATTTATTTGTTTTTTCTTTAACCTCAAATGCTGTGTCTTTAGTTTTAGAGCCAACGGGTCCTATTCCAAGGTATGCGTTGTAAAGGTCTGCAAGAGTTTTTCCGCCTGTGATCGCCTTAGCATTTGCAAGTGCAGCGGATGCATCTTTATTTAATGCAATATCTGCTGATCCAGCTTTATAAGTAGAGACACCCTTTGGATGAGTTGCAGGCATAACCTTTCCAGCTAGGGAGTTACCGCTTGCGTCTATTAGGTCACCAGTAAATATTTTTTTTAGCTCTGCTGCTAAATCTTTATCTTTTCCCTTGGCATCAGCAGAAATTTGTTTTGCTAAATCTCCAAGTGGTCCTCTTACTAGCTCCTGTTGATCTTTTAATGCTTGCTTGTTTGATCCATCTTTTTCTAGAATAAGATTTATTCTTGCTTGCTCTTTTACTAATCTTTGATATTCGTTTTGATATTGATCAACCTTATTCATTCTTTCGCCTGCTGAAGTAGCATTATTTTGAGCGTTAGTTAAATTTTTTGCAGCTTTATCAGATTGAGCTTGAAGCTTTTCTCTTTGAGCAATTAATTCCTTTTCACGCTTAGCTCTATTTTCTTCAATTGCATCAATAGCTTTTTGACTTTCTCTTTCTCCAACAAGCTGTTTAATCTTTAGCTGTGCTTGTGCTGCTCCAGCCATATCTCCTGCAGCCATCTTGTCTGCGTATTCCAACTGAGCTTTTTGAATTTCAAGAGATAGGTTTTCTTTATTCTGTGCAGCCTCTAATGCTTTCTTTCTTGCATCAGCTTCTTCATTAATCTTATCAATTTTTTTGTCAATAAGCTTAATTTCTTCTTTAATTTGATCTTGAGTTTTTTGTGCATTAGCCGCGGCCTTAGCGCCACCCGCAGCAATCATTTTTTGCAAAGAGCCTATTGATTTCTGTGCCTTGGCTGCAATTCCGCTTCCTGAAGATTTTGCTTCCGAAGCAGCTAAAGCGGAGTCTAGTGCTGCCTCAAATGTTACTAGCGCCTGAGCCTGCTCTGATGTTATATTTTTTAAATCAGTTCTAACTCCAGAAAGAAGCAATCTCCATTTTGAATACATACCTGCAACATTGTCTGATTTATTAAGTATCTCAGCAAGTGCTGGATGTGATTCTTTGAGAGATGTTATTTGTTGGTCAGTTAATGTTAGCTTAGATCCTTCTTTTGCATTAATTTCATCTAGCATTTTTGACATAGCTTCTTGCTGTGTCATTAAATCTCCATTTGCGTTTTTAGTTTTCATTAATGATTGTAAATTATCATCAAGAGCATCTGTGGTATTTGAAATAACCACACCCAAATCTTTTCCGTACAGTACATCTAGATCGTATGCCGCAGTGTTTGCGTCGTACATATTTTTATTTAAAGTTTTAATCATGGCTGCGGCAGCTGTTGCCGAATCTGTAATTTCTCTAAAGCCCTTGCTGGATATTGCGTTAAATGCCATATCGGCTTTATCCGATGCAGATATAATTGAATATATTTTATTTGTTGCATCTTGAGCAGAAACACCAGCGGCTATAAACTGAGCTTTTAAATTAGTAGCAATTTCAATAACTTTTGCCTGCTTGTTAATATCTCCAGATACATCTATGTCAGTAAAGGTTCCAACCAATTCCTTTTGATTGTCTTTAGCATTTTTAATTCCTTCTCTAAGTTCTTTAATGCTTAAAGTTAGTCCTTGAACCCCAGATGAGTTTAAGGCTTCATATGCATTTTTTCCTTTTGCCCTAGTTAGATCAAGTTGATCATTAACCGCTTTAATAGAATTAGAAAGATTATTATATTTAATTCCCGCTTCTGCTGCAGACTTCTCTGTAATTCCAACCGAGTTAGTTTTTTCAATTCTATCTTGCTCTCGTTCTTTTTGAAATTTTTTAAATAGCAGGTAGCCTGTAGTAAGTGCTGCAATAAGAATACCGATAGGACCCATTGCAAATCTCATTGCCATTCCAATTGCTTTACCTGCAACTCCTGCAGCTCCGCCAACTCCCTTAAATCCTCCAGCAAGTTTAGCTAGTGAGCCCATCATATTTGGAGCAAGCATTGGAAGCACTGATGCAAATTGCATAATTTGTCCTGCTTGTCCGCCGATTGCTTGTCCCGCCATACCCATTCCCATACCAATGCCCATACCAGCCATTGGCCCAGAGGCCTTTATTCCAGATCCTATGTTACCCTTTGATCTTTCTTGATTGTAAGCAGAGCGGAATGTTATTGGCTGAACTGGCTTCTTGCTTCCCTTCTTTAGGTATTGAGTTCCTGGCACCATTCCGCCTGCGTTCATTCCAAACATTTGTTTTCTTACTTTACCAGTTGAAGGGGTCCATGATTTGTTATCCCAATTTGCAAATTTAGTTCTTAATATTTCTCTATCAATTTTACTTAAACTTTTCCCGCCTGAGCTAAGAACATCTCCTGCAGCTGACTTAATAAGTGTATCTACAACATGTGGCTCTAAAGCATTCTTAAGATGCCCTTGCTCATCTGTTACATAGCCGTATGGTCTTTCTTTTTCAAGATTTTCAACTAGCTTTCCATACATTAAGTTTTGGGCTTTAGGCGTTAATCCAGAACTTCCGAAAAGCTTTTTGCCCATCCCAATAGATAGAGAAGTGGCTCCCCATTTTTCTCCTATTTTTCCAAACTTAGCTCCTATGTTTTTAAATGCTGTGCTTTTTAATACATTGCCTACTGGTCCACCTCTATTTAGTTTTGTTGCGCCAAACAAAGATGCAAGTGTTTGTATAAATGGATTTGATGATTCCTTTGAGTGATAAAATTTATTTTGTTTTGAAGCCTCTAGGTTTGAGAATCTAATAGATCTTCCGCCAGCTTGAATTTGGTTTAAGAATCCAGTGGAGCTTCTGCGTGTTGGATGAGCAAAACTTCCTGGAGAACGAGACCATTTGTCCCAAGCCTCTAGGCCAATTGCATTACCACCAAGTTCTTTTCTTAATAAACTTTCTGATACTGAATAGACTGGGTTATTAGCGTCATTGACTTTGCCCATTGAAAGAACTTTTTTTGCATAAGAATTAAAGACTAGCTTTGAAAGTCTTCTTTTTTCTGCTTTTGTAATTATTCCTGCGCCAACTAAACCGTCTAAAAATACATCAGTAGATAGTCTTGACCCTCCACCTCTTGCATTTACAGAAGCAAGTAAGGTTCTTGGATCTACCCCGTCCCCTTCCATATCTTTATTTATTTTTGCTGTTGATGCAGAAATTTTTCTGTTAGAAACATTTCCTCCAAAAACACCCGTGTTGCCTTTTGGCTCATAGTATTCAGCATTTGCACGAGATGTAAGTCTTCCTGGAAATAGTCTGTCTATTAATTTTTTTGAAACCATGGGCTTTGAACCGCCGCCCCGATTCATTTTTAAAAATGCTTGTACAATTCCGCCTATATTATATTGACCTGTATCAGACTGCTGACCATTGTTAATTGCTTGAAGTAGTGGTAGATTTGCTGCTGTTGCTTCCTTGTTAATAACAAATTCTCCTGGAGTAAGCATTGCGGGAACTGTATCAGTATTGCCAGTTCCTGGGACAATGTTTCCAGAATTAAATCTCTTAGGGATAGTTGTTTCTGTACTGTATCCAGCACCGAATGTTTTTACGCCGAGTCCACCTGCAATTTTATTAAGAAGGTCTCTAGTTCTTCCTGGGCGAAGAAGCTCTTTCATATTAGACTTACCTGAGTTATTAACTACTGGTTGATTTAATAGTGGCACTGTTGTTAGGCCGATTGTTCTTCCTTGCTGCCCCGCAATATCTACAGAAGCTTGTGCAATCATAGCCTCTACCTGTGCGTTTAATTGAACAATTTTAGCTCTTGCTTGATCTACTGTTAACTTACCAGCTTGCAGCTGTGCAACAATTGCTGCTGATTCAGCTGCTGCATTAGCAGTAAGCTTTGTCATTGTTGGAAGCAATGCTTGATATGAATCAGATAGTGATGCTGTTATTAGACCTGTTGATGCTACTTCTTTTTTAAGTAAAGCAATTTCCGCTTGTGATTGCATTGCAAGTGCGCCTGTCATTGCATGCCACTTTGCGGCTTCTGCTGCCACGATTCCTGTTGATGCTCCGCCAATTGATGTTAGACCTGGAATTTTTGGAAGGTCTCCATCCATATACATCTGAGGATTGTTTCCAATCTTTTGATTTACTTTTGGTGCTCCAGGGACTACTCCAAAAATTGTTTGTTGTGCTTTTTGATCCCCAGTCATTCCAGCAACTGGGTTAAGGTGTGACATTGAGCGAGTATCTTGAGCACTAATCAAAGGATGATTTGGATCAACGACTCTTCCAGCTCCACCAGGAGTTACAACATTTCCAGCCAGTGTTGAGATTGCTGGGCCTGCAGATACTGCACCTGTCATTGCCTTAGACTGTAGTATTTCAAATTCTGTTACAAGACCTGCAATTGCAGTTTTTAATACTGTTGCTGCTTGTGCGTCACTATAAAATGTTTTTTCAACAAGGCTTCCTGCTTTTTGTGCGGCCATAATTTCTGGCGTAAGCATCTTCCAGCCTTCTCCACCTTTAAATAACGATCTAAAGTGTGAGGCTCCTTTAATAATATATCCAAAGAAGTTAGCAAGAACACCAGTCAACATAATTACTGGACCTATGATTGCTGTAAACCCTGTAACAAATGTCAACAATGATTTAATTGGATCTGGCAATTTGTTGATAAATTTAATGATACCGTCTACGACATTAATAAAGAATGTTTGAATCTTTAAGAACTCTTCTCCAACCCCTGCAAGATCTGCCTTTAATCCTTCTACCGCTCTCTTGTATTTTCCAGAAGCCGATTCGGTCACCATTGATAATTCTCGGCCAGCCACTTGCGCTAACTCTTCAGAACTTGCTTTCATTAAATCCATAACTTGAAGGGTTTGGCTTCCTTGCTTTCCTAGGTTTGAGAACAAAGCATTCATACGAGCAAACTGAAACTTTCCAAATAGTTGCTCGATTGCCTGTTGTTTTTGTAGTGGGTCTAGTTTATCTAATGCTTGTTGTAATTCTGTAATTGTAGCTGTTAAATTTCCAGCATTTTTTGTTACTATTCCGCCAAGGTCGATTCCCATATCTGCAAACAATCCCTTTGCAACTTTGGTTGGGTTAATTAATGAAGCAAGTGCTGACTTGAGAGCGTTTGCTCCTTCAGAAGCATTAATTCCGCCTTCTTTCATTGCAGTTAGATAAAGAGCTAAATCTTTTACGCTTCCACCCATTCCTTGAATAACTGGGCCAGCCTTTGGAATAGCTTCAATTAAATCTCCAAGGCTTGTTGAAGTTTGGTTTTCAACTGAGTTAAGGAAGTTAATAGATTCAGAAAGCTGATCAGTGTTTTGTTTAAATGTATTTTGAATTGCCAGGGTGGCCTTCATTGCTTCTTGTCTATCTACTTCACCAAGCACTGCAAGTCTGCTTGTTTCCTTAACAGATTGTAAAAGTTCATTTCCTTGCTTGCCTGTTGCGGCAATATCTGCTGCAAGGGTGATTGTATCTTTAAATGAAACACCGTAGGCTTTTGAAATTTCTTTTGCTGTATCAGCAACTTCTCTTCTTATTTTTCCAAGTTCTGCTGCGGATGTTGCTGCTACTCCGCCGTATACCTTTGTAAGTCTAACAAGTTCTGCATCTGCTGCTCTAAATGCATCTGCTGCTGCTTTACCAAATGCTGCTAGCGGGACTGTAAGTCCTACTGTTAACTGACGTCCTGCCCACTGAGTATTCTTACCCCAGTTAATCATTTGAACTCCGCCGTCTTGAATAACCTTATTCATGATTTGAAGTTCTTGTTTAGCAAGAGCAGTCTTATTTTTTATTGAATCAAGACCTTGTGGAATGTGTACGCTATATTGCATAAGCCCTTGAGCGTTTTTGCCCATTGGCTGGATAATTGCATTTTGTAATGCTACTTGTTGTTTAGCAAGGTCTCTAATTAAACCGCCTTGCGTCTTTGTGTGCTGATTAAATGTCTGAAAGTACTGCTTCAGTTTCATTTGGCCCCTGTCTAGGTTGGTGCCAAACTTTTCAACATCCGATGTCAGGGTAACAAAGTGTGTTGCAAACTGACCAGTTCTTCTTAGGTTTTCACCAAAGGATCTGTTCATGGTCGCTACTTGACTTGCAAGTCTTGCGTCCGATTGAATTATTTGTGCTTGAAGTTTTGAAAGAGAGGCTGCAACCTTATTGACATCTGCAATAAGACCTGAGAAATCTGCATTAGCAACTATATTAGTTACAATTCTTTCATCAGCCATTTATCTTTACATTACTCCTTTGTGTAGCCTAGACCTGCTCCGATTCCAAACCCTGCTTGTGCTGCAAGGCTTCCTTGTAGGGAAACGATGTCATCACCTGAAGCTTCTATTCCAAGCGCTTTTCTTTTAACATCGTCAAAAGTTTTTGCCTGTGGTGCAGAGTCTTCCTCTTCTACATCTAAATCTATTCCTTTAAGACTTGCCGTAAACTTTCTGTCTTCCGACTTTTGCTTCTTAAAAGATTTCAATGTTTGAATAAGTTCTGGCATTGAAAGACTTTCTTCTAGTTCTTCGTAATTCTTCCAGTGACCCAGAAGAAATACTTCACCCTCTAAAGCGGCTAAATCTAGTTCTGACCAGCCAGAACCGCTGCCGCTAGAAGGTTTGGGTCGTCCATCTTAATCCCACCACATACCTCAAGTATGCGATTAATTGTGGGGACGTCAAGTGCATCTTCTAGTGCATCTCTATCTGCTACCAACTCTGGTAGTTGTTTTTCAAGTGCTACTGCAACCGCATCAATTAATACATTAAGTGTTTGATCTTCTGTAGTTGAATCGCTTGCTGCCTGTAATACGAGCATAAACTTTCTTAGCTCTTTGATGCTTAAAGGCTTCAACTTAACCGTTGAGCCATTCTGAAGCGTTAGTTCTTCTACGCTATATACTGTTGTTGCCAATTTAATCCTCCTAGGATCTAGTCTTAATTATTATAACATATAGATATTATCTACACAAATGAAAAAGCCCCCAAACGGGGGCTTTTCCTGCTTAAATTAATTAAGCTAGAACTCGGTCAATAATCTTACCGTACTCTGAGCCGCTATAGTTAGCGTCTGGAAGAAGACGGAATGTTACTGGGAAAGTTGTTGCTGCGTTACGTGCAAGTGAGAACTGTGACTGTTGTACTGACAAAACACGACGTGCATAATATACACGCTCTGTTGTTGCGTCAACATCTCCTGTTGCTGATTTAGCTTGAGTTGGTGCTTGACCAACTGCAAATAGCTGACGTTCTGTTGGGGCAATACCAAGTGATCCTGCCTCAAGTCCCAATGTGAGGGTCTTGTCCTCTGCTCCAGTAGTACCCTTTGTTGGGTAATCATCTGTTGCAGCACCTGTTACACCTTGCTTAGTTAGTGTTGCTCCTCCTTGACCAAATACTACTAGAACGTTTTCTAGTGTACCTTCGGACATTTCAGTTGCAATCATAACCTCCATAGCAGACTTAAAAAGCTTTGCTGTATCTAGAAGCTGATCTACTGTTACTGAATCGTAAGTTGGGTTGTAAGTGATCTGAAGACCATTGTTTGTAAATCCTACGTTACGAACATCTGAAGATGCCTCTAGTGCTGCTGTTGCTTTTGTTCTTGCTGTGAAAGAAATTGCACCAGTTGCTCTGTCTAAAAGGTTTTCCTTATATCCAGTTACTGTTGAATCGCTTGTTGAAATGTAGAGCGGTGAAGCTCCTACAAGAATATTTTTGGCTGAGTTAAATGCCATTTTTCGTACCTCCTGTTTTCAAAATATATATATATAATTGTAAATCATTAAATCTTGGCTGGCTAGGCCTTTCCTCTATGTACAATAATAGAGTATAATGCGCCCAAAGGCAAATTACAGGAATCGGCCAGTAGAGTCTATGTGCCTTGCGTATTTAACCTCAAGGACTACATCTGCGGACAAAAATCCTGCTAGCTCCTCTGAAGGGGATGTTGGCGAAATGTCTGCCACAAATATACTAAAGAATTTAAACTTCTTGGATATTCCAGAATAAGCATTGGTATCACTAGCTGACTCATCCATTCTTCTGAATAGATCGGTCATCAAGTTTCTAATTTCATTAATTTCTGAAACATCTGTCGAGTATATGGTAAACAAAATTTGCTCACAGCATATGGCCCAGTTTTCCTCATAGGATAGACCTATCTTGTCATAGACTATGTGTTTCTTTCCGCTCAAGAACTGATTCATTTCTGGAGATTGCTGTACAGGAATAATTGGGATAATCTCTTCCCCTATATTATCCGAATAGTAGTCAGTTTGTTCAAAAATGTTATTTGACTTTAATTGGCTCCACAGGAACTTTCTTAAATCAATCATTACGTCTGCTTTATAATCTGTCATGATACCCCTCCAAATGCTGCTTCTACTGCTGAGTCCGCCTGCATTTTTAATGTATTAGGGCTAAATGAATATTTAACCTTTCTTACATCTGCTGGTACCCTCATTGCTTTAGTTAATGATGAGTTAAATATTTGTTGAAATCCAGATTTTTTAATTGCTAAATTTACTAAATTGCCTGTAAAAAATTGTGCATAGGCTATTTGGAATCTTCCTGTTGCCTTGCCTCCTCCAGGCCTTGTAACGGTCACAGAAGCCCCTTTAGGCATATACACTACTCCAGTGCTAGTTTCAAATACTAAGCGCTCTGCGTACCTAGGACGGATTGTTAGAGGCATTCCAGCTTCCATCACGGAAGCTTTATTTATAAATACATGTTTTCTTTTTCCAAATTGATTAGGGACCGATGATTTAGATGGCAAGAACTTAGAAGCAATTTTAAATGAAAGACCGTCTGTTGAAGCAATGCTTAAATTAAACAATCTTGCTCCTTTATCTCCCGCCTTATTCCACTCATATACGTGATGCAAAGACTTAGGATTAACTCTTGCTTGAGAATCTACATATAGGCCAAAGTCTTGCTCTATCTGTTTAAATATAACAGACTGAAATTTCTTTTCAAATGCCTTGCTTGTTGTTAGTTTTGATACAACTTGAGCGTGATAATATATTGCTGCTGATATTTGAGCAACCGTACTGTCCTTTAAAACCCGCCCAGAAGTTCCAGCCATGCCTTTTTGTAGACCGCTGGCTGCTGCAACTAGTACTGAGCTATTGTCCAATTTCTTGATTTTCCGATCTCTTAACAGTAGAGTTATATCCAATCACTGCGCCGAATGGATCTGTCATTGGTGTTGTTCCCATTAATTCATATACTGTAGGAGTATTAGTAGGAAAGTTTAATTCTTCCCAAATAACTATACCTTCAAAGTCTCTAATATTTGTAATCTTTTCTCGTAAAGTTACTTTTTCAATTGTTCTAATTTGAAGAATTTGATCATTAGAATATTTGTTAGACATAATTTGTCTATCTCCAGTTCTGCTTGAAGAGGAGTTGCTTATTATACCTTTTGCGCTACAGGGCACTGTTCTATCAAATTGCCATTCTTTTTTTATAGCACCTGTGTCTGTGTCTTGAGAATCAAATTGCCTGTAGACATCCATAAACATTGGCAGAACAGAGTCAACAAGATCATACATTAGATAACAACCATTTTATTGATAACATACGGAAGAAGCAATTGATCTGCATATAGATTGCCTGTTCCTGAATATGTACCAGAATTGTACTCAAATTTCCAGTCAAATGTCTGTATTGACTTCATATACTTGTTACGCCAAATTTTATCTTTTGAAAAATAGTCTTTCATTAATTCAATGCATGCCAAATCAACTTCATCTGGAACCTCTTCCCAACCAAATCTGCCTTGAACTCTATATGTGACTCCATTTGAGAATACACCATTGTAAGTATCATTTATTGGAGGTGGCACCATTCCATTTGCTATATAAACTGTATTATCGAGCATATTAGCTCTATTAACTCTTATTCCAAATCCGCTTTCTGAAATAATTGTATTATAGTTCCAGTTATTAACACTAGTCAAATTATTTAAAAGCAATATATCATTTTGATATAATTCATGAAGCTCTGCTAATTTATATTGTAATGGTAAAACGTCAGATCCTGACCCATATGCAATTTGAACATCATCATATAAAAAGAATTGCTGTTGTGTATATGCCTCAATAAGTTTTCTTGCATACCTTTCAGCATTACACAATTCAAAATATGATTTAGAATTAGGATCTGAATAGTCAGACCCCAACCCTAAAGCATCAATTGCTTGACTCATATCTGTATATGGAGTTTGCACATATATCTTATGGTCTTTTTGTGCAGATATGCCACCCACTGAGTATGACCAATTTAATCTTAACTGTCTTTGCCTATTTGTATATGTCAATGGAATATAGACTATATATGTTCCAGAGTCTACTTCTGACTTGACAGGCACTAATGTTGCTAGTATTGTTCCAGGGTTAATTGGAGGCGATACCGCTGGATCTTCTGTAATGTCGTATATCTTTACAACTGGCATGCTATCTGAATCAGTTAGCTGACCTTGCCAAAACACTTTATGTGTTATTGGTGAATTTGAACCTACTAGAATTTCCATTTAATAAAGGTTAAGCGTAGTACTCCTGAACTTCCTTTGGAGTTGCTAAGCGGAAACCCTCCTCCTTGTCAAAAATTTCTTGAGCGTCTTCTTCTGTCATGGCAACAAATGGGTGCTCTTTTGTAAATGTAAATCCAACAATATCATACCTAAAGTTTTCTCTAGTCATTCTAACTAGAACCGTATTTTCTGGCTGAGCATCTGGATTAAATCTAGGCAGAATCTCTTCTGCGTTTTCGCTAAACTCGTCTGTCGCATCTTCAATATCTTTAATAGTTTTTTGATAAACAGACCATGTGACTCCCTCTTCTGCAAGGGCGGCAACGATATCTGCCTTACTCTTAATTCCGTCAGTGTCAACTGCAAAGTCCTCTGCAACTTTTCTGAGTTCTGCTATTTTCAATGTCTCAAATGACATATATTCTCCTTTGTTAGGTTCTTCAATTATAGCATTGATAAATTAAAATGAAAAGCCCCTAAAGTTAATTAGGGGCCTTTCGGGGGTTTTATCTTAAATTAATTAAGAAGCAACCTTAACGTTCTTAACTACTACCCAAGCGTCTGCCTGCTCGATCTGAACTCCAACGCGAGTATACATTGTGTACTCGATTGTGTCCTTACGTGGCTGGAAGAAGCGGTAAACAGTTACATCACGCTTGATACCAATAAC
>Ga0209296_1000831_pt1 | contig 25764 bp, 21 predicted proteins | sample S_130206_EF_Meta_FD_187319 | JGI IMG/M metagenome (GOLD analysis project Ga0209296, IMG submission 187319) | Freshwater microbial communities from Lake Simoncouche, Canada to study carbon cycling - S_130206_EF_MetaG (SPAdes) (version 2) | ecosystem: Environmental > Aquatic > Freshwater > Lake ...
GCCCGTGTCGCCCGAAGTAGCGCCGAAGATATTGAGCTGCGCATTGCGCCGTGTAAGTTCGTACTCAAACAAGTTGCCAAGCAACTGCATGGCCATGTCTTTGAAGGCCAATGTGGGCCCATTGGAGAGGGCTTCCAAGTAAATGCTGGCGCCTGGTGCTGCTTTGGTTTGAAGCGCCTTCAAGGGCACGATTTCACGGGTTCCAAAACTGGCCTCGGTGTAGGTTTTTTCGCACAAGGCGCGCAAATCCTTGGCAGGAATGTCATCGATGTACAAAGACAATACTTCATAGGCCAATGCGGCATAGCCCTGTGTGTTGTGAACCTGACGCAAACGCGCTAACTCGGCTGCCGATATTTGCGGGTAGGCCTCAGGCAGGTACAAGCCGCCATCAGGGGCCAAGCCTTCTAGCAAAATTTCACAAAACCTTTTTCGGTCTGCATGACCGCGGGTTGACAAATAACGCATCAGTTCAATTCTTCCTTGCGAATTTTTGTAATGGGGGCCATCACAGTTGGCAATGCTTGCATTTGCGACAACACTTCATTCATCTTGCCTTCTACGGTGTCGTGCGTCAGGATGATCACATCGGTTTGATTTTCTCCCGCTTGACTCACTTGGTCGGCCTCACGCTGAAGCACGGCATCGATGCTGATGTTGGCGTCGGCCAACAGACTTGTCAGCTTGGCCAGCACCCCTGCTTCGTCGGCCACGCGCAAGCGCAAGTAATAACTGGTGATCACATCTGACATGGGCAAAATTTTCAAGTTACTCATGGCATTGGGTTGGAAGGCCAAATGCGGCACCCGGTTCAATGGATCGGCAGTGTGCAGGCGCGTGATGTCAACCAAGTCGGCAATGACCGCACTGGCTGTGGGCTCTGATCCGGCGCCTTTGCCGTAATAAAGCGTGGTGCCCACCGCATCGCCTTGCACCATCACGGCATTCATAGCGCCTTCCACATTGGCAATGAGGCGTTGTGTCGGCACCAGGCTTGGGTGAACACGCAACTCAATGCCTGCTTCGGTGCGCTTGGTGATACCCAGCAGCTTGATGCGATAGCCCAACTGCTCGGCGTATTTGATGTCGGCGGCTCCCAGCTTGGTGATGCCCTCAATGTAGGCCTGCTCAAATTGAACAGGAATGCCAAAGGCCAAAGCACTCATGAGAGTGACTTTGTGCGCCGCGTCCACACCTTCAATGTCAAAGGTGGGGTCGGTCTCGGCATAACCCAATCGCTGAGCCTCTTTGAGCACCACATCAAAGTCCAAACCTTTTTCGCGCATTTCAGACAAGATGAAATTGGTGGTGCCATTGATGATGCCAGCCACCCATTGAATTCTGTTGGCGGTCAAGCCTTCACGCAGTGCTTTGATGATGGGAATGCCACCCGCCACAGCAGCTTCAAATGCCACCATCACACCTTTGGCATGGGCGGCTGCAAAAATTTCGGTACCGTGAACAGCCAACAAAGCCTTGTTCGCCGTGACCACATGCTTGCCAGCCGCAATGGCCTCTAAAACCAGTGCTTTGGCGATGCCGTAGCCACCGATGAGCTCCACCACAATGTCAATGTCGGGGTTGGCAATGACTTGGCGCGCATCACTGACCACTTTGACATGGGAGCCACACAAAGCTTGGGCTTTGGCAACATCTAAATCGGCCACCATGCTAACTTCAATGGCACGGCCAGCACGGCGTTTGATTTCCTCTTGATTGCGCTGCAACACATTGAATGTGCCGCTGCCTACGGTGCCCATGCCTAACAGGCCAACTTGAATCGGTTTCATTGTTTACTCACTTAAACGGCGTTATCAGACGGCTGTACCAAAACGCTGACGCGCTTTTTCTAAAAACTTGGCCATGCGTTCGATGGCCTCGCGCAAATCATCCAAATGGGGCAAGAACACAATTCGGAAATGATCTGGTGCTGACCAATTAAAGCCCGTACCCTGAACCAACATGACTTTGGTTTCTTGCAAGACTTCCAGAAAGAACTGCTGATCGTCTTTGATGGGGTAAATTTGGGGGTCGAGCTTTGGAAACATGTAAAGCGCAGCTTGCGGTTTGACGCAAGACACACCGGGAATGGCATTGATCAGCTCATAAGCCAAGTCGCGCTGCTTGCGCAACCGCCCGCCTTCATTGACCAACTCATTGATGCTTTGATGACCACCCAAAGCGGTTTGAATGGCCCACTGACCCGGTACGTTGGCGCAAAGACGCATGTTGGACAACATGTTCAAGCCTTCAATATAGTCTTGTGCAGGACGCTTGTCGCCCGTCACAATCATCCAGCCTGCTCGGTAACCGCAAGACCGATAACTCTTGGACAAAGAGTTGAATGTGAGGGTCAGAACATCTTGACTCAAACTGGCAATGGGTGTGTGCTTCAAACCATCGTACAAAACTTTGTCGTAAACCTCATCGGCAAAAATCACCAAGCCGTGGGCTCTGGCAATTTCCACAATGCCATTGAGAATCTCATCCGAGTACAAAGCACCCGTGGGATTGTTGGGGTTGATCACCACAATGCCCTTGGTCTTTGGCGTGATTTTGGCGCGAATGTCGTCCAAATTCGGCGTCCATCCTTTGTCTTCATCGCACACATAATGCACAGGCGTGCCGCCCGACAAGCTGGCCGCCGCCGTCCACAGCGGATAGTCGGGCGCAGGCAACAAGAGTTCGTCGCCGTTGTCTAGCAAAGCGTTGGTGGCCATCACGATCAATTCGCTGGCGCCATTGCCCAAGTAAATGTCGTCCAGGGTCACGCCCTTGATGCCCTGCTTTTGGGTCTCGTGCATGACGGCCTTGCGAGCACCAAAAATACCTTTGCTGTCCGAATAACCTGCAGAGTTGGGCAGGTTTCGAATCATGTCCTGTTGAATTTCCTCAGGCGCGTCAAAACCAAACACGGCCAAATTGCCAATGTTGAGTTTGATGATTTTGTGGCCCTCTTCCTCCATCTGTCTGGCGCGGTCCATGATGGGTCCGCGAATGTCATAACAAACGTTGGCAAGCTTGGCTGATTTTTGGATAGTTTTCAAAATCCCTCCGAGGGGTGTTGTCGCTTGGGAAAACCTATAATTTGACCACAGAACTGGCCTTTTTTAAGAAACTCCCAAGCATGAAACTTCATCCTGATGCCAGCAATGGCTTCTCCATCCAAAGCTACAGCGATGAAGGCGTGGTTGTGAACGGAAAAAACCAGATCGGCCCCTTGCTTTTGTGCTCGGTTCAAGGGCCTCAAAAATGGTCTGCTGAAAGCTTTGAGACCCTCACTCAGGCATCTTTCGACGAACTGCTGCCGTTTTCCCCTGAGTTGGTCATATTTGGCAGTGGAAAGCGCATTCAATTCCCCGCACCCAAGTTGCTCCAGGGGCTCTATCAGCAAAGAATTGGCTTAGAAACCATGGACAATGGCGCTGCTTGCCGTACTTTCAACGTCTTGGCTGGGGAAGGCCGGCATGTGGTTTTGGTCTTAATTCCCAGCATGTCCCACTAAAAACTGTTTTGAGGACAATCAAGAAACTATCAGGGTTCTGGTTTAAAATACCCGATTGCCGCCGCAGTGGTGCTCCTTGAGGGGTTCATTGGTCATGCGGTTCATTTCTGTCACGTGAGATTAGTTCTATGGCGATCGTTGTTAACAAACCCCTCCCTGAATTTGAAGCAAACGCAACGGGCGGACTCAAGGTTTCAAACACATCTCACAATGGCAAAATCATGATTTTGTACTTCTACCCGAAGGACAACACCCCAGGTTGCACCACTGAGGCCATGCAATTTCGCGACAAATTCAAAGACTTTGCCAAGGCAGGCGCCACAGTTTTTGGTGTCTCTCGTGACAATATGAAGTCACACGATGACTTTAAAACCAAACTTGAGTTGCCCTTCGAATTGATTGCAGACACAGAAGAAAAAATGTGTCACATGTTTGGCGTGGTTAAAAACAAAATCATGTACGGCAAAAAAGTCAAAGGCATTGAGCGCAGCACCTTCCTGATTGGCCCTGATGGCCTGGTCAAAGAAGAATGGCGTGGCCTGAAAGTTCCTGGACACGTTGAAGACGTTTTAAAAGCGGTCAAAGCACTCAAAAAAGCCGCATAATGGCAACATGCCGCTGAAAAACAGCCCCATTTATTTTGAACCTAGCAAAGCCGCCTCGGCCTCAAGGCGGCTTTTTCTTTGCGACAACACTTTCTACATTTCTACTGAGGCCTTGATTTATGCCACTGCCACCCGCACCGACACAGCGCGCTTCCTTGCTTGCCACCAAAAACATCGCTAAATTCGAAAAACCATCAGCCCCCCCTCTTCCCCTGAGCAGTGAAATCGCATCTGCCAAAAAACCTTCGGCCAAAAAGCCGTTGGACGACCACCCTTTGAACCTGGCCCCACTGCATCACTCAACTCTTGCACCTGCAAGCCCAGAGGCCAGCAAACGCGAGCCAATGCCTGTGGCTTCCAAAAAACCAAAGGCCACTAAAAAGAGCAGCGGCCCCACCAAATTGTTTGTGCTGGACACCAATGTACTGATGCACGATCCCATGTGCCTGTTCTTATTCGAAGAACACGACGTCTACTTGCCCATGATTGTTCTGGAAGAACTGGACAGCCATAAAAAGGGCATGACCGAAGTGGCCCGAAATGCCAGACAAACCAGCCGATCCCTTGATGCATTGGCCGCCACACCTGGTTCTGACATGAAACAGGGGCTCCCTTTAGGCGGCACCGGTCATGTCGAAGCCCAAGGCAAGCTTTTCTTTCAAACCCAAATCATGGACGTGACATTGCCCATGAGTTTGCCTCAAGGCAAAGCAGACAACCAAATTTTGGGTGTGGTCCAAGCCTTGGTGAACATGCACGCCCCCAGAGAAGTGGTGTTGGTGTCAAAGGACATCAACATGCGAGTCAAAGCCAGAGCCTTGGGGCTGGCGGCAGAAGACTATCAAAACGACAAGGTTTTGGAAGACGGCGACCTGATGTATTCAGGTGCCTTGGCATTGCCCGCCGATTTTTGGAATCGACATGGCAAGGCGATTGAAAGTTGGCAGCAAGGCAGCCACACTTTTTACCGCTTCAGTGGCCCCCTTGTCCCAAGTTTGCTGATCAACCAATTTGTTTATTTGGAAGCACCCGGAGAGCCCAGCTTGTATGCCCGCGTCACTGAAATTCGGGGCAAAACAGCGGTCTTGAAAACCCTCAAAGATTTTGGCCATGCCAAGAATGCCATTTGGGGCGTGGTCACTCGCAATCGCGAACAGAACTTTGCCATGAACATGCTCACCGATCCAGAAATTGACTTTGTCACTTTGGCTGGCACGGCAGGCACAGGCAAAACACTCATGGCTTTGGCTGCGGGTCTCACGCAAGTTTTAGATGACAGGCGCTATACAGAAATCATCATGACCCGCGCCACAGTGAGTGTGGGAGAAGACATTGGCTTCCTGCCCGGCACTGAAGAAGAAAAAATGGGCCCATGGATGGGCGCTTTAGACGACAACTTGGAGTTTTTGGCCAAGGGCGATGGCGGCAATGCCGGTGAATGGGGACGTGCCGCCACCACAGAACTGATTCGCAGCCGCATCAAAATCAAGAGCATGAACTTCATGCGCGGCCGAACCTTCATGAACAAATACGTGATCATTGACGAGGCGCAAAACTTAACGCCCAAGCAAATGAAAACCTTGATCACACGGGCAGGCCCCGGCACCAAAATCATTTGCATGGGCAACTTGGCGCAAATTGACACGCCCTACCTTACAGAGGGTTCGTCTGGCTTAACTTACGCCGTCGATCGTTTTAAAGGTTGGGCACATGGTGGCCACATTACGCTGGCCCGTGGTGAACGTTCAAGGCTGGCCGACTTTGCCAGCGAAGTGCTTTAAGCCATGCGACGCGGTGATTTAGTAGTCACCACTGCCGCCACCCGACGCCAAGCTTTCAAAGCGCGTGAGCGGTTTCAAGAAGGTTAAACGAACGGCGCCGGTGGGGCCGTTTCGTTGCTTGCCAATGATGATTTCTGCAACACCAGGATCTTTAGAGTCTTTGTTGTAATAATCATCGCGGTAAATGAACATGATGATGTCGGCATCTTGCTCAATGGCACCTGACTCTCGCAAATCACTCATCATGGGCCGCTTGTCGGTTCTTTGCTCCACACCACGGTTGAGCTGAGACAAAGCAATCACAGGACACTGAAGTTCTTTGGCCAGCATCTTGAGACCCCTTGAAATTTCGCCCAACTCCGTGGCGCGGTTTTCACCATCACCACCAGACGAGCCCGTCATGAGTTGCAAATAATCCACCACGATCAAACCCAACTTGCCACATTTGCGGGCTAAGCGGCGGGCATTGGCACGCAGCTCGCTGCTGGTGAGTCCCGCCGTTTCATCAATGTGCAGGGAAACAGTTCTGAGGCGCTCGATGGCATCGGTCAGGCGTGGCCATTCTTCATCGGTCAACTTGCCCGTGCGCAAGTGCCCTTGATCGATTCGACCAATAGAACCCACCACACGCACCGCCAATTGAGCGGCGCCCATCTCCATCGAAAACACGGCCACAGGCAAACCTTCGTTCAAAGCAACGTGCTCGGCAATGTTGATGGCAAATGCGGTTTTACCCATGGAAGGACGCGCCGCCAACACCACCAAATCGCCAGCCTGCAAACCTGAGGTCATGCGATCAAGATCGTAAAAGCCAGTGGGCACCCCTGTGATGTCGTTGGGGTTGTCGGCCATTTCTTGAACGCGGTCCATGAGGTCCACCACCAAGGTGTCCATGGATTGAAAGCCCTGCTTCATGCGAGAGCCTTCTTCACCGATGTTGAAGATCTTTTGTTCGGCTTCGTCTAGGATTCTCTCAACAGGACGGCCTTGAGGATTGAACGCATTGGTGGCAATTTCATCGCTGGCCGTGACCAACTTGCGCAAGATGGAGCGCTCGCGAACAATTTCAGCATAGCGCCTGATGTTGCTGGCGCTTGGCACATATTGCGCCAAGGAGTTGAGGTAGCCCAAGCCGCCCATGCCCTCTGCTTTGCCTTGATTTTGCAACTGCTCGTACACCGTGATGACGTCGGCTGGCTTGGAATTGTTGATCAGAGCTGAGATGGCCGCAAAAATCAACTTGTGCTCATGTCGATAGAAATCGTTGTCAGTCAGCAAGTCACCCATTCGGTCCCAAGCTGTGTTGTCTAGCAGCAAACCACCCAGCACACTTGACTCGGCCTCGATGGAGTGAGGCGGCACACGCAACTGTGCAATTTGCTGATCTTGGCTGCTTGCGCTGAAACCCAGTTCGGATTCAGAGTGAGACTGAGGAGAAAAAAGTGCGGACATGGACGATCTATTTTGAATGCTTGATCTTACGCACTGAACGGACTTTGGTCATGGGACAAGCCTGTGGATAAGTCGTTGGTAAGTACAGAAAGTCTTGTGAATAAACTGAAATATCGGCCACCCATGAAAAAGCCGCCGGTCTTGCGACAGGCGGCTTTTATTGGGACTTAAAAATTAAGCTGTTTCGCCGTAGACGGAAATGGTGACTTCAACCACCACATCTGTGTGCAATGCCACTGCAACGGTAGATTCGCTCACCGTTTTGATCGGGCCATTGGGCATGCGGATTTGGGCTTTGGCCAAACCGTAACCGGCTTTGTTCAACTCTTCGGCGATGTCGTGGTTGGTGACTGAACCAAACAAACGACCGTCAACGCCAGCCTTTTGCGTGATTTTGACCACGGCACCAGAGAGTTTTTCGCCTTGTGCTTGGGCTGCAGCCAATTTAGCGGCAGCTGCCTTTTCGAGTTCGACGCGACGCGCTTCGAATTCAGCTTTGTTAGCCTCAGTGGCGCGACGAGCACGACCGCTTGGAATGAGGAAGTTGCGAGCGTAACCGTCTTTGACTCTGACGATTTCACCCAAATTGCCAAGGTTCACAACCTTATCGAGCAGAATAATTTGCATGGTTGTTCTCCTTAAACTTTGTGCTGGTCGCTGTAAGGCAACATGGCCAAGAAGCGAGCACGCTTGATGGCAGTGTTCAATTGGCGCTGGTAAATAGCGCGTGTGCCTGTCAAACGTGCGGGAATGATTTTGCCGTTTTCAGCAATGAAGTCGCGCAAGGTGTCGACGTCTTTGTAATCAATTTCTTCCACGCCTGTGACTGTGAAGCGGCAGAAACGCTTGCGCTTGAACAGCAATGACTGGGTGTTGCGCTTAGGGCGCTTGTCTTTGTTAAATTTTTTGAAAGTGGCCATGGGGCCTCCTGAAAATTAAAGTGTCTTAAATTCTTGAATATGCAGAATCACATTTTTTCCGTTTTTGGGAGTGGCCAAAAAACCGCTGAATTTCCAAACACTGCCAATGGGCTGAGTTTGAATTCTCTCTGCGACAGCCCCTATAGCGACAGCTTTCACTGTGGCTTTGACCTGTCTGAGAGTTCCCGCTTCTTGAATGCTAGAGGCATGCTCTAGAACCAAGTCAATGACTGGCAAGCCAGCCGGTGTGTATCGAATTGCTTTTTGCTCTGCGATACCAGCGGTTAATTCAAGGTGATTTTCTTGCGTCACTCCGTCAACAAATGTGATTAACCTGCAAATTCGGCTTGTTGGGCTTTGCGAGCTTCTTCGCGCTCGACTTGTTTCATCATGGAAGATGGGCCGGTGTCGGCTTTCTTCTTCAAAACAGTCAGGTGGCGCAAAACAGCATCGTTGAACTTGAAAGCGTGTTCGAGTTCGGCCATCACAGCCTGATCAGCTTCAATGTTCACGCACAAGTAGTGGGCTTTGCCCAACTTGTTAATTTGGTAGGCCATTTGACGACGACCCCAGTCTTCGACACGGTGAATCTTGCCACCGCCGGCAACGATCATGCCTTTGTAACGCTCCAGCATGGCTGGAACTTGTTCGCTCTGATCCGGGTGAATCAGCAAAATGATTTCATAATGACGCATTGAGACTCCTTTTGGTTTTGAACCCGATGGGTTCTGATAAAAAGCTACCCCCAGCGTCGGATGGGGTGCAGCAAGGTAAGCCCGCGATTATAGCCTAGGAATTAGAGTCCTGGATAGGGATTTTGAGAGGGAGACTCGGGCTCATCAGGCGAGATGGGACGGTCTGGCCAGGCCCAACTCCCCAAGAGAATGGCCAAAAATCCGACTGGCACCCCCAAAATGCCAGCAGAAATAGGCTGAATACCCAGGAATAAACCACTTTCTGCGGCCCAATGAAACGCGGCTCGAACCGTTGGCACATTGAGGGTCATGTACAGCAGCGTCGTGCTCAGGCCCAGAAGCATGCCTAAAACCACGCCCTTTCTGCTGGCGCCTTTCCAGAAAATTCCCATGACCATGCCAGGAAAGAAAGCAGAAGCTGCCAAAGAAAAAGAAGCTGAGACCAAAGCCAAAATTTGACCCGGCTTCCATGCGGCGACCATGGCGGCACACATGGCCACGGCCAACAAAGCAAACTTGGACAAAATCACACGCCCTTCCTGGGATTCCTGGCCGTTTTTCCTGCCCAAGCGCATGTCATGCACAAAGGCGTTGCTGATGGTCAAAAGCAAACCATCGGCCGTAGACAAGGCGGCGGCAAAACCCCCAGCGGCCACCAAACCAGAGATGACATAAGGCAGACCTGCCAATTCAGGGCTGGCCAACATGATCATGTCGGCTCCCAACTTAAGCTCACCAAATTGCAAAATGCCGTCTAAGTTCACATCTGCAACTTCGACCAAGGCGCTGTCAACCCTTGACCACTGGGCAAGCCAATGGGGCAAATCCGAAAAGGAGCTGCCTACCAAATTGTTCATGACCTCGTATTTAACCAGCACGGCCAATGCGGGCGCACTGAGGTACAAAATGACAATGAAAAACAAAGACCATGCGACCGACAACCTGGCCTCTGCTTCATTGGGAACAGTGTAGAAGCGAGTTAACAAATGCGGCAGGCCAGCGGTGCCGGCCATGAGACAAAAAATAAGCGCGACAAAATTGATGCGAGAGTGCTGGAAAAGCTCTTGCTCTTGGGGTGTGCCATCCGGCTCCCCCTGAAACGCCTTGCCATGCAGCGGCATGCCACCCAAGGGCTTGGAGCGCTCATAGTTGTCTTGCATGGCCTTTTGCCAAACCTCCTTGGCTTCGCTGGCGCTTTTGGGCAATGCTTGCAAGTCACGACGCGCTTGAGTGATCACTGAAAACTCGGCGTTTTCAAGTTTTAAATCGCGAACATGCTGCTCTAGGATGTAGCGCTCGTTTTGCAGCGATGCTTCCACATTTTCCAGCTTTGAACGCAGCGCATCAGCGCGACGCAAATACTCTTTCCTGACGGCCAACTCAGCCGGGTCTGAAATGAGTTTCTGCTCTAAATCTGCAATCTTAGAAAGCTGCGTGCCGTAAGCCAAGGGGGCCAAGGGCGTGCCCAGTTGTTTGTAGGCAAGCCATGACACGGGAATTAAAAATGCCATCATCAAAATGATGTACTGAGCAACCTGGGTCCACGTAATGGCTCGCATGCCACCCAAAAAGGAACACAACAAAACGCCACCCAAGCCCAGCAAAATACCAATTTCAAACTGTACGCCCGTGAGGCGGGACGCGATCAGGCCAATGCCATAAATCTGCGCAACCACATAGGTGAATGAACACAAAATGGCTGACCATGCTGCCAACAACCTTGGCCAACGGCCACCAAAGCGCTGACTGAAAAAATCTGGCAAGGTGTACAAGTTCATAGCCCGCAAGTGAGGCGCAATGAGCAAGGCCACCAAACAAAAACCACCGGTCCATCCCATGACGTAGGCCAAGCCGCCCGCTTGATCGCCACTGCCAGAGAAACCCTGCAAGTAAAGTGCACCCGACAAACTGATGAATGAAGCCGCACTCATCCAGTCTGCAGCTGTGGCCATGCCGTTGTAAAAAGCAGGAATGCGCCGGCCCGCTACGTAATATTCTTCTGCATTGGAGGTTCGACCTGCAACACCAATGAAGGCGTAAATCATGACAGTCGAAAACAAAAAGATAGGGCCAATTAAATTTCTGGAAAGGCCTTCATGCTCCGCCCAACCCATGATCGCCATCAAGCAAAGCAGCAAAATCAGGTAAGTCAATACATTGCGATGCAGCCGCCATTGGTAGGCGGCATACTTTTGCTGAAATGAAGCAGATGCTTTCAATCGGCTTTTCCAAGTTGCGTCCAGGTTTCAACCACGGTGTCTGGATTCAAAGAAATAGAGCTGATGCCCTGCGCCATGAGCCAACGCGCAAAATCGGGATGGTCGCTTGGGCCTTGACCACAAATGCCCACATATTTACCCTGACGCAAACAGGCTTGAATGGCCTGTGATATCAAAGTTTGAACGGCCAAATCGCGTTCGTCAAAATCAACAGCCAACAATTCCAAACCGGAGTCGCGGTCCAAGCCCAAAGTGAGTTGGGTCAAATCGTTAGAGCCAATTGAAAAGCCATCGAAGTAGGCCAAAAACTGGTCAGCCAAAATGGCGTTGCTGGGTACCTCGCACATCATGATAATTTTCAAATCATTCTGACCGCGTTTGAGGCCATGTTTTTCCAACAACTGGGTGACACGATCAGCTTGCCCCAGGGTGCGAACAAACGGAACCATGACTTGCACATTGCTCAGCCCCATCTCGCCGCGGACACGCTTGATGGCCTCACACTCCATGGCAAAGGCTTCGCCAAAATCTTCGCTGATGTAGCGCGCAGCACCGCGAAAACCCAACATGGGATTTTCTTCCTCCGGTTCGTAGCGACTCCCGCCAATGAGTTTGCGGTACTCATTGCTCTTGAAATCTGACAAGCGAACAATGACCGGCTTGGGCCAAAAAGCGGCGGCAATGCTGGCCACGCCTTCTGTGACTTTGTCGATGTAAAACGCCTTGGGTGAAGCATGACCCCGTGCCACAGACTCCACCGCTTTTTTCAAATCGGCATCGATGTTCGGGTAATCCAAAATGGCTTTGGGATGAACACCAATGTTGTTGTTGATGATGAACTCCAGTCTTGCCAAGCCAACGCCTTGGTTGGGCAACTGCGCAAAGTCAAATGCCAACTGCGGATTGCCCACATTCATCATGATTTTGGTGGCAATTTCGGGCATGGTGCCCCTGATCACTTCGGTCACTTCCGTTTCAAGCAGTCCATCGTAAATACGACCCGTATCACCTTCGGCACAACTCACGGTCACAAGCGTGCCATCTTTCAATTGCGAGGTGGCATTGCCACATCCCACTACCGCCGGAATACCCAACTCTCGCGCAATGATGGCCGCATGGCAAGTACGCCCTCCCCGGTTGGTCACGATGGCGCTGGCGCGCTTCATGACGGGCTCCCAATTGGGATCTGTCATGTCAGTCACCAACACATCGCCAGCTTGCACTTGGTCCATCTCTGCAATGCTGTGCACCAATCGAACAGGGCCTGTGCCAATTTTTTGGCCAATGGCACGGCCTTCAGCCAGCACCGTGCCCTTGCCTTTGAGTTTGTAACGAAGTTCGGCCGTGCCTTTAGACTGGCTCTTCACGGTTTCAGGTCGAGCCTGCAAAATATAAATCAAGCCGTCGGCGCCATCTTTGCCCCATTCGATGTCCATCGGGCGACCATAATGCTTTTCAATCACCATGGCATATTGCGCCAACTGGGTGATGTCTGGATCGGACAAGGAATAGCGATTGCGCAACTCCATGGCCACATCCACCGTTTTCACCAACTTGCCTGAACTGGCTTTTTCTTCGGGCGTGGAGAAAATCATTTGAATGAGTTTGGACCCCAAACTGCGCCGAATGACAGCTTTATTGCCAGCTGCTAGCATGGGCTTGTGCACATAAAACTCATCGGGATTGACAGCGCCCTGCACCACAGTTTCGCCCAAGCCATAACTCGATGTGATGAACACCACATCTTCAAAACCTGTTTCAGTGTCAATGGTGAACATCACACCCGCTGCACCCAGGTCAGACCGCACCATGCGCTGCACACCAGCAGACAAAGCCACTTCGGAATGCGCAAAACCTTTGTGGACGCGGTAACTGATAGCACGGTCGTTGTACAAGGAGGCAAACACTTCCTTCATTTTGTGAAGGACATCCTCAACCCCCACCACATTCAAAAAAGTTTCTTGTTGGCCTGCAAACGACGCATCGGGTAAATCTTCGGCCGTGGCCGAGGACCGAACGGCAAAAGAAGCTTGCGCATTGCCAGCGCTGAGAACTGCAAACTGATCGCGAATGGCTTTGTCTAAGTCTGCAGGAAAAGGCTGCGCCTCCACCAAGCCACGAATCTCAGCACCTACTGCGGCCAGGGCTCGAACATCCTCCACATCCAAGGCGTCTAATTTTTGCTTGATGCGATCGACCAAGCCACCGTGTTTTAAAAATTCCCGAAATGCATGCGCTGTGGTTGCAAAGCCTGTGGGCACCCGCACGCCATCGGGCAGTTGGGAAATCATCTCGCCCAAGCTGGCATTTTTGCCACCTACAGACTCAACATCCGTCATTCGAAGCAACTCAAAGGGAACGGCCAACGCGTCCTTTGCAAAGAGGTTAGACATAAAAGCTCCAATATAAAAAAACGGCACTTAGAGCCTGATCCAACGCCCAGAATCTTGATTGTTTTTAGACTTGATTCTTGAGCGCCAGCAGGCGGTAGATAATGAGAGTGATTTTAGGTCTCAACCCACCGCCCACCCCCATAAAATTTCAACAATGCCCAACAGAACCGTTTTTTTCATCTCCGATGGCACCGGAATTACCGCCGAAACCTTTGGCAAAGCCATCTTGGCCCAATTTGAGATGAAAACTCGTTACATCCGGCTGCCATTTGTAGACAGTGCAGACAAGGCACACCAAGCGGTTCGCCAAATCAATCACACCGCAGAGGTCGAAAACATCAAACCCATCGTTTTCACCACTTTGGTGAACATGGAAGTTCTTCAAGTGATTCGGGAGGGTTGCAAGGGCATGTTGCTCGATATGTTTGGCACCTTCGTCAATCCGCTCGAAGAAGAGTTGGGCATCAAATCACACCATCGGGTGGGCCGCTTTTCCGATGTCAGCAAGAGCAAGGACTACCACGACCGCATTGAGGCCATTAACTTTTCGCTGGCCCACGATGATGGGCAGTCCAACCGCGATTTGGAGTCGGCGGAGGTGATCTTGGTGGGTGTGAGCCGAAGTGGCAAAACCCCCACCAGCCTGTATTTGGCCATGCAACACGGTTTGAAAGCAGCCAACTACCCCCTTATTCCAGAAGACTTTGAGCGCAAACAGCTTCCGCCGGCTTTGGTGCCACACCGCAAAAAGATCTTTGGGCTCACCATTCACCCAGATCGACTTTCAGAAATTCGAACCGAGCGACGCCCCAACTCCAAATACGCCAGCATCGAAAACTGCCGTCAAGAAGTGGCGGATGCTGAATCGATGATGCGCCGATCGGGTATCCGGTGGCTTTCTACCACCACCAAATCGATTGAAGAAATTGCCACCACCATCCTGCAAGAAATCAAACCGGAGCGCTTGATTTACTGAAGACGGGGTGATTTAGCGCAGGGTGCTGGCCAATTTTTCGGCACAGCGCTGTGCCACGGCCAACTCTCGCGCCTCGACCATGACACGAACCAAGGGCTCGGTCCCACTGGGGCGAATCAGGATGCGACCCGTGTCAGCCAATTCTGCTTCGACTTCCTTCATGGCTTGTGCCAGTTGAGGGCTGTCTTTCCAGTTTTGGTCTTTGGTCAGGCGCACGTTAATCAGCACCTGCGGAAACAGCACTACATCGGCCAATAACTCAGCCATGGTTTTGCCCGTGGCCACGCACGCCTGCAAGACCTGCAATGCGCTGATCAAACCGTCACCCGTGGTGTGCTTGTCTAAAGCCAACAAGTGACCTGAGCCCTCTCCGCCCAACAGCCAAGCATTCTCTTGCAAGGCTTCCAACACATAACGGTCGCCCACCTTGCTTCGAATGAAGGGGATGTTTTTGTTTTTCAGCGCCACTTCCACGGCCATGTTGGTCATCAGGGTGCCCACCACCCCAGACACCACTTCATCGCGCGCCAATCGATCACAAACCATGAGGTACAGCAACTCATCACCGTTGTACAAGCGGCCTGATTTGTCGACCAACTGCAGGCGATCAGCATCGCCATCTAAGGCAATGCCGTAGTCGGCTTGATGGGCTTTGACGGCCGCCACAATGGCTTCAGGATGGGTGGCACCAACGTCTTTGTTGATGTTCAGACCATCGGGTGAACAACCAATGGCAATGACATCTGCGCCCAGTTCATGAAACACCTTGGGAGCAATTTGATAGGCTGCGCCATGGGCCGCATCCACCACAATCTTCATGCCCTTCAAAGTGAAGTCATGGCTGAATGTGCTTTTGCAAAACTCAATGTAACGACCCGCCGCATCGTCTAAGCGCTTGGCCTTGCCCAATTCTGCAGATGTCACCCAAACGGGGGGCTGATCAACCAATGCCTCAACTGAACTTTCCCATGAATCACTGAGCTTGGTGCCTTTGGCACTGAAAAACTTGATGCCATTGTCATCAAAGGGATTGTGGCTGGCACTGATGACCACGCCCAAGGAAGCACGTCTGGCCCGTGTGAGATAGGCCACAGCAGGGGTAGGCACAGGGCCTAACAACACCACATCCACACCGGCTGAGTTAAAACCAGACTCCAAGGCACTTTCTAGCATGTAGCCAGAAATTCGCGTGTCTTTGCCAATTAACACGACAGGATGAGCCTCCGTTTGACGCAAGACGCGTCCTACGGCGTGCGCCAAGCGCATGACGAAATCGGGTGTGATGGGCGCTTGGCCAACGGTGCCCCGAATGCCATCGGTTCCAAAGTATTTTCTGGTCATGCTTGTTGTTTTGATTGGATCGATTGTGGGTGCTCGATTTTAAATCTTCAAAGCCTGCCAAACCCGCAAAGCCTGCACTGTTTCTTTCACGTCGTGCACTCGAACCACAGAAGCCCCATTTTGAACCGCAATGAGTGCTGCAGCCACACTGGCGCCGACTCTGTCTTGTGGTTGGGGGGATTGGCCCTGGATGGCAGTGAGCTTGCCCAAAGTACCCTTGCGAGACCAGCCTGCCATGAGCGCATGACCAAGGGACAAAAGCTCTGATTGTCGTTGCAGCAAACTTAAATTTTGCTCGACCGTTTTACCGAATCCAATGCCTGGGTCTAAAACAATGCGGTTGGCCTGAACCCCACTGTCCCGCAATTTCAAAACTTGCTTGGACAAGAATTCTTTGACCAAGGGCAAGGCATCTCCCGTCATGGGTTGCGCCAACATGGTTTGAGGCTCTCGGTGCATGTGCATCAGGCAGACCCCGCATTGAGGATGACGCGCCACCACCTGCAATGCCCCTGGTTGTCGCAAAGCCCAAATGTCGTTCACCACATCAACCCCCAAGTCCAAGGCAGCTTGCATCACTTGCGGCTTGTAGGTATCGACCGAAATAGGCGCGTTCCAGGTCAGTGCTTCTTGCAAAAATGGCAACACACGCTTTAACTCTTCTTCGGCGCTCACGGGCTCTGCACCGGGCCTCGAAGATTCCCCGCCAATGTCCAACATGTCGGCGCCCTGAGCCAGCAGGGTTTGTGCATGTTCAAGTGCCGTGGACAAATTCGCATGCCGTCCGCCATCGGAAAACGAATCGGGCGTGAGGTTCACAATGCCCATGACTTTGGGCTGGGTCAGGTCAAGCACGTACCTGGAGGTCTGCCAAATGGGATGGGTCATGGCTAACAACAGATTCGAAATTTGAGTTTGGCAGCTTAGAAACAATAACGGGGCCGAAGCCCCGTATGGATGATGGATGCGATCAGGCCGCGTTGGGCTCTGGATCTACCTTGACTGCGGGCGGACTGCCTGCGTCGTCACTGCCTGAAGGTGGAATGCGCGGCGTCCAATCTTTGGGCGCCTTGGGTTCACGGCCCGCCATGATGTCGTCAAGCTGGGTGACATCAATGGTTTCCCATTCCAACAAGGCCTTGGCCATGGCGTGCATCTTGTCGCTGTGTTCTTCAATCAGGCTGCGCGCCAAGTTGTACTGCTCGTCAATGATGCGGCGCACTTCAGCGTCAACCTTTTGCATGGTGGACTCTGACATGTTGGTGGTCTTGGTGACAGAGCGGCCTAAGAAAACTTCGCCTTCATTTTCAGCATAGACCATGGGGCCTAAGGCGGTGGTCATGCCATAGCGCATGACCATGTCGCGTGCAATTTGGGTGGCACGCTCAAAGTCGTTGCTGGCACCGGTGGTCATTTGTTTCATGAACACTTCTTCAGCAATACGGCCGCCAAACAACATGCTGATTTGATTCAACATGTATTCGCTGTCGTAGCTGTATCGGTCTTTCTCGGGCAAGCTCATGGTGACGCCCAAGGCACGACCACGCGGAATGATGGTGACCTTGTGAACAGGGTCGCACTTGGGCAACAACTTGCCAATCAGGGCATGACCCGACTCGTGATAAGCCGTGTTGCGACGCTCTTCTTCTGGCATGACCATGCTCTTGCGCTCAGGTCCCATGAGAATTTTGTCTTTGGCTTTTTCAAAGTCTTGCATTTCCACAACGCGGGCGTTGCGGCGTGCTGCCATGAGGGCTGCTTCGTTGCACAAGTTGGCCAAATCGGCACCGCTCATGCCGGGTGTACCGCGGGCAATGACGCCGGGGTTCATGTCTTGGCCGATTGGAATTTTGCGCATGTGCACGGCCAAGATTTGTTCGCGGCCGCGAATATCGGGCAAAGTGACATACACCTGACGGTCAAAACGACCTGGGCGCAGCAAGGCTGCATCCAAGATGTCGGGGCGGTTGGTGGCCGCCACCACAATCACGCCGAGGTTGGTTTCAAAACCGTCCATCTCCACCAGCATTTGGTTGAGGGTTTGTTCACGCTCGTCATTGCCGCCGCCAAGGCCAGCGCCACGCTGACGTCCTACGGCATCAATCTCGTCCACGAAAATAATGCAAGGGGCATTTTTCTTGGCATTCTCGAACATGTCGCGAACGCGGGCCGCGCCCACACCCACAAACATTTCGACGAAGTCTGAACCCGAGATGCTGAAGAAAGGCACTTTGGCCTCGCCTGCAATGCTCTTGGCCAACAAAGTTTTACCGGTACCTGGAGGGCCAACCAGCAGCAAGCCACGCGGAATTCGGCCACCCAGTTTTTGGAATCTGGCAGGGTCCTTCAAAAAGTCGACCACTTCTTTCACTTCTTCTTTGGCTTCGTCGCAGCCGGCCACATCAGCAAAGGTGACTTGATTGGCGTTTTCGTCGAGCATGCGCGCTTTGCTTTTGCCGAAGCTAAAGGCACCGCCTTTGCCGCCGCCTTGCATTTGGCGCATGAAATAAACCCAAACACCAATGAGCAAAAGCATAGGGCCCCAGCTCACCAACAAACTCATGAGGAGGGAACCCTCTTCGCGTGGTTTGACGTCGAACTTCACGCCATTGGCAATGAGGTCGCCCACCAAGCCGCGGTCTAAATACGTGGCAGTGGTTTTGATGCGGCGATCGTCAGTGGTCACCGCTGAGATTTCGGTGCCGCCTTGACCCTCTTGAATGGTGGCCGTTTTGATGCGGTTGCCTCTAACCTCCTCTAGGAAGTCTGAGTAACCTAAATAACCTGAGCCGACACCTGTTCGATTGTCGAATTGTTTGAATACGGTGAAAAGCACCATGCCAATCACAAGCCATACGGCAATCTTTGAGAACCAAGGGTTGTTCAAGAAGAGCTCCCAGTTAAACGTCTAATGAGTGAACATTCTAGACTTTTGAAAGTGCTGCAGGGCCAATTTACCTTGACTTAGCCTTAAAAGTCGAAGGAAATTTGATGTTCTGCGTTGCGATTAAGTTGATTCGGCAGAAATGGGTCTGTTTTTAGGTTCAATTCCCACCAAAAACTGCTCTGAGGATTTGTCTCGGGAAGCCTTGGGTTTGATCGGTTTGACAATTTTGAAAGAGTCCTTGAACAGCTTGACCAGTTGGCTGTAGCCGCTGCCGTGAAACACCTTTACCACCAAGGCCCCTTGGGGCTTGAGGTGCATTTGGGCAAATTCAACCGCCAATTCAATCAGGTGCGTGATCCGTGCCGCATCCACAGAATCAATGCCCGACAGGTTGGGCGCCATGTCTGACACCACCACATCGACAGGGCGATCGCCCACAATGGCTTGAACTTGCGCCAGCACATCGGCTTCCGTGAAATCCCCCTGAATGAAGTGGACGCCCTCAACAGGCTCCATGGGCAACAGGTCAACGGCCACGATGGTGCCGTTCAAATCACCCACCGCCGCACCCCCTGGCGATAGCCTGCGCCTGACGTATTGGCTCCAAGCCCCAGGGGCTGAGCCCAAATCAACCACCAGGTTGCCAGGCTTGATGAGGCCAAAAGTTTCGTCAATTTCCTTCAATTTATAGGCAGCCCTCGCCCGATAGCCCTCTTTTTTGGCCAACTTGACATAGGGGTCATTGACGTGGTCGTTCAACCACGACTTGTTGACTTTTTTACTTTTGGTTTTTACTTTCATGATCTTCCGTTCAAGCAGGGATAATAGCGCTATGCCCCAAATTCAATTGACTCCCGCCCAACGCAAGGTTCACCGAGCCGAAGCGCACCACCTCGATCCCGTTGTCATGATTGGCAACGATGGCCTCACGCCCGCCGTTGTCAAAGAAACAGACGCCGCCCTCAAAGCCCATGGCCTGATCAAAATTCGTGTTCTGGGTGACGACCGCGTTGCACGCGAAGCCATGTTCAACCAACTGGCCGATGACCTGAGCGCTGCGCCCATTCAACACATCGGCAAATTGCTGGTGCTTTGGCGCCCCTTGCCGGAGAAGGAAAAAACCGTTTCCGAAGATCGCATGGCCGGACCCCGTGATTTTAAGGTCTTGAAGTACAGCAGCCGCGGTGGCCAGCGACCTGAAGTGAAAACATTGCGTGTCTTGGGTAACCAACGCCTGACCTCGGGCGGTCAAGTCAAGCGTGCCAAAGTTAAACAAAAATCGATCAAAAAGCGCAATCAAGCCTAAGCTAAGACAGTGCCCATGCAGACCTCCCAACGTCACATCATTTGCATGAAGTGGGGCACCAAGTATGGGCCTGAGTATGTCAACCGTTTGTATGCCATGGTGCGCAGACACCTCTTGGGCGACTTCAACATGGTCTGCCTTACCGACGATGGCCAGGGCATCCGCAGCGAAGTTCAGTGCTTGCCCATTCCTGCATTGGATTTGCCCCCCGGCATTCCAGAGCGCGGTTGGACCAAACTGGCCTCCTTCACCAAAGACCTGCATGGCCTCACCGGCACCGCCTTGTTTTTAGATGTCGATGTGGTCATTACCGGCAGCCTTGATGGCTTCTTCGAAGTGCCTGGCAAGTTTCTGATCATTCACGATTACAAACGACCATGGCGAATTACCGGTAATTCTTCGGTTTACCGTTATGAGCTGGGTGCACATCCAGAGGTTCTCGAGTACTTCCGAAATCATTTCGAAAGCATTCGCCAACAATTTAGAAATGAACAGGCCTACCTCTCAGACTTTATGCACCGCCAAGGTCATCTGGCTTACTGGCCTTCTGAGTGGTGCCCCAGCTTCAAATACCACAGCATTCCAAGTTGGCCCACCAACTATTGGACCGCCCCTCAAATTCCCAAAGATGCGCGCATTGTGATTTTTCATGGCGAATGCAATCCGCCCGATGCCTTGGCCGGCAAGCGCAATCGAAGATTCAGGTTCATCAAGCCAGCGCTTTGGGTGGCTGAGCATTGGAAAGAATAGGGCACAAAAAAAGGCGTTGCAATGAACGCCTTTTTGAATGAAGTTGCGCGTTCTCAGATGTAAGACACCGCCACAATTTCATAACGCTTTTCGCCACCAGGCGCTTGAAACACCGCTACATCGCCCTCTTCTTTGCCAATGAGTGCGCGCGCAATGGGACTGCTGATGTTGATCAAGCCCAATTTGAGATCGGCTTCGTCTTCGCCCACGATTTGGTACTTGACCACCTCACCAGAGCTTTCCTCTTCCAACTCAACAGTGGCACCAAACACAACTCGACCACCCGCATCCACCGATGCAGGGTCGATGATTTGAGCTGCAGAAAGCTTGCCTTCGACTTCTTGAATGCGGCCTTCTACAAAACCTTGGCGGTCTTTGGCAGCATCGTACTCGGCGTTTTCACTCAAGTCGCCTTGCGCCCGGGCTTCGGCAATGGCATTGATCACCCAAGGACGCTCAACGGTTTTCAATTGGTGCAGCTCAGCTTTGAGCTTTTCAGCACCGCGAAGGGTAATGGGAATGGTCGCCACTTGGAAATCTCCGTATTTTTTAGACGCTCAACATGGCATGCATTTCTTGAACAGAAATGACGTCCAGATTGTCGATGTACTTCATGCCTTCAACCGCAGCTTCAGCGCCCGCAATTGTAGTAAAGGTCGTTACCCGTGCCAAGAGCGCTGAAGTGCGAATGGCTCTGGAATCGGCAATCGCGTTGCGTCGCTCTTCCACTGTGTTGATGACCAAGGCGATCTCCTTGTTCTTGATCATGTCCACAATGTGGGGGCGTCCTTCAGTGACTTTGTTGACAGCCTGAACCGCGACGCCTTCTGCTGCGATGGCTGCCGCTGTGCCTTTGGTTGCAAAAATCTCAAAGCCCTGTGCCACCAAATCGCGAGCGACTTTCACGGCACGTGGCTTGTCACTGTTTTTCACAGTGAGGAATACTTTGCCTTCGCGTGGCAGTTTGGTGCCAGCGCCCATTTGGCTTTTCACAAAAGCTTCGCCAAAGGTTTTACCCACACCCATGACTTCACCAGTTGACTTCATTTCTGGGCCGAGAATGGTGTCTACGCCCGGGAACTTCACAAACGGGAAGACCGCTTCTTTGACACTGAAATAAGGCGGCGTGACTTCTTTGGTAATGCCTTGAGATGCCAAGCTTTGTCCGGCCATGCAGCGTGCGGCCACTTTGGCCAATTGAATGCCTGTGGCCTTCGAAACATAAGGCACTGTGCGGGATGCGCGGGGGTTCACTTCCAACACATAAATGACATCTTTGCCGTCAACGTGTTGAATGGCGAATTGCACGTTCATCAAACCCACCACGTTTAAGGCACTCGCCATGGCGGCAGTTTGTCGTTTCAACTCGTCCACGGTGGCCGCGCTTAAGCTGTAAGGTGGCAAGGAGCATGCAGAATCACCGCTGTGCACACCGGCTTGCTCAATGTGTTCCATGACACCCCCAATGAAGGTTTTGCCTTCAGGGTCGCGAATACAGTCCACATCGCACTCAATGGCATCGTTTAAGAAACGATCGAGCAACACGGGAGAGTCGTGACTGACCTTCACCGCTTCGCGCATGTAGCGTTCAAGGTCGCGCTGCTCGTGCACAATTTCCATGGCACGGCCACCCAACACGTAACTGGGGCGAACCACCAAGGGGTAACCCAAGGCAGCCGCTTTTTCCAAAGCTTCTGGCTCGGTTCTGGCTGTGGCATTGGGCGGCTGACGCAAGCCCAATTTTTGCAACAATTTTTGGAAACGTTCACGGTCTTCGGCCGCGTCTATCATGTCAGGGCTGGTGCCAATGATGGGCACGCCAGCGGCTTCCAAACCAAGTGCCAATTTCAAAGGTGTTTGACCACCATATTGAACGATGACGCCAGTGGGCTTTTCTTTGTCAACAATTTCAAGCACGTCTTCCAAAGTGAGCGGCTCGAAATACAAACGGTCTGAGGTATCGTAGTCGGTTGAAACCGTTTCGGGGTTGCAGTTGACCATGATGGTTTCGTAGCCATCTTCGCGCATGGCCAATGCGGCATGCACGCAGCAATAGTCAAACTCAATGCCTTGTCCAATGCGGTTCGGGCCGCCACCCAAGACCATGATTTTTTTGTTGTGGGTGGGCTCTGCTTCGCACTCGTCTTCATAAGTGGAATACATGTAAGCCGTGTCGGTAGAGAACTCAGCAGCGCAAGTGTCTACGCGTTTGTAAACCGGCCGAATGTTCATGGCATGGCGTTGAGCGCGCACTTCATGCTCGGTGGTTTTAAGCAATTTGGCCAAGCGGCGATCTGAAAAACCTTTTTTCTTCAGGGCGCGCAATTCATCAGCACTGATCGCTTTCAAGCTGGTGGTTTCCAACTCAAGTTCAATCTTCACAATGTCTTCAATTTGCACCAAGAACCAAGGGTCAATTTTGGTGAGGTTGAAAACCTCGTCCACACTGAGGCCCATGGCAAATGCATCGCCGACGTACCAGATGCGATCGGGGCCGGGCTCGCCCAATTCTTTTTCCAGCACTTCGCGGTCTTGCGTTTTTTCGTTCAAGCCATCGACACCCACTTCCAAACCGCGCAAGGCTTTTTGGAAGGACTCTTGGAAGGTGCGGCCCATGGCCATCACCTCGCCCACAGATTTCATTTGGGTGGTGAGGCGGCTGTCGGCTGTGGGAAATTTTTCAAAAGCAAAACGTGGAATCTTGGTGACCACGTAATCGATGCTGGGCTCAAAACTGGCCGGTGTTGCACCGCCGGTGATTTCGTTGCGCAACTCATCAAGTGTGTAACCCACAGCCAATTTGGCAGCCACTTTGGCAATAGGAAAACCGGTGGCTTTGGAGGCCAAGGCAGATGAACGTGACACACGGGGGTTCATCTCAATGACCACCATGCGGCCGTCATTCGGATTGATGGAGAACTGCACGTTAGAGCCCCCCGTGTCGACACCAATTTCACGCAAGACCGCCAAGCTGGCGTTTCGCATGATTTGATATTCTTTGTCGGTGAGGGTTTGCGCAGGCGCTACCGTGATGGAGTCGCCAGTGTGCACACCCATCGGGTCTAAGTTTTCGATGGAACAAATGATGATGCAGTTGTCCGACTTGTCGCGAACCACTTCCATCTCGTATTCTTTCCAACCGAGCAATGACTCTTCAATGAGCAATTCGTTGGTGGGAGACGCTTCCAAACCGCGTTTGCAAATGGTCTCAAACTCTTCTGGGTTGTAGGCAATACCACCGCCTGTGCCGCCCAAGGTAAAGCTAGGGCGAATGACTGTTGGGAAACCAACGGTGCGCTGTACATCCCAGGCTTCATCCATGCTGTGAGCAATGCCTGAGCGCGCAGAACCCAAACCAATTTTGGTCATGGCGTCTTTGAATTTCAAGCGGTCTTCGGCTTTGTCGATGGCCTCAGGTGTGGCACCAATGAGTTCGACTTTGTATTTGTCCAGCACCCCGTTGTGCCACAAATCGAGCGCACAGTTGAGCGCCGTTTGGCCGCCCATGGTGGGCAGAATGGCATCGGGGCGTTCTTTGGCAATGATCTTCTCAACCGTTTGCCAAGTGATGGGTTCGATGTAGGTGACGTCTGCTGTTGCAGGGTCGGTCATGATCGTGGCAGGGTTGCTGTTGATCAAAATGACTTTGAAACCCTCTTCGCGCAAAGCTTTGCAAGCTTGCACACCAGAGTAGTCGAACTCACAGGCCTGGCCAATGATGATGGGGCCAGCGCCAATGATGAGAATGCTTTTGAGATCGGTCCGCTTTGGCATGTTATTTTTTCTCCATCAAGTTGATGAAGCGATCGAAGAGATAGGCAATGTCGTGAGGACCGGGTGAGGCCTCAGGGTGACCTTGGAAACAGAACGCGGGCTTGTCGGTGCGCGCCAAGCCTTGCAATGTGCCGTCAAACAAAGACACATGTGTGGCGCGCAAATTGGCGGGCAATGTTTTTTCGTCCACCGCAAAACCGTGGTTTTGGCTGGTGATCGAGACACGTCCCGAGTCGAGGTCTTTGACGGGGTGGTTGGCACCATGGTGACCAAACTTCATTTTGAAAGTTTTGGCACCGCTGGCCAAAGCCATGATTTGGTGGCCCAAGCAAATACCAAAAGTTGGGATCCCAGTTTCGATCAGTTCTTTGGCCGCGTTGATGGCGTAGTCACAGGGCTCAGGATCACCAGGGCCGTTGGACAAAAAGATGCCATCGGGCTTGTGCTTGAGCACTTCGGCAGCAGGCGTTTTGGCTGGCACCACAGTGACTTTGCAACCGCGCTCGGCCAGCATGCGCAAAATGTTTTTCTTCACACCAAAGTCGTAGGCCACCACATGAAAACGGGGGGAGGTTTGTTGGCCATAGCCACTGCCCAATTTCCACTCCGATTCGGTCCAAGCGTAGGAAGATGAGACAGTTACTTTTTGCGCCAAATCCAAACCAGTCATGGCCGGTGCCGCCTTGGCAGCTTGAACAGCTTGCGCTTTGAGTTCGGGGGTCACTTGTTGACCTGCAGCCAAGGCCACAATGGCGCCGTTTTGAGCACCCTTGCTTCTTAAAAGGCGCGTGAGTTGACGGGTGTCAATGTTGGCAATGGCCACAGTGCCACTGCGTGACAAGTAAGCTGAAAGCGTTTCTGTTGAACGGAAATTGCTGGCAACCATGGGCAGATCTTTGATGATCAAGCCAGCGGCATGGACTTTGTCAGATTCGACATCCTCGGGGTTGACGCCATAGTTGCCGATGTGCGGATACGTGAGTGTCACGATCTGCTGGCAGTAACTAGGGTCAGTGAGGATTTCTTGATAGCCTGTGAGGGAAGTGTTGAACACCACCTCACCAACAGTAGAGCCAGAGGCTCCGATCGAGTTGCCGACAAAGACCGTGCCGTCTGCAAGCGCCAAAATGGCTGAGGGGAAGGTTCCCTGAAGAGACAAA